>RCNG010001988.1_pt1 | contig 10169 bp, 6 predicted proteins | sample 2041371 | NCBI WGS metagenome assembly RCNG01 (sample SAMN09708227, study PRJNA481090) | Marine sediment metagenome, whole genome shotgun sequencing project. | biome: marine sediment; feature: ocean; material: sediment; isolation source: Sewage treatment plant 1 marine sediment (STP1) ... | reverse complement strand
ATTAGGTATTGGGCATCGCAATCTGCACACATCGTATCCCATTGATCGGCATTTTCCCTCAGCCCACGAACGCCAGGGCGCTGGTCGCGGCGGCGACCAGGCCCCGCAACCCGAGAGCGACGCAGACCAAAACGACGAACCCCATCACAACGTTCTGTGTCCGGGTGTTGACCCCGTCGTCGCCGAGGAGATCACGATCGTTCATGGTCAACCACAGAAAAACCGCGATCAAGGGCAGCACCAGCCCGTTGAACGCCTGGGCGAGAATGATCACCGGGATCGGTTTGACCCCCGTTGCGCCGAAGAGCACACCGGCGGTCAACACACCCATCCACACACCGCGAAACCGCCAGGATTTCTCGTCCCATTCCCGGTCTCCACCATCGCCGAGTAAGGTGCGCGCGGTGATGGCGCCTGCCAACGGCGCCGTGACCGCCGATGTCAGACCCGCACCGAAGAGACCGATTGCCAGCGACCACTCGCCACCGGCGCCGAGACGATCCGTGAGCACCGCCGCCAGCCGCTCGTACTCGAGACCGCCCCCGAGTGCGCTCCCCACGACCAGGACGGCCAACGAGATCAGTCCGCCTCCGCCGATGGCCAGGGCGAGACCCCACCGCATTTCACCAAGCCCGTGATCCCGCGCCAACGCGGAACCGAGAAAGAGGTTGTACGGCACCACCGTCGTGCCGACCAGCCCGACGACGAGGATGAGAGAGCCGCTTGGCATTCGTGGAACGAAGAGACCTGAGAGCAATGCCGAGAGATCGGGTCCCAGCCGGATGGCGGTGATCAGAAACACAACACCCATGACCGCAACCAGCGCGCCCAAGCTCCGCGCGATCCACCGTGTGTTTCCCGTCGCCAACAGCGCCGCAGCAATCACTCCACAGGTGATCGTCGCCCATGCCGGGGACACATCAACCACCAGTTGAAGACCCGCGACCCCACCGAGCAGATTGCCGGCCTCATAGGCCGCGCACCCGAGCACCACGCCGGCCGCAAGAAGGGCAGGAACCCAACCAGCCCAGCGTGAGGTAGAGAACCGCATTCTCACCGCTTCGCCGAGCTCTTTCCCAGTGAGCACCGTGATCCGGCCCGATGCCTCCTGAAGCACCACGCAGGCCACCGTGGAAAAGAGCAGCGCCCACGCAAGCGCGAAACCGAAATCGCTGCCCGCCCGGGCGGCGGTGGTCACCGTTCCCGGACCGATGAATGCCGCAGCGATCACCGACCAGAACAACAGATTCAGAAGTCGCTTCACTCGTCCGGTTCCCCGTAGCCCCCGCCCCCCGGGGTCTCGAGTACGAGCCGATCGCCGTTGGACACCTTGAACCCATCCACACCATTGACCCGCCGCCTCTTGCCGTTTCCGTGAATGAGGGTCTGCCGACCGGTGGCGCCGTCACCACCTCCCGCCATCCCGAAGGGGGCGGTCTCCCGGTGCTGGCTGAGGATGGAGAACTCGAGTGGCGCCAGAAACTCGATCTCTCTGATCACACCATCGCCACCGCGCCAACGACCCGAGCCCCCGGAGCCGCGCCGAATGGCGAATCGGCGCAACCGAACCGGGTAGCGGAATTCGAGGACCTCCGGATCCGTGATCCGGGTGTTGGTCATGTGGGTGTGGACACCCCCGGTCCCGTGGAAGCCCTCACCCGCTCCGCTCCCACCCGCAACGGTCTCGTAGTATCCGAAGGTCTCGTCGCCAAAGCTCAGGTTGTTCATGGTGCCCTGGCTGCAGCCTGCAAGTTGGAGCGCTTCGATCAGCGTGTCCACCAACCGCTGGCTGGTTTCGACATTCCCCCCCACCACCGCCGGGCAGTGCTCGGGATCGGCGTCGTAGGGCGGATCGAGGATGCTGGGCTTGGGAATCCGGATCTCGACGGGTTCGAGCAATCCTTCATTGAGCGGCAGGTCGACTTCGACCAGCAAGCGCATGACGTACATGGTCACGCTGTGGACGATGGCCGGAGTCGCGTTGAGGTTGCCGGCGTGAACATCGGCGCTGCCGGTGTAGTCGATCACGGCTCGGTCCCCGTCGATGGTCACCTTGACCGCCAGGGGCGCACCTCCGTCCAGCAGTTGCCGGCCCTCATGGATCCCGTCGGGAAGCCGATCCAACGCAAAGCGGACCTGCTCCGCGGCCAGCTCCCGCAGCGCGTCCATGTGAGTGATCACGTGGCTGAATCCCACCGTTTTTGCGAGCCGAACAAGGGCATCGCGGCCGCGGAGAATGGCGGCGAGCATGGCCCGCAGATCGGCGAGATTGTCGGCGGGCATCCGCGTCGGGTAGGGCCCCGTGGTCAGGATCTTTTCGATCCTATCCCACTGCGGTTCCCCACCCTCGACCAGAAGCACCGGTGGAATGACAACACCCTCTTCAGCCAGAGACACCGCGTTGGGCGGGACCGAGCCCGGCCGAATCCCGCCGATTTCCGCATGGTGGGCGCGACACGCGACATAGCCGAGCAGGGCGTCGTCGGCGAAGACCGGCGCAGCCAGGGTGACATCCGGAAGATGGGATCCCCCAAAAGCCGGGTGGTTCGTCACCACCACATCGCCGGGGCCCATGGCGCGGTGCTCGGTCAACTGTCGAACACACAACCCCATGGCTCCGAGGTGGACCGGGATATGCGGCGCGTTGACCACCAGCCGGCCTTCGGGATCGAGCAAGGTGCAGGAAAAGTCCTCACGCTCCTTGATGTTCGTGGAGATGGCCGTTCGCGCAAGCATCTCGCCCATCTCACGGGCGATGCTGGCAAAGCGGTGACTCATGAGCTCGAGTTCCACCGCACGTGACGACTCACGCCGGGCCACCGCCGCCGGCTGATCCTCATCAACATTCACAGCCCGTAGGAGAACCCCGCCGTCCCCGAGTCCGTGGACCCGCCAATCAGACGGCACCACCAGCGCGCTGTGAGCCTGCTGGATGAGTGCGGGGCCGTCGACCACCGCTCCGAACTCCAGCTCCGACGCGTGGTGGCACGGCACGTCGCGCCACTCACCGTCGAGAAAACAACGCTGGTCGGCAGCCGGGTCGGGAGCCGGCGCCGAGTGTCCCTCGTCGATTCCACGAACGGCAATCGCTTCCCGGCGGGATCGCATGACGACCCGAATGGACACGACCTCGACGGCCAGATCGGAGGGGCGGTAGGAAAAGAGCTCGTAATACCGCTCTTCGAACTCTGCTGCGAGATCACCACCCGACGACGGCTCGAACTCGAGGGACGCATCCTGGCCCATATATCGGAGTTCGACAATCCGGCGCGACGGCTCCATATCGTCGGGCTCCACGCCTTCTCGAACCAGTTCGGCAACGGCTTCGGCTTCGAGTTCGGTGAACCAATCCTCGATCTTCGAATCAACTCGGCTCAGGGAGAGCAGCACCTCGCGTTGGGCAAACCGTTCAATCACCGCATGCCCGAGCCCCTTGGCGCTCAACAGACCGGCATCGCCGGGAAGCACGACCTCGGTCATCCCGAGAAGCTGCGCAACCTGACAGGCGTGTTGGCCGCCGGCGCCACCAAAGGCCACCAGGGCGTAGCCCGCAGGATCGACACCCTTGCGCACCGAGATGTGACGAATGGCCTCGGCCATTCGCTCATCGGCAATCCGCAACAGTCCTTCCAGAATCTCCTCGTCGGTCCCGGTCTCCGCCGACCCGAGGTCATCGCGAAGCTCGTACAGCCGCGCCGTAGCGGCATCGAGGTCGATGGGAATCGGAAAACGCCCGGCCACGAGACGGCCGAGGAGCAGGTTGACATCGGTGATGGTGAGCGGCCCACCGGCGCCGTAGGACGCAGGGCCCGGGTCGGCGCCGGCGCTCTGTGGCCCCACCGCCAACCGGCCCCGTTCGACCCGACAGATGGAACCGCCCCCGGCGGCGACGGTCTCGATGGCCAGAGCAGGCGCGGCCAACTCCACCGGTCCCACTCGGTGATCGAAGACATACTCGAAGTCGCCGTCAAAGCGCGAAACATCGGTGCTCGTTCCACCCATGTCGAAGGCGATGATCTTGGTTTTCCCCACCTTGCGCCCGGACATGGCCGCCCCGACCACGCCCCCGGCCGGACCGCTCAGCAGGGAGTCCATGGCCCTGAAGGCTTCGGTGTCCACCAACCCACCGGCGCTGGTCATGACGTGAAGGCTGACTGCACCATCACCGAGGCCGTCTCGCACCGCTCCCAGATACCCCGAAATCACCGGCCCCAGATAGGCATCGGTGGTCGCGGTCTGCGATCGCCGCAGCAGCCCCTGGAACGGACTCAGCGTGCTCGACCGCGACACATGGGAAAACCCACCCTCCCGCAGGAGCTTCTCGAGGGCTTCCTCGTGCTGGGCATTCCGGTGGCCGTGGAGCATGGCGATGCTCGCGCCCTCGAAACCGAGGCCGCGCAACTCCTCGATCTTGCCGGCGATGAGATCGTGGTCAAGCCCCTCGATGAGGAACCCATCGGCGCTCAATCGTTCCTCGATGCCGACCACCATCTCCGGGAGCGGCTCCGGCCGGTCGATTCGCAGGGCAAAGAGCTCCGGTCGCGTCTGATCTCCGATGACGAGCAGATCTTCGAATCCGGCGGTGGTGAAGTGAACCGTCCGCGCCCCGCGCCGTTCGAGGAGGGCGTTGGTTCCACGGGTCGTCGCGAGCCGCATTTCCACCTGAGGCATATCTTCGCCGAGGGAGGTGCCGGTGATGAGCCGGGTTGCCACCAGAGGAGCTTCCTCCCCGGAACTCAGCTCAACCGGTTGCCCGGGCTCGAGTGCAACCTCACCCGCCGCCAACACCAGGGCGCCGGTCAGCGTTTCGTGTTCGATGATCTCGATTTCGACATTGCTTCCGAGGGGCGACAATCGGTAGCCGGTGAGGAAACCGTCAGGCAGCTTCGCCCCGGCGCAGAGATAGAGCCGTCCGTCATCATCGATTGACTGGATCCGGTCGCGCAAGGCTCCGCTCGAGAGCACTTTGCAGGTGTGGACCACGCCATCCGGGTCCTCCCCGATGCAATCCGTAAAGGTCCCGCCGGTATCGATCCAGATCTGCCAGGGCCGAGCCAATTCCTAGAGGCCTTTCCCGGTCACCAGGTAGGTTGCGAAGCTCCCGAGCCAGTGACCGCCCTCGTAGTGTTCACCGGTCACCGAGGCCAGACCCGACTCGCGGTGGGCCTTCGCGGCCGCCGACAGAGCCGCCCGGCGGGGATCGTCGTCCGGCAGTCCCGATGCGATCCCCTCGAGCATCCAGGCGCGAGAGATGTTGAGCCCATCCAGGTGAGCCAGCTTGCCGTCCGTGCGATCGGTGACCACTCCGAGGGGCAGCCAGTCCTCTCCTCCCGTGGACGGAATTGAAGGCAGGAAGCCGGTCAGCCAGTCGGCGAATTCAGCCCCCGGAAGAACCCGCCGCATGAGGTCCGCCTCGGCGATGCACGGCGACAGGAAATCCTGACCCGAAGGCTCATACGAAAGTGGGCAGTCGACATCGTCCAGGTAGTAGCTCCGAGACCGGTCGGCGACCAGGTCGATCATGGCTTCATCGCCCACGGTTTCGGCCCAGTCCATGACCAGTCCGAAAGCGAACGCGGTCTGGCTGTGCTCACCGGTGCGGATCGGATAGTTCAGCTTGGGCAACCAGGTACGAAAGCGGTCCGCGGCGAGGGCCTCGAGGGGGGCGATGGTCTCTCGCCACCTTTGAGCCTCTTCGTCGTCCCAGGAGGCCAACTCGTCCGCGAGGCAGAGCAGCCAGGCGAGACCGTATGGGCGCTCGGTCGATGTGCGGCCTTCGCCCTTGAAGTAGCTCAGCTCACCGGCGATCTTCGCTTCCGTGAAGCTCTCATCCAGCGCGGCCCGCGCAGAGGCGGCGAACTCCGCTTCGGGATAGAGTTTGGTCAGCCGGGACAAGAGCCAGTGGCCGTGCACCGAACTGTGCCAGTCAAAACACCCATAGAAGCTCGGCGTGAGCTTGCGAGGTGGATCGAGATCGTCATCGGAGTTCATGACGTGACCGATCTTGTTCGGGTATTCCTGATGGACGCAGGAGAGCGCCAATCCGGCGAAGTTCTCCACCGATGCCTCGTCCAGCGAGGACTCCTCGGCGATCGCGGGAACAACCATGGCGGCCAAGGCGACCATCAACAGCAGGCGCTTCATTTCGCCACCCCGCAGAGTTCTTCGGTGGAAACCACCGTTGCGTAACTGCCCTTCATGGCCGCCAACGCGGCCGCGTGGACCTGCGCCGCAGGCACGGTGGAACCATCGAACTCGAGATCCCGCGTCGCGCAGGCATCGTGGACCACCGTCACATCGAAGCCGTAGTCGGCCGCCGCACGCACCGCGGCCTCGACGCACATGTGGGTCTGCATCCCGGTCACCACGAGCTTCTTGATCCCCTGTTTCTGAAGGATCGTCAGGAGTTCGGTGTCGCGGAATGAGTTGGCGTGGTGTTTTCCGATGACGGTCTCACCCTTCTTGGGCAGGACCTCGGGGCGGATCCGGTACTGCTCCTGGATTCCCGTGGGATCGGGACTGTTCACGTCCTTCGGGAGATGCTGGACGTGGATCACCGGCCGGCCGGCAACTCTGAATGCGGCGATCACTTTGGCGGTCTGGGAGGCCGCCGCCTCCGGTCCGCTCAGTGGGACCATCCCCTCGGGGAAATAGAATGCCTGGACATCGATGACGATCAATGCCGCGTCATCGAGATTCGGTCCTTCGTTTTCGGATCCCCCCGCCCCACCGTGCGCAGCAAAACCGAGCACAAACACCACTGCTACAAGAACAAACCGCCGTGTTTTTCGCATCAGCACCCTCCGTGCCCGGCAAGTGTACCGCGGCCCGAAATCCCTGCACTGATCATGGATACATGGCCGACAGAAAACGGGCGGGGATGAACCCCGCCCGTGAGATCTGTCGTTGAGTCCAACTCCTAGCGAGCTGATCTCGATCTTTGGTTCGACCCGCGTCGTCCCGGAGGCGGCGTGGTGCGACGACCCTTGGCGTTGGATCGTGCGCGATCGTTGGCGCGTTGGGCGCGGTGGGCGGCGATGCGCTCGCCCACCGGAACCTCGAACCGCTCCTGTGCCTGGGCCTTGTAGTTGAACCCATCCAGAGTCTTGCGCTCCAATCGGTGACCGACGGCGCGATCAATGGCGTTCACCTTGGACTGCTCGACCGGTGCGGCGAAGGTCAGGGCGTCGCCCACCTTGCCGGCGCGAGCCGTGCGGCCCACCCTGTGAATGTAGTCCTCCGGCTGGACCGGCACGTCGAAGTTGATGACGTGGGGCAGGGCCTCGATATCGATGCCGCGCGCCGCGATGTCGGTGGCGACCAGCACCCGGATCCTTCCGTGTTTGAAATCCGCCAACGCCTTCTCGCGCTGAGGCTGACTGCGGTTGCCGTGGATTCGTTCGCACTTGATGCCGGCCCGATCGAGCTTCTGCCAAAGCCGGTTGGCGCGGTGCTTGGTGCGGGTGAAGACCAGTGCGGTTTCGACGTCGCCCCTCTTGATCATCTCCTTGAGAAGATCGGTCTTGAGGTGCTCGGGCACCGGCATGATGGCCTGGGTGATGCCCACCGCGGGCTTCGACTGACGCTCGACATCGATCCGCGCCGGGTTGTCGAGGAAATCGCGACTCAGCTGGACGATGGGCCGCGGCAGGGTCGCGGAGAAGAGCATGGTCTGCCGCTTCTTGGGGAGCTGGGCGAGGATCCGACGGACATCGGGGAGGAAGCCCATGTCGAGCATCCGGTCGCCCTCGTCGAGGACGAGGAACTCGAGATCGTTGAAGTTCGCCCAGGGGTATTGCATCAGGTCGAGAAGTCGACCCGGCGTGGCCACAACGATGTCGACGCCGGCTTTGAGCGCGCGCTCCTGTTTTGCGGGCTTGACACCGCCGAAGACGGTCGCTGACTCGAGGGGTGTGTGACGAGCGAGGATCTCAATGTGCTCGTGAATCTGGGAGGCCAGTTCGCGGGTGGGGGTAAGGATCAGCACGCGGGTGCGCCGGCCCTGGGTGTCGGCCATGCTCTGGAGCATGGGGAGGACGAAGGCCGCGGTCTTGCCGCTGCCGGTCATCGCACACGCCAGGACATCGCGGCCCTCGAGGGCCGGCGGGATCGAGTCCCGCTGGATGGGCGTAGGCTGGGTGAAACCGAAGTCCTGAATCCCGCGCTGGATGGCGGGGTGGAAGTTCATGTCAATAAATTTCAAAACAGTTGGTTCTTTCTGCAGACACACGCGCAGCTTGGCGCGTTGTCCGCGATTGTACTTTCCGGCTGATTGGGGGAAACGAGAGACTTGCCGGGGAGGCTGCCGTCCGGGCCGGGGAGGCCCTGTAATCTGTCTGCCGTCTGCTGAACCGACGAGGCTCGTCGTAGAGAGCAGACGAGACACTCTCTCATATTTGGTCGAATCTGGCAAGGCAAGCGGGGGATTCCAAGCGCCCGCGACGCCGCAAACTCACCGCCGGGTTCGGCAGAGGTCCCCGATCGGATAGAATCCACCTCCTGAGACGGGAGGGTCCATGAAAAACGCAATCTTGGTCGTAGGAGCAGTCCTGCTGGTCGTTCTGGCGGGATGCTCACAAGAGGCCGAGGTCGAGCCGACCCCGGAAGAGACGGTCCTTCTCGCCGTCGGCGCCACCGCCCCAGGCTTCGAGCTGACCACCCTGGCCGGTGAGACCTTCAATCTCGAAGCTCAGAGGGGGAAGGTCGTTCTCATCAACTTCTTCGCGACCTGGTGCCCACCCTGCCGCGAGGAACTTCCCTATCTCGAGAAGGACATCTGGCTGCGATTCGACCGCGACCGTTTTTCGGTGCTGGTCATCGGCCGCGAGGAGAACGACGAGATCATCGCTCCCTTCGTGGAGAAACACGGCTACACGGTTCCGTTTGCAGGAGACCCCGAGATGGTCGCCTACTCGCAGTACGCCACCCGTTTTATCCCGAGGAACTTCGTCATCGGCCCCGACGGGACTGTCCTCTACCAATCCCAGGGTTACGAGCCCCACGAGTTCGAGGAGATGGTGGAGCTCATCGAGGAGGCCGTGGCGGCCATTGAGCAGGCCGAGGCGGTGAGCGATCCTGCGGAGGAACCCACAGCCTGAGAACCCGAAACCCATCAGAGTCGATCCGCTCCCTGAAAGGTCTCCACCGATGGCGGAGAGAGTTCGAAGACCACCTTCGCCGGAACGAATACGCGGTCGAACACCCTGCCACCCTGAGCGAGCGAATGAAGTGAGCGAGTCGAGCTGTTCCTACTAGCTTGAAGAGCGACGTAGGCAGCGTCCCCACAGGCTCAGAAGTGCGCCTCTCGCGAAGAACCACTCCATTTCTTCGGGGGACCTTTCGACTCGGTCGTCGGACTCCCTCGCTCAAGGTGACATGAATCGGATGCCTGCGTCATTCCATGAGAAGACACCGCCCGGCGGCCTGGCGGTGCTCCGGATGACATGATGGCTACAGCGGTGCCCCTTCTGAATCGACTGTCAACTGTTGACTGTCGACTGTTGACTGCCCTGCTACGGCGTATACCAAATCGGACTCGTGTACGCCCTCTCCTGGGTCGTCATCTCGGCCTCGGGCGGCAAGGTGATACCGAACCGAACCTGCTCGTACGCCGTCCACCTCGGGGTCGGGATCTCGAGCACTCTGGCGTAGTAGACCGCCGGCAGATCGGCGTCGAAATCCGGGTCCTGCCAGACCGTGATCAGCTCGGGCGCGCCGATGGTGTTGGTCCATGTCGCAGTCGCCACATCCACCGTGTTTCCCACCGGCGGCAGCTTGCCATCGGTTCCCGGTGCACGCTCGCCGGACCAGGCGACGTCGTAGACCTTCTCGTGGCGACCCCCCTTGGAATCAACCCAACCCTTGACGATCTGGATCCGGTCGAGGTTTCCGCTGTAGGGATCTTTGAGGGCCGCAACCAGAAATGACGGCGCCTTTCCGTTGGATTCACCTCGAAGATCGCCGCCCATGGGCACGCCCTTGGTGTAACCCATGTCGCCGGGCAGGCGGCTCTGTGCATCCGCTTCGGCGAAGTCCCACCCACCGAAGAAGCGCACCAGCATCCGAGGCCCGGTCGTGGCGTAGGTCTCTTTACGCATCATGGCGTCGAAGATGGCCTCACGGGTGTTCTCACGGGCCCACACCGCAGCGAGCCCTGATGCAACCATGTC
>RCNG010001987.1_pt1 | contig 10170 bp, 10 predicted proteins | sample 2041371 | NCBI WGS metagenome assembly RCNG01 (sample SAMN09708227, study PRJNA481090) | Marine sediment metagenome, whole genome shotgun sequencing project. | biome: marine sediment; feature: ocean; material: sediment; isolation source: Sewage treatment plant 1 marine sediment (STP1) ... | reverse complement strand
GCACGTTTTTCCTTATCAAGCAGTGCAAGTTCACCAAAAAAGTCGCCTTCCTTTAGAGTATTTAAAATAAATTCTTTACCATCCAGATCACTTAGAAAAATCTGCACTTCACCTGATAACAGCAGATATAAGGTATCAGTCAGATCGCCCTCACCAATTAAAAGACGATTTCTTGCAATAGTTTGAATATTAGCAACATCTAAAATTAGTTGAAGTTCATTTTCTGATAAACCAGAAAAAATAGAAATATCGGAAAATTGCTGCATAATAAACCCTTGAATAATGCCCCATCAAAGCAAACATTTAATTTTAAATTATTTATAATTTCTTTATGGTGTTGTTCTAAAAGTCAGAACAAAGTTATGAACTTCCAGACTTTTATCCGTTTTTTTTAACAGGTCATCTAATCGCTCTTGATATTTATCGCTGGATTCAACAGAGTCATGGGAATTAAACGATTCTGGAAAAGGAGATGTACTGACCAGAGCACGAATACTTTCTTTTCCAAAGGGTCTGTTAACCGTCAGGTTTAACTCCGATTTGCTGCCGCCAATAGCATGAATAGTATGCGCAGTGATCGTTTTTTTGTCTTTAAACAAGTTGGGGATAAGATGCACAACCTGATCATCTGCCTGAAAATAATCAAGCATCAGATATACATCTTTATTGGCCAGCATATAAATAACAATTGATTCTCCCTCTCGAAAATATTGATTATTTTGTTTAACGGTCCATAACTTGAATTTCACATCTTCCGTAGATAACTGGTTTTGACTGATTCTATCCAGTAAATCAATTTTTTGTTGCAGTGCTTCGCTGTTTTTCGGTGTCTCTCCCCTGAAGTGAAAAGCAGCTTTCTTGAAGCTGTTTTGACCGGACATAATAATTTCCGGCGTTTCACATTCATAGGTCTGGTGTTTTAAGTTTTTCCCGGCCAGTATATTACTATGTTCTTTACCTGCTTCAATGAGCGTTTTCTCTCCATACCATTCCTGACGGCATCCCTTATAATAAGTAATCATCACAGACGAATCTTTACTTATTTTAATTTTGTCCCGGTAGAAAACATCTGTGCCGAAATCAATTTCCTGTTCAGGTTTGTTTGTAAAAGTGACTCTGCCTTCTAAACTGGTTATCATACCCACGGGCACTTGCGCAAAAACATTCCCGGATAATAAAATAGAAAGGCATAACAGCAAAAAAACACCGAGAAGAAAATAATTTCTGTAACCTTGAGGATAAATTATTTTATATTGAATGGTCATGATACACCTTCTTTTACTGATTTAAGTTCATAAACAACCATATCGGAACGGCCTTTAAGTTTAGCAGCACCTTTATAAATGGCATTTACCTGATCAGTAACGCAAAGAAAAGAATCCTTAGTCATAAGAATGGGTGCACTTAATGTTTTCGTTAAACCTTCAACCCTTGACGCGGTATTAACACTATCACCAATTGCAGTGTATTCCATTTTCTTTTCTGAACCTATGTTACCAACCAATGCTTCACCTGTATGTAAACCGATACCATTATTAAGTTGGGGTTTTCCCTGGCTTTGCCACAGTACATTTAATTCGGCCAGTTTCTTTCGCATCTCCAGTGCAGCCTTCGCAGCATTCAGAGTCGAATCCTCGCTTTTCAGCGGCGCACCAAAAAAAGCCATTAAACCATCGCCGATAAATTTATCCACAGTGCCATGATGATCAAGGATAACCTGTGTCATTTCAGAAAAATATTGATTCAGTGTGGCAACTACTTCTTCTGGAGACAGTTTTTCAGAAAAAGTGGTAAAACCCCGAATATCCGAAAATAAAACACAGATGGTTTCTTTTTTTCCTTTCAGGGAAATAGGAGTGTTGGAATTAATAATATCCTGGACCACCTGTTCATTGACATAGCTGCTAAAAAATTTTGCCAATCTTCTTTTGCAATGTTCCTCTACCATAAATCGATAAATATACAAACTTGAAAAACTAATTATAATAAATACAATGGGAGCAACAAAAGGAAAAAATATATTATTTTTGAATAACAACAGATTGCTTGCAAAATAGACAACCATTAATCCCATAACAATCGCAAACGTTACTGTAATATTTTTTTTTGAAGCCAGATAAGCAATTATCACCGCCAGCAATAACAGACCCAATAATAAATATAAGCCATTGTTTTGTTTTAAAAAATTCTGTTTAATTAACATTTCAATTGTCTGTGCATGCAACAGGACACCGGGAGTTTCCTGAGACAGAAGGGATGGTAAAATATCCCCTGAAGCATTGGTAAAACCGAAAAGTACAATTTTATTTTTAAAGTTATCTTTAAAGTACTCAAGGTTATTATTTTTTGCTGCTTCCAGAACTTCAAAAAAAGACAACGTCTGGAAGCTTTTTTGTGGTTGAAAATTGATAAACTGGATGTTTGCAAAACTTGAGTTTCGAATAGGGTCTATCCGGTTTATCTCATCGTAACGATTTGCAACAGCCGTATAAAATGCAGGTACAAACTGGCTGTTATCGTTTAAATCCTGGTAATACAATCGTACCCGACGGATGTAGTTATCAGAATCCGGCAGGGTATTAACCATACCAAATCCCTGTTTACCTATAATTTTTCCAAAAATAGCCATCGGCTGTGAACTATCAATTTCCAGGCGACCATTTTTTGAATTCTTTCTGGCCAGGGAACCCGTCGCCATTACGATGGGGATATGATATTGATGCAGACTTTTCAATAATGACCTTTTTAAGGCATTTTTATCTTTTTCCGAACGTTGGATGAACTTATCTATACTTTTGACCCATATCATATCCAGGCCAATTACTTTTGCTCCACTCTGGGCCGTTTTTTCAATAGCTGCTGCAAAAAGTGTGTCCCATAGAATAAAGGGTTCCGGTATTTTTTTTATTGAATCATCATCAATACCAATAATAACAATTTGCTTGGAGATTTCATGTTCCTGAAAGAAAAGACTGCGTAGCTCAAATCGTGCATCAAGCGCCTTCATTTCAAGAAAATGTATTGTTCCCGAATATTCTAAAAATAGAATCAGAAGGAAACAAATAAACGAAATCAAAAAGTACTGATATTTCATATTTAAGCCAAAATTGTTGGGAGAATGAGGTATTCTCCATCTCTAATTACCTACATATTTTATGGAAATAATTAGAATCAGGAGAATATCATTTGAGTACTTTAATTTACTGCATTAATGACTCTGAACACAACCCGTCTGTTTTCTCTTGCCAGCGGTTGTTTGTTATTAAATAACTGACTTTCACCTTTGCCAACCACAACCAGTCTGCGGCCAGCCACTTGATGATTATCCAGTTGATTTTTCACTTCTCGAGCTCTTTCCTGAGAAAGCCATAAATTATAATAATCATTACCCTTGGCATCTGTATGGCCTTCTACCACAAAGTAACAATTAGTCAATTGTGGACTATTCATTGCCTGGGCAATGTTACCAAGTAGTTTTGCATCCGAATTATTAATAATTTTAGAATTGGTCTGGAAATTTATACTAACTGCCACTGATTGAGAACCTGCCATACAGGTTTGTGAATTAGCGGCTTCTTCAGGCTTTTTCTGTAAATTATAATTCGAAGATCCTGAAGAGGTTTTTTTAAAACTAATACCTCTGAACCTGACCGGTTGTTGAGAAGAACCATTCTCTGCCATTCTTTCTACAGAATCTTTATTGTGCTTAGTGTTTTTCATAAAAGCATTAAGCAGTTCATTTGAATCCGGGGTCTTATTGTGGAACGAAATGATTTCCGATGCGTTCTCTGCATAAACAGTCTGAGTTAAGGTAAATGCAATACCTAAACCCATAGAAAATATTGACAGCTGTTTTAGTGTTTTGTTAAGCGTTTTATTAAACGTTTTGTTAAACATAGTAGTTACTCCTGATTAAATCTATATACTTTTAATCTGATACACTTAATATAGCTACTGAGTCTGTAGCAAACAGCAATAAAGATTGGGGTCGTGCCTTATTGCATTAAGTTTAGATTACATTTTTCTTACTGTTTTACTAACAAAGGAAACAATGTTACTGAAGATCGTTGTTTCCTTTTTCCGAACAAATTTCCGAACAAAGTTACTGAATATTAATAGAACCGGTATGGGCGCTATTTCCAATGCCATTAGCCTGAGTGTTAGTCAATGTATTATTAGAGGCATTAAGCAAAATTGCCTGAGACACATTTGAGTTTCTAACACTGATTGAACCCGTGCTGGCATTATTGTTGATACCATAAGCCTGAGTATTTGCCAGTGTGTTATTTGAATTGTTCACCACAATTGATTTTTTCAGCTCGGAATTTGTTAAGCTAATAGTACCCGTAGTGGCTGTATTGCCTATTCCATACGCCTGGGTATTGGCTAATGTACTTCTTGAGTTGTTCACAATAATGGATTTATTCACCTTGGAATGTCTCAATAGAACTGCACCAGTGCTTGCAGCATTACCAATTCCGTACGCCTGAGTATTGGTCAGGGTGTTATTTGAATTGTTCACCACAATTGATTTATTAACTTCGCTTTGCGCCATAGCCGTGCCTGAAAAAGAGGCTACGAGTGCCAGTATAATAAGTTTTTTCATAATTAAGTCCTCTTAGTCTGTCTTGTTTATTGCTTGCTGTTGTTTATCACTGAGTACAGGATATTATTTTTTATACTATTTAACAATCACTTACATGGGTAATAATGCCGTCAAAAAATGGTATTATTACCCTTGCACAGGTTTCGACTATTCGGCATGAATCGAACCGGTAGCGGCACTGTTACCGATACCGTAAGCCTGAGTATTGGTCAATGTGTTGTTTGACTGGTTCACAACAATTGATTTTTTCACTTCAGAGTTTTTAAAGCTGCTTGAACCGGTAACGGCTGTGTTGCCTATGCCATAAGCCTGGGTATTGGTCAGCGTGTTATTTGATTTGTTTACCAGGATGGATTTTTTCACCTTGGAATTTTTCAAAAGAACCGAACCGGTGCCTGCTGTATTACCAATGCCATAGGCCTGAGTATTGGTCAGTGTATTATTTGAATTGTTTACCACAATTGATTTTTTAACTTCGCTTTGTGCCATAGCCGTGCTTGAAAAAGAGGCTACGAGTGCCAGTATAATAAGTGTTTTCATGATTTAGTTCCTGTTAGTTTGTTTTGTATAATGTTTTGTCGTTGTTTGTCACTGAGTACAGATTATTGTTTTTCCCATTATTTATCAATCAATTGCGTAGGTAATAATACTGCTTATAAATGGTATTATTACCACTAGGATTGCAGCTCATTTGGATGGGGTCATTGATTGATTAATAAAGAACACATAAGATTATTTCCGTGAATTGTTGAATATCTCGCCAATAAAACTTTCTTCACTTTATTGCGTACTGTCGGCCATATTGTGTTCTGTGGAACTTTCAAAAAACATCATTTACGGCGTTAGCAAAGGGAAGATTTGAATATCTACCAGGAGTGGAGAGATGATATCAATTAATAACAGTAGCGACTTTTGTGAAGAATTAATTAAAGAGATTTTCTAATATTCAGATAAGACAAATGCCTTTTTGAGTGCATTTTGTTGCCGCCAGTTTGCATGCATTGGCGAGACTTTGTTGCATGTTCTGTTGTTTGATTTGCTGGTCAATAATACTGGCATTAAAGACATCACCTGCGGCCAGAGTATCAATTGCATGGACTTTTGGCGCGTCCTGCCAGTAATAATGCTGTTTGTCAGATGCTGCTGCTCCAGAGCTTCCCCAGGCACAAATAATGGTTTTATGCAAATACAGGGTACTCATATGCTGACAAAAATCTTTTGCTGAAGTAAATTCCTGAGTAACCGCATAGTGTCTGGAAAACAGAATAATATCAGCCAGTTGAATAAGATCTGCACAATTTTCTCTGGCTTTCTCAATTTCAACAGAAATGGCTTTGTCAGGATATTGTTTCCTGGTATAAGTTATCATTTTCAAGGTTTCTTCAATATTTCTTCCCTCAAAATGATACCAGTCAAAAAGTGCCAGATTAATTTTTTTAAATTCTTCAAAGCTGAATTCTGGCAGATCACGAAAGTGGCTGATAGTCCTTGAGCCCGTTTCCAGACTCAGCGTGATATAAGAAGTCGGGATTTTTCCCTGAGGTAGAAATTGACAATATTGGTAATTGACCTGATAGTGATCAAAATCGTTCAGGATGATCCGGCTGTCAGTTTCATTGACCAGAGTACCGGCCCAGAAACACTGATGACCTAACTGGCTTAATACCACGGCAGTATTGGCTGCATTGCCGCCACGCCGCCTATCCTGAGCCAGAATTCGTATTTCATCATCCTCAAGCGGATAGCTTGCTACTTCATTGACAATATCCAGTGTTGCAATACCGGTACATAAAATTTTAGCCATAGGAAATTATCTTCACTTTTATTTTAAAGAAATACCCTTATATTAAGTAGTAGTCAATTAAAATTATTTTACCTCAATAACTTAAGGGCAAATTACAAAATTCTGGACTCAATAGATAATTCAATAGATAATCTAAGGTTCATTATTGATAAAAAGCATTATGAAAACCATACAAGTCACGACAGATTGGGAAGATTCCGTTCCTGCAACATTGGATATTGAGCAAAATAAACCATTTTTGGATGAACAGCAGCAAGATGGGCTTATCCAACGCATCAAGACACTTCTTGCTGAGCAACAGGCGATCCTGGTTGCGCATTATTATACTGACCCGATCTTGCAACGTCTGGCTGACGAAACGGGGGGTTGTGTTGCAGATTCTCTGGAAATGGCCCGCTTCGGCAAGGAAAACCCGGCAAAAAAGATCGTTGTTGCCGGTGTCCGCTTTATGGGCGAAACGGCAAAAATTCTGTCTCCCGAAAAAACCATTGTGATGCCCAATTTGCAGGCAACCTGCTCACTTGATTTAGGTTGCGCTGCAGAGGATTTTATTCCATTTTGTGATGCACACCCGGATCGAACTGTGGTCGTCTATGCCAATACCAGCGCCAAAGTCAAAGCCCGCGCCGATTGGGTAGTGACCTCGGGAATAGCCACCAGAGTTATCGAACATCTTGCCCGTCAGGGCAAAAAAATACTCTGGGCTCCTGACCGCCATCTGGGTAAATATATCCAAACTGTCACCGGTGCTGATATGCTGCTTTGGCAAGGCTCCTGTATTGTACACGATGAATTCAAAGCCGACGCTCTGTTATCACTCAAAGAAAAACATCCTCAAGCGAAAATTCTGGTACACCCGGAATCTCCCTATACAGTGGTTGAAATGGCTGATTTGGTCGGCTCGACCACACAATTAATCAATGCGGTTAAATCCATGGATGCCCAAACCTTCATCGTGGCAACAGATAACCGGATTTTTTATAAAATGCAGCAGGCAGCTCCGGATAAAACCCTGATTGAAGCACCTACTGGCGGCATAGGCGCCACTTGTACCATGTGCGCCCATTGTTCCTGGATGGCCATGAATAGCCTGCAGGGGATTCTGGATGTGCTGGAACAGGGTGGTAACGAGGTAACTGTTGAAGAGAGTGTGCGGGTTAAAGCATCTGAAGCAACTCAACGCCTGCTGGATTTCGCAGCGTCCCTATCTTAAGGCTTAAGGCTGCCCTAAGTTTTAAGACGAAGCTATCCAACCCGTACCTCAGAAATAATTGCTTCATTGATCCAGTTCTGGATAAAACCAGCAACCCTTGCAGCCGCATGCTGTTCATCTACCCACTCACAAATTCCGCTACAGATATCAGAAAAATCACTGCCTGACAGCATCGCATCCATAGCCCAGGCCTCATCCACATCCATGGAACGATAAAAAGTGCGTAAGTCTTTCCGCCAAATAAACCAGGCAATGGGATAAGCACTGGTATCGATATCAATGGGCGGCTGTTCTTGGTCAATAGCCTGCCATAATTGCGGAATATTGCAACATAAATCAATGCGATGCACAGAAGAATGAAAAGCAAACTTTAATCCGGGCCAGGATTCAGGACTAATTTGTTGCACTGCACTTATATCCAGCACTGCATCATCACCGGCATCAAATGCCTCCCTTAACAGCCACTCAAAGTGTGCCATTTCCGACAAAACCGGTTGCTGCCTGTAAGCATCTGTTTCATTGAGGAAATGACTCATCTGATGACCAAAATAACGCAGGGAAAAATGTTTTGAGGGCCAGTCAGTAAGATAATCAATACCCAGTTTAAAAAAATCCTCATCACCCAGCAGGGTGTGCAGGGCAGGAAAAGTATCTTGCAGTGCTTCGATCAGTCGAAAACGATAAGCATTGGCATAGATATCCAGACGAATTTCCAGAGGGACTTTTTCAGTTCCTATCACTGATTTTCGGATTAACGGGTCGCCATTTTGTAACCAGGACAGCATTTGCAGTTGAATTGTTTTTAGAGCAGGGAATTTCGGGGCAGCCGGGTTTTCAGTCATAAAACACTCTCTTGCTGTTTTTCCTGCGCACTTTCCTGTGAACAGCCTGACTCTATAATCATGTCGTCATATCTGCAATGAATGTGTTGTAACAAGTCCTTATTATAGCCATTTTGTTTGACACTGTTGGCAACCTCTCTGGCCCGGTTTAATTCTCTCAGCAACTCCACCAATGGCGGAATATTATCATCCCGCTCAATCATAAAGGTCACATCACCAAAATGCTCAACCGCTTGAGCATAAAGCGACCAGACCGCATTGCAAATCGGCATATCATGAGTGTCGATAAGATAGTCGCCATAATCACTATGGCCTGCGAGGTGAAATTGTTGCACTCTTTGCGGCGGAATAGACAAAAGATAATCCAGTGGATCAAATTCATGGTTTACTGCAGAAACATAAATATTATTAATATCCAGCAATAGCAGGCAATCGGCTCTTTGGGCGATTTCAGACAGAAACTCCCATTCAGTCATTTCAGATGGTTGATAAGAAATGTAGCTGGATACATTTTCTATCAGCATCCGGCGTCCCAGAAAGTCCTGCACCTGTTCAATACGCCCAGCCACATGTTTGACTGTTTCTTCAGTATAAGGCAGCGGTAACAAATCGTGGGCATTGGTGCCACTGGTTCCAGTCCAGCATAAATGATCTGAAAGCCAGCGGGCATTAATTCTGTTTTGCAGGTTTTTGACCTGCTGAAGATAATTTTTATCCAAGGCTTCAGTATTACCAATATTCATGGAAACACCATGCATAACCAGAGGATAACGCTCAGCAATCTGGTCTAGAAAATAGAGGGGTTTACCCCCTGGCACCAGATAATTTTCGGTAAGAATTTCAAACCAGTCGACATCTGGTAAGGTGTCAATAACATCCTGATAATGTTCTTTTCTCAAGCCCAGACCATAGCCCAGACCGGGGTATTTATTACTATTGTCCATAAACCGGTTTCATATGAATTTTACTGCAAAAATATCCGGAATTCCCCTGCTTCAGCTTTTAGTTCGCTAAAGGCTTTTAGTTAAAAAACCGCTAAAGGCTCTACTTGAAACAAAAGCAATTAAAACAGGGAATCTTCCAGAAATTGTCTGCCAGGATTAACCTAAGATTTCACCATCTTTGTCTTCGCATTCCTGCTTGCTGGCCTTGATCCAGCCCTGACCTTTGCAGCTGTTTTGACCTTTACACGCATTAGTTGCAGTTGCACAGGCACTGCTTCCTTTACAAGCATTAATACCGCTGCATTTTACTGTCGCTTCTTCAGCTGAGGCAACAGTTGCACCACTAAAACCAGTAGCCAAAAGAGCTGCAGCTGCTGCAGCAACAGCTACACCGGATAATTTCTTGCTTACGTTCATAATAATCTTTCCTTATTTAATGAGTGAATGTAACTCGCGGTTAAAAACAAAGCTGTTAAAAACAAAGCATCAACCACAAGTTAAAGTTGATTATAGTTGATAAATATCACGAAACAATCACGGTAAATACCTAGTTTTATAAAATATTCCCTATCTAATATTAATTTTCTAGTATTTCAGGGACGATTTGTTGGATAATGCTCATTTTTATCAGTATATAATCATGACCGATCAATTATTTACCTCTAAAGAACAATTTCGTCATCTCTTTGAGCAGGGACTAGTCAAACTGCTGGATTATGATGGTCTGGGGATTTTTATTCTGGTTTTAGCCAATGCCAGTT
>RCNG010001986.1_pt1 | contig 10179 bp, 5 predicted proteins | sample 2041371 | NCBI WGS metagenome assembly RCNG01 (sample SAMN09708227, study PRJNA481090) | Marine sediment metagenome, whole genome shotgun sequencing project. | biome: marine sediment; feature: ocean; material: sediment; isolation source: Sewage treatment plant 1 marine sediment (STP1) ... | reverse complement strand
CTGGGCCTCCGTTTAGACCCAGTCGAGCTCGCGCCTGCGCGGGCACCCCCAGAGCTCGACGGTGCCTGGGCTTGTTGACTTGCGCTCGGCTTCAAGGGTCGAGCCATTGGATAGCTGCGTCCGCTCGGTCTTGATCACGCCGTTTCCGGCCCTTCGGGATTCAAACATGATGCTCGGACCGCGATTGTTTGCCGGTCTCTTAGCCAATCGGGCTCATGCTGAGTGCCCAATTGCGCCGTACTAAATGTTATGTCGCGTTGGGCGTCGCACGGAGAGGGCGTTTGCTTTTGCTAGGCTCCTCGCGCCGATCGTCGAACGCTTGCGCTGATTCTCGGACACGATGGGTCACACGCGAGTACGCGTTGTCCATACGTAATTCTTTACTCGACGTACGAAACGAAGCGTTTCGGCAACGCGAGCCAAATCGCCAACGACGCAGCGCGTGCGACAAAATCAACGCTGGCGCAAACGCATCGCGCTCTGCGGACGATTCAAATCGGATCCTCTCTGTGGGTTCAACGAGATGCCAAGTGCAAACAAGCACTTGGCGCGCAGTCTCATGTTCGCCCTGTGCTGGTCCATATCTTGCAATGATCTACGGACGCTGAGGTGGCACTAAATGGAAAAGCTTCCGACAGTCGTTGCTGTAAGTGTTCTAGCTTTCTCTTTTGCAAATGGAGCTAGCGGAGATACTCATCTCGACGTCGGACCGTCTATCGTGCTGAGCGATCAGATCCCCGACGGTGACTTGTCAGCGAAGATCAAGATCGTTCGTCTAGGAAGCGGGACTTTGGTCGTCGCCTATGGCGACGCGGGAACTGAAGAGCACGTTTACGACGTGAAAGCGCAAACAGAACGACCGGCTCGGGACATCTTCGTTAGGCGCTGCAATAGCAACTCGAACGACTGCAGCGATCCGGCGAGTTGGAGCACGCCCGTCAATATCGCAGGGACTGCAAACCGGACCTCAGCAACGACTGCCTGGAAGGGTCCCTCAGATGGCCGCCTGCCCTTCTATGGAGACTCCGACAAGCCTAATGTCTTCAGCAATGGGCCGGCCGTGGTGGTCACCTGGGCCGACAAGCTTTGCGATTCCGACGTACAGGGCTCGGTCACTTACGTCGAGCTCGAGCAGCGCGAGATTCCTTACAGCTGTCTCTACGTCAGTCGCTCTCTCAATAGCGGAGCTACCTGGTCGAGCGCGCGGCGACTGTCGAGCGGTCTGCGCGACGCCAAGCAGGATGTTAACCGCGGCGGCGACAAGGCCTGGGTCATCACTTGGCAAGAAGATCCGGCGGGCCTTCAGCTCGGCCAGGCGGAAGGCCCGGGCGACGGCGCCTCGGGCGCGAAAGTCTCGAAGGGTACGGATGTTTGGTACAGCTATCTGGCTCGGACGGATTTCGACCTCGGCACCGCGTTCCCCGCTCCAATTCGGCTGACGAACAACTTCACCAAAATGGCGACAGGCGATGACCCGGACCCCAATGCAGAAAGCGGAACCGAGGGAGCTTCGCGGTCCAACTTGGCTCTCATCGGTAACACGGTGCTCATCGTCTACGAGGAGACCAAGAGCCTCGAGGGACTCGACGAGGGCAAGTACGTTCGCCTCAGCTCGTTCCCCTTTAATCAACCTCCCACGAGCTGCCTGCTCGATGCCGGCGCTGGCGGTGCCGGCGGCCAAGGTGGCACCGGCGGCATGGGCGGCGTCGGTGGTGCCGCAGTCCCGAGCGAGCCAACCGCGCAGAGCGGAGAGATCGGCGTCGATCCGTGCCGGCTGAGCCCCAATGGAGATCCGTATCCCGATCCGTTCGACCCGGCGCGCGTCGGTTGCATTCTTTCTTCGCCGGACGAGAACGCACGGCGCGCGCGTTTCTTCGGCCAGGGTACGCCCGGACCAAACTCCGGGGTGAAGCTCTTCGTCTTATGGAAGCAGGGCGAGTTCGATGAAGGCGGTCCCTCCGACATCGTCGGCCGCGCCGCCACGGGCTTTACCCCTGCCGATTTCGTACAGGCGGTGAACGTGCCGACCGCAAGCAGTCCTGGGGACGAGCTCGACGGCTGCTTCATCCGGGGCGTGCAGGGGCCGATCGCATCCGGTGCATTCGACAACAGCCCGGCCATCAACTTGAGCGCAGAAACCGAAACCGGCGGTGACCTCGACGCAAGCACGGGAGACAACATCGTCGAAGACGCGCGCGCACACCGCGGTCTAATTTCGGGTGACTTCATCGCCCTGGGCTACAGCTACACGCCAGACTGGGCCGTCGCCCGCTTCACCGACACAGAGAACTACGAGTTCTGGATCCGTCGCACGACCGATGGTGGCGCGACCTGGAGCGAACCCGTCGACCTGACCTCCGAGAGCACCTCAGAGGTTGCTGCCCGGCTAGGCCTTTCCGAAGCCGGCATCAACGTCAAAGAGCCACGCATCGTCAAGACGCCTGGCCATGGTCCGGGCTGCCCGAGCGGCGACCCCGGAGACGACACCACCACACGACCTAGCGACTGCCGGGATCCCAAGACATTCGTAGTCGCCTGGGGTACCGAGACCAATGTCTATGAGCACCTGGGTGGCGCGGCTGACGTTGACATCTTCATGACCCGCTCGACCGACAAGGGCGCGACGTACGAACCGTACCAAGTGCTAGCCGGGGCAAAGGCACCCAACTTCAACGAGCTCGACGAGATGGAGTCGCAGCTGCGACCCACGCCGGACGGAAAAACCGTGTTCAGCGTTTGGAACGAAGTGAGCGAAGAGGCCGGCGCCAACGGTCGATTCGCGATAGCCATCGAAACCGAGATTCCTGTCGAACCAGAACCCGACGCGGGCGTGCCAGATGCAGGTGTGCCCGACGCAGGTGTGCCCGATGGAGGGACAGAACCCGATGCCGGAACGGGGACACTCAGCACCTACGGCTGCGGCGGCTGCACCATCCGCACGGGCGACGCGGCCGGCGACATGCTTTTGTCGCTCGGCGTCTTCGCCATCTTGCTATTTCGCCGTCGGCGCGTGGGCGCGCGGCAATTGACCCTTGAACCAGGAGGAACACCATGACTACTCAAACACTCATATCACGAAGCTTGATTGGGCTCGCGATAGGCTTTGGGTTCATGTGGGCTGGCTCCGCGCTGGCCGACACGCCCGTGCCTCCCGGTCCCGGCGTCATCATTGACGTGACCGGCGTTGCTGAGCCTTCATCGCCCGATCCCGAAAACAACTGCACAGGGACCGATCCGGTTACATGTCCGAGCCTGCGAGAAGCGATCATGTTCGCCAACGGCAACACCGCGACGGACGGGACACAGACGCAGGATACGATCGTGCTTCCGGAAGGGACCTACGTGCTCACGATCGAAGGCGCGGACGAGACGTTCGAGCCGGTCAGCAACCCTGGAGAGGCTCCTGCCGTCACCAACGCGCCCGACGCGGGCGTAGGTGACCTGGATCTCACCGAATCCGTCATCATCGAGGGTGCCGGCTCGGCGCTCACGGTGATCCAATGGGACGAGGCAGCGACGGTCAAGGACCGGATCTTCCACGTCTACGATCCAACGGAGGATGTCTTCGCTGAGATCCGCGGATTGACGGTCCGCGACGGAGAGCTGCTCGCTGAATCCTTGGGTGAAGGCCGTCCGTCCGACCTGGGTGACCTCCCCACGGAGTGGCGCGGCATGCGTGCGGGTGCGGGTATCGCCATGGGACCTGCAGCGACAGCGGTTCTCAACGACCCCAACAAGGAAGGCGGAGCACCTAGCTCGGCAGGCGGCGAAGGCGGAAGCCTTAGGCCGGACGACCCGGGCGATGAAACGGGCGGCAGCTATGCGTTGACGCTGAGCGACGTCCAAATCTCCGACAACGCGACCGATGGCGACGGCGGCGGTCTCTACAACGCGGGGCCGGTAACCGCAAACGAAATCGTGGTTGCCAGCAACACGTCGGGCAAAAACGGCGGCGGCATCTACAATGAGGGCGAGTCGCTCATCGAGCGCAGCACGATTGCGGACAATGCGGCGGAGGGCGGCGGCGGCATGTTCGTCACCGGAAATCCAGCCACTTCGTTGCGCGTCAACAGCACCACCTTCACCGGAAACACCGCTGTGGGTGGCGGCGCCATCAGTGGCCGCGTGGTTAGGATCGACCTGACCAACTGCACCATTAGCGGCAACACGGGCGCCGATGTTGGTGGCGGTGTCTACTCCAATGGCGAGGTCAACCTGATGAACTGTTCGATCGTCGACAATGAGGCAACTGGCGCCGAGCAGTTCGGCGGCGCGGGCATCAACGTTTTCAACTCGGGCAAGGTCTCGATGACGATGGTCAACACCTTGTTGTCCGGCAACGTTGCCGGTGCCGAGGAAGGCGGCCGCGATGCCAACTGTGGTTGCACTGGCAGCCAGTCGGGTTGCGTCGACGGCATGGCCAGAAAGATCGAGACCCTGGGTTACAACCTTTCGGATGACACGAGCTGTAACCTCGATGAGACGGGTGACCTCGACGACGTCGAGGATCCCGGCATCGGTCCGTTGGAAGACAATGACGGGCCGACCTTGACACAGGCATTGCTCGACGGGAGCCCGGCAATTGACGCGGGTGACAACGAAGAGTGCCCGAACAACGATCAGCGTGGAAGCATCCGGCCGGCGGACGGCGATGAAGACGGGACTCTGGTCTGCGATATCGGCGCCTTCGAGCTGTTCCCGGGATACACCGATCTGCACCTCAACAACCTGGTTGCGCCGGACGAAGCATATAGAGGCGACACCTTTGAAATCGCCGTTGAGGCGCACAACACCGGCATCGATCCAGTCACCAGCGTGGAGATTGAGACGACGGTTTCAGCTGAGCTGAGCATCGTCGCGGCGGCGTACAGCATCAACGGAGGCGACGCGACGACTTGCGCAGAGGCGAGCGGCACGGTGACGTGTGCGATTGGCACCATGAACTTCGATGACATCGCCATGGTGAACATCGAAGCCACCGCCGAGTCCGTTGGGACGGCGACCGTCGACGCGATGGTCAGCTCGCCCGATGACGAGGACGAGACCAACAACAGCGCCAGCGCGAGCGTCACGATTCTTGGAATCGCGGACCTGAAGTTGGAAGCAAGCGCCGAACAGTCGACTGTGACAGTCGGTAACGAGATGACGGTAACCGCCGTCGTCACCAACAACGGCCCGGATGACGCGACGAGCGTTCGGGTCTCCAGCGATCTGCCGGACGGCACCACGTTCGTTTCGGCAACTCCAGACACTGGGACCTGCGAAGCCAGCGACGAAGGTTTGCTGGTCTGCGAGCTCGGTGACCTGGCGGCGGATGACGCCGACGTGAACGTCGTACTGATCCTGACGGCCGACGAGGCTGGCATGGTCGATGTGACCATGAGCGTCGGAACGGCCATCGAGACTGATCCGGACATCGAGAACAACACGAACAGCGCCGAAATCACGGTGAGCGAGCCGGGCGACTCCGGTTGCAGTTGCACCGTGGGTGCCAGTGACGTTGGCGGCAACATCTTGCTGTCCCTCAGCGTCCTTGGCTTCCTGCTCTGGCGCCGACGCTCGAACATGAGCTGACGCTTTTCGAGCGCGGGAACCGCGGCGAGGGCCTCTCCCCTTACGGAGGGGCCCTTCGCTTTTGAGGCAGCCCATCGGCGAGCGATTTCCGGGGCCAGGAAGACGAAGAGAAGCCACATGACCCCGGACGAGCCGGATTGCACGCTGCACCCGCCTCCCGCAGCCAGATTCGAGCTCGCGTCCCCAACGCCAGAGTCCGCGTCAGTCCCAGCGTCGGTGCTCTCTCAGCTCATCGGGCTCATGTTGAGGGCCCAATTGCGCGGTACTAAATGTTATGTCGCCTGGCGTGCCGCGCCGACAGGGCCTTTGTTTCTACCACGCTCCGAGACCACCTCGCACGACGCCTCGAAACCGATCTGCCATTTCTGTCCCTGGCTTGAAGCCTTCGGGGGGCTGCGCCTCGGGCGCGCGAAGGTCGAGAGCGATCCATCCGCAAACAGCTCCACGAAGGTCACCAGCTCGTACAATCGCACGTGGCCCGAGCTCATGAGGCGCGGCCTCGACATCGATGTCCTCGAGTGCCCCGCCTCCGGCGGCCGCATGCGTTTCATGGCCGCCATCATGCTTGTAAGCGCGATACGCCGCACCCTCCGTCACCTGGGCCTCCCGTCAGACCCGGTCGAGCTCGCCCCTGCCCGAGCACCTCCGCAGCTGGACGACGCCTGGGCTTGCTAACCGCGCTCGACTGCAAGGTCGAGCCATTGGACCGGTGCGTCCATTCGGCCTGGGTTGCGGCGTCTCCAGCGCAAGAGTCGGGCGACGACTCCGCAATTTTCTCCGGTGAGTGGTTCTCCGACGCGGGAGCTGCGCACGACCACGATGCGCCCGTCGGACTGCACCGCCACGCTTCCGCTGCCATCCAGCGAATCAGTTGCGCAGTCGCCCCGCACCAACGCAAAGGGTTCACCTCCTCGCTACCGAAACCGCGAAGAATGCCCCAAATCGTGCTGGCATGAGGAATGCAGCTAAGGAGCCCGACAGGAGCAAAGACGATGATGGACCCCAGAGGAGTTCTTATAGGTGGTGTCATCTTCGTGATTGCTGGCCTCGGTTGCGGCGGAGAAGGAGGCGACGGCGGCGGCGATAGCAACCCACCGGTGTGCACGGCGGGCGAGACTCGCTGCACCGGAGATGTCGTGGAGATCTGCTTGGCAGATGAAACCGGCTGGGAACTCTCCGAGACCTGCGAGGGCGACAATGTTTGCATCGAGGGAGCGTGTGTGCTCTCTGATAGCAACCCACCGGTGTGCACGGCGGGCGAGACTCGCTGCACCGGAGATGTCGTGGAGATCTGCTTGGCAGATGAAACCGGCTGGGCTCTCTCCGAGACCTGCGAGGGCGACAACGTTTGCATCGAGGGAGCGTGCGTGCTCTCTGACTTCCAGATTCTCAACGTTGTGGCCGACCCGGCCGTCTTCGTGGAGGGCGCGGTCACGTCGGTGACTCTCACGGCGACCTATGAGGGCACGCCGACACAGCACCAGTGGCAACAGATGGGAGGCCCCCAGGGCGGCTTGGGCACGTCCACCGCGACTTCAATGAAGGTCGACGTCAGCGGCATCCAGGTGGCTGCGGAGACCGAGCTCAGCTTCGGACTGTCAGTCACGCGCATTGATCCGAGCAGCACCGGCCTCGTGCCAAAGGCCGATGTGACCGTTACCGAGAGCGTCAGTGTCGTGGTCTTGCCCGCAACGATTGAACCCGCGCTTCCCGACGGAGTTCAGGTTGGCGGCTCGGTCGTCGACGTCGAGGTCTTCAATGCCTCTGGCAATGAGCAAGCGATATGGGCCGTGGGAAACCGGTTGAGCCTGACGGATGTGGGATTGACCAGTCAGCCCATCTATACGGTTACGCTTCCTGGCTTCGTAGAAGACATCTTGGTGGTGGACTACCTGGGTAGCGCCTACGCCCTCGTGTCTATGGGAGCGGAGGGCATCGCTGTGGTTGCCCTTGCTGATCTCTCGCTGGTCAGCACCGTTGGCGTCAACTTCTACCAGGACGGCATCACCTTCACCGAGGGTGGAGGCGCGATTCTCACCGACAACATCATCGAAGGGACCCGCGGAAAAATACGTTCGCTACTCACCGACGGCACCTCACTGTGGATCGCTAATGAGGCGTACGGTATCCACAAGACGGCGCTGTCCAATCTCCTCGACGTCGGCGGACCGACCCTCGAGCTAGATGGCACCCTGCTGATCGATTCCGAGGTATTCACCCTCTTGTACGCGGGGGAAAACCCCTGGGGTGGCCCGCGCCACATGAGCATGGTCAACGGCAAGATCTTCGTGGCCCAGGGCTTCTTGGGCATGGGCATCTTCGATGCCACCACGCTGGACCGAGTCGGTCGCTACAACATGTACACCGACACCAACATGCACGAGGACTGGTTCATCCAGCGCAACCCGGCTGACGAGGTCCAGGATGTTGGCGGGCTCTACCTCGATGCCGTGACCGGCATGCCCGACTACCGCCAGGCGAGCTTCGAAATCCTCGAGGTTTGGAAGGGCGACGTCGTCGCTGATACTCCCTGGGCAGATTTCGACCGCTACGGCAAGTTCTATTACAACTCTCGCTCGGTCGCCGTGGCCGACCAGGGCGGCACGTCCATCGCCTACATCGCCTATGGTCTAGGCGGTCTCGTTGCCGTAGATGTGACAGGTTACGAGACGGCAACGACGGGGACTTTCCTCGATGCAACCTACCTGGGCTACGCACCGGCAGTGCCGGCACACGGCCCGGACAAGCCCATTGGCGAGCAATCCAAGAGCCTCTATCCGTACTTCGGGGCCGGTATGCTCAAGGAAGCTGGCGCCGTTGATGTGAAGGTCGTGGGCACTAACGTCTACTTCACCGATCACTTTGCCGGTCTTCTCGCTATGGGCGGCGCCGATGATCCAGCGGCGAACTGGGCCGGAGTCGATGGTACCTACGACAATGATGACCCACTCCTCGGGGACGGTGTCTTGGGCGACCACTGGCCCGATTATGAGTTCGTGACCTCCTACGACATGAGTCCTTACGATCCGTCCGATCACGAATCGCTGCCCGTCTGGATGTATGAGTCTCCGAATCTCCTGGTCACGGGCGAAGTTGGCGGCCATGGCAATGCGATCGCGCTCACCGCCGCGATGAACGCTGGCCAGGCCGGCGAGGTGGATGTCGTGATGACCACCGGATCCGGCGGCATCGTGTTCCTCGACATCTCGAGCTTGGTCATACCGGGCGTCTTCACTGCCACGCAGTTTTTCCCCACGACGGATGAGCTCGGGGCAGCACCGGATGGCACCGCAACCCAGACCATCTCTATCGGTCACACCCAGGGCGTCGTAGCGACGGACAACTATCTGTACGTCGCCGACGGTCCTCACGGTGTCTCCGCCTGGCAGCTCCTCGATGAAACCGGCTTGCCCCTCGATGACATTCACCTGGTGGCCAACACGATCCAGGATGAATACCCGGTCACCGTTGGGACCGACACGTTCTATCCGGCGGCTCACGCCTGGGGAGTGGTGTACGACGAAGCAACCGACACCGTTCTGAGCACCTGCCAGAGCGTTGGTGTCAGGCGGATCGATGTCTCCGGCGTCGAATCGGGTGCGGCGACGGTCCTGTCACCGCTGATGCTAAACCCGATGCCGACGGACATTTTCGAGCACAACGGCGACTACGGAACCGTGGATGGGGTCCAGTACCAGGATCACGCCTACGACGTGGCGCTCAAGGGAAGCCTGGCTTACGTGGCGGATGGCAGTAACGGTCTCACGGTCTACGATCTGAGCAAGGACCCCACAGTCATGACCTCCGGCTTCCTGGTTGCGAACATCGGTGCCGGCTCGAACCGCCCGCCCCTGGGCCGGGCCGCCGCCATCGCGTTGTGGACCAATCCTGCCGATAGCAAGGAGTACGCTTTCATTGCTGCAAGCCAGAGTGGCATCGGCGTCGTGGACGTCACCGACCTAAGCGACATGAAGTTCGTCAAGGTCTTCGAGCCGAAGAAGGTCGAGGATGACAAGGTCATCAAGGCAGACGGACGCAGCGTGGATGTCCACGTGGTTGGTGATCACGTCTACCTGAGCTATAGCAGCTTCGGCATCGTCGTGTTCACCATTGCGGACCTCATCGCTCCGGTTCCCGACGGTGTGGATCCACTGCAGATCTGGAAGACCGGTTCCACCGGTGTGAGTCAGTATGACTATCGACCGGATCACCTGGCGAAGTTCCGACTCACCAATGAGGTTGGCTACGAGGAGCTCGACGCAGAGGCGCTGTACATGGAGTACACCAACCTGAATGACAGCCTGGTGTTCTACGTTGCCTATGGTGGAGCGGGCCTCGTCCGAGTCGATTGGACCAACCCGGCAGCTCCGGTGCTTCTTGATGTCGGGCCCACGGTGGGGGAAGCGACCTCGGTGGCCATCGCCAACGGTCGAGTGTTCGTCGCCGACCACGGGGGTGGATTCATCCAGTTCAAGTAGTCGCTGTTAGCAGCCTGTCGTTCCTCAAAACCTTGTCTGTCGCGAGACGTGAGCGGCGATGTTGGCGAAGGTGACCCAGCGGACGGAACTCGGACCCCTACGTGCGTTGCCGACGGTTCGACAAGCG
>RCNG010007881.1_pt1 | contig 10180 bp, 8 predicted proteins | sample 2041371 | NCBI WGS metagenome assembly RCNG01 (sample SAMN09708227, study PRJNA481090) | Marine sediment metagenome, whole genome shotgun sequencing project. | biome: marine sediment; feature: ocean; material: sediment; isolation source: Sewage treatment plant 1 marine sediment (STP1) ... | reverse complement strand
GCTATTGGCAACAAGCTGGGTATTTCCATTCTGACCGACCCCGAGATGGGCATGCGTCAGGGCTACATGCTGGAAGCCAATTATGGTTCCGGCTACCGCAAAGCGCCGGGTTTTCTCGGTATCGGCGCCCAGCCGCAGCTCGATCATCGCTACCTCAACGAAGACGTCGGCTACGGACTGGTGTTCATGTCGAAGCTTGGCCAGCAGATTGGTGTTGCGACGCCGGGTATAGACGCTGTTATTAACGTCGCCTCGATAGTGATGGCACGCGACTACAGGGCCGAAGCCTTACGAACGCCGGAATCGCTGGGCATCTCGGACCGCTCCGCCGAAGAACTCGCAACACTTTAACTAAAGCTCTCGTCACTACCGCGGTAGATACTGCGGTACTTTTTTAGAGACACCAAAGATTGGTCCTCGGCAAACGCGCAGCTGGCAAATTCCTCGAGCCAGAAGCCTGTTTTTTCGCCCGTGTCACCCAGTTGATCATTCGCACGCGATTGAACAATAACCGATCGTCAGATAAATAGTTGGCTCGGAATCCTCTCATCAGGTCGCTACCTTACATAAAGTCCGACGCTGTTAAAGCTCATATTCGTGATGCCGGTAAACGAAATTCGCGACTATTTCTGTCAGAGTTTAAAAACGAATAATAATATTCGTTGAATGACTCGAATGACGTCGTAAGTACCTCCACGAACAAAAGGAGTCACGTCATGATCAAATCCAGTTGGATGGCGTTGTTAACTATCGGTTTGCTATGGCCGGCGGCAGGCGTTGCTGATGATGTGCAATCCTCCAAGACCGACGGTGAGCCGCTGCCGGTCGTAGCTCTCTCAGTAGAAACGATGCTCGCAGAGTCGGAATATCCGTCCCGCTGGCGGCTGGTTCACTCAGCTGAAGCAACGGCATATTCAGACGGCCGGCTGCGACCAATCGTCGATATCGACTTTCAGGACGCAAGTACTTTATCTCGCGTTAGCAAGCTTCGATGCTTGTCGCTGTTGACTCTGGCAGAAGTTGGTCAGACACGGCTGTTTCTTGGGGTTAATGAAGATGGATTCGTAGGGCTGCATTTCGACGTGCTTCCACACATCGGCAGCGATCGTTATCTTGAGGTGGTCCGAATGCCCTATCTAAAAAAGACCAGCCGGGCAGCGGAGTAGAATACTTGGGTCAGTAGTAGTTGTTCAGACTACATCACTCGAATGTCCGCTTTCGAGCGCCAACCAGCTAGTCAGGCACCACTGTTCAGGATCAACTTCTGGTCGATCGCAATGAACTTGCTGGCGGGCCCAATCAGCTGATTCGATGTCAATGCTCGAACTCCATAGACTTCTGACCGTGTCTTGAACCGGTCTCGTATTCTATCGAGCAGGATTCCAAAATCGCCGTCACCTGATGCGAGCACAATCGTGTCGCACTTGTCCGCCGCCTCAAATACATCCAGAGCGATGCCGACATCCCAGTCTGCTTTTGCCGTGCCGTCACGACGCTTCAGGACGGCTTTCAGTTTTACCTCGAAGCCGATAGCCCGGAGTATGTTTTGAAACTCGGCTTGTTTTTTGTCGCCGCGATCTGTGGCGTAGGCAATCGCGCAAACGAGCTCGCGATCGCGCGTCACTTCTGCCCAGAACTTGTTGTAGTCGAAGTTGCCTTGAAAGGTCTGGCGACAGGTGTAGTAAATGTTCTGCACGTCGACAAAAATGCCGACCTTCTCCTGACCCTTGGCGGGCTTAGGCAACTTGGGCTCTCTCTCGCGACAGCTGGTCACGCAAATACTCGTCGTACGTGCCGCGGAAGTCGACGATGCCATTCGGCGTCATGTCGATGATGCGCGTGGCCAGCGTCGATACGAAATCACGGTCATGGCTGACGAAAATCAACGTGCCGGCATAATTTTCCAGCGCAAGGTTCAGCGCCTCGATCGATTCCATATCAAGGTGATTGGTGGGTTCGTCCATCACGATCACGTTGGGTCTTTGTAGAATGATCTTGCCGAACATCAATCGCCGTTGTTCACCGCCCGATACGACCTTCACGGATTTCTCGCTGTCATCTCTCGAGAACAACATGCGTCCCAGTGTGCCGCGCAGCATCTGCTCATCAGCGCCTTTGGGCTGCCACTGAGTAATCCAGTCAAACAGTGACATATCTGTTTCAAACTCGGGTGTGTTGTCCTGCGCGAAGATCCCTGTGCTGGCGTTCTCAGACCATTTTACTTCGCCAGCATCGGAATCGATTTCTTTCAGAAGCGTCCGCAGTAATGTCGTCTTGCCGATACCATTTTGACCCAGGATTGCCAGACGCGTGCCAGCGTCAATCGTCAGGTCAAATTTTTCAAATAATGGGCCTTCGTCGAAGCCTTTGCTGATGCCCGTCGCTTCGACGGCGATGCGGCGCAATGGCTTGTCCTGTTCAAAGCGGATGAACGGACTGACGCGACTGGATGGCTTGATATCTTCGAGCTCGATCTTTTCGAGCTGTTTGGCGCGAGAGGTTGCTTGTCGTGCTTTCGATGCGTTGGCCGAGAAGCGACTAACGAAGGCCTGTAGTTCGGCCATCTTCACTTTCTTCTTCGCGTTGTCCGAATGCATGCGTTCGCGTGCCTGCGTAGCGGCCGTCATGTACTCGTCGTAGTTTCCAGGGAATAACTGCAGCTTGCCGTAATCGAGATCAGCCATGTGCGTGCAGACACTATTCAGAAAGTGACGATCATGAGAAATGATCACCATGGTGGATTTGCTGGTGTCCAGAAAGCCCTCAAGCCAGCGAATGGTGTTGATGTCGAGGTTGTTGGTTGGCTCGTCAAGCAGCAGGACGTCCGGATCGGAAAACAGGGCCTGCGCCAAAAGCACACGAAGTTTCCAACCGGGAGCGACGGCGCTCATGAGGCCGTAATGCTGCTCGACAGGAATGCCGATGCTCTCCAGTAGCCCACCCGCACGAGACTCGGCGGAATAGCCGTCCAGTTCCGCGAACTCGACTTCAAGATCGGCGACGAGCATGCCTTCCTCGTCACTCATCTCTGGCAGTGAATACAGACGATTCCGCTCCTGCATAACCTCCCAAAGACGCTCGTAGCCCATGATGACAGCGTCGAGTACCCGGTACTCTTCGTAAGCAAACTGATCCTGCTTAAGCTGGCCGACGCGCGCGTTCGGGTCGACTGAGACGTTGCCAACGCTGGGTTCCAGCTGCCCGGCGAGAATCTTCATCAGGGTGGATTTGCCACTGCCGTTGGCCCCGATCAGGCCATAGCGATTGCCATTGCCGAATGTGACGGAGACATTTTCGAACAGGGGTTTAGCGCCGAACTGAATCGACAAATTTGAAGCAGAAATCAAGGAAACGCACCGGATATAGGGGCCAGACAGCAATTTTCGGCGTCTGGCCAGACATTGGGGGCCGGATCATAACAAAATTGCCCCCCGAAATGCAGTCATGATTTAATGCAGGTCGACCCCTGAGTTCACGTACAACCTATGGCAAACCCGACCCGACTCGTGTCTCTGGATGTTTTCCGGGGGCTGACCATTGCAGCGATGATCCTGGTGAACAATCCCGGTTCATGGGGCTCGATCTATGCTCCCTTGCGACACGCGGAGTGGCATGGCGCAACACCGACAGACTGGATTTTCCCTTTCTTCATTTTTATCGTCGGCGTTGCGATCGCTTACGCGATTGGTCGCCTGAAAGAAGAGGGTGTAGACAGTGCAACGGTTGTGCCGAAAATTCTTCGACGGTCGCTGCTTATCTTTGGTGTGGGTCTCTTTCTATCGGCTTACCCACACTTCGAATTCTCTGCCATTCGCATTCCCGGCGTATTACAGAGAATTGCGCTGGTATATGGCATAACGGCGTTGTTGTTTCTTTGGCTCAGTCCGCGTCAGTTGTTCTGGGTCGGAGTTTTTTGTCTATTAGGCTACTGGGGTTTGATGACGTTGGTGCCTGTGCCCGGTGGTTATGCGCCCAATCTCGATCCGTCGACTAATCTTGGGGCGTGGGTCGATCGAACGGTACTGGGTGGGCACCTCTGGGCAACGTCGAAAATCTGGGACCCAGAAGGCTTGCTCGGCACTATCCCAGCACTCGCAACAAGTATCAGCGGCATTCTGACGGGCATCTGGTTACGCGGCGACAAGAGTCGTTACGAAAAAGTCGCTGGAATATTCGTGGTCGGCACAATCTTGTTAGCCGCCGGTGCTGCCTGGGGCGCGATCTTTCCGCTGAACAAACAACTGTGGACAGGCTCTTACGTCCTCTACACAAGCGGTATCGCGATGTTGTTTCTTGGCGTTGTGTACTGGTGGGTCGACATTAAAGGTCACCATTGGGGGACTCGGCCATTCGTCGTTTACGGTGTGAATGCTTTGGCCGTATTCACGCTTTCCGGCATCATCGGCAGAACATTGAATGCCATTCATGTAACAAGCACTTCCGGCAACAGCATCAGCGTCAAGACCTGGATGTGGCAGTCGATTTTTCAGCCCCTGTTCGAATCTCCGTATAACGCCTCGCTGGCGCATGCGATCACGCATGTGCTGATATTGTTGGCGTTCTCATGGTTTCTGTATTCACGCAATATATTCATAAGAGTCTAAGAATGAAACACACAGCTTCATTGATCCTTGCAACAACATTTTTCCTATCCTGGGTTGTCGCTTCGGCGCATGCGGAGGGGTTGAACGCGGACGAACGGCGGATGATCGAGTGGATCGAGGCTAATGCAGAGGGCGCTATCGATCTGTTGGAAGAAACCGTCAACATCAGTAGCGGCACAATGAATCACAAAGGCGTCCGTGAAGTTGGCATGGTGATGGGTCGCGAATTGAAGGCGCTCGGATTTGACACCGAGTGGATTGAAATGCCAGCTGACATGGAGCGAGCCGGGCACATGTTCGGGCGCAGAGAAGCGACTAGCGGCCCAAAGGTCCTGATGATTGGTCATCTGGATACCGTATTCGAGGCAGACGACGGATTTCAGTCGTACAGGCGCGACGGTGATACGGCCTATGGGCCTGGGATCGACGATATGAAGTCCGGAAACGCCGTGATTATCTATGCGCTAAAGGCACTCAAAGAAGTCGGTGCACTGGACGACGTTTCCGTTGTTGTCGCCTATGACGAGGAATTCTCGGGATCCCCGTTGGCGAAGTCCAAACTGGATCTTATCGAGGCGGGGAAGTGGGCGGATATTTCGCTGGGTTTTGAAGGCGCGATTTCCTACGACGGACAGGACTGGGCGACCATCGCACGACGCAGCTCATCGAACTGGTCTCTGGAGGTGACGGGTAACCAGGCGCACTCATCAAAGATATTTACCGAGAGTGTTGGTCATGGCGCGATATTTGAGGCGGCTAGAATTCTCAGTGAATTCGATGAGAAAGTACGCGGAGAAGAGTACCTGACGTTCAACGCCGGAAATATTCAGGGCGGTACCGACGTTACCTATGATTTCGAGGCAAACAGAGGCACAACGTTCGGAAAGACGAACGTCGTGCCGCGAAAAGTGGTCGTCGATGGCGGTATTCGTACCATCTCTCAAGAGCAACTGGAGCGAACACGCGAGGCAATGCGGGCGATCGTTGCAGATAATCTTCCGGGTACTGATGCCGTGATCAAGTTTGAAGATCGCTATCCGGCCATGGCGCCAACCGAAGGCAATCGACAGCTGCGATCCGTGCTATCGGATATTAACGAAGACCTTGGTAGAGGCCCTATGCCGATTCTCGACCCGACAAGAAGAGGGGCGGCCGACGTATCTTTTGTCGCACCGTATTCGGACTCGCTCGCGGGCTTGGGCGCAAACGGTCATGGCGGCCATACGCCGAATGAGAGCCTCGAATTGAACTCCATACCCGTTGCGATCAAACGGGCGGCGCTACTGATCTACAGGCTCGCCAACAAAGACTAGGTGTCGGACCGCCTGTTCCAAACGGCACGGAGAATCAACGCCAGAATGACGCCGAATATGGCGCCGCGGGGTATCGCAAGCGCAAGTGATAGAACGCTGGGTTTGCTGGCATCAAACAGCGGATGCAGGAGCATTATGAGCAACCATGACGCCAGTCCCGCAAACGCGCCTATCGCGCCGAAGTACACTATTAAATAGCCGCGTGAACGGGCGCGCATGTCCTTCCAGTTATTTTCGAGACTCTTCACGGTCCGGATTAACGCGACTCAAGTCGGGCGGGTGCGGGCGGTCGCGTTGTAGCTCCACTTCATAAATGGCCAAACCGAGATCACGCAAAAACGGCAGCGCGATCTCGTCATACTCGTAATTGTCATCGTTGAATGTTTCATTTTCATTCGTATAGATGCTCGCCGCCAGTAGAAACTCTACGCCGTTCTCGAAGTCCACGATATACGCACTATCCGTGAGGAAGCCGTAGGCATCGCCGGGTTTGTTGAAAATGCGGATATTCTCGGGAATAGACGGCGCAGATCCGCCGTACATAAAAAACTTCACGTAGCCGTCGGGGTAGCGATCGGGGTCGGAATAATTCGATATGCCGCTGTCGCCGGGATAGCCTGACATGTTGCGATACACAAACTGGTAGTCATCTTCCGTCAGGTCAAAGCGGCGCCTTTCCGCAACATTCGTCGGAAACATGAGCGCAAGCGTTACATCGTGAAAATCCTGTAAAGGAAAAACATTGTTGACGCGAAAGTCCTTGGGACGTTCTAGTCGTTCTCCGTCAACCATTTCAGCTTGGCCAAGATGAACAGGCACATCGCCCTCGTATGTCGTTTCGCTGGTCTGCGCTGCTTGTTCGTAAACTATGTTGTCACCATCGACAAAGCTCACGGGATTGGTAATTCGGTTTTCTTCGGGATTTCGTTTTACTTCAAGCCGATGAAAGATTCGTGTGTTCTCATAACCCTTGCGATGCAAAGATCGATTGAGATGTTCCTGGCCGACGAACTCGTAGAGGCGGTTGTAGGCGTCATTGTCACTGACTAGCAGTACTTTGCGGATGTAGTGACCTATTGACGGCAAGTCTGTTGGTGATGACAAGTCAGTCGTCGCAGGGGTTTGCAGGCCAGTAGCCGTTCCAGTCAACATGGTCGTGTTGCGAGCGAGCCCATCAACATCGAGATGATTAATCTTCTCCAGAGCGAGTAATGCCGTCGGAAGTTTCACCGTACTTGCGGGATAAAAATATTGGTCCCGGTCGAGGCGATATTCAAATGATGTGAACGTCGGTCGATTGTCTGCGTCACGATCAATCTGCGTGTAGATGATCTGCACGCGGTACTTCTCCGGATCCTTCAGCACAGTAGAGAATCGTTCCGGCTGCGAGGACATCAGTTTCTCGAGAGAGCCATCCCATTTCATGTTTTTCTCACATCCAGCAAGTAGTCCCAATGAAGTCAGCAGAAGCGCGAGCGATTTCAACTGCATTACAGTACAGGCTCCATTGGCAGTATTCGATTGAACCAGGCTTTGACCCGTTTCCCACGACTGACCACAAAATCCGGATTGAAATCCAGGGTCGTCGGCCAGCTGTTGCCCGGGAGCATGTCCTTTTCGATGCTCTCGGTGACCTGCCGCGCCAACTCGACACTATTAATAAGCGCGCCGACTTCCGTATTCAGATTGGCCGATCTTGGGTCCAGATTAAACGTTCCGATAAAAACGGTCTCGTCATCGATCACCATACTCTTCGCATGAATCGCGAAGATCGGATCATTGTCTGCTATCCGCGGATAGCGATCGATCAGCTCTTTACTGATGTTTGCGTCATCCATGAACTCATAAATTTCAACGCCGGCTCGCAATAGATTCTTGCGCTGACCTTGATAGCCGCCGAACGCCTGAATATTGTCTGTCGATGCCAGAGAGTTCGTCGATATTCGAATGCGTACGCCGCGATCGGACAATTCTTTGAAGAGTGCAATTCCACCCTCCGGCATCACCAGGTACGGAGACTGAATAAGGATGGAATTCTTCGCGTTCCGAACGGCATTGAATAGTTCGTCGGTGGAGTCGCCACCACCACCCAGACCGGACTCCCCGTCATTCTTGCCCGGAACATCACTAAGAAATACCACGTCTTCCCAACTCATAGTTCGCAACAATGTCGGGAAATACTCACTGGCCCTTGCTATGGCTTCTCGCACCTGGGGCTCAAAGTTTTTCGGGTCAGCTGCGTACGCGTGCAGCTCGCGGGAACGGCGCGCAATGTCTGCCGGTATAATTTCGACGGCTTCATCCAGCAGAATATCGGCCACCGGCACCGCGAGCTCGCTGTTCCAGAACTCCTCGAAGTTCTCGCTCATGTCCGATACCGATCGCCCCAACAAGAGAACATCGCGGTCCCGAAAGTTGTATTCATGGTCGTAGTCGAAATACTCGTCAGCCATGTTGCGACCACCGGTTATTCCAGCGACGTTGTCGAAAATCGCAGTTTTGTCATGCATGCGTTGGTTGATTTCACGAAAGCCGGTCACGGCATTCTTGAGACGCTTCCAGAAGCTGACACCCACTGTGACATTGGGGTTGTAGATGCGAATGTGCACATTCGGGTGTGCGGACAATAGCAGCAGCGTTCTATCCAGGGCGTCGATAAGAAAATCATCGACGAGAACTCGAACGGTCACGCCACGTTCGGCAGCGCTCAACAATTGCTCGGCGGCAAGAATGCCGATGTTGTCGGTGCTCCAGATGAAATATTGAACGTCGATTGACTTCGTCGCGTGCTGAGTCAACCAGGCTCGACCGATAAGTGCTTCTTCACCTTTTTCCAGCACGTAGACGCCGGTCTTTGATTCCATTCGAGACGTACAGTCGACGCAATTTTCGTCAACCCAGGTCGTAATGGTCTGAGCGCTCAAATTGGTATTTGAGAGCAGGAGGAGGAGCAAGAGGTATCGCGGCTTCTTAAGATCCGCTAGTGCAGGTCGAAATGATGAGAGTTTGCTGAGCATCGCGCCCAAATATACGTGCTACCGGGAAACAGGGGGTATATTTCTTATTCCGGTGACGAAGCAGAGTCTCCGCTCGCTGACCGATCGCGTCGATACTTGGCCCGTACTCCTGCTACGGCAACACCGGCGAAAAAGCAGGCGATGCCAACCGTTATATAGCCCAAGGCCGGCGAAATTTCCGAACCGATGTAGAGGCCGCCCGCAATAAACAAAAGGCCGAGCACGACCCAGAGTATCGGAAGGCGTTCATAAATAGGTGTTGGTAACCACATTGTCATAATCCAAGTTAGCAAGTTATCAATATGCACGCAAGCGTCGCTTCACTGTGAGATATTGGCCGCAGATTTGGTGAGGTTGGCCAATTAATGTTCATTTTTGAGACGTAGTACCCCATTTTTTAGCTCAGGAGCGCGCTCATGCAGATCTGGTCCCAAGCGAGTCAAATGGCGGTACAAACGCCGGCCGAGCGAAATCGATACGTCGATTTCCTGCGATCAATATCGATTCTGGCCGTCATTATCGGTCATTGGATGATTGCGACGGCCTATGTCGTCAATGGCGAGATGGATGCCGGGCACTTGCTCGCGGGTCGGCCGCAATTGCATTGGCTCACCTGGCTTTTCCAGGTAATGCCGATCTTTTTCATCGTCGGCGGGTATTCGAATGCCGTTTCGCTGGAAAGTGCTCGGCGTAAAGGGGTCGGATACGCTGGCTGGCTGTCCGCTCGCCTTAACCGTCTCGTCGCACCGCTGCTGGTGTTGCTCATCGCGTGGGGCGTGATGGCGATCGCGATGTCGACATTTGGTGCGCGCGCCGAGGTTATTCAGTACGTATCGCAGGCAGCGTTGATTCCTACCTGGTTCCTGTCGATATATATCGTTGTCGTCATTCTTGCACCAGCGGCCTACGCGTTCTGGAAGAAATACGGATTTGCATCGTTTGTCGTCTTCGCGGCAGGTGCCGCCCTTACGGACTTCGCCTTTTTTGCCGCTGATCTACATTGGCTGGGTTGGACGAATTACTTATGGGTATGGCTTGCCGTCCACCACCTCGGATTTGCGTGGCGTGACGATCGCTTGGGGGGAGTCGCAAAGCGACTGATTTTTTCGGCGGTTGGTTTTGCAGCGCTCTGGTTACTGACCACCCCATCTGGCCCCTACCCACTGGCGATGGTTGGCTCGCCGGATCCTGGGCTGAGCAATACGCTGCCACCGAAGATCACGCTGCTGGCGCTGGGCATCTTTCA
>RCNG010001985.1_pt1 | contig 10183 bp, 5 predicted proteins | sample 2041371 | NCBI WGS metagenome assembly RCNG01 (sample SAMN09708227, study PRJNA481090) | Marine sediment metagenome, whole genome shotgun sequencing project. | biome: marine sediment; feature: ocean; material: sediment; isolation source: Sewage treatment plant 1 marine sediment (STP1) ... | reverse complement strand
GAGATCGAGCCGAGTTCGGTGATCGCGATCGCAAGGAAGTCCAGAGCGAAGGCGAGGGGTTGGCCGTGGAAGTTCCCGGCTGAGACCACATCCCCGTCTTCAGCGAAGATGATCGGATTGTCGACGACGGAGCCGAGTTCCCGTCCGAAGACGGCCGCTGCATGTTCGATCGTGTCGCGAACGGAGCCATGGACCTGCGGGGCGCATCGGAGGCTGTAGGCGTCCTGCACCCTGTGAGAGAAGTCGTCTCTGTGACTCGCGCCAATGGATGATCCGCTCAGGAGTCCTTCGATCACTGCAGCAGACCGGATCTGGCCCGGATGGGGGCGCAGCTGATGGATACGCGCCTCGAAAGGCCGGCTCGATCCCATCAGTGCCTCAACCGAGAGGGCACAAGCGGCATCGGCAGCCGCTGCGAGGTGGCGTGCCCTGTCGACGGCGAGGCAGCCCTGGGAGAGCATGCCTTCGGTCCCGTTCAGGAGGCTCAATCCCTCCTTCGGCTCGAGGCGGATCGGGTCGAGGCCTTCTGCGGCGAGTATGTCTTCTGCGGGTACGCGCTCTCCGTCGACGAGGAAGAACCCCTCTCCGATGAGCGGCAAAGCGAGATGGGCGAACGGCGCGAGGTCACCCGAAGCTCCGACCGAACCCCGATCGGGGATCGCGGGGAGCAGGTCTCTTCTGAGGAATTCGAGAAGCCCCTCGACGATGAGCGGTCGAACGCCTGAGTGGCCCTGAGAGAGGGTCCGGGCACGGAGCAGCAACATCGCTCGCACCGTCGGGCGCTTGAGGAGATCTCCAACGCCGGAAGCGTGACTTCGGACGAGGTCGTACTGGAGCTCTGTCGCCTGATCGGTGGGGATGCGTGTGTATGAGAGCGCCCCGAATCCGGTGGTGATCCCGTAGGCAACCTCGTTGTTCTCGATGATCTGTTCGACGAGCGCGCGGGCGGGAGCCATTCGTTCGGCGAGATCGGGGCCGGTCTCGGCGGTGGCCTTCAGGTGGGCGACGGCAACGACCTCTTCGATCGTAAGAGGCGACCCATCGACGATGACGACCATCTCTCCGCTCCTCTTGTTGCTGTGCGGCTGTTGGTGCCCCGCCCCGCCGAACCAGCCTACCGCCTCCCCCACCGCGTACCCAGGGTTCGCGCCGCCAAATAGGACGGCGCGAACCCTGGGTATGGGGCCCTTTTCGTTCCGTGGGCCCGCACCGCCAAATAGGACGGCGCGTACCCTGGGTACGCGCCGCTAGAGGGCGTCGCCCAGGCGTGTGGCTTCGCGCTCGCGCAGCCCCACCCTCACCTTCAACAGCTCGATCTGCTGGTCGGCGTACTTCTCGCCGCCCTTGATCGGGTGGTCGGCGAGCCAGGCCTCGATGTCCTCAGCGATCTCCGGCTCCGAACGGTTCGGAAGCAGGTCGAGGATCCGACGGCCTGTCGCAGGTGGCATCTGTCCCAGCAGATCGTCCCAGTGCTCCTTCATCAACTCCCACACCCGTGGCCCGTTCTCACGGTGCCCGAACATGACCGCGATGACCCAGAAGGCGTCTTGTCGCCGGATCTCTCCGTCGAGCACCATTTGGAAGAGCTTCTCGCTCCCCGCACGGTCTGGAACGATTGCCGCCGCGCGCAGGTACTTCACGACCTCCTGGGGTGTCTCCGACTCGTCAGAGATCGCAAGGAACCGTTCGAAGTCGTCGATGTCACCATTCGAAGCCACGATGCTCAGCGCCGCGTCCGCAACTTCAGCATCGACGGCACTCTCTCCCCACCTGACCTCGTCGTGGACGAGCCGCGCCTGGCGCTGCGTCCCGACATCATCACCCAGGTTTCCGAGCGCAGCGATGAGGGTTCCACGGAGCTTGCGACTGCGATCGTCTTCGCCCTCAACTGGAGTCCAGGTCATCTCATCGACTTTGTCGGAGATCAGATCGCGAACGAACGCCTGGAGACCCGGACGGACGTCGGACGATGCGACCCGGTCGAGCTCTCCAAGACCACCGAGAACCCTCTGCCAAACATCCACTTCACTCTCGTCGCCGAGTTCGCCGACGATCGTCAGATAGTCCGCCGCATCGGCACCACCCTTGAGCACGTCGGCCCATGCGTCGGAGACCGTGGCATATCGCTCCTCCCCGGTGAGCGACGGAAGGCGGCCTCGTATCCCGGTCCGCAGTTCGGACGAATATGCGACCCGGTAGAAGCCGCTGCCGCCGGCGTTGGCAACAAGGTCGTCGCCGGCGTCGACCGTTGCACTTTGCTCGGAGAGGAGGAGTCTCTGCTCTCCTTCCGACGACCGGAGGAGTACGGGCAGCTTCCACTGCTGATCACCGTCGCCGAGATAGCGGAACTGCTCCTGGGTGAGCGTATAGGCACCTGGCTCGCCTTCGACCCTGAGCCGCGGGAACCCGCCTTGGAAGATCCACGTGTCCATGATCTCCATGACAGGCTCGCCCGATGCCTGCTCGAGCGCTGACCAGAGATCCTCGCCGTCGGTGTTGCCGTAGGCATTCTCCTTCAGGTAGTTACTCACACCGAGACGGAACGATTCTTCGCCCAGGTATTGCTCGAGCATCCGGAGTATGGAGGCACCCTTCTCATAGGTGAGCGAGTCAAACATCGCGTTCGCCTCTTCGGGGGATGCCACGGGGAACTCGATCGGTCGCGTCGCCGCCAGCGCATCGGTCTCCATCGAATGGACCCGGTCCCCCGAGAACGTGAGCCACACCTTCCAGTCGGGCCGGTAGGCATCGACACACTTCATCGAGGCGAACGTGGCGAACGCTTCATTGAGCCAAATCCCGTTCCACCACTTCATCGTGACCAGATCACCGAACCACATGTGGGCGATCTCGTGGGCGATGACCTCGGCAACCCGCATCATCTCGTTCTGCGTCGCCTTGTGAACGTCGACGAGTAGTGCGGTCTCGCGATAAGTGACAGCACCGAGGTTCTCCATCGCTCCCCATGCGAAGTCGGGGATCGCGATCTTGTCCATCTTCCCGCCGGGGTATGGGATGTCGTAGTACTCGGCGTAGTAACGCAGGGAATGCGCGGCGATGTCGAGAGCGAAGTCCGTAAGGTGGCCCTTGCCGGGGGGAAAAGCAATGCGCAGCGGGATGCCGTCAACGTCGACGGTATCGGTCACGTCGAGTTCTCCGACGATGAAGGCAACGAGGTACGTCGACATCTTCATAGTCTCGGCGAATCGCACGACGACCTTTCCGTCGCCCGCCGACTCGCGGCCGATCTCGCCGGCGTTCGAGATAGCGGTGAGACCCTCATCGACCACGAGCGTCACGCCGAACGTCGCCTTCAGGTCTGGTTCATCCCAACACGGGAAAGCACGACGTGCCTCGGTCGCTTCGAACTGAGTGGTGGCGATCGTCTTGTCGTTCCCGTCGGGGTCCGTGTACACGGAGCGATAGAAGCCGCGCAGGTCATCATTGAGGGTCCCGTCGAACGAGATCTCGAGCTTCCACGGCCCCGGTTCGAGCGTCGAAGCGAGCGTGAGCGTTGACCTCTCCGCACCCTCATCGGTCTCGGTCGTGGCTTCGAGACGCCAGCCGTCTTCGTTCGAGAGAACACAAGAGTGCAAGGTCAGTTCTGCCGTGTTGAGAACGATCTCCGAAACGGCCTCGAGAACATCCACATCGATCACGACGTGTCCGCCGAATGTTGCACCGGCGAGATCCGGTGTCAGCGCTAATTCGTAGTGGCTCGGTATGACGGTCCGGGGCAGGCGGTAGTCGGCTTCAGACGGCACGGGAGACTCCTCTTTGCTGGGTGAACAGGCAAATGGTACCGGCTCGCCCGGGCGATTCCGCCGCTGCTACACGGTCGATCCCCGGCGGTGAGCGTCAGCCCCGGGTGAGTCAACTCGGTACACTCGGCCTTCTCCGGGGGCCAGGTTCTCGACACGGTGGAAGAAGCCATTGTGCCGAAGGATCTCGCCCCGAACATGATCAACGCCTCTCGTCGAGAACACGGCTGTGACCAGGCTGTCGGACGGAAGAGCAGGAACCCCGAAGTAGCCGGAGCCGGAGGTGAGGTCGTAGTTGACGAGGAATACGTAGCGTTCGCCGCCCCGGGGGATGGTGGCCGGATTCTGCGTCCACGCAGCGATGCCCCGCAGAGTTGTTGCGTCGGGGGGGACGAGCCATTCGGTGGTCGAGTCCGCGATCCCGGGGAGAATGGCCTCGGCAAACACCCGCAGATCCGTGACGCGGGCGAAGAGTTCGTCGTTCTCTCCCCAGATGAAGTCGTCGCCGGAGCGGGCCTTCGACGGGTAGGTGTTTGAGTCGCCCTCCTCGTGGAAGACGAACAGCTTCGTATAGCGCTCGTTCTCGACCGGGTCCCAGTGCACGTCCCGAATCTCGAATCCGAGTCCGACATATGACGGCATGTCCGGGAGGAACAGCGCCGTGAATAGCCGAGCCTCGTTGCCCGCTCGATAGAGGTCGTCGAAGCGCGGGTCGTCCTTGTCGGCGGTCATCACGGTGTAGGAAGGAGCGGTTCGGCGTGTTGCCAGGTCGTCGAGATACCGTCGGAACCGGCGCAGGTATTCGTGGTCGCCCACGACGGTGCCCTGTAGGTCGCCGAGAGTCACATCGGCGAGGGAGGCTTCGAGATGGTCGAGCTCCTCGCCGAACTGGAAGACGTCTCTCGCCGGGAGGAACGTCTCCGCGAAGTAGCCGAACCACGGAGCATTCGCGGATCGTTGAATGTGTGTCTTGACGGCGGCCAGAATGTCGTAGTACTCGTCAACAACATCCGGCACGCCGTCCGGGCGCATCTGCACATGCGACATGTCGCCCCGCATGAAATCGAAATTGCCGATGTGTTGCGTTTCGGCGTAGTGGCGACATACATAGTCCCACACCTCTGTCCGCGGACGGTCGAAGTCGATCTGCCATTGGGCGTTGTCATCGAGCCTCTCGTACAGCTTGTAGCGGGCGAGCGGTGAGAAGACCCGCGACATGAAGTCGGGTTCGGAGATGACGAAGTCGGGCCACTCCATTCCGTAGTGATCGACAACGGTGTGCGCCGGGTCGGGGTCGATCTCGATGCCTCGGAACGGGACACCCATGGTGGCGGGGACCGGCTCGAGACCGATCCATTTCAGGTGCATGATGAGGTCGACCCTGCGACTGGTCCGCTCAAAGAGGCGGTCTTCGTGGCCGAACAGCAATCGGAGCCGAACGGCCTCGTCACGGTCGAAGAGCTCCTCCGCACTCGCGGGGACGGCGTCGCCTTCAACAGCCGGTCCCCGGTCGACGACCCAGGCGAACACGGCCTCTTCGACGGTCCGTACCAGGCCATCCGAATGATCGACGATCTCGCGATCCCTGATGCGCATCCACTCGAAGAGACGGGGATTGCACAGCGTCGGCTCGGAGAAGCGGTCGGTGTGAGGGATGACGTCCACCCCAACGCTCTTCCCCATCACGTGGAGGAGGTTGGTGGTTGCCCGCAGCTGCTTGCCGACCGTGTCCAAGTTCGGTGCGTACTCGTACAGCTCGTCGGAGAAGAACTCGGTGTTGAGATTCCATGCGGCGATCCCGTACAGGCTCCGGACAACTCCCGGCTCCCACAGCGGCAGCAGGTGAACCGAGTCGATCGCGGCGGGAAGCGTCAAGGCGTACTTCACCACACCCCCATAGTCCCCGACGGTTCGGACGTTGATGCCGACCATGTTCGTGCGCTTCAGCCACGACGGATCGGACTCACTCGACCGTGGTGAACGTGCGGCCTCCGGGAGTTCGTCGAGGGGGCGAGAGAGATCCACTGCCGTGTCGGACAAGGCGATCGAGATCGCATCCCCGTATCTCCTGGTCAGCACCTCGAGGACATTGCTCAACGGTGTTGCGATGGCGTCTTGGGGTCGGAGGCCGACGACGAAGGAGGTATCGCCGGCTTCATAGGCTTCCATCCCTCGATGGCGGTCCACGGTCATTCCGGAACGAACTCGACGTCGTAGTCCCGGGTGATGATCACGCTTGCCCGGCTGCGGTGCTGAGAGATTATCTCGTGCTCTTCGATGAGGACCTTCTCGATGAACGGGTCGAGCTCCTCGCGACCGCGCTTCATGCGATGCTCCAAGGTCTCGAGCCGGTTGCGATCGATGAAGACCCGGCAGTCCACGTTCTCGCACTGTGACGTGTACACGCCCTCAGCGATGACGACTGCAACTCCCTCGTAGGAGACCTCCTCTTCATCAATGCGGTTCGCCGAGTAGATGACGAGAGGCTTCACGATCGATCGGTCCCCGGACTGGGCAGCCTGCAAGTGCGCGTCGAGAAGATCGAGGCGGACCTCCGTGGTTCCGACCCACGCAAAGTTCGCTCGCCGTGCCGCATCGTTGAACCTCGGCGGAAGAACGTAGTAGTCGTCCTGCTGGAGAACCACCGCCTTCACACCGCGCTCTCCGAGTGCTTCCGCGAGCGCTTGGCCCGTCTCAGACTTCCCGCTGCCCGATTCCCCCGCAACCGTCATCGTGAAGCAACGAGGCATGTCGAGAATCTCGTCGATCAGGTGGGCAATGATGACATCGGCTGCGTGTCGATGCTCATCGCCGATGATGATGATGTCTCCTTGCATTGACAACCTGCTCCAAAGTGCCGTCGGCCTTGCTGACAAGAAGATACCGGTTTCGGAACCGATGCGAAACAGCGATCAATGGCGATACCGGTCGGTGGGGAGACTGTGCTTTGGAATGTTGAGCAGCGTCCTCCGAGGATCAGTGGATAGGTAGACACTGTGTCGGCCGAAGAAGCGTTCTCTTGCCTCCCCTCAGGGGAGGGTGGCAGCGCCCTCAGGCGCTGACGGCAGGGGTCAGACGGTTCCCCCCTTCAACTGCTGGCCTTGACCCCCTCCGCCTCCTTCGTCGGCACCTCCCCCTGAGGGGGAGGAAGAGAGCCGGAAGCGTTCTAGTCGGTACCGACCGGGGGTTCGGCGAGGCGGAGGATCCAGAGGCCGGTGTTCGCGTCTGACAGGTAGATGAGGTCTTCAACGACGTGAACAGACCATGCCAGAGGCATCGCGATGTTGCCGTTCGGAGATGTGAAGTACTCGTGCGGATCGACCCGAACCGGGGGAACGAAGGACGCCACCTCAACGGCATCCGTCGGATCCGAGAGATCGACCACACGCAGTCCGCCCGAGAGCCAGACGGCGTAGAGATAGTCGCCGGCCATCACGGCGTCGTGAGCCGAGTAGATCCCATCGAGAGCGACTCGACCTTCGACATCCGGCAGAGCACCCTCGATCGAGTAGACAGACGGTTGCGACGGATCGTCAGATCCACCGGCATTGAACACCACGCTGATGCCCCACGATTCCATCCCCGCCTCGTCGTCAAGGGGGTTGAGATCGAGGTGGTTGACGACGAGCACTCCGCTGTCCGGGTCGAATGCTGTCGATGCAGAATTCCCTTCCCGGTACCCGAGCGATGCCGTGCGCCCGACAGCTTCGGGATGGGACGGATCGCTGAGGTCGAGAACGACGACGCCGGCATCCCAGTGGGCGATGAATGCGCGTTCCCCGCCGCTATCGAGGGTGATGCCCCGAACATGGAAGTCCCGTGGGTCGGCATCGGCGAGAACAGCTTCTCTGATGGTCTCATCGGCGTCGCGTCGGAAGTCCCAGTCGGCGACGTCCACCGGGTCGCCAGGATCGGTGACGTCGATGATGCGGACATCCCCGAGAGCATCTGGATGATCAAAGAGTGAGTTCGGTGCAGCGGCGACAACGAGAATTCGGTCTTCTTCAACCCACACGTCGAACGCTGGAATCCCGAGTGTCCCGGCTCCTGCTGCGTATGTACCCACCTGCACGGGGATGGAAGGATCTGTGACGTCGTAGAAGGCCAGTCCACGGAACGCTTCCCGATCATCGGGATCGCACGGTTGATGTGCCACGATCGCCAGGGTCCCAGAGAACTGGTCGCTCTCGACGCTTCCCGCCCACACGGCCTCCGTACTCGTGCCCGGGTAGTCGGCCGAGATGGATTCCAATGCCAACGGTGCCGACGGATCCGTCACGTCGTAGCGTCGTACTCCAGTGGCGGGGCAGGCTTCGCCCACGCCGGTCGTGGAGAGATAGGCAATGCCGCTGTTCACCGAGATGTCGGCGTTGAAGCCACCGGTCGGGTCGACGTGTCCGATGACGTCGATCGACGTCGCACCCGGTTCGTCGGTGACGTCCGGGAGAACGTAGAGCGTCGTCGGACTCGTCCTGCGCGTGAGGAGCGGATACGGGTTCACGGGCGTTCGGTCCGGCATCCTTACCTCGAAGTGCAGATGCGGTGCCGTGTAGCTGGCGTTGCCGGTTGTTCCAACGAAACCGATCACGTCGCCAGCAGCCACTTTGGCGCCGACGAATACGCCAGGCGGAATACCCGACTTAAGTGGCGGTTCAACGATCGGGGCTTCTTCACACACGATCACCTCGGTCGGTGGGCCCTCATCCGGAGGGTCTTCGGTCGCTGGATCCTCGGCCGCTGTGTCTTCGGTCACAGCATCCCCGGTGGCATCGTCTTCGATCGGAACGACCTCGCATACGGGTTCGGCAATGGGCGGAGCTGGGGGTTCTTCGTCGTTGAGGTGAAGGTAGAGGGTTCGCCAGCCCCCGGCGTGTTGGATCTCGACGTAGAGTCCGGCGAGATTCCCGACGTCAACCCTGGATACGACGCCAGCAGCGGCAGCAAGCACCGGGGTCGTCTTCGGTGCGGAGATGTCGTTGCCCTGGTGGAGACGACTGCCCCCGTCGCGAATCGCGCCGAAGCTGTCGGAGAATCCAAACTGCCCCTCGAGGGGGAAGCTCAGAGAGAATGGCGGCGCATAGAGCGACGGGTCAGCACCCGGTGCACCGTCACTCTCGGCGACGGCGGGGATGATCATGCCAACCAGCATGGCCATCACGGAGAGAGTCACGGTGAGTACGCGTCGATAGGTCGAGGCCCGCATGGATCCAGCGTACCTGCTCACTGAATCAGATGGTCCCCCGATCATCGCTCCTACCCCTCTTCCGTCTCGCCGGTCTTTACCGAGTCGATGTCTTCGCCGAGCAGCACCCGATCGATCGTCGCCGCTAGGAGATCATACGTGACGGGGCCGATGACTTTGCCGACGACGATGCCATCGCTGTCGATGAAGAACGTCTCGGGAAGCCCGGCGACGCCATACGAGAATGCCGCGTTGGATCCCTGATCGATGCCGTACACCGCTTCGTCGCTCCATCCGAAGCGATCGAGGAACCCGATCGCCTGAGGTTCCTCGTCCTGCGTATTCACTGAGAAGAAGGTCACGTCGAAATTCGCGTAGTCGGATGCCGCGGCATCGAGGAATGCATGCTCCTGGCGACAGCCGGTGCACCAGGATGCCCAGAAGTTGACCACCACGACGTCTCCACGGTGATCCGACAGGCGGATCAGGCCGTCTCCCGCAAGCTCATCGAGGGTCATCCCCGGCGCCGGTTTTCCGATGAGCGCCGAACCGACGAGTGTCGGATCAGAGCCAAGGGTTCCGGCCAACGCAACCCCGACGACCAGCACGATGACGCCTGCGGCAATCAGGAGCCAGACGATCTTGTTGCTCACGAGGTCGCCTCCTCCAAGAGCGCTTCCGCCTGTGCTCGGATCTCAGCCGGGAGGTCGTAGGCGAGGAGTCGCTGCAGCGACTCGAGAGCGCCTGAGGCGTCACCGATCTCTATCCGAATATTGGCGAGGAACCAGTAGGCCTGAGGAAAATCCGGCTCGATTGCCAGGGCCCGTTCCACGAACGGCGCCGCAAGCGTCGGCTCCCCCGAGAGGAACGTCAGCCATCCGACCCGGGCGAGTGCCTCAGAGTTCTCGGGTTCCAAGGCGAGGACCACCATGTAGTGCTCGAGCGCTTTCGAGTAGTTCCCGGCCTCGACGTACCGGTCGGCGAGTGCGATACGCATGCCGGGAATGTCGGGATTCTGGGCGACGACGGCCTCCATCTCGTCGAGGCTCGCTGAAGCTAGATCAGCGCCGCTTCCCCCTCCTTCGAGGACTTCGGTCGCCACGCCATCTGTCGATTCGCCAGCCGGTGTGCGCTCCTGAAGCGAGAACATGGCGGCGAGGGCGATCGCCACGACGCCGATGCCAACGATGCTGGCCCCAACCAACGAGCGAGTCTTCGAACGGCCGGCCGAAGCGACGGC
>RCNG010001984.1_pt1 | contig 10183 bp, 13 predicted proteins | sample 2041371 | NCBI WGS metagenome assembly RCNG01 (sample SAMN09708227, study PRJNA481090) | Marine sediment metagenome, whole genome shotgun sequencing project. | biome: marine sediment; feature: ocean; material: sediment; isolation source: Sewage treatment plant 1 marine sediment (STP1) ... | reverse complement strand
CTAGGTGCAGGTAGGACTTATGGACGCTTTGATTTATTATTAAATTAATTTGTGCTAATATTAAACAAGATTATCAAGTTGTATGGCTAACGTTACACCGTCTTGGAGGTACAGGTTGAAACATCGTCTTGTAATCGCCTTTGCTCTGGGAATGCTGGCAGGTATCGTGTTGTGGCCTAACGACTCTGATTCACCTGATTCAGGGCAGCAATCTGTAGAGCCCCCTAAGGTATCGGCCACCAGCGGTCGGCGAATACCGACTGGACCGAAGCCCCGTTCCTACACGCCCTTGGCGGAACCTGCACTGCTGGATCACGGCCAGATGCCGCAATACGGGATGAGACCGGCGAGGCCCGAGAACGGTTTGAACGAATGGGAACGGCCCGGGCAGTACGGCCATGGACCACAGTCGGGTCCCTACAACCGCTTCATATATCCAAACGTCCAGAAAAGTACCGACTACAGGTTTCGGCCGCTGAATGCGGCTTCCGAATCAGACATTGGATGGCGGTATACTGGTAATTATCAGACGTCGCCACATCCTTCGGGGCGAACCGCAGCACCGCGCTGGAATGAGTCACCGGCCTATAGGCAGGCGCAGCCGAGACGCCGCAGTGTTCCGACTTTCGAGAACCAGCAACCTTATTTCCAACTCGATTCGCGCGATCTTTACTCCGCGCGATAACCGGCTGGAAGGCGCTTTTAAACTGTCCCTGCACGCCAAAATAAAATCTCATTAGGCTTGATCCGCAGCTATCGTTCCGGCTTGTAAAAAAAGGAGACGGATAGATAAACAGTGCGCGTAACCTTAGGCATAGGCTTGTCTGTTACGGCGTTTCCCCTTTACGTACCCGTTTAGCCATGCCACAGCCTACGTTTCCGCAAGCCTGTCCTTCCTGTAAATACAATCGTGCCGCATCTCCAGCCATTCTTGATCATCGCCGTCATGCCGCAATACGCGAGTAGCGATGATGTAGTCCACCAACACGGAACTATTGCCCAGTGACGGCTCAGCTGAACTTCCAGACGGTTGGTGCTGCTCTGCGGCCGCTCCCGGCGGAGCTTCAGTATCGCGATCTGCGCCGCCAGCTCCCGGCGTTGTTCGCGGCGCTCTTCCCAGCGCCGGTTCACCCCATCGAGGTGCAGACGCCCGATCTGATAGGCCGCCTTGGCGTCGTACAGACTCGGCACTCCGTCGAACACCTCCGCCGAATCGTGCACCCGTTTGGGACTGAGCCGATACACCGCTACCGCGTGGCTATCGAACAGCCAGCGTACCTGCGATACCGTCTGCGGACATTCGGGCAGTAACTATACCCAACAAAAATACTAGGTTGTGTCTCCCTAATTGCGGGTTTCACCCCTCTGATCATTCAATTTCTCTCCCTCTTTTCTCCTTACCTGCGAGAGTCGGTGACCAAGGCGCTCTAGTGTTCTGTCTGATAAAATTAGGTTGCGGCTCAGATTCCCACAAACGAGCCAAGGCAAGGCGCGTCCCGCCGGCCATGGCAAGCCCTTGCCAAGGGGCGCAACGCGGCTTTGGCCCATTTCGGGGCTCCCCGCAATCCAGCCAGCGCGCAGCGACAAACACGGAGATCATCATCGAGGCCAACGATATGGCGAACATACTGCAGGTAGCGGCAAACTCAGCGGGAGTCGGATCCTATGCAGGTACGGTGGCGGGCCTTCTGCCTGCGCTCGTCCTTTGGGCGTTTTCGTCCTCCGCAACGGGACAAGACACCGTGACGGGTTCCCACGATGTCGTTTTACCCAACCCGGACTGGCAGGTGCAGCTGCAACCAGATGGCAGCAGCTTGGTGTTGTCGCCGGGCATGGCCGGAGAACAAGCAGAAACCAGCAGAAGGTTTCGGTTTTTTGGAAAGTGAAACCAAAACGTCAGGAGGTTGAATGGTAGCAGCGAAGGTCAGTTTTCCGCCCAAGACCGGTCATTCGAGTCGTTACCTCGGACAGGCTGCCCGATACCGTTAGCTGCCATTGACGAAAATCAGACGAGCAGCTGGAATAGACCCACAACGGCCAGTCACCAGAGGAGCCGGAAATGAAGATTGTTGACTCTAAGCCGCCTTAAGTGCTGCTACTTTGGCGGCTTGTTGCAGCACGCCGAGGGCCGAGCATGTGCATTCTCTCGCGCGTTGCTATCGGAATACTGGAACCAACTACTCTTGAACCGTGACCACCAAGTATCCAACGGTGGGAATCCCATGTTTTCAAGTCCTTCCTCGATCAACTGGTAATCCACAACGGTCGCGTCATAGAGCACTGCGACCTGCTGTTTCGCCACATCGGTGGCTACCATCCGAACACCGGATAAAGCGCCCAGTACGCGCTCAACGGCCATTGCATCTGCGGCATGACCTAACGCCTGTATCTTTATCCTGCGTCGGACTTCCCAAGTGCCGGTAGGTTTCATTGGCGCTTGATTGTTCATGTGTTGTTCCTCCTCCAGGTCAGCCGGCCAAATCCGCTTTCTTCTGTTTGAACTCTTCCTAATCGATCTCTCCACGGGCGTATCGTTTCTCCAGGATTTCCATGGAGGTTTTCGCTTGATGCGCCAGGTTCTCTTGGCCGGCAAAAACACTCTTCAAGACCCACGCGAGCGCAAAGACCGGCAGCAACCAGATTAGCCACATAAAACCTCCACTAAAGCCCATGCCAAAGCCATCGCCCATCATCTTCAATTTCCTCGCTCCGGTGCTTCATAAGGGTATCCGGCGCAGTCTGAGTGCATTGCTCACCACAGTCACCGAACTCATGCTCATGGCAGCCGCGGCGATCACCGGGCTCAGCAGCAAACCGGTTAATGGGTAAAAAAGACCGGCAGCGACTGGGATACCCAGTGTGTTGTAGATGAAGGCACCGAACAGGTTTTGTTTGATGTTGCGCAAGGTGGCGCGGGAAAGCCCGATGGCATCGGCCACGCCATGCAGCGATCCCCGCATCAGGGTGATAGCAGCCGACTCGATGGCCACATCGGTGCCGGTGCCAATGGCAATGCCGACATCCGATTGCGCCAGGGCAGGTGCATCATTGATTCCGTCACCCACCATGGCGACGACTTCGCCTGCCCCCTGAAGGGCGGCTATTTCCTTGGCTTTGTCCGCTGGCAAGACATCAGCAATCACTCGATCCACGCCCACCCGCTGTGCGACCTCCTGGGCTGTATCCGCGTTGTCGCCGGTCAGCATGACCACCTGTAGCCCGAGCTCGTGCAATCGTTCGATGGCGGCTTTGGCGTCTTTCTTGACCGGGTCTGTAATGGCGATGATACCGGCGATCTGCCGGTTCACCGCCAAGTAAGCAAGCGTCTCACCCCCGGATACCGGTGTATCGGTTTGTTCCGCTAGGTCGCTCAGGTCGATATCGTTTTCCTTCATGAAGGCCGCGTTACCCAGGTACAAAAGCTGGTCGTCCTGTCGTGCGCTGACACCACGCCCGGCATGCGCCTTGAAGTCGGTTACCTTCTCCAACTCAAGGTTCATCTTGTGAGCCGCTTCTACGATGGATACTGCGAGCGGATGTTCCGATCCGACCTCCAGCGACGCCGCCTTTTGCAGCAATGTCTTTTCGTCCATTCCCGTTGTAGGGATCAGCCGTGTCACGCTGGGCCGTCCTTCGGTTATCGTGCCGGTCTTGTCCAGCACCACCACGGTAAGTCGGCCTGCCTGTTGGAGGGCTTCCCCGTTACGAATCAAGATGCCCTGCTCGGCGGCTCGGCCTACACCCACCATGATGGAGATGGGTGTGGCCAGCCCCAGCGCACAGGGACAGGCGATGACCAGCACCGTCATTGCCGTCACCATGGCGTAACTCAGTTGCGGTTCGGGGCCGATCAGATACCAGGCGATGAAACTCAACAGGGCGATTGCGATGACCACGGGTACGAATACCGAGGCCACCTTATCCACCAAGCGCCCAATCGGAGGTTTGCTGGACTGGGCCTTACGCACCAGTTCGATGATGCGTGCCAGGGCAGTGTCACGTCCGATTCGGGTGGCGCGCATGAGAAATCCGCCCGACGTATTGAGCGTGCTGCCGTAGACTTCATCTTCCGGAGACTTCTTTACCGGCATGGGCTCACCCGTGAGCATCGACTCGTCCACATGCGAGCCGCCCTCGAACACCACGCCGTCCACCGGAATCTTCTCGCCAGGGCGCACCCGGATGGTCTCATCGAGTCCTACCTGTTCAATGGCAAGGTCGATCTCTTCACCGTTGCGAATGACTCGGGCCGTGGCGGGCTGCAGACCGATGAGACGCTTGATGGCCTCCGAGGTCCGGCCCCGTGCGCGCATCTCCAGGGCGGAGCCCAGTGAGACCAAGGCGACGATGATCACCGCCGCCTCGAAATAGGCGTGGCGTGCCAGCGTGGGCACGGCTTCGGGAAAAAGCACAATAATGGTGGAATAGAGCCAGGCGGTTCCGGTCCCCAGTGCCACCAGGCTGTCCATGTTGCCCCGGCGAGTACGCAACGCATGCCAGGCCCCGCTGAAGAAGTGGCTGCCAACAAAAATCAGCACCAAGAGGGTAACCAGGCTGATGCCGAGCCAGACCATCATGCCCTGTTCGATGGGAGGCAGCCATCCCCCGATGCCGGTAACAAACAGTGCAAGGCCGATCAAACCCGCTGTGACTGCCCGTCGCCACAGTCGATGATATTCCTGAAGTTCCCGGTTCTCTTTCTCTTCCTCGTCAGCCAGACCGGTCAGTTCTGCTGCTTCATATCCCGCTTGTCGAACCGCCGCCAGTAATGCATCAATGTTCGCGTTTCCCTTTACCGTCGCTGTGCGTTCCCCGAGGTTGACCACAGCGGAATCGACGTCTGCCACCTTTGCCAGCGAGTTCTCGACCGCAGCCACGCAGCCAGCGCAGGACATGCCGGCAATGGAAAGGCGGGTTTCGGTTGTCATGGCGGTATGCTCCGTCAGTCCACCGGTGTCGCCGGATAGCCGAGTCCCGTAAGGACTTTCACCAACTGGTCTGCGTCCACGGAACCAGTTACCAGTGCCGTGGCGGATTCCAGATCGACGGTTGCCTTTTGGCAGCCGGATAGCTCGTTCAGCGCCGTCTGCACCGTGGAAACACAACCCGCACACGTCATGTTGTCGATGTGAAACTGTCTGCTCATCTCGTTGATCTCCCGTTAAGCCTGTTGCTCACAATGACGTTGGACGGACTCGTTTGACCCCGCAGTTTCACCTTCGAAGAATTCGATCAAGTGGCAAACACTATGGCCGTCCGGAACACCGTCAGGCAGGGTGTCCCATTGCTCCAGCGCCTGCTCCATGCGTGTCTGCAACCGCAGCATCGCTTCGATCTTGGCGCGATTTTCCCGGATGCGCCGACGGATAATTCGCCTTACATCGGGACATGGCGATTCACCGTGCTCGGCATGCTGGGTAATCTCCCTGATCTCGTTGAGCGTGAAACCCAGGTGCTTTGCCATGCGGATGAAGTGCAGCCGACCCGCATCGGTTGGTGCGAAAAGACGGTAACCGTTGTCCTGCTGACCAGCGGGATGGATCAGCCCAATGCGCACGTAGTAGCGCACCACATGAGCCGGTGCGCCACTCCGCGTTGCCAGTTCGTTGACCGTCAGCATCACTGCCACCTGTTACTTTTTCTGCAACTCGACCAGTTGTTGTAATAGGGCTTCGATGTTGGCCAGACGGGTTTCCATGGTTTGCATGTGCTGCTGCCGCGTCGCCATCATTTGCTGCATCATTTGCGGATTCATCATGCCGCCGGGACCACCCATCATCGGCATACCACCCTGCTGCTGATGCATCATCGGCATATTTCCATGCTGGCTGCCCATCATGGGCATAGGCCCACCAGCGCCAATTGGTGGGGTCGTTGGATTCTCTATTGCCGCCTCTGTCTGGTTGCCGGCGTAAGTGCCCGTCGAAAACGCAATGGCCGTCGTCAAGGCGGCGGTCGTCATCAAGTTTGCTTTTTTCATCGTCTGGTTCCTTCTTGGTGATTTTCCTGCTGTCATCAGCAAGCATATGGTGAGCCTACAACCTGTGTGTAGCGCACAGGTCAAGGCTTTGATCAACTATTTTTGCTTCGATCGATTCGGAATCCAGGTCACGCCTTCCTCTCCGGCTTACCGCACGGTGATCGTGATCTTCTCCGAGATCAGAGGCGGGTCCTGTGGTTCGTGCTGCTCGTCGCCTAGCAGCAATTGCAGCGTGTGTTTTCCCGGCGGCAGGTCTAGAAGTGTCTCCGTCTCCCCCTGATCGAAATGGATATGGTAGGTATCCCGAGGAATGGGTGCATCCATGTCCGGCAACTCCTCCACGTCGATCAATAGATGGTGATGGCCCGCCGTGTGGCGACGTTTGCCGGTTGTCCCCGCCGGCGTAATCCCAAATCCTTGAATACCGAATCTCACCTTGAAAGGGCTCTTCACTACCGCACCATCGGCCAAGCCAATGAAATAGATTTTGGCCCCCTCTGGTGGTGAATGTGCCGCCGCTACGGATACCATCAACAGCACCAAGAGGCTGAGAATTGAAACAAGACCTTTCTTGATCATGTCGTACACCCATTAAAGTTTCAGAACCAGGCTCTGATGCCGACGACGAACTGAAGATCGTCCGTCGCCTCGCCCTCTTCCTCGGCAAAGTCGGCCGTATTGCCGAATTTCTTCTCCCAGTTGATGCCGATGTAGGGAGCGAATTCGCGCCGGATTTCATAGCGTAGGCGCAGCCCCAGTTCCATGTCGGACAAACCGGAGCCGACACCCGTCTCCTCGTCGTCCTTGCCGTGGACGTTCAGTTCGAACTCGGGCGACAGCACTCACCGCTGGGTGAGCATCAGTTCATATTGATGCCGTTCATGGACCACATGTAGCGGCTCATGTTGCCGGTGAGGTGCAGTTCGATCTCACGGCCCGGCTCGCGAGGATCGGGGGTCTTTCGAAGGTTGCGGAGGTCCGCATAGGTGAGCACTCGGCGGCCGTTGTTGCGCAGCCCTACGCCCGGGTCGTCCAGTCGGTAACCGGCACCGTCCGCCCGCATGTCCACGTGTGGTCCGTACTCTGTTTCCGCGTGGCGGATCGTCTTGTTGCTGCCGTAGCCGGCGCGTCCTGAACCCATGGCCGGTCTTGCTGAACTGGCGCTTCCCATTCCGTGCGTGCTGTGGTCCATGGCTTGGCCGGCCTCCATGTTGTGCTGGCTGTGATCCATGGCTTGCCCAGCGCCCATCAGGTGCTTGCTGTGATCCATGGCCGAGGTGTCGTGCCTGGCGTGCCCCATGCCATGAGCCATCCCCATATCCATGTGGGTGAGAATGGGCAGGGGATCCATTTCCGGAACAGAGGCAGTCAGGGACGGGTCGGGGGTCAGGGTGCCGCGTGCATAGCCTGAGCGGTCGATGGCCTGGGCGAAGACGGTGTAGGCGCGGTCGTCCTTGGGCTCCACGACTACATCGTAGGTCTCGGCCACGCCGATGCGGAATTCGTCCACCGAGACCGGTTCCACGTCCTGGCCGTCGGCGGCCGCCACGGTCATTTTCAGACCGGGAATGCTGACATCGAAAAAGGTCATGGCCGCCCCATTGATGAAGCGCAGCCTTACCTTTTCCCCGTGTTTGAACAGTCCCAACCAGCCGTCCGCCGGCGTCTGGCCGTTCATCAGGAAGGTGTAGGTGTAGCCGGTGACATCCGAGAGATCGCGGTCGCTCATGCGCATATCGTTCCACATCTCGCGTTCCTGCCAGGCGCCCTCGACACCTTTCTCCTCGATGTCCTTGAACAGATCGCCCAGGGTGCGCTCGTTGCGGTTGTAGTAATGGCTGAGCTTCTTGAGCTTGGCGTAGACCGAGTTCGGGTCCTCGTCCGACCAGTCCGAGAGCATTACTACATAGTCCCGGTCGTAGGCCACGGGGTCTTTTTCCCTGGGATCGACCACGATGGCCCCGTACATGTCGGTCTGTTCCTGAAATCCCGAATGGCTGTGATACCAGTAGGTCCCGCTCTGCCCGACATCGAACTGATAGCGGAACGTCTCGCCCGGCGCGATACCATCGAAGCTGATGCCTGGCACGCCATCCATCTCCGGCGGCAGGATGATGCCGTGCCAATGGATGGAACTGGTCTCGGGCAGCAGGTTGGTCACTCGCAAGGTCACCCGATCACCCTCGCGCCAGCGCAGTACCGGTGCAGGCACCGATCCGTTGATGGCGGTGGCCATGGCCGGCGAACCGGTGAAGTTGATTGACTGGGGTCTGATGCTCAGATCGAACTCGGTGCCGCGCAGGGTTTGGGGACCGCTTCTGTCCGCAGGCTTGGCGAACAAACCCGCCGGCCCCAGACCCGCCATGATGCCGCCGGTCGCCAGGCCCTGCACGAATCGGCGGCGGGAGAGGTTCGGCAGAATGGCTCCGGGACTGCGGTCGTTCTTCGGGTATCTCATTGTTGTGATTTCTTTGGTGATTAGCCCCATGCTTCAGCTAGGTCTCGGCTGCCGGCTTGCGCAAGCCCCAGGCGAGCCAGTAGACGGGCCGTGGGCATGTAACCGGGCTGGATGCTGCCGTCCGGCAGTACGATGGCCGGTGTCCCGCTGAGTCCCAATTGCTGGGAGAGCCGATAGCCGGCATCCACCGCCTTTCCGTCCGGACAGGAGACGTTGCCCTGTTCACCCGCACCGACACTCTTGGCGGCGTCCATGGCTTGGCGCCGGTCTTTCGCACACCAGACGGTCCGCATGGTCTGATACGCACTGCCCTGCGTACCGGCGCGGGGAAAGGTGATGTAGCGGACCGTGACGCCAGCCTGCTGCAGTTGGGGTACCTCCTGGTGCAACTTGCGGCAATAGGGACAGGAGGTGTCGGTGAAGACGGTGATACTTGCCCGTTCGGTACCTGTCGCCGGATACACCACCATGTCCTTTTCCGGAAATGCCTCCACCAGGGCCGAGTTGTCCCGGCTGCGGCGGATTTTGGTCAGGTTGGTACCCTTTTCCAGATCCAGCAGATCACCCACCAAGGCGAATCGACCGTCGTCGGACAGGTAAGCATAGCGGTTGCCGATCTTTACCTGGTGGATGCCCGCCAGCGGGGTCGCTTCCGGGTCCCCGATTTCAGCGCTAGGCAGGGTCCGTCTCAGCCTGGCCGTGATAGGGCTCGGTGTCTTCGCGGGGTCGGCGACTTTCAGGGAACGCGCCGCCTCACCGTTTCGTTCCAGCCAGGCAGTGTAGATTTCCTTCGGCCACTTGTCCTGGAAAAAGGCGATGGCCGCATCGATATCCTGGGCCGTGAGTTTGTCGCCGAAAGGCGGCATGACACCGCCCACGGGAGCGCCGCCCTTGCGCATCGTGCTGCGCAGCATGTCCAGTGGATGATGCCAGGCGTGCGCAGTGCCGTTGAGCGGCGGTGGTGGATACTTGCCTTCGGGATTGATGGTGCGCCAGTTCGGCGTGGCCTGCGCATCGGCACCATGGCACTCGGCGCAATTCTTTGCATAAACGTCGGCCCCACGACTGACTTGAGCTTGTGTGTACCAGCGTTCGGCGTCTGCCTGCACGGTACCTAGAAATGCCAAAAGCAGCAGGCCGGACAATACCGCGCCTCCGAGTGGACTCATCAGTTGATTGTGTTGCATTTACTACTCTCCAGGATCGGTCGATCGTCAACCAAGCCCGCGGAGATGCCGCTTCTTCAGTGGACATCCTCGTGTGAGGCAAGGTTGGACAGGCGCGACAGCTCAGATCCGGATGAAAATCCGAAACGGTGGTCAGGCCGTCGGGCCGGACAGTTGGAGAGTCAGACTATGGGTGGGGGGGTCGACGGGGCAGAGGCGCCGGTCGGCTGCGAATCGCCGAATGCGATGGCGAAAGTGTGTGTGTGGGTGGTGATGCCGACGCGGATATCCGGTGAGATATACACCGTCACCGAGCAGTTTGAGCCAGAACAGCCTGGGTCCATGCAGCACTCGTCCTGGTCCGGTTGGCTCCCGCAACCGGCGTGCCGCATGTCCCCTGCCATTTCCATCGACGCCATGCAGCACTCGCCCACCGCATCGGTGGTATCCGACAACACCGGCCACGGCCCGATCACCATTGTGATGACGAGCAGTAGGTTAATCCAGGAGCGGGTGTATGTGCGCTGCATGAATGAGGTGGTCAATATTCAGCTAATGTTTCTCCTACGACACAATAGC
>RCNG010005320.1_pt1 | contig 10187 bp, 9 predicted proteins | sample 2041371 | NCBI WGS metagenome assembly RCNG01 (sample SAMN09708227, study PRJNA481090) | Marine sediment metagenome, whole genome shotgun sequencing project. | biome: marine sediment; feature: ocean; material: sediment; isolation source: Sewage treatment plant 1 marine sediment (STP1) ... | reverse complement strand
TTGCGCCGGCATCTTGTTCGCTTTCAAGGCGCGGCAAGGGGCGCATAGTCGTTCTATGCAACCCTTGCCGCAACACAGAAAGCGGGCAAAAGGACAAACAAGGTGTGCAGGTTATTTGTGGACAGGTCCTAAGGAGTCATCTAAAAATAACTTCCCAATCTTGGGCAATCAAGAACCTCCATGTCGTACATTCTCGAAGCACTGAAAAAATCGCAAAAGGAGCGGGAGCTGGGGCAGGTCCCCACCCTTGCCGATGCCCCGTATCTGGCTGGTGACAAACCGGCGCGAGAGGCCTATTGGGGCATCGTTGCCGTCACCCTGGCTGTGCTTGCGACGATCATCGCACTGTATGCTGCCTTTGGCGAACAGTTGTTGTCCGCGGGAAGGCCCCCTCCCTCCATGCCGGAAACCACACAGGAAACCCCACCCGAAGCCAGACCGGCCGTGCCGGTTTCCGCCCCCGCGGCAGCCACACCGGAAGTTGCCGCCCCAGTGAGCAACGCCAGCCGGCCCGAGAAGCCGTCGAAAACGGCTCAAACGCTGGTAACCCCGGCGGCCACGGTATTGACACCGGATAGCGAACAAGGGTCCGAGCAGCGCGCGAAACCGGCCCAAGCTCCCGTGAAGACTACCAAACCGGTAGCCCCTCCGACCCAGACCACGGCGACCGAACCGGCCGTGGTTGTTCCCCCCAAGCAGGGCCGGCAGTCGCCACCACCCCCGCCAAACGTCCCACCCGAGCTGGTGCGGGAAGTCCGGCGTTTCAAGGAACATCTCCGGCAACGGAAGCCCATGGATGAGCGGCAGACGACAGATCCGGCGTTGACCACCACCCTCCCGGTACAGCCTCCGGCATCCGTTGCGGCCGAGTCGGAACTCACTACCGATGAAGAACCAGCAAGGAAGGTCCAAGCACCTCCCATGCCTGAACCGACCAGGACAGTCCCGTCCGGCCAGTCCGATCTACCTGAGGCTCTACAAAAAACCTTCCCCAAGCTCCGATTGACAGTCCATGTCTACGCGGCCACGCCAGAGCAGCGCTTCGTGATCATCAACTCCAGGAAAATGCACGAAGGTGACCGATCTCGCGATGGTCTTCTTCTGGAAGAGATCACACCCGACGGGGCAATGCTCGAATACCTGGGGCAGCGATTTTTCCGCCACCGCTGAGTGAAGTCGCCGTCCGCCAATGAACGCCAACCTCCGGTGGGCTGCGAAGGCACAATCGTGGAAACCGCTCCGCTGCATAGCTGCCGACCGGAAGTCAGCGCTCCCTGCTACCCTAGCCCGGATATGTCACCGGGGATCGCGGATCCTGGCGGGTTAGCAGCCGCTCTCACGCCGCTCTGAGCGACAAAACCGCCGGGAGCGGTTTTGAACGGAGAATCCAGCCCGAAGGGCGGAGCCCATGAATGGGTGCAGTAACAGCAAGCGAGAGCGAGCGAGAACGCGCCAGGCCCGTGATAAGCTGGTGGCCATAACGCTGTGTAATGCATGGAAATGCCCGGCTTCCCGTTTATATCTATGATTAATATAATATTTCGAATGGCCACCAGCCGCCCCGGTGAGCTATCCGGGCTAGATTACCAAAGCAGATTCTTGGCGAACATCAGGGCATCCTCATGCCCTTTGTCGTGCGGATAGTAGTCTCTGCGCCGCCCCACCTCGTTGAAACCTTCGGCGTGATAGAGTCCTATGGCAGACGCATTGGAGGCCCGCACCTCCAGAAAGGCGGTATCCGCCCGGTGGCGGCGGCCCAGATCAAGCATATGCCTCAACATCTTGCGCCCCAGGCCTTGGCCCTGCCACTGCGGATGTACGCAGACGTTGAGAATATGGCACTCGCCGGCGGCTACGGATATGACACCGTGCCCAACAGGCATCTCATCCAGCACATAGACCCAACAGCAATACCCTACTCGCAGACAATCCTGGAAGATACCGGCGGTCCAGGGATAAGGGTAGGCAGTCCGTTCCACCTCTAGCACCGCATCCACATCTTCCTCGGACATGGGACGCAGTCGCAACAGCGGATCTTTCAACACGGCGTTCATGAATATCGAGCCATCGGGCAAACTTTTCCACAGTTTACCATCCATCTGCAAGAGAAGTTTCTTCATTTTCCTTGGTGATTAAGCCGAATTCTCAGCAGAAAAACGTGGGGGCTCCGCTCGCGGCGTGAAACCGGTGCCAGTCGGTTCCGGACAGCCTTCGCGCCAGCAGCGACGCTCCTACAAAAAGCAACTGAAGTCTGCAACCAATCAAGTTCCTTTTCCCAGGAATCACCCTGCCGCGAAGCGCAATCTATCTGTTCTCATGCATCCGTTTTTTGTTCAATCCCCGGGCCGACACGCGCCAGGTCCGGCTCGCAGCAATGCTCGAGAATGACCGACCGGGCACCATCGCGCAGTGTCACCGCAGCGCCCCAGTCCGTCCCTTCGGGCTGCAGGACCTTGCCAATCAAGACATTCAAGCCGTGCCGGTGGGGCAACCAACTGCGGCCGCGCAGGATGGCCCGGGTACCGCGAAGAGTCACAGGTACCACCGGCACCCCCGCCTCCGCCGCCGTCATGAACGCGCCCATGCGAAACGGCAACAGGCCGGTTTCGCTTCGAAAGGTGCCCTCGGGAAAAAAGGCCAGCGAGCGGCCTGCGCGAATCTGCGGCAGGAAATGTTGACGCTCCGACGCACTCTTGCGCAGATCGAAACGCTCCACGAACAGGGTATCCAGGCGGCTCAGAAACAGGCGGGAAAAAAAATGACCCCGCAGCTCACGCTTGGCGATAAAGATGAAATCCCGCGGAACGGCGTCGATCACCACCAGCGCGTCAAGATAACTGACATGATTGACCACCAGAATAAAGGGCTGCGCCGGGGACGGCAGGTTTTCCCTTCCCTTCACCCGCAGCGGCACAGCGATAAGCCCACGCAGGATCCGGATCCCGGCGCGGATGGCCGCCCACCGCCACGAGAGACGCGGCAGCAATGCCACCGCGAGCCAGACCGGGGGCACCAGCGCGCAAAACATCACCCAGCAGTACCCGCCGAACAGCAACTCGGCGCTCCGGTGGTACAAGCTCCGCAGACCGCCCCATAACCCAGAGCCGACCACCCGTACCACCTGCCACCACAGCGCCCGCTCTTTGCGGTGCAGGTGACCCTCTTCATAGAGACTGCGCATGGAGGCGCGGCGGATCTTGCCGCTGGAGGTCTTGAGCACGGTGTGCGGGGATGCGATGACCACATCGTCCGGCGGAGTAGCCAGCAGATCGGTGCTGCACTCGCGTACCGCGGCGCGCAAACGCTCCCGCTCGTCCGTCCCCCGCTCCCGGGTCTCTGCCAGCACGACCACACGCTCGGTACCTGAGCGGGCGTCGGTGGCGGCGAAAACCGCCACGCAGCCCTTACGGATCCCGGGCAGCTCGCCCACCGCCTGCTCCACTTCATAGGGGAAAATGTTGCGCCCACCGCGGATAATCAACTCCTTGATACGCCCGGTGACATAGATATCGCCGTCGGCCAGATAGGCGAGATCGCCGGTGTCCAGCCAGTCGCCGCGATGCAGCGCCTTCGTTGCCTCCGGATTCCCGAAGTAGCCGGCGGTGGCCGATGGTCCCTGAAACTGGAGCATCCCCTCCCGGCGCTCCGGCAGTGGTTTGTTGTCGGCGTCGACCACCTGCACCCGGTAGCCCGGCAGAGGCCGACCACAGGCCACCATCCGCAGGGCGCCAGAGTGGGTGGGAGGCACCTGCTCCGCCCGCCCCCCGCGAGTGAAGCGGTCGCGTCGAATGCAGTCGACCTTGGGGCCGCGTCCGGACGGCGGAAAGGCCAGACCCACTGCGGCCTCGGCCAGACCGAAGACAGGCGCCAGGGCCTTCCGGTCAAAACCGTAAGCCGCGAAGCGCCCGGCGAAACGCTCCAGCGTGTCGGCGCTCACTGGTTCGGCGCCGTTGAAGGCCCAGCGCCAGGAACTCAGATCCAGTCCTTCAAGTTGCTCCTCCGGGATTTTGCTGCGGCACAACTCGTAAGCGAAATTGGGGGCCGCTGAGAGGGTGCCGCGGTGGCGGTGGATCGCCCACAACCAGCGGGACGGCCGGGCCAGGAAATGCAGCGGCGACATTACCACCAGCGGGATGCCGTAGTAGAGGCTCCCGAGCCAGGCGCCGATCAGCCCCATGTCGTGATACAGGGGCAGCCAGCTGATGAACACGTCGCTCGGCGATACCCCAACGGCACTGCCCATAGCCCGTATGTTCGCCAGCAGATCGGCATGGGTGAGCATGACACCCTTGGGGTCACCGGTGCTGCCGGAGGTGTATTGGAGGAATGCGAGGTCCCCCGGAGATCTGGATACGGGCTCCAACTCCTCACCGCCGGCGGTCAGCTCTTCGGGGGTGAGCAGGTACTGAAGCACCCGGCTCTGGGTCTTGAGCAGGCGGGCCACGGTCCGGGCCCGGGGTACGGTGATCAATACCCGGGTGCCGGCATTCTGCAAAATCCTGGCGTGGCGCAGCAGATGCTCTTCCAGTTGGGAGGGGCGGGTGGGCGGATAGATCGGCACCGGAACCGCTCCCGCCAGCAGCGTACCGAAAAAGCTGAAGAAGTAGCTATGGTCGGAGGGCAACATGAGCGCGACCCGGTCTCCCGGCTTCACCCCATAGCGCACCAAGACCGCCGCCACCCGGCGCGCACTCTGCCACAGCTCTCGATAAGTGAGTAGCTGGGGATCATCGCCCTCTTCGTAAAGAAAAATGTGGGTGCGCTCGGGGTGCGCCTGCACATGCCACTCCAGCGCCTCCGGCAAAGTACCACTGCGGACCGGTTCGACCGTGGTCTCCTCGGGCATCTCCACCCGTTCCGGCAGGGCCATGGATTCCACACCCCGGGCCTTCAGTACCGCCTCCAGCAGGTCGCGGGGGGTCTCGGAAACCAGAGCCTTCTCCGGCAGGCTGACCGAGAAACGACTCTCCACCCGGCCAAACAACTCGGTCCGTCCCAGACTGTCCAGCCCCAGGTCTTTCTCCAAGTGGCTGTCCAACCTCACCTCGATACACGGTCCGGCATGCTCCGGGGCTGTGCTCAGCAACTCGCCGATCAACTCAAGCAGCATCCGTGCCTTTTCTTCGGCATTCCCGGCCGCCTCGGTCGAGGTGGTTTCAGCAACATGGTTAATCAACGTAGATGATCTCCAACTTCATCGGATCTGCGGAAGTTAACAATCGTTCAAAGCTTGCGTCGAGCTCATTGCTTCGTAATTCGCCCTGCGCAATACGGGTAACTTCTTTCCATCGAATCACCCCACCCGGAGCTGGAACCAAAAAGTTGGGTGACTAGCCCTCTGCCTCAGCTGGGTCTAGGCGGTGGGGGTAGGCCGTCGAAACACGCTGTGAATACGTCCTGGTACGCTCGACGGCGGCTTGCAGCGCTACGCCCCTGCGCTACGCAATCCTGCTTCGCTTGCGTACCAGCACAAGCCTTCCATGGCTTGAGCGTTCGCTCCTCTATCGCAGCTCACCCTGCTTTGCTTGCAAGTCCAGCCCTCACCATCCCTGGCAACGGCGTTCATCGGCAGAGCCGACTCACCCATGCCGCCGACGGTTTCGTCGACCCACCCCCACCCTTTTCTCGAGGTGTCAGCTGAGGGGTGGGGCCAATCACCAAAAGTTGTTACCCGCTGATTCCCATGCGCCGCATGGGGTGTGAGCCACAGGTGCCGTCGGCTCAGTCATAAACGGTGCCGTCATGTTCAAGGAACGGGCGTGGTGAAATCCTACCTGTGCGGGTCCGTACCTGTACAGAACTACTTGCTCGAACTCCTTGGTACGCAGCCAGCGTCGGAGGGTAACTGACGGCGACGAATATCGCGCGAACTTCGTCGGCAAATTCCTGAGTCTTGATTGTGCGCGCCGCGTCGTTCATGTTCTTCATCGTGGCCTCCTCAGGTTTGCAACACCTGACGGGAGGAACCCTGTTGTTTCGTGGTATCTTTGCGAGCCCGTCTTTACATCTTAAAACATGGCGCGGGCGGCGGATTGAACCCGTGGCGAAGGGGCCACAGGTCTTGTAGCCGGCGGAGAGCATATGCAAGCGCATCCGACACGCCTTCAAGCCATTGCGGGAGTGCTGCGGAGCCTGCGCCGAGCTTGCGATGGTTTGGCGGAGCGGCACGGACGCAGATCGGCCGGGGTAATAACGGCTGTCGCGTAGACGAGTCGATTTTGGTGGCAGGAATGTCCCAAAATCTTTCATGATGTAGCGATACTCCTTCACCGATGTTGTTGTTCAATATTTGAAGTACTGAAAGCAACACAAAATTTTCGTGATTACCAAGCAACCTCCGCCAATTTGATGAGCCGCGCCGGCATTGGTGGCGTTCGGGCCGCATTCCACAAAAGCCGATCAACGAGTTGGTCCAACTTGAAGCGGCGGTTGAAGCGATAGTTGAATTCAGCCAAATAGCGTGGCAAATGTTCACCGCTCAGTGCATGGTAAGTACCATGAATGGAGCTTTTCAGGTTGCCAAGAATGATATTCACCCAATGCAATGCGAGTATCTCCATGCTGGCAGCGCCACCGCCCGTGACAATGGTTTCGTGCTCAAAGCCCGCCGCCTCAATGCCTTCGAACCCGCTCAGGCCATCGGAGACCACATGAGCCCCGGTTGCCAACAATTTCTCCGCCCAACGCTTGATGGTTTGTTTGCGAAACCCGTTCACCGCACTGCATTTCATCCGGATCGGGTGGCCATCTTCGGTGGTTTCCACCGCGGCAACAAAGGGATACTTCGCGGCTGCGCCACGACCGCGTTTTCCGCCGTGGCGCTTGCCGCCCCAGTAGGCATCGTCAAGTTCGACTCGTCGGTTCAGTGGGTGGCGGTTTTCTTCTTCGAGCATGACTTGCATCAACTTGTGTTTTTGCAACCACGCACTGTTTTGCGAGATACCCAATTGTCGGGCCAGGTTCAGCGTCGAGATGCCGTCCTTGCTTTGGGTAATCAAGTAGATGGCGAGAAACCAGATCTTCAGCGGAAGCTTTGTGGCCTCGAAAATGGTGCCCGCGATGACAGAGGTTTGATGGTGGCAGCGATTGCATTGGTACAAACCCCTCTCCCGAAGGAGGCAGTACTCCTGGCTTGCGCACTCGGGGCAGCGAAAGCCATCAGGCCAGCGGGCCTCGAACAATGCCTGCTCGCACTGTTCGGTGGTACCGAACAGTTTGAAAAACGAGAACAGGCTTTGTCCGTGTTGAAATTGAATCTTGTTCTTTTTCATGGCAGCCTCCAGTGTCTGCTCAAGTTGGCTCCTTGTACTAACTTAGACAGATTTTTCAGGACAGCGTGCCCTGAAAACTAGCTGAGGTTGCTTGGTAATCACGAAGATGTTTGTCACCGTGGCCGTCTGCATCGTCGCCGCGTTCATCCTGGGCGCAATCCTGTGCTCCTGGCTGAGCCGCGTCTTTTCCGATCCCGCGTTGGTTCTGCTGGGACTCGGCATCATGCTGACAGGCTCGCTGGCCGTTGGACTGCTCGATGACCTGCAACGCGTCACGCTCGTCAACATGCTCGCGGCTATCTCGGTGATCTATGTCGGCATCGCGTTCGTGGTGCCGGTCGCGACTTCGCGCGCCATTGCACCCTTCGAGAAGATCGTCGGATCCGCGTCGGCATTGTTGGGCAGTCTGAGCATGGGCTTCGCCTCGGCGAGCACCCTGTTTGTCGCGATCCTGCCCGGGAATTCCGCGCAGGTGATGTTCATCGCCTTCACCGGGATCAGCGGACTTGGCGTGGTCCTCACCGTCATCGCTTTCGTCTTCTGGCGCGGCAAGCTCTAGGCATGGAAACCTCGGACAGACGTATACAGACCATTTGCCTCGTCATACTGACGATCATCGTTTGTGGGGTCGTACTGCATCTGCTGAAGATCCTGTTTCTCCCCTTTTTGCTCGCCGTCTTTATTTCCTTGGGGCTCTCGTCCTTTATCGGCCTGCTTGTCCGGCGCTTGCGGCTGCCCACCACCGCGGCGGTTGGGATCACGCTGCTGATCACGCTCGTTCTGTTTTGGCTGGTCGGTCTATTGCTCGTCACCTCGGTGGAGCAGATGGTGACCTCGGCTTCGGCGTATGAGAATCGGCTCAACGAGCTCGTCGGCGGGGCGTTTCGGGTACTGCGTTTGCAGCATTTCGGCGTCGATCCCGAGCTGTTGACACGGCCATTGCATTATCTACCGATTCAGAGCCTGATCGCGGACCTCGCGGCCAGCATTCTCGACGCCGTATCGATGTCCATGATGGTGTTCCTCTACGTTCTGTATCTGCTCTTCCTGCTCCCGCAGAAACAACAGGAGCCAGCCTTATGGCGGGAAATCGCGACCCGGGCTCGGGCCTTTCTCATCGCCAAGTCCGCGGTCTCCCTGCTGCTCGGGGTGCTGATCGGCATCGCGCTGGCGTTCTGTGGTGTGCCGTTCGCGATGGTCTTCGGCCTCTTCGCTTGTTTACTGAATTTCGTGCCACTGGTCGGTCCGGTCGTCGCCTCCCTGGCACCCTGGCCGATCGTCTTGCTGTCCCCCGATTTGTCCACCCCGATCATGGTGATCGCCCTGCTGTTTCCCGGCGCGCTGTTCTTCATCGTCGCCAACTTCGTGGAGCCGAGGATCTTGGGTCGCTCGGTACAGCTTCACCCCCTCACGGTCTTGCTGGCGTTGATGTTCTGGGGCGTGTTGTGGGGCCCGCTGGGGATCGTGATGGCCACGCCGATCACCGGTATCCTGGCGTTGCTCGCATCCTACTCTTCGGTGACACGGCCGGTCGCGAACCTGCTGTCAGGGCAAACGGTTTGGCGAGAACCGACGGAAAGGACAGACTAGGAGCCTGTCCGGCTTGCGCGTTCGTAGCGAGGGATCGCGGGGCCGAGACCGATTTTCGTCGCGATCGAGGCGAATAGCCCGTCCTATTTAACGAGATCGCGGCGGAAATCGGGCCGGCATCCGCGATTCCGCAGTAGAACAGTCGTAAGTTGGACAGGCTCCTCGAGGCCATGAAGCGATGGCAGGGCCCCACTACCCATACGGTAGCTGACTCGAATGCAAGGTGCGACCGTCAGGAGGACATCGGTTTCTTGCCGGCCATCGTTCAACCCGTGGTTGTCAACCGCTTTGGCGTTCCGCACTTCCTGCGCTCACCCGCGGACAGGGTGTAACCCTCCTTCCTTTCGAGGTAATCAACCAGCTCTACGAGATAACCCTGAGCCTTCGCGAGGCGATCGTCGCCCACCAAGTCCCCGGCATCGTCCGCGCTGCGCAACGCCTCCAGGGTTTCCTGCACCGAATTGCTGTCGGACAGGGGCGGCGATGTCAGGCGCTGCTTGAATTCATAGTGGGAAATCGTGTCGAATTCGACGCCGAACTGCCCCTGCGTCGTGGTCATCAACATCCTGCCCAGGTCATACTGCTCGGCGTGGAAGAAGTTGAACGGACCCACCTGTTGCAGCGATGTCGAAGCGGAGAAGGCTCTGCGTACGGCCGACACGAGCCGCATCACCGCAGGGTCTCGGGTGTAAGGACCATGACGCTCCACGACCACCATCCATGCGAAACACCGAACGATGAGAAAAAGGGTCTCGTCGGCATAGGACCCACCCGGGTAGCGCTTGTGCAGCAAAGGGAGACCACCGCCTTCCAGGATAATGCAGATGCGGCTCTGCAGATCCTCGCATGCGGAAATAAACGGATTGACGTAAAACGCCGCTATCTTCGCACGCTCATCCCGGCGCTGGCGCTGACGATCGAGTGTCCATGTCAAGGCGGTCCAGACGGCCGTCGCTACGGGAATCAGCCACTGTAAGCTAATTTTCGGCATCGGAATCTCCTATCTCCTCGCCCGGCAACAACTGGCAACAGCGACCCGCGGTTGTTCTTCGGGCGCGCCGGACGCGCCGGCATGTCTAGATGAAATTCGAGATGATGTTGACCATCAATCCAAGGCCCACGAGCACAAAAAAGAAAGAGACAATCGAGTGAACGATCGTCAACCGGCGCATGGCAGGCGACATGACCGACACGTCCGACGTCTGATAGCACATGGCGATTGTAAACGAGTAATACATGAAATCCCAGTAGTCGATCACATCCTTATCTCCGGGGAACTGCAGTCCTTTTTGGAGCGGCTTCATTTCCGTATTATCGGTTTCGTCG
>RCNG010001983.1_pt1 | contig 10189 bp, 8 predicted proteins | sample 2041371 | NCBI WGS metagenome assembly RCNG01 (sample SAMN09708227, study PRJNA481090) | Marine sediment metagenome, whole genome shotgun sequencing project. | biome: marine sediment; feature: ocean; material: sediment; isolation source: Sewage treatment plant 1 marine sediment (STP1) ... | reverse complement strand
GATGCACGGTGTTGAAGCGCTCGGTCTGCTCAAGGTGGACTTCCTCGGACTTCGCACCCTCACCACCATCGAGCGAGCGCTCGAGCTGATCGAACGCAATTCCGGTGTGCGGCCTGATATCGACGCGGTGCCGCTCGATGATCCCGTCGTGTTTGAGATGCTCCAGCGCGGTGATTCGATGGGTGTGTTCCAGTTCGAGGGCGGCCCGATGCGTGCGCTCATGCGGAATCTCAGGCCTGAGGTATTCGAGCACCTGATCGCCCTGAATGCGCTCTACCGCCCGGGTCCCCTCGGTGCCGGAATGCACCTCGAATATGCCGACCGCAAGAACGGCAAGGCGGAGATTGAATACCCGCACGACGACCTCGCGGAGATCCTCTCCGACACGTTCGGCATCATGGTCTTCCAGGAGCAGGTCATGCAGACCGCCCAGAAGATGGCCGGCTTCTCAATGGTCGAGGCGGACATGCTCCGCAAGGCCATGGGCAAGAAGATCCCGGCGGTGATGAGGGAGCAGAAGGCTGCCTTCGTGGCCGGGTGCATCAACAATGGGCATCCGGAGGCGCTGGGCGAAAGCCTCTTCGGCTTCATCGAACACTTCGCCGGCTACGGCTTCAACAAGTCACACTCCGCGGCGTACGCCCTCATCGCGTACCAAACGGCCTGGCTCAAGGCTCACTACCCGGCCGAATTCATGGCCGCATTGCTCACTGCCGTGAAACGCGACAAGGACAAGACCGCGATCTACCTCCACGAGTGCCGCATCATGGGTATCCCGGTGCACGTCCCTGATGTGAACGTGTCCGAGTCCGACTTCGTCGGTGTCGACGGTTCGATCGCATTCGGGTTGTCGGCCGTTCGCAACGTCGGAGAGGCCGTCGTCGCTCAGATCGTCGCTGAACGAAGCGAGGACGGGCCATTCAGCGACTTCAGCGACTTTGTCGACCGTGTCGATGTGAGTGCGCTGAACAAACGAACCGTCGAATCGCTGATCAAGGCCGGAGCGTTCGATTCGGTCGGCCACAGCCGGCGCGGACTCCTCGAAGTCGCGCACGATACGCTCGACGCCACCATCGCTCGTCGCCGCGCCGAGGATATGGGTCAGTACAGCCTGTTCGGAGGCGACGACGGCGGTGTCGAAGAGGTCGGGCTCGTCGTACCCGAAGTGCAGTGGGACAAGAAAATCCAACTTGGTTTCGAGAAGGAGATGCTCGGGCTCTACGTGTCGGACCATCCGTTGCTCGGTATCGAAAAGACGATCGAAGCGATGTGCTCGACGTCGGTTCCCGGCATGTGGGAGATGGAGGACAAGGCGACGGCGACAATCGGCGGTGTGGTCGGTGCGCTCAACACCCGCTACACGAAGGCCGGCGACCCGATGTACTTCTTCAGCTTCGAAGATCTCCAAGGGTCGATCGAGGTGGTCTGCTTCCCGCGCACCGTCGCTGAGTTCGGTCCAACGATCCGAGAGGATGCCGTGCTTGTGATCACGGGGAGGGTCGACCACCGCGGCGATGACGTCAAGATGATCGCCCAGCAGATCCAAGAGCCGCGATTCGATCTCGATTCCGTTGTTCGGCTGCGCGTGCCGGCGACTCGAATGTCTCGCGCCACCGTCGAACAGTTGCGAGCCGTGCTCGCAAACCATCCGGGCAACGCTGGCGTCTTCTTGCACATGATGTCGGAGAACGACGAGCGGGTCATCCAGCTCGGCACCGACCACCGGGTCGAGCCTCGAACGGCGTTGTTCGCCGAGCTGCGCGAGCTCTTCGGTCCATCGGTCGTCCTCTGATCAGAGCAGGTCGTCGAGCCCCGCGACGCCGTCGAGAAGCCAGGTGAGGTTGCCGACGGCGGTTGGCGGCTTGGCCACCCACGGGACGGTGAACAACGGCACGCCGTAGCGGCCTGCGATTCCCTCGAGCGCGGTGGCCTGCCGTCGCGCCTCGCCACCCCACCTGACCAGGTTTGCTTTGAGAATCGCGCGGACCTCCGGGTCTGGAATATCTCGAATCGGGCGTCGGGAGGCGTCTGCCCACTCGACGGGCAGGGCGCGGTTGAGGAGGACTGCGGATGGCTCGACCGCCACCTCGGTCAGCTCCTCGAAGAAGCGCAGCACCTCAGTGACGGGTGCAGGGTCTGCCGTGGTCACGACCATGGTGGTGGCGCGTTGCTGGTGGCGTTGGATCGTGGCGGCGCGCGCGGCCAGCTGGTCGTGCATGGTGCGTAGGTCAAGGAGGAACTCAGCCACGTCTTCGAGGAGCGCGCCGCCGAGAATGGTGTCGGCGATCTTGAGAATCGGGCGGCCGGTGAATCGATAGAGGAAGCGGCGTCCTGGGAGCTGGGCTCCGGTGAGCCAGTGAAGCAGCTTCCCTCCGACGAGGTCGGCGGTCTGGGACGGAGCGAGAAAGAAGTCGAGGCCCCCGGCCGAAGGCGGCGTATCGACGACGATCGCGTCCCACCTGCCCGACTCGATCATCGTGGACATAGTCTCTGTTGCGGCGAACGCCTGAGCTGCCGGGAAGCGGTCAGCGATGGCCCGGAAGTAGTGGTTGGTGAGAAGCCGGTCGGCTACCTCTGGCTCGCTGTACCGGTGGACGACGCCCTCCCACGATGCGCTCGCGTCGAGCGTGGACGCCCACAATCCCGTCACCCCGGGGACGGGAGAGGGTTCGTTCGATAGTTCGTGCAGATCGAGCGCGTCGGCGAGGCGACGTGCCGGGTCGACCGTCATCACCACCGTGCGTCGGTCGGGTCCGGCCATCCGAATCGCCATCGCGGCGGAAATGGTCGTTTTTCCCACGCCGCCGGCTCCGGTCACGATAATCGTGTGCGTGTCTCGGCTCATGCGAAGTCCTCGCACATCTCGGCGAGGCGTTCGGTGACCTCGGCCGGTGTGTGGAAGCCGAAGAGGAACGGAAGGCGCGGATCGTCGGGAAGCGAATCGAGCCAAATCGTCTGTGCCTCGACGAGGCCGGAATGGAGAAGGCCCGCCGCTCGCGGGGCACCATCCGCAACGGAAGCGACCGTTGCCGTGGGAATTCCGAGCGGTTCGAGTACCCGGTTGGCGACCACGCCCGCGATCAGGATCTGACGGTGCGAGTCGATGTGGGCGATGGCCTCTCGTGTCTCGACGACCGCGAGTTCCTCGGGGATCGTGACCAGCAGCAAGCCGCTGATCGCCGGGTCCGAGAGGGTCGATTCCAGCCGGGCTGCCTGTTCCTGGACTGCCCCCGTCGGCACCAGTCCGGTAATGGTCTGCGGAGCGGCGAGGTACGACTGGAGCTGACCAAGAGCCGGGGCGTCGGCGATCACCAGGTCCCACTCTTCACGCCACACCTCAAAGACCGGCTTTCCCATCGTGACGATCTCGCGGATGCCGGGTGCGGTGTCGGCAAGGACGCTGAGCGCATTCGAGAGCTGGCGCGTTGGGAGCGACCGGACGACCTGGAGTTGCAGCCCCAGGTACTCGTCGAGGGCTCGAGAGCGATCGACCAACGCTGCATGGAGGCCGGGACGGATCTGCAGGGGGTCATAGGTGAGTTCCGGGACGCCGAAGTGCGCCGCGAGGCCGACCGGGTCGGTCATCGAAATCGCGAGCACTTGCATGCCGCGGCGTGCCGCCACGATGCCGAGTGCGGCGGCAATCGCCGACTTGCCCACACCGCCCTTTCCGGACACGAGAAGGAGGCGTCGATCGAGCATGGTCCGAGGCTAGTGCTGTGTCCACCAACCCTTGGGCTGTTCTGGTCGGCGCGGACCGTCTGGTGCCGGTCCGTCTGCAGTTTCCTGCGGAGACTGCAGCGTGCCGCTTGCGGCACGCTGCACCCCAAGGATTAGTGGACACAGCACGCCTCCTCACACACGGGCGGCTCTTCCTCCCGAGCGCCGCGGTCCGGTACGCTGCGACGGACCTACCAGGAGGCCGCGATGGCGCAATTGAATGTCGACGAGTTTCTTGCCCGGTTCCGAGAGCGGGCAGCCGCGGTCAAGGAGCGAGGGATACCGCCGCTCGAGGGTGAGGCGAGGCGAGTCTGGATCGAGAGCGCAGAGTTCGACTTCATGGACTACTCCCTCGTCGGCCGAGCCGAGTGGTCCGTAGAAGACGAAGCGTTGGTCCTACGGATCAGTCTGGCTGAGTAGCAAGAGCAAAGAACAAAGAAACTCGGACCGTGCGTACTGCTGGATCTTTGCTCATTCGTCTTTGTTCTCTGCTCTGCCAGGAGTGACTGGCGACTATTCCTCCGCGATTCCTCTTGCAGCGCGTTTCGCGGCTAGCCGTCTCTCCTCTTCGAGCCTGGCCAACGCGTAGTCGTTGTGGTCTACGAACTGCATCGCGTCGGCGATCGTGCGGTGACCAGCCTGGGCGCCGATCAACCGGTGCATCTCCTGGGCGATCCTGCGGTAGCCGGGGTGGCCGGAGGCTTGGCTGCGCAGTTCGAGCAGGTGGAAGGCCTCTCGGGCGTTCATGTCGACGTAGTAGCGGATGCGATAGGCAAACGGCACCGCGTATTGCGCAGCAGCGGGTCCGACGGCGTTCGCGATCCGGTCGGCGAGCGCTGCCGTTCGCTCCATGACCTCATCCCAGGCCGCGGTCGCTCCGATGTCTTCGATCGCCCCCGGCGTCACGTAGCCGTGGCGGGTTGTGAGTCGCTGCCACTCGATGGTCAGCATGCGGTGGCGTTGCAGGTCTCGGAACGAGCCGTAATCCGAGAGCACATCGAATCGATAGGTTGTGCGTTCCATCGCGCGTCCCGGCTTGTGCCGGCGGTTGGTCCGCGATCCGACGGCCGATCGAATGAGATCATCGCGCTGGTCAATCGAGAGTGATCGGACGTACTCGAGGAGCTGATCGTCTGGGAGATCGGAGACGGCGTAGAGCGCGGCTGCGGCCACCTTCGTCTCGCCCTCCGGATCCCAGTCGACCATCGTGACTTCGGGTCGTTCGCCGATGTCGGTGTCGAGCGCTGCAGCTCGCTGCTCGAGGTCGGCAGTCGTCGACGCCAGGTACTCGCTCCACACTCCGCCACGGTCGGGAACGTCAACCCGTGTCAGGAATGACGGGATCATCGTGCGCAACTCGGTGAGCATCATGACGGAGTAATCGCGGACCTCGCGCAGGGGATGGGCTCGCATCCGCAGCAACAGCATCTCGTAGGCCTGGCCGCTTGCGAAGATCCCCACATTCGACGTTGTGGCAGCGGGAAGCATGCCGCGCAGGTCGTCGCACGCCTTGGCGCGGATTGTGGAACGCCACACGAATGCCGAATCGGTGTCCTGCTTTGGGAACAGCGTCTCGTAGAACGGAACCGCTCGTCCGATCAACTCGGAGTATGTATCGAACACCGCGTCCATGGTGTCCCGGAAGTCGCGTTCGAGAGGCGTGCCGCGCAGCTCGCGGGGGACGTGGTAGCGGTAGCGGTCGCCGAGCGGCCGGTCGAAGAAGATGTAGCGCGTCGACTGTTCGAGGTAGGAGGCGAGACGACCCCATTCGAGCACCTTGGTGAGTACATTCGACGCCTGCTCGCACGCGATGTGGGCTCCGCCGAGCTGGGCAACCGAATCATCCCCGAATTGTGTGAACACCCGGTCGTACAGCCCCCGGGCTTTGGCGAGACCGACCGGAGACGCGGAATCCTCGAGTGACTCCGCAATGGCCCGCAGACCAAGCTCCGGCTCAACAACGAACTCGTCGAGGAAGAGCCTGCGAACGGAGAGAGGGGAGCGGCTATAGCGGGCGAAGAGGGCACCCTTGACGACCTCCGGCAGGTTGACGATCCCGTAGACGGGTCCGTCGACGTTCGTGAAGAAGCGGTTGAGGATTGCTTGTTCGTCGCCGGAGAACTCTTCGGCGAAGTAGCCGGGTGGTACCGCGGCGGCAGCTGTGGGTGGATCGAATGACATGAGTGGGATTTGACCGTAGCAGTGCGTCGGGAACGGGGGCAACCGGTGAACCGGGGTAGCCTGCACGTTGTGTTGATCGCTTTGCGAATCCTGCTCGGCGTGCTCGTCGGCATCGTGCTCGGTGCGGCGCTGGCACCCTTGTTGGTGGTCGCGGATCTCGCCGGTGGGGGAACCGGGTGGGGTCTCTGTCCGGCCGGCGTGAGCACCTGCACGGTTTCGTATTTCGCGGGCCCCGAATTGCTCGTGATACTCACTGTCGTATTGCTGGCCGCCGCGGCGGGCATCGGCGCCTGCATTCGCCTGATCCGTCGCCTGGAAGCCGGTCAGTGAGCTTCGCTCAACCCCTCGGTTGCGACGAGGTCGGCCTCTTCCGGCGGTGAGAACGCCAGCACGACGTAGACCCCGGCCATGATGAGCGCCGCGCCGAACCAGCCGCGAGGTGTGAGGCGCTCGCCGAGCACAATGGCCGCTATTGCGGCCGCGAACACCGGTTCGAGACTCAACATGATTGCTGTACGGCTCGGTCCAACCACACGCTGAGCAGCAACGTGCATCATGAACGCTCCAGCGCTCACGATCACCCCGGTGCCGACCAGCGCCGGGATCACCGAGGCTGTTGGGAGAGCGAAACCCTCGAACACGGCCGATGACGCCAGGCCGAGGACGGCGACGGTCAGGATCTGGATGGCGGTGAGCGACACCACCGGGTGTCGGGGCGCGAATCGGCCGAGAGCGACGATGTGGGCGGCGAAGGCGATGGCGGCCACCACGGTGAGTAGATCGCCGCGATTGAGGGCGAACCCGGCGTTGATGGTGAGGAACCCCAGCCCGACGACCGACAACGTGGCTCCGGCAACGGTGGAGACGGCAGGGAACGTGCGACGAACGGCCGCCGCGATCAACGGCGTGAAGACGACGAAGAGTCCGGTGATCAGCGCCGAGTTGGACGCTGTGGTGGACACGAGTCCGAGCGTCTGTGTGGCGAATCCAACGAAGAGCAGGGCGCCCGCAGCAACGCCGTCGATCCAAACCGACCGACCGTGCGGACGAGCGAAGAGGAAGAGCACCGCCGCTCCGAGGAGGAACCGCCACCCCACGAACGCCAAAGGGGGCAGTGTTGCGACCGCATCCTTGATCACGACGAACGTCGCTCCGAAGAGGAACGCGACCAGCACAAGACTGAGGTACGCCTGTGTCCGTCGCGTCATGACGGAACGGTATCAGTCGCTCCCGGAGTACCCCCATTTGGGAGGCCGGGATCCGGCAATTCCGTCCGAGCGTGCCGGCACCGGATGCTAGATGTTCGCGATGACCGGCTTGCCGTCTTCGATGCCCGCGATCTCGACCAGTGACCACACGTCCCAGCCGTGTGCTTCGAGGAGCGTGCGGCCGCCTGCGAACTGTTTCTCGATGACAAAGGCGAACCCGGAGACCACGCCGCCGGATTCCTCGACGATCTGGCCGAGGGCCTCCGCCGTGCGTCCTCCCGAAAGGAAGTCGTCGACGATCAGCGTTCTGCCACCCGGCTCGAGTGCCCGTCGGGACACCTCGACGCGATATTCAACGCCCTTGGTGGGGGAGACCACTTCGCGTGCGTAGGTGTGGCGATCTCCGATGCCGAGATATTTCTTCGCGTAGACGACCGGCACGGGAAGATGGCGGGCGGTCGCCATCGCAGGAGGTATGCCCGAGGCCTCCGCCGTAACGATGAGATCGGGTGCAAGCGCCGTGTAGCGCTCTGCGATCTGCCGTCCGATCTCGTCGATGATCTCGGGATCGACTCGGTGATTGAGGAAGTCGTCGACAAGCACGAGATCACCGGAGACTCGTCCCCGCTCCGCGACGATTGATGCAATGTTCATACCGGGAGCGTAGACGGCCGGTGACCGGCGCGAGATTCGAGTTGCACGGGCCAACGATCCGCCCATTTCGACGGAGATCCCGGGTGCGCGCTCAGCACCAGTTCGTGAGGATGCCCCCGGTGAGCAGCGCCGCCGCGGTGCCTGGGATGTACAGCAGCACCAGGAGGGCGGCCGCGTTCACCCAGGCGCCTTGCTCCACGCCGGTCCGTGCGATCGTTGCACACCACGTGCACAACCCAACGAAGACCAGCGGTGAAACGAAGCCACCGGCAATCCACCACCCTGGTGATCCGCCGCAGATGTCGGCATCGGCGAAGAAGAGAAGAAGAGTTGAGCGGTGGCGCCGACGGCACCGACACCAATACCAACAGTCACCAGTCGCAACCAGAGGAGCTCGGTTCTGCGCACTGGGCCGGTTCGGGAAGGAACGGCCTTGCCCTCCATATCTTGATCGTACTGAACGGCTTCGAGCCCGTCCGCGGTATCGTGCCGGCCCAGTGCGCAGAACCAACCCATCGCGACGCCCTGGGGCTTTGACACATCCGGAGGACGACAATGAAGGCTGTTGCATACAGCGCACCTGGTCCGATTGACCGCGATAACGCGTTGCAGGGCATCACGCTCGAGAAACCCGAAGCCGAACACCGCGACCTGCTGGTCAAGGTCAACGCGGTGTCGGTGAACCCCGTCGATACAAAGGTGCGCCAGAACCGGCCGCCCCAGGGGGGTGAGTGGCAGGTACTCGGATACGATGCTTCGGGGGTCGTCGAGGCCGTCGGGCCTGAGGTCGGCCACTTCAGCCCTGGCGATGCGGTCTACTACGCGGGTTCTATCGCCCGACCCGGCACCAACAGTGAGTACCACCTCGTTGATGAACGCATCGTCGGTCGCAAGCCTGCCAGTCTCAGCGATGCGGAGGCGGCAGCGCTCCCGCTCACGACGATTACCGCCTGGGAGATCCTGTTCGACCGTCTCGACGTTGCGCTGCCGACCCCGCAAGGGGGAACCACCATTCTGGTCATCGGCGGTGCAGGTGGCGTCGGCTCGATCACGATCCAGCTCCTACGGGCGTTGACCGATCTGACCGTGATCGCCACCGCATCACGCCCCGAAACCCGCGAATGGGCGCAAGAACTCGGTGCCCACCATGTGATCGACCACCACCGGCCCATGGCACCGCAGATCGAGGCACTCGGTCTGGGCGCCCCAGGGTTCGTGTTCTCGACCACCCAGACGGACCAGCACTACGCGGATATCGTCGAACTGATTGCACCGCAGGGCCGATTCGGCCTGATCGACGACCCGGGAGAGCTCGACGCCACGGCGCTGAAGGGCAAAGCCTTGTCCCTGCATTGGGAGCTGATGTTCACTCGATCGCTCTTCGGCACACCGGACATGGCGGAGCAGGGCAAGCTCCTGAATGAAGTGGCCGCGCTGGTCGATGCGGGTCGCATACGATCCACCGCCACCGAGGTCGCCGGGAAGATCGACGCGACGACCCTGATCCGGGCGCACGCTCAGATCGAGACCGGCGCGGCACGCGGCAAGATCGTGCTCGAAGGCTTCTAGCCAGGAATCCGATCTGCCCGGTGGGGGTTCCTGCGGGGATGTGGGTGCGCCCCCTGGCTCGCGAACCAGCAGTGAGAAGTGCAGGTCGTAGGCCTCGACGGTCATCCGGTCGCGGACCTCAAACCCGAGTGACTCGTAGAAGTTGACATTGGCGGCCGTCTCGGTCTCGAGGTAGACCGGCCGGCCATCATCGTTGGAACTCTGGATGCCGTGCCGAATGAGGGCGGACCCATGGCCCATTCGTTGATGCGCGGGTTCGACGCTCAGAGCCATCAGATACCAATGGGCATCCGGCATCTGCTTCCTATGCGTCTCGTCGAATTGGCGAAGCATCGACATCAGCCGACGCATGTTCGGATAGGCCGGGGACATTGCGAATCTCGCCGAGGCAATCCCCGACTTCACCACGGCCCAGAAACCGATGTCACATTCCGGCGGCAGCCACAGGCCACGGCTTCGTAGCCTCGGGTTCTCTCGGCAACGCACCCTGCTGCGAACACCAGACGAACTGTGCCGGCGAACACCTGCTCGAGCTTGCGCTGCCGAACGCTCGCGTCGGGGACGACGGTCGCCCATTGCGCTGTGTCGTCGACCGCTCTCCCGAGCACTTCGCCTGCTCGTGCCGCGTCGCGCCGATCCACCGCAACTGCATCGAGAGATGCCTCTCGTTCCATGCATTGATCATATGTTGCGGGACGCGATCCGAACTCGCAAGCGAGGTCGGTAGCTGGTAGTCGTCAGCCGGCGGTCGGCGGCTCAATCGGGTCAGTCTCGCGGCCAGAGCCCCCCTGCGCATCCGCAACACAGCCCCCCCTGCGCATCCGCGGGAGCGGATGCGCGTCCCCCCACTCCGTTGG
>RCNG010001982.1_pt1 | contig 10194 bp, 4 predicted proteins | sample 2041371 | NCBI WGS metagenome assembly RCNG01 (sample SAMN09708227, study PRJNA481090) | Marine sediment metagenome, whole genome shotgun sequencing project. | biome: marine sediment; feature: ocean; material: sediment; isolation source: Sewage treatment plant 1 marine sediment (STP1) ... | reverse complement strand
CCTGGCTGCAGATGAGCATCGCCAACTGCAGCCTGACGGTGGTGCAGGTGCGGGCCGACGGCTCGAAGAAACTGATCGCGTTCGCCGACAGCGGGCACATTCCCTATTCGATGACGACCTATCCGGGGACCGAGGCGGCGCAGTAGGGACGAGGTATTTGAAGGTCCCTCGGGGGGCTTTCTGTGGGGCTTCCCGCTAATTCCCGAAACCCATAACCAATTGGGAAAACAAGAAGTTAAGCTATTTTTTTCTTGTAGTTTTCGTCTTTTGTTCGTATATTGATAGTGCCTCCCAAGCACCCCTTCCAGGAGGACCAAAATGTCTGCCGTATCCTATATCCCCGACCAAACCGCCACGGCCGTCCATGCCTCCTTGAGGCGTTCGCTGAAAGCCATGAACCAAGCCCAAAAATGTGCTGTCCTGTGGTTCGCCGAGATCATGGGCCGTCAATTGTATCGGGAGTTGGGGTATTCCTCCATCAACCAGTATGCGATGAAGGGCCTGGGGTTTTCCAAATCGCGGACGGGGGACTTCGTGCGCCTGGCCCGGCAGTTGGATAGGTTGCCGGCAGTACGGGAAGCGATGACCGCCGGGGATTTGGGCTACACCAAAGCTCGGGAAATCGTGGCGGTGGCCACGCCCGCAACCCAGGACCAGTGGCTGAAAGCGGCCAAGAAATCGCGGAAGGAACTGGTCCGGGAAGTGAAACGGGTCAAAAGAGCTGCCAAAGTGGATCCCGGTCAAAACGAACTCTTGCCGGGAGCCCCAACGGTGGTTGCCCCGCGAGAAATACCGGTCCGCTTCCAGATGGACCTGACCCCCGAACAGGAAGCGCGGCGGGCAGCGCTAGTCGAACGCCTGCACAAAATGGGAGGCGTACCCAGCGACAAGGCCGAGTTGATGCTGGAAGCCTTGGCGGCCCTGGTCGAATCCAAGGAAAAGACCCCCCGGGGGACCCTCGCCAGCCGGCCTCCCGTGCAGATCCATGTTCATAAACACGAAGAAAAAGTAACCGTTCAAACCGAGGCCGGAGACCGCGAATTGAGCCGGGCCGAATCCGATCGAATTCAATGTGACGCGATGGTGAACCGGAAAGGTTACCGCAGTAAGTCCACGATCCCGCCCAGGGTCCGCAAGGAAGTGTTGGCCCGTGACCGCCATCGATGCCAGGCGCCGGGCTGCGGCCGGACCCGCTTCCTTGAAGTCCATCATGTTATTCCCCGCAGACGAGGGGGTGGCCATCGACCGGAAAACCTCATCACGCTCTGTGGATCTTGTCACCGACTATGGCATGAAAAGGGACTCAGCCGAATATCCGAGCGGGTGGCTGGAGCCTGGGGCGTCATTCCCTGATCCTGTCTCCCACAAATTGACAACACCTGACCTGGCGACTATCCTGCGTAGTGACCGTTGGGGGTGGCTGACCCGCCAAAAAATGGGATCCAGCCTGAGAAAAACCCTTGGAACCTGACCCGGATCATGCCGGCGTAGGGAAACGGGCCTCAAGAGGCGCCATCCACCAAAACGGAGGCGCTTTTTTTTGTGGCTGTCCATTTCTCCGCCTGGCCTACCTTTCGAGGAGCCAGTCATGTCACGCGCATTCATCGCCCTTTTGATCGCCGTCTTGGCCGCCCCTTCCTTCGCCGACGACCAGCCCGACCGAACCTTCGAAGGCGACGAGGTCGTGGTCAGCGCCAGCCGCTACGATGACGAGACTCGCCTGAACGTCACCAACATCACCCACGAGGAATTGCAACTCCGGGAACCCGACCTGGAAATTCCGCTGCTGCTGCAGGGGGTGCCAGGGGTGTTCTCGTACAGCGACGCCGGCAGTGGCCTCGGCTACACCTATCTGAAGATCCGCGGTTTCGATCAGCGGCGGGTCGGCGTGCTGTTCAACGGCATCCCCATGAACGATCCGGAAGACCACCAGGTCTGGTGGGTGAACATGCCCGATCTGGCGGCCAGCGTGCAGGACATCCAGGTGCAGCGGGGCATCACCAACTCGATCGGCGGGATGACGGCCATCGGGGGCACGGTGAACATCATTTCGGCGGAACTTTCGGACCGGGCCCAGGGGATGTTCTCCCTGAACGCAGGCAGTTTCGGGTTTTCGCGGCAGATGATTAGCTACCAGACCGGCAAGCTGGGCAAGGGATTCAAATCGATGATCCGTCTGTCCCGGCAGGAAAGTGACGGCTACCGCGACCGCTCCGGTTACAACGGCTGGGGCGTTTTCTGGAGCGGGCAGTACGAGACGTCCAGGACCACCACCCGGGTCAACATCTACACGGGTCAGGAGCTGACCCACCACGCCTGGGACGCGGTGCCCGAATCCATTCTGAAGGAAAATCGGCGGGCGAACATGGAGACCTATCACAATGCCGTGGACAATTTCCGGCAGCCTCATTACGAACTCCACAATACGGTCTTCTTCAACGACAACCTGTCGATGACCAACCGCCTCTACTATATCCAGGGCAAGGGGTTCTACGAAAACTTCAAACATGATGCGGACGCCGCCAGTTACGCGCTGGAGGATCTGCCCGGTGTGAATCCGGAGGGAGAGATCGACCTCATCCGGCAGAAATGGGTGGAAAAAAAGCACTTCGGCTGGGTGCCCGGCCTGGAGTGGAACCAGGACCGGGGCCGGCTGCTGGTGGGCGGCGATTGGTACACCTTCCATTCGGATCACTGGGGCGACGTGATGTGGGCGGAGGGGGCCACGCCGGGGGATTTCCTGCCCGAGTACAGATACCACCAGTACACCGGCGACAAGGATGCCTACAGTCTGTACGCCAACCAACGCTACCGGGTGTGGGGCGGGCTGACTGCGACGCTCGATCTGCACTACCAGCACAAGGCATACAGCTTCAGGCAGGACGAGGTCGGCAACTTCGTGGGGGACCTGCGCAACGCCTACACGGTGAATTACGACTTCTTCAATCCCAAGGGCTCTTTGCACTACCAGGTTCCCGGCATGGTGGTCGGTGGTTCGATGGCGGCCTACGGTTCGGCGGGACGCAACCATCGCGAGCCCACCGACAACGAACTGTTCGACACCTTCAGCAGCGGCAGCGATCTCGGGGTGCAGCCCCTGTTCGGACGCAGCGAGGATGTCCTGAAATCCGACGGCTCCGTGGACTACGTCGAGTGGTTCGACCCCTATGTGAAGGCCGAGAGCGTGAACGACTACGAACTGGGTTTCTCCTGGCAGAATCCCGGGGTGAGTTTCACTCTGGGCGGCTATTTCATGGATTTCCAGAACGAGATCGTGGCTTTGGGCGGGGTCAACGATGACGGCAGCTCCATCCGAGGTAACGCCGGCAAAACCGTGCACAAGGGTCTGGAATTGGGTCTGAGAGCCAGATTGTCCAGCCACCACGCCCTGGCCCTGGCCGCCTCGAAGAGTTGGGACACGTTCAAGGAGTACCTCTACCACGACTACGACGGTACGGTTCAGGACTTCTCGGGGAATCCCATCGCCCTGTTCCCCGGCCATCTGGTGATGCTGTCCTGGGACGCGAGTTGGCTATCCGGGTTTACCTCCAGGGTTCGTTTCCGCGATACCGGACGACAGTATCTGGACAATTCCGGCAACAGTGATCGCATCATCGATGCCTGGGCGACGGTTGATTTGTCGCTTTGGTTCGAGCTGGGCCCCCTAGGCTGGGAGTCCCTGGACGGGGCCCGGATTTTTGCCCATCTGAGAAATATTGGTGACACGGAATATGAAACATGGGGATACTGGTACGGAGAGAACTTCTTCACACCCGCCGCGGGGCGGAATTTCGCTGTCGGATTGGATTACAATTTCTGATGAGCAACTACGATCCGGAAACCGGTGGGGCATCGTGCCCCATATTTCCCAAGAAGGGGCAGCGGGCCGTGGTCCTGTGCAACGGGCCGCAGCCGCCGATGCCCTTGCTGGACTACTGGCTGACCGGGGCCGACCTATTCGTCTGCGCCGACGCCGCCGGGCATCCCTATGATCACCTGCCCCGGATTCCGGACGTGGTGATCGGCGACTTCGATTCCCTGTCCGGCCGCCTCCTGGATGGGCGCGACGGTCCCAAGTTCCTGCAGGTCGCCGACCAGTACACCACCGACAGCGAAAAGGCCCTGCTCTTCTTGGAGTCCCAGGGGGTCGAGGAAGTCATTCTGATGGGCGCCACCGGCTGGCGCCTGGACCACACCCTCTTCAACGTGCAGCTGCTGGAGCGGTTCGCCGGCCGGCTACGCATCCTGATCGCCGGCCACCATGCCGACACCCTCCGCCTGGGGCCGGGGTCCAAGGAGTCCTGGGCCCTGTCGCCGGGAGTACTGTTCTCGGTGATCCCGATGTGCGGCCCGGTCACCGGCGTGACCTTCGAAGGCGCCATGTATCCCCTGCTGGGAGAGACCCTCGAACCCGGGGGCCCGGCCACGATCAGCAACCGGGTGACGATGTCGCCCCTGCTGATCTCCGTAGGCGAAGGGTCGCTGCTGGTGGCGGTCGACCGGGAGACCGGTCCCGACTTCATCGAAGACCTGTACGAGGACGAGTGATGTGAACTCGTTGGCCGGCGTCGCCTACGCGGGATTCCTGCTGTTCGTGGTTCTGCGCCTGTTCCGCAGGCCCAGCAGCGGCGTGGTGGACTACATCGTCGCCGGCCGCCGCCTGACCCTGCCCGCCTTCACGGCTTCATTGGTAACGACCTGGTACGGGGGAATCCTCGGGGTGGGGGAGTACACCTGGTCCTACGGGATCAGCAACTGGCTCGTGTTCGGGGTCCCCTACTACCTGTACGCCGGGCTGTTCGGGGTCTTTCTCGCGGCCCGCGCGCGGCGCTCCCAGGTGCTCACCCTGCCCGACCTCCTGGAAAAACGATTTGGCCGCCCCACGGCTCTGGCCGGCGCCGGGGTCCTGTTCGTGATGACAGCGCCGGCTGCCTATGTGCTGATGCTGGGCGTGCTGGTCCATTTCGCGACCGGCTGGCCGGTGTGGGTGGGCGTCGTCCTGGGTACCGCGCTTTCCGTGGGTTACGTGTTCCGCGGAGGCCTGCGGGCGGTCGTGGCCACCGATGTGGTGCAGTTCTTCCTGATGTTCCTGGGATTCCTGGTTCTGGTGCCGGTGTGCGTTACACGGTTCGGCGGGTGGTCCTTTCTGCAGGCGAATCTGCCGGCCAGCCATCTCCAGTGGGACGGAGGATTGGGCTTCCAGGCCATCGCCGTCTGGTATTTCATCGCCCTGTCGACCCTGGTGGAGCCCGCCTTCTACCAGCGCTGCTACGCGGCCCAGGATGAAAAAACGGCGAAGCGGGGCATCTTCGCGGCCATCGGTTTCTGGATCTGCTTCGATTTCCTGACCACCACGGCCGGTCTGTACGCCCGGGCGCTGATGCCGAACCTGTCCGATCCGGTGCAGGCGTTTCCCGCACTGGCGCAGCTCGTCCTGCCGGGTTTCTGGCAGGGAGTGTTCACGGTGGGGCTGCTGGCCACCATCATGTCGACGATCGACAGCTACGCCTTCATCGGAGCGGTCACCCTGGGCCGGGATCTGATCGGCCGGTGGCGGGGCACCAGCGAGGAAGAATCCCTGCCGATGATCCGCTGGAGCCTCCTGGCGACAGCCGCGGTGGCCGTGGCCCTGGCGTTGTGGTCCGGGTCGGTGATCCAATTGTGGAAGACCCTCGGCTCGATCGGGACGCCCATGTTATTGTTACCGTTGGTGTTGGCTCATACCCGGCGCCAGGTCCCAGGCCGGACGGTCCTGGGGTCCATGCTGCTTTCGGGGGCCGTGGTGATCGGCTGGCTCATCCTGGGCCGGGGGGGGCCGTGGCTGGGAGTCGAGGCCATCTTCCCGGGATTGGCGGTCTCGGCATTGACGCTATCTTGGCCCTGGACAGCAAATTCCCGGTCCTGAGAGCAGGACATTTCCCTCTATTTATGATATTATCGTGAGATATTCACCCTGGTAATCTCGCCTTTCCGGAGGTCCGTTTCATGTTCCGTAGATTAACGTGCCTGTTCGTCCTGGCCTTGACCACCATTCTCCTGTGCGGCGTCGCCGGCGCAGAGGTTGTTCCCGGTTACGAATTCGTGCCGGGCGAGGTCATCGTGAAATTTCATCCTGGACTCAACATCGCCCAGAAACAGGACCTTTTTGGAGAACTGAACGGCGAGAAACTGAAATCCTTCCGCATGGGCGCCGAGCACTGGCGCATGACCGACGGCGACGTCTACGAGGCCGTGAGCAAGCTCGAGGCGGATCCCCGGGTCGAGTACGCGCAGCCGAATTACGTGGTTTACGCGCTGGAAGTCCCCGATGACTCCCGTTTCGACGACTTGTGGGGTATGCACAACACCGGCCAGACCGGCGGCACGCCCGACGCGGATATCGATGCGGTCGAGGCGTGGGACGTCTATACCGGCACATCCGATGTCCTGGTCGCGGTCATCGATACCGGCGTGGACTACGACCACCCCGACCTCGTCGACAACATCTGGACCAATCCTGGCGAGATTCCCGGCAACGGCATCGATGACGATAACAACGGCTGGGTCGACGACATTCACGGTTACGATTTCTACAACAACGATGCCGACCCCATGGATGACAATGGCCACGGGTCCCACTGCTCGGGCACCATCGGCGGCGTGGGCAACAACGGGATCGGCGTGGCGGGCGTCGCCTGGGACGTATCGATCATGGGCCTGAAGTTCCTGTCGTCCGGCGGCTCGGGATCGACGGCCGACGCTGTTTCCTGCGTGGAATACGCCACCGCCATGGGCGTGGACATCATGAGCAACAGCTGGGGCGGCGGCCCCTTTGAAACGGTCCTCGAGACGGCGATCGCCGACGCCAACGCCGCCGGGATCTTCTTCATTGCGGCCGCGGGCAACTCCGGTTCCGACAATGACGTGAACCCACACTACCCCAGCAGCTACGAAGTGCCCAACGTCATCGCGGTCATGGCCACCAACCACAACGACCAGCGGGTGGTCGAGCCCGGCTGGTGGACCTCCAGCATCGGCGCCACCTCGGTCGACATCGCGGCCCCGGGCCTGCACATCTGGTCCACGACTCCCAACAATACCTACAGCGACTACTCCGGCACTTCCATGGCCACGCCCCACGTCGCGGGCGCGGTGGCGCTGCTGCGCGGCCGCTTCCCCAACATCTCGGTGGCCGACGGCAAGAACCTGCTGATGACCATCGGCAACGACATCCTGCCCCAGCTGGACGGAATGTGCGTCACGAGCGCCCGGTTGAACGTCCTGAAGCTGATCGGGGATCCGGATGAGATTCCGCCCAGTGCGGTGAACGATCTGGCCGTGGCCGGCGCGGCCTCCAACTGGATCGAAGTGCAGTGGACCGCTCCGGGTGATGACGACATGGTCGGCACCGCCAGCAGCTACGACATGCGCTGGGCCCTGGCGCCCATCATGGACGAAGCCGCCTGGGACGCGGCCATGGCCACTACCGGGGCGCCTGATCCGGGTCCCGCCGGCACGCCCGAGACCATGCAGATTGGCGGCCTGGACTTCAATACCACCTACTACTTCTCGGTGCGGGCCAAGGACGAATACGGCAATCTCGGCGGCCTGTCCAACTCTCCGGCGGGAACGACCCTGGGCATTCCCGTGGTCCATGTGGCCCCCACATCCCTCTCGACCACCCTGGAAACAGGTGGCACCGATCTCCAGACGTTGACCATCAGCAACGTGGGCGAAGGGGTGCTGGACTTCCAGATCCCCACCGCTGAATACATCATTCCGGCCAAGGCCAGTTTCCCTGCTGTCCAGCAGCACGAAGCTGTGTATCTGCCCAAGGGCGCGGTGGACAACCGACCGGCGCTGCTCGGTTCGGGCGGCCCGGACGCTTTCGGATACAACTGGGCCGACAGCGACGAAGCCGGCGGCCCGGCCTTCAATTGGATCGAGATCAGCACTCTGGGAACCCCGGTCAGCCTTGTGGACGACCAGGTTACGGCGGCCTATCCTCTTGGGTTCGTTTTTCCGTTTTACGGGAACGATTTCGCCGAATTCAAGATCAGTTCCAATGGGTTTGTCACCTTCACCGACAACGACGCGGCTGCTTCCAACCAGCCGGTGCCCTCAGTGGGTGCCCCGTTCAACCTGATCGCCCCGTTCTGGGACGACCTGAACCCCGCCACCGGCGGAACCGTCTATTATCACAGCGACGGCGCCCGCCTGGTCGTGCAGTGGGACAACGTGCCCCACTACGACGGCGGCGGTGTCTATACCTTCCAGGTACAGATCTATCCCAACGGCGTGATCGAATACCACTTCCTGTCGATGTCGCCGCCGAGCGACAGCGCGACCGTGGGTATCCAGAACGCCGACGGGACCGACGGCCTCCAGGCGGCCTTCAACACCGCCTATGTGCACGACATCCTCGCGGTCCGGTTCGCCCGGGTGAACCCCTGGTTGACCACCGGGCCCAATAGCGGCAGCGTGGCCGCGGGCGCCAGCATCGACGTGGATGTCATGTTCGACGCCACCGGCCTGTGCGGCAGCCACTTCGACGCCAACCTGCATGTGGTCAGCAACGATCCGGTCACCCCCGACGCCGTGGTGCCGGTGGGCCTGGATCTGATCGGTACGCCGGACATCTGGTTGTCCACGACGGCGCTGGATTTCGGGGCGGTCTACATCACCGCCGACAACACACTGGACTTGACCGTGGTCAACAACGGCTGCTCGGACCTGATGGTTTCGGGCCTGCTGTTTGGCGGCGTCGATGCCCGGGAATTCAGCACCACCCAGACGGCGCCGTTTGTCCTGATCGCGGGGGCCAGCCAGACGGTTCCCCTGATCTTTGCTCCCGAAATGGCCGGTCCCCGGTCGGCGACCCTCACGGTGGAAAGCGATGACGCCGATTCTCCCGCAATCGTGGTCGACCTCGACGGCGTGGGGCTCGACTTTCCCGATATCGCGGTGGATCCGACCGAGCTGACCGAGACGCTGGCCACCGGCGGCACGTCCACCCAGGTGGTGACCATCACCAACAACGGGCTGGGGGATTTGAACTTCACCATCCCCGAGGCGGAGTACCTGACCGCCGCGAAGAAGGCGGCTCCGGTGCACGGTTCCAAGGCGATCGAACTGGGCAAGGAAGACAAGGATCCGCGCGTTGGTGCGCCCGTCGTCCTGGGCGCCGGCGGCCCCGACCTCTTCGGGTATCGCTGGAGTGACAGCGACGATCCCACGGGGCCGGCCTTCAACTGGATCGAGATCGAAACCCTGGGTACGCAGCTGACCCTGAGCGATGACGACAACGAGGCGAACTTGCCCATCGGGTTCGACTTTTCCTACTACGGAAACAGTTTCAACACCTTCAACCTGTGCTCCAACGGCTGGGTGAGCTTCACCAGCACGGCCACGTCGCTGACGAACTACGCCCTGCCGAGTGGGAGCGCACCGGAGAATCTGCTGGCGTTGTTCCATGACGACCTCAATCCTTCAACGGGCGGTTGGGTCGGCTACCACAACGACGGTCAGCGCCTGATCATCGAATACAAGGACGTCCCTCGCTACGACAGCGGCGGCCCCTACTCGATGCAGATCCACCTGTATCCGAGTGGAGCCATCGAGTACCACTACCTGAGCATGCAGGGTTCGCGGCTTGACGAAGGGACCGTCGGGATCCAGAACGGTACACAGGACGACGGTCTGACCGTGGCCTTCAACACCGGCTACGTGCACGACGGCCTGGCCGTCCGGTTCCAGTCCCTGCCCTCGTGGCTGACGAGCACGCCCAATACGGGCACGGTGGCCCCGGGCGCCAGCATGGACGTGACCGTCGGGTTCAGTGCGGCCGATCTGTGCGGCGACCAGTACCTGGCCAACATGCACATTGTGAGCAACGACCCCGACACGCCGGACGCCCTGATTCCGGTGACCTTGAACCTGCTGGGTGAACCCGACGGGATCATCTCGGACACCACCCTGGATCTCGGTTCGGTCTACCTGACCCAGTGGTCGACCCTGCCGGTCACCCTGGCCAACGCGGGGTGTGCCTCGCTCCAGGTGACGGAGCTGACCATCGACAACCCGGTGTTCACGGTGGACGTGGCAGCGCCCTTCAGCGTGGCCGTAGGAGCCAGCATGGCCCTGAACGTGACCTTCAGCCCGACGGCCGGGGGGCTAGAGCCCGGGGTGATGACGATCACCACCGACGACCCGGAC
>RCNG010009005.1_pt1 | contig 10201 bp, 8 predicted proteins | sample 2041371 | NCBI WGS metagenome assembly RCNG01 (sample SAMN09708227, study PRJNA481090) | Marine sediment metagenome, whole genome shotgun sequencing project. | biome: marine sediment; feature: ocean; material: sediment; isolation source: Sewage treatment plant 1 marine sediment (STP1) ... | reverse complement strand
ATGCGCTCGACCGCTGCCTTCGTACCCGAATACGCCGCGGCACCGGGCATCGATGCCTGGGCAAGGGTCGATGAGATGTTGACGACGGCCCCGCCGCTCTTCGACAGATGGGGAATCGCCTCGCGCGTGGTGATCAACACACCTCGCACATTCACCGCGAGAGTCTGCTCGAGGGCGTCGTCGTCGAGCTCGACCAGAGGCGCCAATGTGCTGTCGTTCCTCAAAACGTTGTCCGCGCGGGAGATGTGAGCTGCGAGGATGGCGAGGGTGACCCGCGCGGACGGAACTCGGACCCTCACCTGCGTGCCGATGCCCCGACATGCACGACTCGCTCTGCGGCATCGGCCATATCCCCGCGCAGTGCGCGCAGCTCATGCCCGCCGTAGTGTGGGACCGAGACGTCCGCTTAGGCCGCGCGTCGTGTGTAGCGATGATGCAGCCCGCCGACCATCGGGAAGGCGATGACGTTCCCCCCATCGCTGGACTCCCGTTCCCGGGGTTCGGGGGCGTCCTTGCCGAGCGCGAGGTGGGTTCGGGACCCGTGATAGTACTCGAGGTACTTCCGAAGGATGCGCCGTAGGTGCTGCTCTCCGAGAACGATGACGTGGTTGAGGCAGTCCCGCCGAAGGGTCCCGATCACGCGCTCGCAGTACGGATTCTGCCACGGGGACCGCGGCGCGGTGAGAACTTGCTCGATCCCCATCGCACGCACTCGACGCACGAAGTTCGTGCCATAGATCTTGTCTCGGTCCCGGATGACGTACTTCGGCGCCGAGTCGTCGGGAAAGGCGTTGACCAATTGCTGGCCTGTCCAGTGCGCGGACGGACCATCGGTGACGTTGAAGTGCACGATGCGTCGCCGCTCGTGCTCGAGCACGAGGAACACGTACAGGACTCGAAACGTGGCTGTGGGCACGACAAAGAAGTCGATGGAAACGAGGTCCTGGGTGTGGTTCCGCAGAAACGCACGCCAGGTCCGCGACGGCGGCTTTCGTCGAACCGGCATGTGCCGCGACACTGTGGCTTCTCCGACCTCGAAGCCGAGCATGAGCAACTCGCCGTGAATAAGAGGCGCTCCCCAAGTCGGGTTCTCGCGGGCGATTCGACGGATGAGCATACGGACCTCCGCATCGATGGGTGGACGTCCGGTTCTGTTCCGGCTCTTCCAGGTCCAGTAGAGCTTGAAGCCCTTGCGGTGCCACCGAATCACGGTCTCGGGCTTCACCATGAGGACGACGTTCTGCCAGCCTGGCCATAGACGGCGGAGCGCGACCCAGAATGCGCGGTCCGCGTTGGTCAGCCTAGGGCGTTTGGTTTTGCGTTTCAGGACGGCCAGCTGTTGTCGAAGGGCGAGGTTTTCGAGGGCGAGCTCGCGCTGCGACTTCATGCTCGATCGGGCCGTCGCGAGCAGGGCGAGCAAGTCAATCATCGGGGTCGGCGAGCTTGCCCCGAAGCGTGGAAACGTCAACGATCCTGCGCTCGACGAGGTTTTGAGGAGGGACAGCGTGCGTCATGGTCGGGCCGCAGACCCCGGGTGCGTGTCGACGCTCATGGTCCGCCATCTTTTGACGGTTGCTTGAAGCTTGCGCTCGGCAGCCTTCCTCTCGAGAGAGAGCATCTTGTACAAAACACCAACGATTGCGCCATCGACGGGGTTCTGAGGAGGCACAGGTGCCCATAGACCGGCGCGAGGAGGCTCGATGCGCATATCATTCATTTTATTCTCCCTTTGTCTATTCGCCACCGGCTGCAAGGATCCCGGCGCTGAGGTCACGGCCGCGGAGGTTGAATCGCCGGCTGAAGCCAAGGCGGAGCCGACCCCGAGCGCACAGCCAGGGTCCCTGCAGGGTAACTCGGTTGCTATCAGTCCTTCCAATAGCAAGATCGAGTTCGTCGGAGCCAAAGTCACGGCGAGCCAGTCTGGTGGCTTCACGGACTTCGCCGGCAAGGTCGACGTCGGCGACCCGATCGAGACCAGCAAAATCGAAGTCACCATTCAGACTGCGTCGCTCTACGCAGACAAAGAGAAGCTCACCCAGCATTTGAAGTCGCCGGATTTCTTCGACGTTGCGAAGTTCCCGAGCGCAACCTTTCGCTCGGCAGAGATCACCAAGACCGGCGACGGGCACACCATCAGCGGGGACCTGACACTGCACGGGGTGACCAAGCGGGTCAGCTTCCCTGCGACCATCAAGGCCGGCACGGGAGAGATCACTGCGAACGCGGAGTTCTCGATCGATCGGCAGGACTTCGGGATCAGCTATCCGGGCATGCGTGACGACCTGATCCGCGACCTGGTCGTGATCAAGCTGTCCTTGAAGCTACCGCATTCGGGCTAGCCCTCTGGCATCGGGGGCCACGGCTGTAGATCCAGAAGGTCTTCGACCGCGATCTGACCTGTCTCCTGAACGCCAGTGGCCGCGTGGGCGATCGTCCAAGCATGCGTGGGCCGACCCATCGGCTGTGACTCGACGAAGATGCATCGAAACTCGCCTTCTTCGAAGTCGCACTGCTCTGGGATGGACCGGAGCATTTGCATGTTGGGCAGGTGTCCCTCGCCGAAGTTCCGCCAACGACGATTCCAGCGACCAGCTCGCTCGCAGTACGGACACGGCCTTTGAATTGGCTTCTCGTACCCAAAGGTCGTCAGGCCGTGTCCGGGGACATCGACCGATGTGAGCGTGCCCGTCAGCAGGTCATAGACGTAGTCGACCACCGTCCCGTCCGGTGCAGGGATTCGACTACATGTGTGTCGTGGTTGGCGTCGGATTCTATTCCAGACGAACGCTTTAGCCTAGTCGGGGCGCTAGCCGGTCGATCCCGTGTGCCTGCGCAAGCTCTCGTGCGGTCGCAAGACATGCTTTTGCTTCTTCCGATCGAGTATTCTGCGACTTCAATAGTTCCCAAAGATCGGTCGCCGCGTACGCGATACCCACAACCGAGCCAAAACCACTCTCGAGCTCCAGTGCCCGACGCAGCGATGCCTCTGCCTTGTCAGTTTGACCTATGACTCGCTCGCAAAGTGCGAGGTATCGATCGGCAAATCCCAGCGTCCCTGTGCTCTCCATACAGAGTTGCCGACCCCTATGCGGTTCCAGTAGCGGCAGCAGCCACTTCGCGGCTTCTTCGTGGCCCGTTCGTGCTGCCACGTCCGCCGCCATTCCCAGCCTAACTTGGTAGTTTGCGTCCCGTCGCAAGAGTTGATCGCGAAACTGATCGAGCACTTCGGTCAGAGTTGTGTGTGCCAACGACTCGCGACTGCTCTCGGCGTAGCAAAGTGCCAGACACAGACGGAAGCCCACCGCTCTTGGGTAGGCACTCACGGCTGCCATCAGGAGCGGCTCAAGCTCCGTAACCCGGCCTTGGGCGAGCCGAAGCATGTAGAGAAATATGGCGCGGAAGGGCAGTGCGGCGTTTTGGTTTGTCCCGAGCGTACGAAATGCGAACTCCTCGTCGGCGAGCATTTCGGCGTGGTCGAGCTCACCAACAAACACCGCCTTGAGCGCATTCGCTGAAAACACGGTTGATTGGCAAAGTGGGTCGTGCGTGTAGTTGGCAAGCTTGTCCAACTCGCTCAACGTTTTGTCCATCTTGGCTCGGTCCCCTGCTTCAACAGCGTCCGACATCTGCCAGCCGAGCGCAAGAACCTTCAGCGGCACCGCGTTCAGTTCATCTGCAACGGCGAAGGCATCATCCAATGCGCGGTAGCGAACTTCGGCGTCTTCAGGATGAAGAAAGAGCCCCCAGCGATCCCGAAGAATTCGAAACTCGGTGTCGCGATCGCCCGCTCGGCGCACAAGCTCCAGCGATTCGGCATTTAGCTCACGGATCTGAGCGAATTCACCTGACCAATACCGATCCACAGAGAGCGATGCGAGGATCTTTGCCCGCAAAGCACAATCGTTTTCATCGACGCGAGGTAGCGCCCACTCCAACACCGCGATTCGACCTTCAGGTTTGGCTGCGATGTTGGCTAGTCTTCTGCGCGACATTTTCCAAGCCGTCTCACCGACTACGTCCGCCAATCCAAGCTCTTTGCCAACGTTGATCGCGTTCCATGCTGCTTTTGTGTACCGCTCATCGTCAAACGCGTGGAAGGTCGCCTCCGCCAAGTCTGCGAGAAGCCATGCTTTTTGAACGTCGTCTGTGTTTGCAAGGCTGTCCGATGCTTCGATCGAGCGCTCGAAGTACTCGACCGCTTCTTTGAATGCGAGACTCTCGAGATTGGCCCGCGCGGCTCGCGCGCAAAAATCGAGGCCACGATCTGGAGGACCTGCTGCACCTGCTTCGGCGTAGTGGTATGCCACCTCGGAGAGTGTGTTTGGAGGTGGGGACTCTCCCAAATGTTGTTCGAGCATGTGGGCCGCGCGTCCATGCATTTCGCATCGCTCAGATTTAGAGAGAGTCGCCAGGACGGAATCTCGCACCGTGTCGTGCTGAAACGCCCAAGTCCCTTCGGCGGCACGGACGATCAGGCGATCTCGTTGAGCGGTTGCCACGTCAGAGGCGATTTCCGCGATGGGACGCCCGACGACCTGAGCTGCGGCCGATGCCGAAAATTTCCGACCAAGTACCGCACCCGCGCCGAGCACCCTTTGTGTCGACTCGGGCAGAGCGTCGATTCGGTTTTGCAACAACATCCCAAGCCCGTTGTGTGGTTGGTGTGTGGCCGATTCCTTTTCGATCTCGTGTGGGGCGTCCTGGTCGTCGATGTAGTTTCGTGCGATTTCTTCCAAAAAGAACGGATTGCCACCGGTTTGTTTGTGAATCTGCCGTACGAGCTCTTCGGAAAACGACTTCCCGCTGACGCGTTCCAATAAGGTTGCGGCATTCGGTTCGTCGAGACCCGCAAGTTCAATTGGGGCGTGCGCAACCCGGCTTCGACGCAGTTCCTGAATGAACTTTTTTTGTGGCGTTGTCTTGCCCGTCTCAAAGTTGCGAAAACTGATGACGATATTGATCTGCGCAGGATCGATATGCTCAACTACATAGAGCAAAGCCTCGAAAGTTGTTGCGTCGCACAAATGCGCGTCTTCCAATACAAGGACCAATGGCGAATGCGCACTGCAGGCGCGGAGATACGCCGTCAGGTTGTGCCACAACTCAACTCGATTGCGCGAGGGTTCCGTGCGCGGCGCGGTTCGCCCGCGTGTTGCTAGGGATTGAGTGATGGCTTTGATGCTGTTTGGCGTCGGAACATCGGATCGTGTGAATCGAAGCTTGTCGAGCCAAGCTCTCCATGGCCCAAGCGGATCGTGCACCGATCCCTCGGCTCGCGCCCAGCCGACCAAAATCTCGTGGCGTTCAAGTTGGGTGCCGAGCTCGCGGAGTAGAAACGTCTTCCCGATTCCAGGCGACCCGGAGAGGAACGAAAGTTGAGGTTGCTTTCGTCGTATCGCAGTGTCCACCTGTGCAAGCAGCTGGTCTGCTTCGCGCCTTCGACCGACGCATGCCGCTGAGAGTTCCGTCTTTCGAATGTTGGAGAGACGATCTTCAACCCAGGTCGGCTGCGCCCACGCAGAGGGTCCGCTCGCCGCCGCTGGGTCGGCCTCGAGCCGATAGCCGAAACCTCTCACTGTTCCCAACGCCGAGAAAAACCGATGGCTCCCAACACCGTGCAATTCTTTTCGAAGAACACTCATGGCTCGCGTGAGCGACCCTTCCGTCACAAAAGCGTCGGCCCAAATCTCTCGCAACAGCACGTCTTTGGAAATTGCTTCCTCGGGGTGTGCAATTAGATGCGCCAGAAGCGCCGCAGTTTTTGACTGCAGCTCCACGGAGCCCTTCGGTCCAGTCAGGCGACGACTGACGGGGTCGAGATCGACGTCGGTGTGATGCATGCGGAGGGTGCCGAGGCGAGATTAGCCCAGCCACATGGGCTCGCCCAGCCCCTGAGCGGCTTCTTAGGTAAGAAAGAGATAAGAATTGGCTGGGTGTTCCGGGGGTAGACTCGCTGGATGAAAAGACGCCTGAAATTGAAGCGATTCGCGATACGCTGGTGTTTGGTCGCCCTTGCGGCGCTGAGTGTTGGCTGCACGGTCAGTTCGGACGGATCGGACAGCCCTACGTTTTCGCTTAGTTTTGGAGGTCCCAGCAAAGACTCGCTCGTCGACTTGGGCGTGGACGGGCGAGGTGGGCTTTGGGTCGTGGGGCAGCTCCGCAGCGAAGACGTCAACCAAAGTCCGATGAATGCAACAACCCCCTGCTGGGTCGACCATGGCTTGCGAGCCTCGATTCGACGGGAGACACGGCGTGGGAGCGATCTCCGGCAACCGAGGAGGGCTACGCCGGGTTCGTGTACAAACACGGCGAGGCGTTTCCGGATGGCGGCGCGTTGTTTGCCGGCGATGTCGAATCGCGTTCGGGGGGAATCGACATCAGGCTGCAACGGGCAGACGCCAGCGGCAATATCCTATGGACGCGGCAATTGGACGGCACCGCGACCTGGGAGGGCCTAGGGCTGCAGTTTGACCCCAGCCGACCGGGCTCCGATGAAGTCTTGTCGTCGGTCATTGGCGACGAAGCAGGTTGGTGGGTGGTCGCTAACTCGAGCGCGTACGGTTTTGATGCCGGGAAAGAGGCTGCGTTTGGTGCGCCGTCTGTATTCGCCTGGTTCATCGAGCCAAACGGCACAGTGCGAGCCGGTAGTCCTCTGATTTTTTCCTCGGTGGATAAGAATCGGCTCGCAAGCCAAGAGAATAGAGCGAGCGCCCTGTCGACAGTTCATGTCGCCTCCACCTTGCTCGAAGTGGGGGATCTGAACGGTAGGTCTTCTGTTGCGTTCGTAATCCGAATTACGAGCGCGGTACGCGACGTCGATCAACTCTCTATTGCGTTCGGAATTCAGGAAACCGAAGACACCATTACCTCGAGTGTCGTCAACGTGGAGTCTCCGTTTGGCGTCCCGGGTGACAAGACACCCAGCGACTTGATTGTCGAAACCGCGAAACCTACCGATAGCTTGGATGGGTTTGAGGCCGCAACGGGCTTTTTGCATCTGCTCGGCCCCAAGGACGTCTTCGGTGACCAAGGCCAAATTCGACGGCGATCGAGCTGTGGAGTGGACGCTTGATTTCAACGATTCCCCCTTCACGGAGGTCAACGCAATCGCCCAAACCAAATGGCTTTCCCAGACTGGGATGGTACGGACCGCCCAGTCTTGGATGTGGGCCGCTGGCAGCCGCGAAAAAGCTGGAGAACAGGTCCCAGTGGTGTGGCGAATCTCGGCCGCTGGTGCTGTCGACCTCGTATGCGAACCCACTCGTATTGTTGCGATCCACCAGGCGACAACGGTCGTCGCGCTTGAACGTGTTGCGCCAGGCGATCGGCTCAGGGTTCTGATGAGAACGAGCCCGGTGGACCTCGGAGAGGCCGCGCTTTTGGAGGTCACCCTCGAAGCGGACTGCGAAGAGGTCGTGGCAGAACGTCGACTCTATCTTGGCTCGGACAACCTCTCCTCTGAAACGCTGGATTCACTGCCATCGCGCCCCCGATGGAGCTCGCGCGTTGAGGGCGCTGGTCCCGCCCAACGCACACTAAACCTTCGTCGCGGCACAACGATCTACCGATTCGACTCAGCAACCGGCGACCTCGCGGATTCCGTTAGCGACAGACGGCAGCAAGCCGGCGAAGCAGCGTTGAGCGGGCTGGCCGTGACTAAATCGGGAAACCCGCAACGCAAAGTGGTGCTGACAAACGACAGCGGCCAGATCAAGCAATTCGACGAGAATGGGGAGTACGAGTTCAATCTCGGATTGGTCACGGGAGTGAGGTCTCCATTGCTCCACCCGGCGATCGACAACACGGGAAGCGTGTGGGCGATAGGCGGCAACCGAGGCGCATCTCTGCTGCGGTTGGACACGAGCCTCAACGCGTTTCGGTTGCAGTTTGACGAATGCTTCTGGCTTTCCGAAGGGGAACGTGACGCGGGCTATGGCTGCATTGAGCCAGAGTTCATTTCTATCGACGACGGTTCCATTGACAACGGGTTCATTCACGCCGTTGGACGCGGTCGAACGCATGCAAGGTCAGGGCCTAGGTACAGGTACTTCTTGGCGAGGTTTGACGTCAGCGGCTCCACCACGGTGCCCCTTCGGTACCTGCCGCAAGAGGTGAACGATCTCGTCATCAGCGAGGTTGGCATCGACAATTCGTCGCTATCGATCAAAGCGGACTCCATGCGTGCGCTCGGCGACGACGTAACCTTGGTGAACATATTTCAAGCTTTCCCGCTACGAGCCCCCTCCACCTCCGACCCCATCGAGTATGGCCCGAGGAACGCCTTCAAGTTGTACCACTATGGCGCAACAGCCCAAACGCGCTGGAGCCTCGATACTCGCAATCTTGCGTTGCAAGAAGCCAAGCTGGCGCACGATGGCGGAGCGGTATTGTTGATTGTGATCTCAGGCAAGACCGAACACGAGTTGTCATCCGCTGCGTATCAAGAGCCGGGCATCGACCACAACGTCGGTCTGCTGAAACTCGACGCGGAAGGTCATCCACAATGGTTGCGAGTGTACGGGACGGCGACCACGGACGTTCCCTTGGCCCTCAGAAGAACGCTGGACGGCTATGTGATTGCTGCGGTGTCGCGCGGTGTTGATGCCGTCACGCCCGGCAGCCAAGACCTATGGGTGCTAAAGGTCGGCCCCGACGGTCGAATCGCGGGCGATGCGCAAGGCACTGAGTTATGCCAAGCGGGACTCGCTAGCTTCGATGGAGAAGCCACGTTTGCAAAAATCGACCAGCTAACCTCGGGCGGCGCTACGACGCTCACCGAGCCACTTGCTACCGGGTCCACCAACTACCGCCTTGGCAGCGTCGATGTTGTCACGCTACCGACGGATTCTTCCGCGCTGCAAAGCGAGAATACCGCCCGTCAATGCTCGGGAAGTAGCACGGACGAACAGGAACCGGCGTTCGATCCGAACGCCGTGGGAGTGCCGATCACCATCAACCTTTCTGGACGTGTGGGGCAGGATACGAACAACTTCGTGCAGTCTCAGGCGGGGCCCCCACTCACGTGTGTGGACAATGTTTGCACTGGCGAAGCGCAGCTTGGCAGTACGATCGTTCTAGAGCCGGTCGTTGATGCCAACAGCGAATTCGACAACTGGGGAGCGTGCGCTTCCGATCCTGGGTTTACCGTCGATCCAGTGACGAAGACCCTGACAATCAACCTCATCGAAGGTGTGACAGCGATCACGTGTGAGGCAGTCTTTGGGTCGGCAGGCTGCAGTTCGGTTGCGCCCACGATTCAGAGCGTCACGGTGACCGCGGCCATTGGTGGCGGCACGCCTCCCCAAATCGACATGGCCTATCAGTTGACGGACGGAGAAGAATACCGCTTCGTTGCTGATGTGGCGGCGGCCGAGGGCACGGTGTCTTGGGAAATCCTGCTGGATGGCGATATCAATCCCGTCCACAACGCCGCGGGCTTGGACCTCAACTACACCTTCGCGGGCCTGGGTCGGGGCGCATCGGGCGTAATTCGGGTGACCAGCATTGCTTGCGACGGCACACGTGGAACGCCCACCGACGTCTTCTTCGAAGTCATTGATTAGGTTCCCTCTCGGGTCTCACAGTGGTCGCCATGAGCTGAGCAGTACAAGAGATCCTACCGACGTTGGTCCGTACTCGCGACGCACTCTACACCGCGTTTGGATCGTCTATCTGCATCTCCACACCGTCTCCTCGCATCTCAAAACTCTCTTTCTTGGTCCGAACGGTTTCGTTCCCGGTCTCGTCGCCGTAGAAGTCGAATCGCACGGGCGTCTCCGCGGGCGGCGCGGTTTGCGACAAAATGGCGCCAGGTGCCGGGGTGCCAGGTTCTTTGAATCGCCTTCCGTTGGATTGCGAGCCTCCGCTTGAGGGTCCCAGCTTCGATGGTTTGGCGGACCACCAGTTGTTGTGAAAGCCCTTTTTTCGGTCGCTGCTCGATACGGGTAGGGCGCTTCGCTTTTCAGCGTTGACGCTCTTCAGCGATTTCTAGCCCTTGTTTGGCAGCTAGTTCTGCCAGTCGCTCCTGTGCACGCCTCGAGCCCAGCAGCGTGACGCGCTTCGAACCGAACCTTTGCTTGGCGACCTTCGCCAGCTGCTCGAGCGCCTCATCTCGGGCCTCGCCGAGGAGCTCGATCGATCCGGCCGACTCTCGGAGCCGTACCCCGTTCGGCAGGTTGTGGACGATGCTGCCCCGACTCGT
>RCNG010001979.1_pt1 | contig 10205 bp, 6 predicted proteins | sample 2041371 | NCBI WGS metagenome assembly RCNG01 (sample SAMN09708227, study PRJNA481090) | Marine sediment metagenome, whole genome shotgun sequencing project. | biome: marine sediment; feature: ocean; material: sediment; isolation source: Sewage treatment plant 1 marine sediment (STP1) ... | reverse complement strand
AAGGCCGCATCCGAGAAATCTCCCAGCACCGTCTCGTCGGTGGCCTCGGCCATGGCGAGATCGTGGTCCGACCCCCGCCAGGCCTCGGTGGCCGCCGCGTGGCATCCGACACAGTTGTCGCGGCCGACAAAGTCAGGGCCGGTTGCCTCGGGTGATCCGGCCGCCTTCCGGCGCGCCGAGTCCAGGGCGAACTCGAGGGGAATGGACAGAACGATCACCGTCGTGGCGATGACTCCCAGGAGGGTCCATGAACGCAGACGGTCCGCTGGTTTCGGCCCGGCAGCGGTGGGTGATTCGGTCACGGGCGGACCACCTGGGACGGTGCGAAGGCGCGGCGCCTGAGTGTCGTCGAAGTGTCGACCTTGACCACCCCATTCTCGATCCGCACCGGGTGGAGATCGAGGGCGCGCGGGGCCGGCGGACTCAGAACCTCGCCCCGAAGATCAAAGGACGAGGCATGACAGGGACAGACGAAGCGTCCTTCCTCCCCCACCCACGGCACCGTGCAGCCGAGGTGGGTGCATTTCCGCGACAGCGCGAGGAATCCGCCATCCTCCATGCGCGTCAGGTAGAACTTCCCGACGGGGAATGCGGTGACCGAACCCAACTCGAAGCGGTCCACCGGACCGACAACCACGATTTCGTCGTTCTTGGCTGTTCCACTCTTTGGTCGTGGCCTGAGGATAGCGGTGGAGATCCACGCGCCTTCGAGCACCGCCAACCCACCCAACCACAGCCAGAGCTTGCCGAGGAAACCGCGGCGGGTCGGGGTCTCGTCGTTGCGTGATTGGACCGTCATGGACCGATCTCCCAGGGCCACACGAGCGACATGCCTTCACCCCGGAACCACACTCCCGTCACGGTGAGAACGGCAAGGATGACCAACAGCAGAATGACGAGCGCTTGAACGATTTCGTCCCGCGGCGCGGCCATGAAACGGTGAAGTCCGAAGACAAAAACTGCAATCACCACGGCGACCGCGGCGAGGGGCAGGATGCCCGACCACCCGCTCTCGAGATTCGCCGATGTTGATCGCAGCTCGTCCACGACGATGAGCAGCGGTGTCGCAACCAGGCCGGTCGCCAACGCGACCATCCCGGCGCGTCGCCCGACTGGAGACATCATCCACACCCCGGCAACGTCGCCCCGGTAGCGGAGGTATGGCAGGATCGCGAGAAAGAGCGCCAGGGCCAACGGAATGAGCACGACGGCGATCACCGGGTGGAAGTGCAGGAGCAGTTCCTGGAACCCGAGGAAGTACCAGGGCGCCTTGGCCGGGTTGGGACTCATCCCCGGGTTGGCCTCGGCGCCGAGAGGGGCACTGGCCATCACCGACATCGCCACGACGACGGCGATGAGAGCGCACGCGACGGCGGTTTCCCGCAACAGCAGGTTCGGGAGGAAAAGCACGGTTGCGGGTTTGTCTTCGAGCGCCTCGCCATGACCGCGCGGGATCACAACCCCCTTGGCCTTGCGAACCCGCCAGAAATGGAGCGCCATGAGCACGATGAGAGATGCCGGCACGACGGTCGTGTGAATGGTGTAGAAGCCGATGAGGGTCGTCGATGTGATCTCGGTCCCGCCCCGGGCGAGCTGCTGCAACCAGCCACCCACCCAGGGAACGTAGCCCAGCATGCCGGTGGAGATGGTAATGGCCCAGTACGAAAGCTGATCCCACGGCAGAAGGTACCCGGTGAAATTGGAGACGAGGATGAAGAGCAGGAGAGCGAGCCCGACGACCCAATTGAACTGCCGGGGCGCGTGGTAGCCACCGGTCAAGAACACCCGCAACAGGTGGAGCAGGGCCACCACAACGAGGAGGTTGGCGCTCCAGTGGTGAACAGCCCGAACGAGTCGGCCGAAGAGGACCTGATCCTGCAGACTGACGATGGAGTCGTACGCCGCCTCGGGCGCCGGTTCGTAGACGAACATCATGAGGATTCCGCTGGCGAAGAGCGCGAGGATCAGAACCAATGACATCCCGCCGAGACCGAAGGTGTGGCTATAGCGGAGCGTCTTCTCCGGCAGCTGAGTCGGTCGAAAATGAAGAAAGAGGGTGTTGAAGACAAGCCACCGGCGCTCTCGATCGGTGGAGGGGATGACGGGCCCTCGAACCACCGACCGCCAGACCCGGCGGAGGAATCGGTCGGCGCCTTGTCCCTGGTCTTTCTCGGCCACCGCACCTCCCATCGATCTCAGCCCGCCCATGATACTCGGGTGGAATCGGAGTATGGCGTTGTCGTTCGCGGTCCGTCGCAAGCACGAAGGCACGAAGAGACGAAGCGGTCACCAGAACATCGCAGTGTGAAACACGAAGGGCGCTCTCTCCCATCGATGGTCCGAATCGCCAACGGTTGAGCTGTCACTCAAATATGCACAACCAAATGAACCATCGTCTCAGCTTTTTTTTGCAGATGAATCTAGAATCATTCCTGAACGGAGGGCACGAGATGAAACACATCTGCTCGGTATGCGCCTACGTCTACGACGAAGACACCGAAGGCGTCCCCTTTGACGAGCTTCCGGATGACTGGACCTGCCCCGTCTGTACCGCGGACAAGACCTTCTTCGAACCCGAGGATGCGGCGGAGGGAACGATCGCGTCCGCAGCACCGACCGGAGCGCCCGTGCCGGACGCGACCCCGGACGACCTCGCGAGCTATCTCGCCGAGTGGCGCCGAACATCCGACCCGCTCGAGGGTGACATGGCAATGATCCAGGAGATGTCGATCACCGGGACTTCGGTCCTCGAACCCATGCGGACCACCAAGAAGGTGATCTCGTGGGACGAAATCCTGGTCTGCGGCGCCCAACTCTCCACCCTCCCCCTGAACGAGACCGAAACCGTGAACACTCGGACCGTCATCGGTCCCGATGCCGCCCATCCGCTGGTCATCGAAACCCCGGTCTATGTCAGCCACATGTCCTACGGCGCCCTCTCCCGTGAGGTCAAGATCGCCCTCGCCCGTGGCAGCGCCGCCGCCGGAACCGCCATGTGTTCCGGCGAGGGCGGTATTCTGCCCGAGAGTCTCGAGAGCTCCCACCGCTACATCTTCGAGTATGTCCCAAACCGCTATTCGGCAACCCTCGAGAACCTTCGAGCGGTGGATGCGGTGGAGATCAAGATCGGCCAGTCGGCGAAACCCGGGCTCGGCGGTCACCTCCCCGGATCGAAGGTCACCGACGAGATCGCTGCCGTTCGCGGCTTTCCCGCCGGCCAGGACATCATCAGCCCCGCCCATTTCCCAGACATCAGGGATCTGAAAGAGTTGAGATTCAAGGTCGACGAGCTGCGCGAAGAAACCGAGGGCAGGCCCATCGGGATCAAGCTCGCCGCCGGCCACATCGAGGCGGATCTCGAGATCGCCTTGGCCGCAGGACCCGATTTCGTCACCATCGACGGTCGAGCCGGCGCCACCGGGGCCGCACCCAAGGTGGTCAAGGACGCCACCGCCATTCCGACGATCTTTGCCCTCGCCCGGGCCCGCGCCGCACTTGACGCCGCCGGCGCCGATGGGGTTTCCCTGGTGATCACCGGCGGCCTCCGGACCTCGGCCGATATCGCAAAGGCCCTCGCCATGGGCGCCGACGCGGTGGCCGTCGCCTCGGCCGCCCTCATGGCCGCCGGCTGCCAGCACTACCGCATCTGTCACACCGGGAAGTGTCCGGTGGGGATCACCACCCAGGATCCCGAGCTCCGCGTCAGGCTCAAGATCGACCTCTCGGCCAAACGCGTCGAAAACTATTTCAAGGCGACAACCCACGAGCTCGCCGATTTCGCCCGTTTGACGGGCCACGACGACATCCATCAACTGAGCCCGCACGACCTCAGGACGACGAGCCCCGAGATCGCGAAATACACACCCATCGCCCACGTGGGCGAATGAAAAGGAGAGATCGATGTCCAAGACCATGGAAAACCTGATGGCCGCGTTCGCCGGTGAGAGCCAGGCGCGCAACATGTACACCTACTTCGCCAAGGTCGCCCGCAAGGAGGGTTACCACTACATCGCCAAGATCTTCGAGGAAACCGCCATCAACGAGATGCGACACGCCAAAGATGAATTCGTGCTTGCAGGCAAGCTCGGCGACACCGCCGCCAACCTCCAGGAAGCCGTCGACGGCGAGCACTACGAAACCACGACCATGTACCCCGAATTCGCCGAGCAGGCGGATGCCGATGGCAACAAGGAAGCGGCCATCCTCTTCCGGATGATCGCCCGGGTCGAGGCCGAGCACAGAGACCGGTACAAGAAACTCCTCGAGATGGTCAAAAACGGAACCGCCTTCAAACGCGACAAGCCCATCCGCTGGAAGTGCGCGGTGTGCGGCTATATCCACGAAGGCACCGAGCCTCCCGGAAAGTGCCCCTGCTGCAAGCACCCGAAGGAGTACTACGAGCCGGAGAGCATGGAATTCTGATCCGGTAATCCAACCCGACAAAAAACGCCCGCCGGCGAGACCACCGGCGGGCGTTGGTTTTGACCTGTTCGCGCCGATCAGGGCACAGTGCTCGACCAGGCGTTGTCGGTCCCGTCCTCGAAACCGTCCATGAAGACGAGTCCAATCAAACTGCAGGGCTCGTTCACAACCAGCCGGAGTTGCCAACCATCGATGGTTCCGGTGTCGATACCGGCATCGTCCACGACCTTGAGGGTCCAGGCCCCGGCGGCCGGCTGACCGTTGAGCGCGGCGAGGGGTTGCTCCGGTTGGAACGACCCGGTGAAGGGCGCGGTCCCGGTGGTGATGGAGGTTGCGGCATCGTCATCGAAGATGGTGTCAACGAAGTTTTCGCCCGTGCCTCCGTTGTCGGATGTGAGCTCGACCGTGGTCCCGTTGGGACCGGCCAGGGTGATATCGAGATCGCCGGTGTAGGTGTGGGTGATGTTGATCAGAACATCGACATCCACCACGCCATAAACGGAGTCCACGACGACCGTGGAACTGGCTCCGGTCGGGCTGTTGTCAGGGATCGCCAGGGGCGTGTCCGTGGAGTCGACCAACACCGGGGTTCCGGCCGTTGTCATGAACTCGTGGAACGCCCCGCCGTTGTCGTCGACCACGGTGTAGCAGTTGGGGCTGGTGGACGCGACCTCGAAGACATAGGTCGTGCACGGCTCGAGACCTTCGATCTCGATCTCGTGGACCATTGTAGTCCCGGTGATGTCGATGACCGTCGTCGGGGTCGGTGTTCCGTAGGTGAGTTTTGTGCTTGCCGGCACGTTGGTGGTCCAATTCACCACCGCCGAGTCATTGCCGACAAAACCGAGAGTGACGTTGCTGATTTCGAGGTGTTCACATACCGGAACCGAGAAGATCGAGGACCCCGAGTAGCCACCCGATGCCGCCCAATCCAGGCTCAGGTTGGCGACATGTCCGTTGGGCGTGGCCGGGGCCAGGGTGAATGAGAAGTGATCCGGCAGACTCTGGACCAAAGCTCCCACCACCGCGTCGGGGAAATCCGCCACCGGATCGATGACCGTCGCGTGGGCCGAACCCGAAACGAGGACGCCGGAAATCCCGGTTCCATCGTCGGCGCCGACATTTTCGATCGTGATCGGCAGCACGATGGTCTCGCCCGGGTTGGCGATGCCGTCGCTGTTGCCGGTGCTGTCATCGCACAGGTGCCCGCGATGGGCCATCCACGGGCCATCGGGAACGATGACCTCGGTGGTGCCCTGCCAGGGCACCAGGTTGTGACCGGTGACCACGATGTCGAGGGTTGCAGGTGTATCGGGCGGCGGAACGAGATCCACCAGCGCAACCCCGCCGGTGACGAACCCGCGACCGACGAGGGTGCCGGCGCGGGTCACGGCCACCAAGGCGCCTTCGGTGTCCACCGTGACCGAAAGGGTCGAGGCGCCAACCGGGATGGTCGGGTCGACCGCCACCGACGGCGTTGTCGGAACAGCGGTGAAGGCCCGCATCTCGGGATCGCCGTGCCAGTGAAAGAGTTCGAACTCATACCGCGTGTCCGCGTTGTCTCCCTGCCAGTTCAACATGTAGTACTTGCCGTAGAGATAGGCCTCGGCGGGACGGAAGGAGTGGGGGTAGACGTTCCCACCGTCGGCCGTGTCGTAGTCGCCCCAAAAGCAGTCGTACGCACCGTGAACCAGGAGGTCGTTCCACCCGGAATAGGAGACATCGGTCGCGGCCACGACACCCACAGCACCTCCGGGGTATTTCTTCATGAAGGCGTCGGCAAAGGAGTCGGTGCTCAGGTCAAACGAGCCCGTGAGACAGTTGATGGAGTAGACGATGGGGGTCATCGCGCCGTTGGCCAGCGCCGCCACGTTGGCGTTGTAGAAAGGCGGATCGCCCCAACCGGTCTCCGCGCCGTGATCGCGATGCTGGACGAGGCTGACACCGGTGTTGATGGCGTCGGTGATGTCCTGGGTTGCGGTGGATGCCGCGGTGAGCAGATCGGAGTCGACCTGAGGCACCGGCTGGCTCGCATAGCCCGGCGGACGGTGGTTGTAATACGACGCATCAGCCCGCCAGTAGTACGGGTTACACGAGAGGTTGGCGGATGTGGCCGAGGTGTGAATGCCCATCCCCACTTCATCCCGGATGTAGTGCATGGCGTGGGTCCCGGTCTCGAAGAAGAATCGTTCGGCGGTACAACCGCCCTGGAAATAGGCGGCCATCAGGTAGTCGCCGTGCCAAACCCCCGGGACCGTGTCGCGCTCGAAGTTCAGGATTTTCGTCACCACGTTCTCGCAGTCGATGACGGTCTTCACTGCGATCCGGCCCAGGACCACGTCCGGGAGATAGTCCGAGCCGTCGAGGCAGGACAGGAGAAGATCTGTCACATAGGGTCCATAGCCGCCCGACAGGGCCTCCGACGGCACCTCGGGATAGTCGCCGGCGAGCAGGATGTACGTGAGATCGGGGTCGCTGTCGTATCGACTCTGGAGATAGCTCTTGAGTTCGTTGAAGGTGGATCCGATGCTGCTCATGGGAACGATCTCCACCGTCAATCCCTTGCGGCGTTTCCAGTCCGCCAGAGGTCCGACGGCTCCGGCCAGAGGGTCATCGGCGATGATCAGATACTCGATGCCGGAGGGGACCGCATCAGGAACCGGCAGCCCCTCGAGTTCGGCGGTCGTTGGGAAGAGAGCGTTGTGCCGAGCGGCCTTGAGCTCTTCCGCCGCGACATCCGTTTCGCCCACGAAATCTACCCTCAGCCGAAGGCTAGACCTAACGGAAACCTCCTTGCGGGCAGGGTTAAACGCAAACGGGTTGATCTCGACGATGAGGAAGCGCTGACCGCGCACCACGACATCGTCAACGAGGCGCGCCGCCTCGCTCGGAAACCACCGGTCTGAGCCGTAGGCCTTGTCGTCAATAATGAACTCGGGCGATTCACTCCCACAGTCCGGCTCGGGCGCCTGCTGGGGCATCACCGTCACCCCCGACAGGACGACGGAGGAGTCGGCCTCGAGGATCCTCAGACTCGCCGACGGGCCGTTGGCGAGGGGAATCAGCACCGTTTTGAACGGAAGCCGGGGTTCCCCGACCGCGCCGGTGTTGCCGAATCCCGGAACTACCAGCACCGAGAACAGGCCTCTATCCAACGATTGCTCCTCGACGAAGAAACCGGCGAGATCGACGTCGACCGCGACCCCTCCGGCCACGTCGTGGACATCCACCGACGGCGGCGTCCCGGCGATCGATGGTGAGATCTCCATCCACCGTCCGTCGGCCGCAACGGACCCGGTCAGCAGGATGGCTGTGATGAGTAGTGACGATGAGACGAGCGTTGAACGACGAAACATACGAGTGACCTCCCCTTCCACTGCCGAGGCGGCCACCGCAAAACCAATACTCGCCGGGTGAAGGCGGGACTTCGATCGATGCTCGAACCGCTCGCGGAGCAGATCGGGAGATTCTACTCCAGTTTCATTATTCCTGGAAAGTCGAGATTATATGAGGATTTGATCAATTGTTATCGATACGCGTGCGCTGGTTGCTGACCATGCTGTAGGCGATCCAGTACTTGGTGATGTTGCTGACATAACGCACGGTTTCGCGACCCACCCGGCGCGCCGCCACGACCTCGACATTGCGGTACCAGACGTTGGGATCGAGACCCTGCTCGGCCGCCTCGGCGCGGAGTTTCCGAACCCGTGCCGGGCCCGCGTTGTAGGCTGCGAGAGTCAGGAAATCACGATTGAGCAGGGTAATTTCGGGATCGGTGAAGTAGCGCTCCCTCAAGAAGGCGAGATACTTGACGCCGGCGTGAATATTGTTCTCGAGATCGCTGACATCGGGGATCCCGACATTGTGATCGGCCGCGGTCGAGGGCTTGATCTGCATCACCCCAACGGCGCCGGCGCTGGATCGTTTCGACTGATCGAGCTTCGACTCCTGGTAGGCCACAGCCGCGACCAGCAGCGGATCGAAGTCGAATTTCTCCGCGTAGGTCCGAAAAAGCTCGATGGTTTCTTGAAACCGCTGGTCTCCCTGGTCCTCGTTGGGGTCGTCGACCCACGTGGTCGCCTCCAGGTATCGCTTCAGGACCACGTTCCCGAACAGGGTCCCCTTTTTGTGACTGCGCACAAACTCGTTGATCGCCTCGGCGAGCTGGGAACTGCCCTGGCGGAATGCCCAGGAGATCTCACCCCCGGCCCGAACGGCCAGATCCTCTCGAACCACGATCTCATCCAGAACCTGAGCCCAGAACTTCGCCTTGTGACTGTCGACAACGACCATGGGCAACAACCCGCCGTTGACCATCTCGAGCAGATCCTCGTCCTCGAGGTATTCCGCGACGGGCTTCATCTCGATGGGATCGAGCCCGCGCATCGCAAACGACTCATTGAGCGCCTCGAGACTCTCCCAGTACGACGAGGAACGACGAACGTGAATCAGGCCGCCGGCGAGGCTATCGAGATCGGTCAGGGCCGGCGCGTCCGGGCCCGTCACCACCACCTCACTGACATCGCTCAGCAGGGGATTCGAAAACTCCACCTGTTCTCGACGGGCCGGGGTCGCGGTGAGATTCGCTGCGGCGATGTCACCGAGTCCCCCAACCAGGGCGGGGATCAATTCGTCCCGCTCAACCGGCAGAATCACCACCTCGACCCTCAACGTCCGCCGACCGAGTCGTTTGTTGAGAAAGGTCTCGAACTCCCGAAGGGTCTCGTAGGTCACTCCCCGTTGAGTTCCCTGGTCGATGAAGTACTGGGTCTTGTTGTAGACCACCAGCACCCGTATGTAGTCGCGCTCGACCATCCCATCGAGATCGCCGGTCCAGTTCTCCCCGAGACCGAGTTCGGGGTCGAATGACGACACTTCGGAAAGACTGTCGTCCGCAACCGACACCTGTTCCTGCTCCAGATCTTCCTGTTCGCCGGTCGCGGTCTCGGCCCCGCAACCGACGAGGCTGATCATGAGCACCAGGCAAACTCCAACAGCACCCGGCTGCGGCCATCCGGTCGAGCGCGCGAATCGTGACGACATGGTCATAGCTACCTCCTGGGCACCGACGTACTGTGAGCAGCGAGCTGCGAGGATTGTACAGCCGACCATCGGCCGCAGGCCGAAAGCTGGTCCATAATGGCGGAGGGACACCCACGAGGAGGCCCGAAAATGATTCACAGACGACGTTGGTTGACGGTGGCAGCGGTCGTTGTCTCCGTACTCGCAGCAGCTGGGGTGAGTGCTCAAGACCCGAAGATCGATACCCAACCCGACGAGAAATTGGTCCTGGTGCTGTCGGGCGGTGGCGCCCGGGGTGCGGCCCACATTGGTGTTCTCAGAGTCCTCGAGGAGCTCCACGTTGCGCCCGACCTCATCGTCGGCACCAGCATGGGCTCCATCGTTGGGGGTCTCTATGCAGCCGGGTGGTCACCCGATGAGATCGAGGAACTCGTCGCCTCCATGGATTGGGATGCGATCTTTTCAGACGATGTCCCCCGCAACGAGAAGTCGTACCGACGCAAGCAGGACGATCGCCCGATTCTGGTCAAGGCCCGACTCTACTTCAAGGGTTGGAAGCCCTACCTCCCGGCCGGGATCCTCGGTGGTCAACGACTCGAGCTGCTGATGGATGCGCTCCAAATAGAGTCGGCTTCGGCCGCTCATCTCAACAACCTCAACATCCCCTTCCGTGCCGTGGCGGCGGACATCGTCACCGGCCAGCCGGTCGTCATCAACAACGCAACCCTGGGCACGGCCATGCGGGCGTCCATGTCGATCCC
>RCNG010003961.1_pt1 | contig 10206 bp, 6 predicted proteins | sample 2041371 | NCBI WGS metagenome assembly RCNG01 (sample SAMN09708227, study PRJNA481090) | Marine sediment metagenome, whole genome shotgun sequencing project. | biome: marine sediment; feature: ocean; material: sediment; isolation source: Sewage treatment plant 1 marine sediment (STP1) ... | reverse complement strand
ATGGCCATTTTCTCGGCACGGTTGGTGGTGCTGGTCTGCTCGAGCGACAGCTCGATGCCACCGTCGCGCGTGATCACCGCACCTCCCCGGATCCGCGTCAGCACCCTGGCGGCCTCGAGGTACTTGAGATCCTCGCGGATCGTCACCTCCGAGACGTCGAGGCGATACTTGAGGTCAGCAATGCTCACCCGCCCGTCGAGTTCGATGGCACGCCGAATGGTGTCGTGCCTCAGGGCGGCCTTGAGCGCTACCGGGTTTCCCAAGTCTGGCACCTGTTGTTCCCTTGGTATAGAAAGATATCCCAGAAAAACGAAACCGCAAGGGGAATCCGCCGAAATTTTTTTCACTCGGTTCTCCCGGGGAATCCGTGAGTGGACGTCTTGAGACATAGTCTTTCTGATACTGAGTTTCGGTGTCAACGGGCGTACACTCTGAGACCCCGATCTGCCGTGATGTGATCGGGGTTTCGAAGGCGCACGGTGGTCGAAGATCGGGCCTGAAAAGAAAAGAAAAGAAAGGAAAAGAAGAAATGAGAGGAAACCGCAACATCCGAGAACAGGCCCGGACGCCGTCCTCCGACTGGCGATCTACGAACTCCGCAGAGCCGGCGAGGGGCTATTACCGATTCCCGTCGATTCACGGCGACACCATTGCGTTTGCCGCCGAGGGAGACCTCTGGAGCGTCTCGACCGAGGGCGGCGTCGCGCGGAGGTTGACCACGCGCCCGGCCTGGAGAGCTTTTTCGAGCTGCCCTTGGTCGTCAGCGACAACAACAGAGATTGAGAGCACTGGGTACGGGCGGGATACACCCCGCCCTTACTCGTCGATGCAACTGACAACTTTGTGGTGCGGGCGTCCCGCCCGCACGAATCCGCTGCGATCGAAGAAGTTCGGCCGAAACGGCCGCACTACAAAGGGCGGAAAATCTGCCGCCCCTGGCCCGCATTATTCATGAGGGTTCGCAGCGAGGGCGTCGAGGCGCCGTGCGCAGCGGTGTTTTCGATCCGAGGCGCACGGAGGCGTACTCAGCAGTACGTCGAGTACGGCGAGGTGAGAAAACGCCGCTGAGTGCGGTGCATCGGCGGCCGCAGCCGAAGCCTCATGAATAATGCGGGCCTAGGGAGCGCAGCAGGTCTGTCCCGCGAGATAGCGGGCGAGATTGGCCTCGAGCTTCGGGAGTGCATCCAGGTTGCCGTCCCAGGTCATCATCCGGATCACTTGCCTCTGCAGCCTGACGGCTTCTTCGAACAGACCCTCCTCTGCGGAGGCCATGGCCAGCGTTTCGAGGCGGCTCGGGGTTGACCCGGCTCGCAGGGTTCGCTTGGCAAGACCCAGCGCACGCTCTCCGTTTCGCACCTCGGGGTCGTCCGCTGCGAGCAGGCGGGCCAGGTCGTGGAGGAGCTCGACGCTTTCGGGAGTCGCCCGCCAACCTTCGTCCAGCAATTGAAGTGCTTCCCGCGAGCGCCCCATGGAGGCGAGGGCCTCGGCTTCGCCGCGCCGCGCACGCACGTTCGTTGGGTCTGCTTCGACGACCTGCCGATATGTCTCAGCCGACTCACCATAGCGGCCGAGCCGGTGCAGCGCGGACCCGAGGTCGAGGCGGGCTGCGACGAGGTTGAGGCCGAGGGCGAGCGCAATTCGGTACTCCTCGACCGCCCGGTCATCGGTTCCGATTCGAGCCTCGATCATGCCGAGGTGATAGCGAACCTGGGCTTCGTCCGAGGGACCGAGGTTCAGCTCGAGGGCCTCGAGGTAGTGGCCTCGAGCCGTCTCGTACTCTCCCATCCGGAGGTGCGCCACGGCGAGACGGATTCGCGCCCCGTCGCCCTCGAGACCCAGATCGCACAGCCGCTGGAAATCCTCGATCGCCTCCCGGTTGCGGCGCAGAGCGAAATTCGTGCTCGACCTCGAGCGAAGTGCCCTGACGTTTCCGGGATCGATTTCGAGAACCTCTGAGTATCGATCGACCGCCTCGCTCGTGTTTCCCGTGTTCTCGAGAATGTATCCGAGCATCAGGATGGCTTCCACCATCTCCGGCGTCAGGGCAAGGGCCGCATCGACCTCGCGGCGCGCCTCGCCGAAGTCGCGCTGCTGGAGGCGAAGGCCTGCAACCGCGAGGTGGAGGCGGGCGCTCACCAGCCGATTACGAGCTGAATCCTCCTCCGTTTCGTCCAGACCCGCCGGCTCGCGCGTCAACATTTCGACCGTCTGGTGAATCCGTCCAACGGCCTGTGGTGAATCGCCGAGGTAGGCCGCCGAGAATAAGGCAAGGCTACGATCGTCGTGCTCCTCGGGGTTGGATGCCATCTCCAGGACGACGTCGGCGATGTTCTCCGTTTTCAACGGCTCGATCGCACCGAGCAGCGGATCGGCATACGCGATTTCTTTGTCGCCGCGTTGCTCCAGGTGCGCCCGCGCGGCTTCCATGTCGCCGAGCCTGCGGTAGGCCAGCGCCAGCTGGTAGTGGACGATCGTTGCCTGGGGTTGCAGCGTAAGAGCTTCGGTGAAATGTTCGACTGCCTCCTCGGGTCTGCCGAGAGCGCTGGCGGCTTTGCCCAGACCGCCGTGGGCGGCCCCCTTGGCTGGGCTGAGCTCGAGGACGCGCCGATACTGCCGGTACGCTTCCTCATTCTCGCCAAGCGTCAGGTGGAGCTCGGCGAGGTGGAGGCGCGCCGGGATGTCTTCGGGCCGGATCAGAAGCGCGCGCTCGTACGCCCCCTTCTCAAGCTCGGACTTGCCGACGATCCGGTAGATGAAACCGAGATAGTAGGGCCAGCGGAACTCGCTGGGCTTGAGCCGCTCGGCGTTGACGAATGCGACCTCCGCCGCGCAGGTGATGGGCGAGGTAATAGGTGCCGAGGGTGCCATAAGCGTCGGCGAGTTCGCCGTCAGTGCCGGAGGTGTTGAGCACGGTTGTGCGCTCCTGGAGCTCCTCGAGACGGCGACGCGTCGCGTCCTCCATGGCCGACAGATCGGGAAGCGGAAGCGGCGTCAGTTCCGACCGCTCCACCGCCTCCGCCTGGAAAACCAGCAGGAGCGCCACAGTAAGGACCAACGATCTCCGCACGGTCGCCAAACCGTCACTCCCCGTTCTTTGCCGTCGAACCGGCCCCCCTGGTCAGGGTGGTGTAGCGATCGACGGCGATGCCGGGCCATACCTCCACCGCCCCGTCGGGCCAGTGGACCTCCACCCGATCGACGGTCGCGGCGTTCCCAAGACCGTAGAGCAACCTTGGATCGTTGGCGGATGCATAACCGCCATCGGTGCGGACCCGTCTCCATAGAACGGGCTTGCCCTTGCGGTGGACCCCGACCCATGCGCCGATCTGGTCGCGTGGGGGATCGCCGGCCACGAGCCGCAGACCGATCCAATGGTTGTGGTTGGCGTTGTTGTTGATCAGCAAACGCGCCCGTCCGTTACAGTTTTCCAACAACACATCGGTGTCGCCGTCGTTGTCCACGTCCCCGAAGGCGAGACCTCTGCTGACCTCGGAAAGCTCGAAGACCGAGCCCGCCGTCGCTGTCACGTCTTCGAATCTGTTGGAGCCGACGTTGTGGAAGAGCTGGTTGGGCTGGCTCATCGGGAATGGGTCGCCCTGGCGCACCAGAGCTTCGATGACGAAGACGTCGCCACTCGCGGTCATGAGGTCGAGCAAGCCGTCGTTGTCGTAGTCGAAGAAGCGAACCCCCCAGCTCGTACGGCTGACGCTCGGCGGGCCCAGACCGCTGCTGGTGGTCGTGTCGTCGAAAAGACCAGCCCCGTCGTTGATGTAAAGGGTGTTGGTCTGGGTACCGAGGTGGGTCATGAAGAGGTCTTCGTCGCCGTCGAGATCAAAGTCGGCGGCGTCCACGCCCATGCTTGACTCGGAACGACCGTCCGCGTTGACCGCGGTCCCGCTGAACATGGCGTCATTGACGAAGGTGCCGTCCCCCTGGTTGATCCACATGTGGTTCGGAATATTGTCATTGGCGACGTACATATCCATCCACCCGTCGAGGTTGAAATCGGCAGCCATAACCCCGAGGGCCTTGCCGTCGTCGCGTCGTACACCACTCTTGAGGGACCGGTCCTCGAAAGTGCCGTCTCCCCGGTTGCGATACAGCCGGTTGGTGACGGCGGAGTAGGTCTCGGGCGCGCAGTAGCCGGGGATCCCCGACGGCAGCCGGCAGATCTTGTGGTTTTCGTAGGTGAAGGCCAGGTAACAGCCGACAAAGAGATCGAGTCCTCCGTCCCGGTCGAAGTCGAGAAAGGTGGCTCCCGAGTTCCAGCGGGGATCCTGGATGCCGGCCGCCCCGATCACCTCCTCGAAGGTGCCGTCGCCCTTGTTCCTCCACAGCTGGTTGGGGCCGAAGTTGGTCAGAAATATATCGACCCATCCGTCGTTGTCGTAGTCGGCCGCCGCGATACCGACGCCGTAGCCGTCGGCCTGGATCCCGGACGCCTCGGTCACATCCGTGAAGCCGAGCACACGGCTGCCGTCTTCCTTGACGACCAAATCGTTACGGTACAGACGATCGCGAAGGGGGAAGCCCTTCTGCGGTGGCTGGTCGGCATCGGCGGCGGTCTTTTCCGGACCGAGCATGGTTCCCTGAATCAGGTAGAGGTCGAGGTCGCCGTCGTTGTCGAAGTCGAACATCCCGCAACCAGGACCGCTGATCTCGACGATGTAGAACTCGCCGGAAACGCCGGCAAAATGTACGAAGTCGACCCCGAGCTCCTCGGCGCGATCCTCGAAAAGATCGGTGTTCGCAGCCGGGTTTTCGGCGTGCACGGTGAGGGAGAACATCACCAGCAGAAATGTGAGCAGCCGGACCGCTTTAGTGTGGTGCGGCATTTCAGACCTCCCGAATCCTGTTGACGCCGACGATCGACTCGTCGGCAACTCTCTGACAGGGACGGTTCATGGCTTCGCCCGTTCAGCTGCATGATACCTCTCGAAGAAATCGCTCTCCTTCTCCAAAAGGCGGGTGCCCGGGCGGATCGTGTCGCCAAGCTCCATGAATGCTCTGCTTTCGAGATCGTACGCCGGCCACTCGGGAAGGCCGACGCCGTTCGGATCACCGTGTGCCGCAAAGTTGACCCAGTAGCCCAACATCGTGTCCGCCAACCTATCATCCTCCATTTTGGGGGAAAAGGACGCGAGGTGGAAATTGCCGAAGACATAGACGATCTCGGCTCCGTGGTGGGAACCGTAGATGTCGCTCTGGGGAATCGGCGGCACGCGGGTGAAGTGGTAGAGCCAGGCGTTGGCGTCACCCGTTGCCGTCAGACGCGCCCACATTCGCATCTGCCAGGTGAACCAGGCATCACCCACGCTGGCCACGAAGACTTCTCGTACATCCGTGTCATCGGTGACGGGATAGGCTTCGAGGAAATCGCCTGCGAGGTCACCGTATCGCCATTCCGCGAACCGTCGAAATTCCTCGACGGTTGCCGGGCCGTCGTCGTTGGCATACATTGACCCCTCGTCGGCGTTCGAACCGACGATCACCGGTGCGCGATTCTGGCGACCCTGTTCGGAAATCTCGGGACCCCGCATCGGTGTCGTCAAAAAATTAATAATGGCACCATTATGTTTAGTACCATTCAAATTAAGGTGAAGATATGAAAATCGCGGTTACCCTTATTTTGCTGTCAGGATTCTCAATGCTGTCGCTGGCTTGCACTCAAGTGCCCTCCGACGAAAACGGCAACGGGATGGTTGAGCCGGCAAAACAATCCGACGACGCCAAACTGGTATTTTCGAGCCTGGAGCTCGATCAGACGAATCGTGGCAGCATCAATATCAATGGCTACGACCGGCACTTTTCCGTTACGTTTTCCACCTCGTATGACAAGAACAAAGCCTATCCAGTCGTTCTGTTTTTTCATGGTTGTATGTGTCGTCCCAGTCACACCGAAGAAATCATAAAGAGTTATTTGGACTGGAAACCGAGATTGGATTCGTATAAAGACGATTTCATCACCATCAAAATGTCTGCATTTTCCGAGAAGAAACCGGAAGTTCCCCAGGAAGTTGATGAAGGTGGAGCACGCGGTATGTGGTTCTGGCATGAAGGTTTTGAGTCAGAGCGTGACGATTACGCGTTCGTTGATACGTTGTTAACAGAGTTACTGTCGTCGTCTGAAATCAATATTGATCCGGAAAACATCTTCGGGGTCGGTCATTCATCCGGGGCGATCTTCTTGCTGTCGTACGTACTCGGTGGCCCGGTCGATCTGACCGATGTCAGCATAAATGACACCTATACCTTTAAGGCCATTTCCGTAACAGGAGGTTCAACGTTACGGAAAGGGATTGTCGATTTCAAAGAAAATACGCCCGACACTTTGCCATCTGTTTTGCACATCCAGGGCGAGCGAGATAAAGGGCTGTGGTTTAACGGTCAGGAAACGGGTAAGAGTGGTATCAATTTTCTGGAATTTGCCACTCCTTCCCCGCCAACGATTATTGACGGAATACGAAGCACAGCACATGGGCGTACTTACTCTGCGTGGGACGAAAATACGCCCTCAAATCCAAGTACCCTGGAAAAATGGGCTAAGCATCTCGATCTCGAATATTCAGGGTACGAGGAATATTCCCAATATTTCATCTACAACTTCGCGCCGGTAACGACTTCAGAGAATGTGCTCGTCGGCGTGAGGATCAAAGATTGCGGGCATAGCCTTACCGCGGATCAATATCAATCTGATTTCTTCCGAATATTCTCACAGCAAAATGGCCATCTGTCGGAGTACGACAGCGCGATATCTCGAGACACGGCGATGACGTTTTGCCAATAGCAATTATTATTATGCATCTCGAAAGCCGAGGCCAGGCTGGAGGAATCGCAGGATGACAAAGCGAGTAAGGAACCAAGAAAAGTGAAACTACAATCCACGCCGTTCTGCGTAATCCTATTACTCGGGATGATCGGGTGCGCCGACCCGGACCCCGCTCAGATGTCGGAGGCCGATCTTCGCGCTACCGCCGAGGCCATTCACGATGCAGTGATCACCATCGACACTCACGTCGATATCCCATTCGACTTCGCGACCGAGTCGGTCGATCCGCTGAACAGTGTTCGCCAGGTCAATCTCGACAATATGCGTGCGGGCGGCCTCGACGCCGCGTTTTTTATTGTTTTTGTGGGTCAGACCGAACGGACCCCGGAGAACTACGCACAAGCGAAAACCGATGCAATGACGATGTTCGATGCGATCCACCGTATGACGGACGAGATGTATCCGGATCTCATTGAGTTGGCCTACTCCGCTGACGACGTCGAACGCATCCGCGCTTCCGGCAAGCTCGTCGCCGTCATCGGCATTGAAAACGGGTATGTCATTGGTACTGATCTATCGCTCCTCGAGCGTTATCACGAACTCGGCGCCCGTTACATCACGCTGTCGCACGGTGGCCACAACGATATCTCCGATTCCTCGCGGCCACGCCCCGAGTTCGGGGACGAAGAATCGGAGCATGGCGGGATCAGCGAGTTCGGAGAGCGAGTCATTGCCGAAATGAATCGGCTCGGCATCATGGTTGATGTCTCCCACATCTCAAAGGCCGCGGCGCTCGACGCGATACGACTCTCCCGCGCACCTGTAATTGCATCCCACTCCAACACACGCGCAGTCAGGGACCATTTTCGCAACATGGACGACGAGACACTCCTTGCGCTCAAGGATAGCGGCGGGGTCATGCAAGCCGTGGCGCTGGCTGAATTCGTCAAAGACCTGACGCCGGAGCAACAGGAAGCGGCCGCCAAGGTGCTGGAAGATTACGAGCTGGAGCGGCTCAGCGATTCGCTCTCGCTCTCCGCCGACGAGCGCGGCAAGATCATGGCGCGTCTCCGTGAGATCGGCTACGCCGACGTCGGTGATTTCATCGATCACGTGGATCATGCGGTCGACCTGATCGGCATCGATCACGTGGGGCTGAGCTCAGACTTCGGCGGCGGCGGCGGCGTTGTCGACTGGTTCGACGCCGGCGAAACCATCAACGTTACACTGGAGCTGCTGCAGAGGGGCTACAGCCATGACGACATCGAGAAACTGTGGGGCGGAAATCTGCTGCGGGTCTGGCGCGAGGTCGAGGCGGTCGCCGCCGAGTCCGGCCAACATCAAACTGTTAGCGAGCCAGGCTCGTCTTCGGGCCTGGCGCTGGGCCGGCGAGAGACCGTCATCAGGGCGCTCGCGGGCTGAGCAGCGGCGCCGCTTGGCAGTAGCGGGCAAGAGCCTCGGACGGCTCGCGAATTCTCTACAATTGCGGGCTCGTGCTACCAGGGTACTCCTTGGTCTGTACCCATGCCCGGACCCAAGAGGACCGAATTCAAGAACAATCGCTCCATCCCTGGATACCAGCCGCGATGCGTTGGATTCGAGGCAAAGAGAATCACTTGTCCGCGGCCATAGCTCTCAACCGTTGCAAAGGCTGAATTGGCAAGTCGCCGTCTTGCTTCAGGCCACAGCAAGCCGCTCAGTCGCAAGTTATCCTCATCGACGAGCCGGACCGGCGTGTCGGCCGGGCGCTTGGACATCATAACTCTGTTTCCTCTTGCCATGATCGGCATGAATTTGCCCAGTCCAAAACCAAGCCAATGACGCTCGTCAATGCTCGCCTTGAGAAACACACCCGACGGACTAAACTGTCGTTGCCACGCATCCAGGCGCTTGAGCTCTTCATCGCTAATCGAGGGAGCCGATTTCTCTTCCTTCGCCTTCTTGGCGTCAGATATCTCCTTCTCGTGTGTACCGGATTTACCGCCCCAGAGATCATCAAAGTCGATCTCGATAGCATCCGCGTGTTGTTCTCTTTGAAGGTCTTCTTTATACACGGCCAACTCGTCCAAGACATCTCGCCGCATTCTCACCGAGGAGATCTCGTTGCCACTTGCGATCTCAACCGCCGAACGGCCAAAGGCTATAAGCGTTCCGCCTTCAGCAACCCACTTCTTAACCTCCTCCGAAACGGCGCCGCGCTCAGAAAGAATCAATACGTTGTACTTGCGCAAGTCATTTCTGCCTTCGACAGGCGAAACGCGCATCTTGAGGCGATAATCCAACAGATGCCACACCGCTCCGAAAGCGTTCGACATGCCGTCCGCCGAGAGGGCCACCCGTGGCGCGTGCAAGAGAACGAACTTGGGGCCGCCCAGATCTGGACCGACCTTGCCGACCGAAGCGGACTGCGCCGGTCGAATCGTCACGTCGAAGTCATGCGCGAGTTGTTGCAGGATCTCGCCGAGATTGTCCGGGTTCTCATGGGCACGAAGCATGAGGGCGCCAGGTTGATAGTGGTGGCCATCCAGATCAAACGGTTCTATCGCCACGCGCAAATGACAACCCTGCTCGAACAACCGAACCATCGCGTCGTACACTGCCGCGCTGGAAAAATCGACGACGTACCCGTACTTCGGCTTGCGCTTCCAATCGATCGATTCGCGCGTCGGCATCGGGGCTTCTGAGCCTACTTTCACGTCCGTAACCGTGTCCACCCAATAGGACTCCAGGCCGTAGGCCATCGGAAAGTTCCACGCCGTGACGTCGTAGAATCGTGACCCCTCGCCCTTCTCCAGTTCTTCGCGCTCAATTTTCAGATAATCGTTGTCCGGTCGTATATCAAAACTCAGAAAGATATGCACTACACGGCGATGGGGCTGGGCGGATTTCACCACCAATGTGCCGACGGGAAGCTCTAACGCCTCCGTCTTATTCCCCCAGATGTCGGTCGCCCCTGAAATACGAACGGGTTCTTGGGCGAAACCATATTCTATGGCGTTCCGATCCAGCAGCGCGATAAATCGTGACATCCGCGCTCGGTCCGCGTTTGGCGGCATCAAGAAGGTCCCTGTCAGTTCACCATCGCCGTTGACAGCAGCGAGGTGCTCTGCGTAGTAATCACGGAGAATCTCGCGACGATTGTTCTTCAAGGTATTCAGATTGGCGAGCGAACTGACGAGGTGGTGATGAACCGATTCACGATACGTGAGTAGGTGGCCCGTCTCGAGCTTATATGCAGCACTGTTGACACCAGCCTGCTCATAGAGCAGCGCGATAGCGCCACCTGCCCAAGAGCCGGTATAAATCGCCGCAAAATCCGTATTCCAATCCTTGGCATAATAGCTCCACCCATGCTCATCGAAGGCGGCACCCTGCTCAAAGCCAAATAGCTCGCGCCAGTACAGATCCTTATCAGAGTAGAGAGGGTTCAGCGGTTG
>RCNG010002108.1_pt1 | contig 10208 bp, 10 predicted proteins | sample 2041371 | NCBI WGS metagenome assembly RCNG01 (sample SAMN09708227, study PRJNA481090) | Marine sediment metagenome, whole genome shotgun sequencing project. | biome: marine sediment; feature: ocean; material: sediment; isolation source: Sewage treatment plant 1 marine sediment (STP1) ... | reverse complement strand
GAAGGCCGCCCGGTCGTGCTCGCCGATCCCGACGGTCCCGCCGGCACCTCGATCCGGTCAATCGCCGATCACCTCGTCCAACTCATCCCCCCGACGGCAGAAGACACGTGCACCGCGAGGATCGCAGTCCTAGAAGAGCAGATCGCGGCCTTGTAGGCCGGAGTCGCCAGTCGCCAGTCGGTGGTCGGTAGCTGAGCAGCGGCTCTTCGGTTTCTTGTCTTGCTACGTGCTACTTGCTACCTGCAGAGCTGATTCACCATTGGGTACGGGTTCGCCCAGTCTCGATTTCCGGGCTTCCAGCCGAGGTGGAAGCCAAGAGGGCGAGTTGCCGGAGGTTCCCACGTAGCCAACGAGGTCGCCGGCCGCGACACGCTGGCCGCCCACAAGCCCGTCGGCCCAGGCGTCGAGGTGGGCGTAGTAGTACATGTCACCCGAATTGCCGAGGAGATAGAGCGAGATGCCTCCGAGCGCGCTATTCGACAGCCGGTAGATGCCGCCCGCTTCCATGGCAACCAGCGGCGTACCGCGTGATGCCGACATGTCGACGCCCTTGTGGGTGCGGCCGCCGGAACGTGGTGCTCCCCATGAGTCGGAGAACGACGAGGCCCCGTTGACCGGGCAGACCCGGCTGGCCGCTGTGGGGGTCGGCACGGTCGTGCTGGTGGTGGTCGTTGCGACCGGAACGGTCGTGCCGGTCGTCGATGTGGTGGTCGTTTCTTCCGACTCCGATCCATCGGAAGCAACGGCGGTGGTCGTCGTCGCTGCCATCGCCGCTGTTGTCGTCGTCGTGGGGGCAACGGTGGTGGTCGTGGTCGTGGGTGCCGATGCCTGGGGTGTTGTCGTCGTGGTGGTGGTCGCCGCCGCCTCGGCTGCCGCTCGGGCCGCCTCTGCCTCGCGTCGTTTGCGCTCTGCCTCCGCGGCGCGACGCTGCCGTTCCTCTTCCTCGCGCCGCTTGCGCTCCTCTTCTTGCCGCTGCCAGTTGGCCTCCAGCTCGCGGTACTCGGCGTTTGCTGCATCGAGCTCGACCAGCAGCTGCCCGGCGAGCCCTTCGATTTCGGCGACCAGGTCTCGTTGCCGGGTGAGGGCATCGTCGAGTTCCTGCGCCTGGGCGCGGTACTGATCCTCGACGGCGAGCATCTCGAAGATGACTTCGTGGTCGCGATCACTGGCGGCATGGAGATAGGTAGCGCGGACCGGGATGTCGGAGAAGCTCGTTGATCCGAGGATCGTCGCGACGCCACCATCCGAACCGGCGGTCATGTAGGACTCGCGGACGACCTCGGCTGCCGTCAGTCGGAGGACGGCGAGTCGCTGCTCGGTCTCGGAGACCCGGGTGGCCATCGCGTGGAGGCTCTCGCGGATCTGGATCTCCTCGGCGACCGCCGCCTCGTACTGGATGTCGGTCGCCTCGAGGGAGGCCGAGATCTCGCCGTTTCGTTGCCGCGCTGCCTCGAGGTCGGCAGGCGTGACTTCGCCATCGTCGACGGCAAACGCGGGCGCGGCCAAGCCAACAACGAGGAGGATGATGAGGGCGATGTGTGTCTTCATAATTCCGCGATCAACTCGACCATCGTGGATGGCCCCACTGCGCCCGCCGAGAACCCTAATTCTCCATCGGCCTGGAGCTTGATCATCTGAACGATCACCTGGTGGGTGGCCGCCGCGCGAAGGTCCGGTGGGACGAACGCATACACAGCATCGACAACGTCTCTGATCGTCGCAGCACCGGCGCCGATCACCGAGACGATCTCGCGTTCTCTGGCGAGGCGATGCTCTATGTAGCCCGCAATGACATCTCCCGCGTCGTCCATCGGAGCGCCGTGTCCCGGCTCGAGCCGGCCGACACCGAGGTCCCGGACCCGGTAGAGCGACTCAAGGTACGCCGCTGCATCGTCCATCACGACGGTGGAGCCACCCATGATGTGGTCTCCGGTGAAGAGCCGGTCGCCGAGCCGAAAGCACAGGTGGTCGGCAGAGTGGCCGGGCGTATGCACGGCCTCGAGCGGCATGCCTCCGACGGAAATCTCATCTCCGTCGACGACGCGCAGGTCGGGGTCGAATCCGGGGCCCGATTGGTTCCCGTAGACCGGAACGTCGAGTCGCCGAGCGAGCGGGTTCGACAACGGGGCGTGATCCAAGTGCGTGTGGGTGGCAATCACCCCGACCGGGCGACGATCGCCGATAGCGTCGATGATCGCCAGGAGGTGTCGGTCGATCTCCGGCCCCGCGTCGATCACGGCAACTTCACCATGCACCGCAATGAGATAGGTGTTCGTCCCCGGGCCGGTATAGATGCCGGGGTTCGGTGCGAGCACCGTCTCGACTCTCACGCCGGTCCGACGTCGGTGACTTCACTCACCCCGGCCTTGATGAAACGCTCGACCGCGGCCCGCTGGCTCGGGGTCATGCGATCCGGCGCTGCTGCCTCGAAGCCGGGATCACCCGGCATCAGGATCTCAATCGCCTCGTCGGCGACGACGATGCGCGGTTCCACCGGGGCGATGGGCACAAGCGTGCCAACCCGTTCGTCGAATTCACGGGTCGTGGCGAACTCCCCGAGGTAGGCGAGCGTGCGACGGGTCGGGAAGGCGACGGACCACGCACCTTCGCGGCCGCGCCGGAGTGCGTCTTGGGGCCGGATCCACTGTGCATCTACGAGCTCGGCACCATCGACGAACGGATCCACGCCCGAAGCGACCACGGCGCCGAAGAAGCGCGTGTCGAAGCGGACCGGGAGCAGCTCGGGGGTGATCCAGTTCGCGAAGTAGCGGAGGTCGTCGGTTGCGAACCGGCGTCCGCTCTCAATGGCGGCAGCGAAGATCTCCACACCCATGGGACGCTCGGGCGCTGCAACGGTTCCGCGGTCGAGCAGCCAGATGCCCGTCTCCTCGACGAGTTCGCGAACGGCGGCTGCCGTCCACGCAACGAGCGCTGCATCGCTTGACGCCACTGCATCTCGAGCGACGGAGCTCCCGTCGACTTCGTCGACCGCACCGCCGGGGAACACCCAGGCACCGCCCATGAACCGGGCCGCTGGCGATCGCTGGACCATGAGGACTTCGAGGCCGGAGCTGGAGTCTCTCAGGAGGCAGATCGTCGAAGCGGGTCGCGGGGCCCGCGTCACGACACGATGGTCCAGCGATTCGCGTAGCGGGCGACGACCCAGCGACGAATCGCTTCTCTGACCGCGGGTACGAGGAGCAGGAACCCGACCGCATCGGTCAGTAGACCGGGGGTGAGCAGGAAGGCGCCGGCGATCAGAATCATGGCGCCGTGAGCGAGCGGCGATCCGGGGAACGCCCCTTGCTGGAACTGGTTGCGGACCGACTGGATTGTGGCCCGGCCTTGCCGCGTCACGAGCCAGGATCCGACGAAGGCCGTGACCACGACGAGTCCAATCGTCCACCACACCCCTACGGCCTGGCTGAACGCGACCAACAGCGCGATCTCCGCAATCGGGATCGCGATGAATGCACCGAAGAGGATCCAACGCCATGGCACGGAGCCGAGGATACCGGTCCCGGTAGTCTGCAGACGTGGACCCACGCGATCTCCCCTCTGTCGATGCGCTGGCCGGTGACCTCGCCGGAGAATCCAGCTTGCCGCAGGCCTTGCTGGTCACCATTGCGCGCCAGACGATCGACGAAGCCCGCTTGGCGATCCAGACCGGATCCGAAGCCGATCCTGCTGCCATCGCCGCGGCGCAGGTGCGCAGACTGGAATCGTCGCGGCTCCGGCCGGTGGTAAACGCCACCGGAGTGCTGCTCCACACCAACCTCGGGCGAGCGCCGACCGCCGCCGCACACCCAACCGGATTCACCAACCTGGAGTTCGATATCGAGACGGGTTCCCGAGGCAAACGCGCCGCCCACCTCCATGCGCTGATCGCATCGACCGTCGGAGCTGAGGCAGCGCTAGCTGTGAACAACAACGCCGGCGCCCTATTCCTCGCGCTCGCCGCGCTGGCGGGGCGCGACGGCCGGGTTGCGGTTTCACGCGGCGAGTTGATCGAGATCGGCGGTTCATTCCGCCTCCCCGATCTGATGACGGCCTCCGGCGTCCATCTTGTCGAGGTCGGAACCACCAACCGCACGCGGGCGAGCGATTTCACCGACGCCCCGGGACCGGTCGAAGCGGTGCTCAAGGTGCACCCGTCGAACTACCGGGTCGAGGGGTTCACCGACGAGGTGTCGTATGCCGAGATGGCCGATGTGGCTGCGGCGCTCGACGCACCGTTCATCGCCGACATCGGCAGCGGCCTCCTCAACGAAGACGTCCCCTGGATAGCCGGCGGTCCGCCAGGCTGGCTTGCCGCCGAGCCGGGCGTGCTCCAGACACTCGAACGCGGCGCCGATGTGGTGCTGTTCTCCGGCGACAAGCTGCTTGGCGGCCCGCAGGCAGGCGTCGTGGTCGGCCGGCGCGATCTCGTCGCCGACATGGCACGCCACCCCATTGCCAGGGCGCTGCGGGTGAATACGCCGACCATCTCGCAACTCACTGCGACATTCGAGGCGTATGCATCGGGGAGCGTCCGATCTCTCCCGTTCTGGAGGATGGCCACGACTCCGACCGACGTGCTTCGAGAACGATGCGAAGGACTGGCTCGTGCTTCGGGGCTACCAGCCGAGATTGTCGAGGGAGCGTCCCTCCCCGGTGCGGGTTCGGTTCCCGGCCTCACCATCCCGACGCCCGTGCTCCGCTTCGGGGGCAGCGCGGAGCGCACATGGAGACGGCTCGCCGACCACAGCCCCCCTGTCATTGCGGCTCGCCGTGACGGGGCGACCGTGGTGAACCTGCGCTCAGTCGAACCGGATGAGGACGCGATCATCGCCGCCGCGTTGGCTGCAATCTGATGCCAATTATCGGGACGGCCGGGCACGTCGACCACGGCAAGTCGACCCTCGTCCAGGCACTCACCGGTCGAGACCCCGACCGTTGGGCCGAGGAGAAGGAACGGGGCCTCACGATCGACCTCGGCTTCGCATGGGCGGCGCTCGGGGACATCTCGGTCGGATTCGTCGACGTACCGGGCCATGAGCGGTTCGTCAAGAACATGCTCGCCGGCGTGGGCGGCATCGACGTTGCTCTGTTCGTGGTGGCAGCCGACGAAGGATGGATGCCGCAATCGGAGGAGCACCTCGCGGTGCTCGACCTCCTTGATGTCCGACGAGGCGTCATTGCGATCACCCGCGTCGATGTCGCCGACCCGGACCTGGTCGAGCTGGCCCAGATCGACGTCGAGGACCACGTTGGCGACACCGTTGCCGAACAGTGGCCAATCGTGGAGGTCTCTGCAATCAGCGGGGCCGGCATGGACGCTCTTGTTGAGGCGCTCGAGAAGGCGCTGGCCACCGCGGGCCCCGCTCTGGTTTCTGGACGCCCCCGTATGTGGGTCGACCGCTCGTTTGGGATATCCGGTGCCGGGGTGGTGGCCACCGGGACCTTGACCGGTGCCGCGATCCGTGTCGGCGACCGGTTGCAGTGCTTCCCGGGCGGAGAAGCGCGGATCCGGAGCCTCCAGTCGCACGAGGTCGACCAGAAACAGATCGAGCCGGGCAACCGCGCTGCGGTGAACCTCGTGGGCGTCGAGCAGCGCGACCTCGATCGCGGCACGCTTCTGGCGCGTCCAGGATCGCTCGGTCTGACGAGTCGCTTCCTCGCGTCGCTGACCTTCCCGCCGCGCTCCGCCGGCGAAATCACCGATCGGGGGGCCTATCACGTCCACCTGGGCACAGCGACGATTCCGGCACGCATAAGGGTCCTTGCGGGCGGCGACCGTCCCTCGATGGTCATCACAACAGCGACGCCGGTTCCCGTGACGATGGGCGACCGCTTCATTCTTCGCGACACCGGCCGTCGATCAGTGGTCGCCGGTGGCATGGTGCTCGATCCCGTACCCAGGAAGCGACCGAAGGCCGAAGACGCCGCGATCCTGGCTGCCGCAGTCGACGGCACGCCGGATCAGCGGGCCGACGCCCTCGTTGCGGTGCACGGGTCCATCTCTGCTCTCGCCGTTGAGCAATCGTCGGGCGGCGGCACGCCCGCATCCGCCGTTGCTGCCGGCGACCGGTACCTCACTCCCCAGCAATTCAGCGCGTTTGGGCGCGGCCTCGTCGAAGCGGTTACCGGCCACCACGAACGCTATCCGTTGCGTCCCGGCCTCCCTAAGTCCGAGGCGGCGTCGCGGCTGGGTGCCGATCCCAACCTCGTCGCCTTGCTCGTCGACGCGGACGCCGATCTCGTCGAGGACGGCCCGGTCGTCCGACTTGCGGCATTCAAGCCGCAGCTCGGCGTCGACGAGGAAGCGGCCTGGGATACGGCGAAGATGGTGCTTGCGAGCGATCTCGCCGTTCCGCGGGCTTCGGAACTCGGTATCCCTCCGGAGGTTCGCCACGCCCTCATCCGCAACGGCGACCTGGTTCGCATCGACGACGATCTCGTCTTGCTCCCCGATCAGGTAGCCACGATCACGACCGGCCTGGAATCACTTCCCGACGCCTTCACGGTGGCGGACTTCCGCGATCACTTCGGCCTATCTCGGCGGCATGCCGTGCCGCTGGTCGAATGGCTCGACGCGGAGGGGTGGACCAAGCGGTCCGGAGATGTGCGATCGCTCAGGTCACCGCGCGGAGGTTCTGCTGACGGCGCTCCGACTCTGTGAGCCCGCCCCAGATGCCGTATGGCTCGCGAATCGTCATCGCGTAGTCGAGACAGTCATCGCCGACCGGGCAGATCCGGCAGATCGACTTGGCTCTCAACTCTCGGCGTTGGCGCTCCTCTTTGCGCTCGGTCACACTCGGAGGGAAGAACAGATGCGAATGGCTCCCGCTGCACGAAGCAACCGGTTGCCAGGAACGATCGAGCGCCATGACCATGTATGCCCTCCACGAGTTCGAAATTCGTAGCCAGAGCGAATGTAGGAACCCGGAACGCCCGATGCCAGGAAATATCTGGCAATACGTCGACTTTTTTCGCGACATTTTTCGCGTTCTCGTGCCGGCCGCGCTGTCGACTGCGCTACTCGCCCGTTGCCGGGCCGACTTCGAGCACGATTCCATCGACGGAGATGACCTCCACGGAATCGCCGGACTCGATGCCCGCCTCGCGGTGGGCCGTCGCGCGCCAGCGCGCCTCGTCGACGACCACGACTCCGTTCGGATCGAATGCCGTCTCCGCCGTTCCGTTCCTCCCAATGAGATACTCCCGGCCGATCGTGGTGGTGGAGAACCGGGACCGCACGATGGTCGTCAAGGCCACGCCGTAGAAGAGAGCAGCGCCAGCCACAACGACGAGAACAATCCACCACGTCGGCGCCAACTGTGGCCGGGCCGCCGTGAGAGTGAGTCCGCCGGCGGCGAGCGAGATCGTCCCGACGATGCTGCGCCAACCCAGCCGGTTGCGCTGGAAATCCCAGGTGTACAGGAGAAGCCCGGCGACGACGGCGCCGACCGACGGCCATGAGATGGGCAGCGTTGCCAGTCCGTAGCCGGCGAGCAGGAACGCAAGAACCGACGCGGCGGCGCTCACGCCTACGCCGGCTGCATAGAACTCGAAGGTCGCCGCCGCGATCGCCGCCACCAGGAAGAAGAACGTCGCTTCCGGCTCGGAAGCTAGGCGCAGGAAGCGGTCCCACAAGCCGGGCTTGAGGAACTGAACCAGGCGTGACGGCACGACCACCTCGGTCCCGTCCTCTTGCACCACGACTTCGGCAGTCGAGATCTCGTAGGTGGCGTCTCCGCGCAGAACGACCTCGCCGTCGAGGCCCACGATCAGCTGCCCGATGCTCGGCACTACGTGGTCGATGTATCCGGGAACCACCTCGCCAACGACCACAGACTGCGTGTCGAGGATGGTGGCCGTCGACGAAGCATGAGCTACGCGTTGCTCCTCGGTCTCGCCCGAGAAACGGGATACGTTCGGCGTCACCGTGTGCGATCCGGTCATCACCGCAGGCTCGAGATACCCGAAGCGGGTCCCCGGCGCCGCAGCACCGATGTCGGCTCGGTTGAGCAGGCTCGCCCCCCCGCCGTACGCGACGGCCGGCCTGGCTCCAATCCACACCACCACCGGTGCTTCGGATCGGTCGATGGCGTCCAGGAGGGCGGTTGGATCGCCCGAGGCAATGCCTTGAGCATCGACCTGGAAGATGAAGAGGTGCGCCGGTGTCTCGATGAGCGTTTCGGTGGCGAAGTCCATCAACCGCTGGTCGAAGGACTTGCGGAGATCGATCACGACGACCGGTAGATCGTCGTCCTGCGCCCCCACAGCCCCCCCAAACGCGACAACCCCAACGAGCACAATGAGCAAGAAGATGATTCGGCGAAGCACAGAAGCGATGTTATGGCCGAGCAAGAGACAAGAGACACCAGACAAGAGAACGTCGGTCCGGTCTCGTGTCTCGTGTCTGACGACTGACGACTCTCTCTTGACTACCCTTCCCGGCATGTCACGAGTACTGATCGTTGCAGACGATGAATGGGTCGTAAACGAGGTGCATTCCGCGCTCAGCATCGGTGAGAACGAGCTCGTCGACCACGCCGATCCCTCGACTGCCGCTGCTGCGATCGAGTCCGGCTCGGCAGACGTTGCTGTCGTTGACCTCCAAGTCGCCTCAATGGGCGGAATGGCCATCACGCGTTCGATTCGCGAACTCGCTGAGCCCGTGCCGATCGTGATGCTCCTCGACCGAGAGGCTGACGCCTTCCTCGCCGGTCGGTCGGGTGCGAACGCGTGGGTGGTCAAGCCATTCACCGCGTTTGCTCTTCGCAATGCGGTCGCCGACGTTTCCGGAGCGGTGTGACGGAGTCGTCCGACCCTGCGAGTACCAACGCTGCGAGTGATCCACGATGACCACTGAGCAGCTGATCTACCTCGTCATCCTGGCCGCCTGCACCGTCGGCTCCGGCTTCTTCTCAGGCTCCGAGACCGCTCTGATCGGGATCTCCAAGGAGCGCGTGCACCGACTCGCCACGGAAAGCAAGCGCGGGCGTCGTGTCGAGCAGCTGATCTCGGACCCGGAACGGATGCTGTCAACGTTGCTGGTGGCGAACAACATCGTCAACGTGCTCGCCGCCGCCGTTGCTACCACCCTGTTCATCGGCCTTGTCGGGGAACAATGGGGCCCGTGGGTCGCGACCGCCGCGGTCACCACCGTGATCCTCATCTTCGGCGAGATCACCCCGAAGACGCTGGCCACCCGCTATCCGGAGCGCTTTGCGCTGGCGGTGGCTCCGGCGATCTGGCAGCTCTCCCGAGTACTCGCTCCGCTCGCGTCGTTCTTCGGCGCCATCACTCGGGGGCTCCTGCGGCTGCTACGAATCCCGGTCCGAGGAGATTCGGATGCGGTCACCGACGACGACATCCGAGCGCTCGCAGAGCTCGGCCACCGCGACGGCCAGATCGAAGAGGTCGAGCGAGAGATCATCGACGCTCTCTTCGACTTGGCCGATCGCCCGATTCGCGAGGTGATGACGCCGCGCGTCGACATCGTCTCGCTGACTGCTCCGGTCACGATGACCGCAGTCAGAGAAGCACTCGCCGAGACCGGCCATTCGCGCTTCCCCGTCACCAGCGGCGATCTCGACGATCTCTTAGGGATCCTGTTTGTGAAGGATCTGCTCCAGCGCACGACCGAGCCAACGTCCGAGGACATTGCCGGCCTGTTGCGCACTGCGCAGTTCATGCCGGAGACGTCGACGATCCTCGACGCCCTCACCGAAATGAGGAAGCGGAAGTTCGCGATCGCGTGTGTAGTCGATGAGCACGGCGGAGTCGAGGGAATCATCACCGCGAAGGATTTGCTCGCAGAGCTTGTCGGCGAGTTGCAGGACGAGTACGACCCAGGAGTTCCGTCCGTGGTGCGGATCGGACCGGAGCAATGGGTCGCAGACGGCCGGCTCCCGATCGAGGACCTCGCCGCCGAGATCGACCGGAGTTTTCCCGAGGGGCCCTACAGCACGGTTGCCGGCTTCTTTATGGCGTTCGCCGGGCATGTTCCCGAGGAGGGCGACGCTGTCGTGATCGACGGCGTGCGGCTCACCGTTCTCGATATGGAGCGGAATCGGGTCGACCGAATCGACGTCTCGATCACCTGATCGAACGCCACGCCGGGAACGGGGGTACAATCCCCGCATTCGGGACGTAGCGCAGCTTGGTAGCGCGCATCGTTCGGGACGATGAGGTCGCCGGTTCAAATCCGGCCGTCCCGA
>RCNG010001978.1_pt1 | contig 10208 bp, 6 predicted proteins | sample 2041371 | NCBI WGS metagenome assembly RCNG01 (sample SAMN09708227, study PRJNA481090) | Marine sediment metagenome, whole genome shotgun sequencing project. | biome: marine sediment; feature: ocean; material: sediment; isolation source: Sewage treatment plant 1 marine sediment (STP1) ... | reverse complement strand
CACCTCCCTTGTGCAGGGCGACCTTGAGGCCGTGACCCCGCAGACGGTAGAAGAACGGCAGGAAGATCCCCGGCCCGTCTCCGGCTTTGTCGTGTTCGCCGGATCGATCGTCTGTTCCGTCCCGCCGATCCATCGGTCGCGGTCTCAAGGCCTCGTGCGATCGGCTCGGGCGACCGCTTCCAGGTCTTCCTCTCGCTTGATCAGCGCGCCGAGGAAGGGGATTTCTTTGGCGAGTTGGCCCCGTTGGACGCCGGCGGCCATCAGCGCCCCGATCCAGTCAACGAGCTCGGAGGTCGAAGGACGTTTGCGCAGTCCGCTGACCTCCCTGAGCCAGTAGAACTTCTCCAGGCAGAGTTCGAGCAGCGTATCGCCGATGTCGGGATGGTGAACGTGGACGATCCGGGTCATGAGATCTTCGTCCGGAAACTGGATGTAGTGGAAGATGCAGCGCCGCAGGAACGGATCGGGCAGCTCCTTCTCGGCGTTCGAGGTGATGATGACGATCGGGCGGTGAACCGCCCGGTGGCTGTCACCGGTCTCGGTCACCGAGAACTCCATGACATCGAGCTCGTGCAGGAGATCGTTGGGAAACTCGAGATCCGCCTTGTCGATCTCGTCGATCAGGAGCACGACCTGGAGCTCGCTGGTGAGCGCCCTGCCGAGCGGCCCGAGGCGGATGTACTGGCGGATGTCGGAGACGTCGTGGTCGCCGAAACGGCTGTCCTGAAGGCGTTGCACGGTGTCGTAGACATACAGGCCGTCGGCAGCCTTGGATGTGGACTTGACGTTCCAGGTCACCTGTTCGAGTCCGAGATCCTCGGCGACTGCCTGTGCGAGAAGGGTCTTTCCAGTGCCCGGCTCGCCCCGCACCAGCAGCGGCCGCTGGATGGTGGCCGAAACATTGACGGCATGCCGCAGCTCCGGCGATGTAATGTAGCTGTCGGTGCCCGAGAAGCGACTGATGTCATGGGCCATGGCTCTTCACTCCAGGATTGCGGGGCGTGTACCTGCTGTTACAACGACTCGAGGACATTCTACTCGGATGGGTGCCACCCTAGGAATGTGGCACCCCATGAGGCGAGAGGGAGAAGACATCGGGTTCCGCCGCCGCCTCGATGACATCGCCAACACGCGCGGGATTCGGGGTGTCGCGGTCGGAGGGAGGTGGCTGTCTGATCAAGACATCAGGAAGGGCCTCGATGAACTGGCGGCCGCTCGACCCCAATAGCCGACGAAGGGCGCCATCATCCGTCTCCCTCCAACAACAGATGGGTGCCGGTTCCATGCCGAGATGGAAGGGAGGCGTTCCTCAATGGAATCTGAAGAATGCGAAGGGCGGCACCCTGGCGTACTCACATCTTGGATGTGATGGAAACGGCTTTCCGGGCGGCGGCGAAGGCGTTCTTCAGATGCTGATTCCGTTTTTCGGATGCGTCCGGATTCAACATCGCAAGCTCCAGCCCCCCCGTTACAGCGCCCAACGCGTTTCGCAGATCATGAAGATCCCGATTCTTGGAGATCTCGACGGCTTCCGGCACGGTGGCGACCGGGAGCGGTATCGAGTGATCGGGACCCGGCGAACCCTTCTCGCTGATCAGCGGCTCGAGCCACGTACAGAGAATGTGCTCCAGGCTTCGGTCAAGATTCTCCTACAGCCATCTTGTGATGTCGATCGCGCTCTGCACGCTGGAAATCCTCGGCCTGCTGTGGTTCGCAGGGTCAATCGGCGACATCGACTCAGGCCGCTCGATACGCGGCCAAAAACGCCGCGATTTTGTAAACACCATCCGTGCGGTGAGTCTTGTTGTTGTGTTCATCGTCGGCGGTGCGATTGCGTGGCTTGGAAACCGCCTACCGCACCGGGCCCTGGCGGTAGGTGCACCGGACCAACTCGGTCGCGCCATCAATCTCACCATCTGGTTTTCCGTATTGTTGACATCGCTCTTGATGATGGCGACCTGCGTCGGGGTCATCGTGTCTTCAGGGTAATTTCTGATCAGTGCCACTCGTAGAAAACGTCCGATCGACGACATGCCGTAAAGCTATCCCGGACCCTCCAGAAACTCAGTTTCCAGGACCGCGCCTGGAAATCGGAAATTCCCGCTATTGATCTTCGGGTTGTGATCCGTGGCACCGGTTGTGTAGGATCGTCGGACAGCAACCCGCGCACCGACAAAGCGCATCAACGGAGGTCGTCATGAGCAGGATTCGTTCCCAGGTCGGTTCCGTTCTTCCCAGGTTCTCAGCTGTCATCTGCCTGCTCGCGGTGGTGGCCCTCATCGCAGCCCCTTCTCACGGCGACGTCGACTCCTCCAAGCTCACGGACTTCGTCGAGCAGGGAATGGAGCTGTGGCATGTTCCGGGGATGTCGGTGGCGGTCGTCTCATCAGACGAGGTGCACTATCAGAGGGGCTTCGGCGCCACGGCCGTCACCGAGGGACGACCGGTAGACGAGCACACCCTGTTCGCCATCGCATCGACCACCAAGGCCATGGTGACCTTCGGACTTCTGATGCTCGTTGACGACGAGAAGCTCTCACTCGATGATCCGATCATCAAGCACATACCGGAGCTCCATTTTCATGATCCCTCGCTCACGCCGCAGCTCACCATCAGGGACCTGCTGGCCCACCGAACCGGTCTGCCGTCCACCGACTACTGGTCCTTTTTTCAGGGCACGCCGTTGGCGGATCAGCTCACTCGCCTCCGAACCGTCCCCCCCGCAGCGCCCGTTCGAACCCGCCTGATCTACCAGAACACCATGTTCGAAATCGCCGGGATCCTCATCGAGCGAGTCAGCGGCCAGCCTTGGCAGACCTTCCTGACCGAACGTCTGTGGAATCCCATCGGGATGCAGGAAACCTACGCCACCCGAGGAGAGATCCCCCAGCAAGCGTCACACGTGACGCCCTACTTCTGGGCTGACGACCGGCTCGGCGTTGCCGAGTGGGACATCCTCGAGGATGTCGCCGATGCGGCCGGATCGGTGTGGTCCTCCATCCATGACATGAGCCTGTGGGCGCAGTTTCTCCTGCGCGGCGGCGTGACGGCGGACGGAGACCGGCTGGTATCGGAAGAGGGCATCAATGAGATGTTCAAACCCCATCAGCTTGCCGCCGCCGGCGATTTCTACCCAACCATCGAGCTTACCCAACCCAACTGGCGCAGCTATGGCCTCGCCTGGTTCCAGCAGGACTTTCAGGGCAGGAAGATCGACTATCACACCGGCAGTCTTTCCGGTTTGATCGCCATGATCGGATTGGATCGAGCGGGCGACAAGGCCGTCGTCATCCTGGGGAACCGCGATCATGCCGAGATGCGCCATGCGGTGTTGTGGCAGGTGATGGATCAGAAGGACCCAGGCCGAAAACGGGACTGGAACCGTGAGGTCTTCGATCTCTACGAATCGCGTGTGCAAGACCGCGAAACGAAGTGGCGGGAAACACTCGCAAAGAAGCTCGATGACACCCAAACGAGCCTGCCTGCCGACGCCTATTCCGGCCTCTACCGAAACACCACCTTCGGCGATTTTCGGATCGAGACCGCGGACAGCTCGTTCACCATCAGCACCGGGCTGGTCGACTTTGAAATGGACCACTGGCACCTGGACACGTTCCTGGTCGAGTACGCCCCGTGGGAGATGCGTCTGTTCGCAACGTTCAAGATCGGTCCGGATGGTTTGGTCGAATCGCTGGATTTTCTCGACTTCACCTTCAAACCGGTGCGAGGGGACTGACGGGTCGGCACCACGTCCAGAATTCACCATTGTTGCGTCGTGATGATTGTCGGAATGGGCGCCACTAGATGGGCGCCGCCAATCTATTCCCTACAGGCTCCTAGGCGACCCCGGCTCCCCCACCGCCCGACCGTTTGACCGCATACATGGCCCGGTCGGCGGCCTCGATGAGCTCCGACGGATCCCACCCTGTCCTGTTCGAGGTGGCGATGCCGATGCTTGCGGACAGCTCGACTTGCGCGCTCTCGTAGCTGAAACCTCTGGCAAAGCCGGCAACGATTCTCCGGGCCACCGTCTCGGCGTCTTCAGCATTGTCCAAACTCTCAAGCACAACGACGAACTCGTCGCCGCCGTATCGAGCCAGAGTGTCGACCTCTCTGGTGCAGGCTCGCAGCCTGGCCGCCGCCTCGCGCAGGACGCAGTCGCCGGCTCGATGACCGTATTGGTCGTTGACCTTTTTGAAGTGATCAATATCAACGAAGAGCAACGCCACGACCGATTCGTTTCGGTCGGACCTGGCAATGGCGCGCTCGAACTCGGCTTCGAAGGCCCGCAGATTCAGCAACCCTGTCTGTGGATCGTGGTGGGCCAGGAACCTGATGCGGTCCTCGGCTTCCTCGCGAAGCCGGTTTTGCTCCTCCACCCATCTTCGGATCACCTCGTTCTGGATCACGTGCAGGATCATGAACACCAGTAGACCGACGACTACCAGGATGATCCGCCAGTCGGCGAGGCCCCCCTCCACCGAGCGAGCGAAGCTGATGACCAGGTGGATGATGGCAAAGCCCATCGAGTAGACCAACAACGGCACGCCCCGGGCCTGCTCGTCCTTGGTGTCGGGATCAGGTCTTGATTCTCCTCGAAGTCGGATGGCCCGATTGATACGGACGCCAACCACATACAGTGCCGGGGGTGCGTACCAGAAGAGGTAGGCCGGGTCCGAAAGATCATCCGGAACCAGATCGGCGAGCCAGGCGAGGTCCCAGGAATCAGCGACCATCACCCACAGATGGGCCAAACCGAAGATAGCGAAGCTCGCACGCCATCTCGGATCACGGGTGCGCCAAGCCGCCTGGAGGAATCTGAGTGTCAGGTATCCATCGAGGAGCACATAGAGGCTGAATGACGGGAACCAGGAGAGGTACTCCTCGATACCCGTGGTTCGTGGCAACAGGACGAAGTAGCCGAAGAGCCCGACCACGAAAGCGAACCGACCCGACGCAGCCAGAAGCTGCAGCGGCCTCAATCTCACGCGGTTCCCGGCAACCTGTGGCTGAAGATCGAGGGCGAGCACAACGGTCAGGTACCAGTTGAGATAGAGGACGTCGATGACGACCCCCACGGTCACGTTGTCTGGCTGCATGAGGTAGTAGGACACCCAATCGCCAGCCAGCCACAGCGTGAAGGCTATGGCCGCAAGACGCCAGAACCACTGTTCGCGGCGGGAGACGTGCGACCCTGTCCCCCTCCATAGGGCGCCGATGGCGAGAACGAAGAGCAGGTTGGTGGAAATGTAATCGTGGACCACCCCCTCGAGAGTTGGGGACAGAGTCCCGTCAGAGGGGAACACCAACAGCACGCCCAACCAGACGATCGCCGTCATGACCCATGGGTCCGACAGCATCGCACGCAGGATCGACCTGGCGTCGGACGGAGTCGCGGTGGCGGTGGTCATTGTGACAATTTCATCCCTGGATTCGACTCGTCTGTTCGGTCTTAGAACAGTCGGCGTTAAATACATACGCAAGGTCGATGCCAGAGATCGGTCCCATCGAAAAGTCGATGAGTGCCTCGCTCTGGGACAGGTGAAGGGCGCCACGTACATATCTGCACGCCTGTTGATAGGTGCGGGGAGGCGCTTTGTTTCTCTACTTACCCTGCGCCGGAGACTGGCCCGCGGAATTCGCCAGGCCCACCGGACGACAGCGAAGGCGTGGATCCCCTTTGTTGTCCTGCTGACGGGATTTTTCCCCACGCTGTCGTCAGCTCAGTGGGCTCAACTCGGCCCCGATCTCGACGGCGCCTGGATCGGCGAAGCTTTCGGCCACACCGTGGCGCTGTCATCGGACGGATCACGTGTGGCTGTCGGGGCGCCGCTCTTCGATCAGCCGCTTCGGCTTCACACATCCTTCACCAAGAACGGCGTCGGCAGCGATATGATGTGGTTCCGAAAAGACTGACGGGTGGTGAAGATGGCGACACTGACATTCTGTGGTGCGGCGGGCACGGTCACGGGCTCGTGCTCGTTGATCGAAAACGGCGATCTACGATTCCTGATCGATTGCGGTCTATACCAGGGCAACAAGAGCGTCAAGGAGCTCAATATCCAACCCTTCCCCTTTGATGCGGGATCGGTTGATTTCCTGGTCTTGACCCACGCCCACATCGACCATTCCGGACTGATCCCGAAGCTGGTCAAGGCGGGGTTCACGGGGCCCATCTACGCCACACAGCCAACCGCGGATCTGCTCGAGTTCATGCTTCCCGACTCGGCCTCGATCCAGAAATCCAACGCCGAGCGTCTCAACCGTAAACGCCGCAGACGCAACCTGCCGGAGTTCAAACCGGTCTACGACTCAGACGATGCGGCGCGAGCGCTCGAGCAGCTGCATCCGGTTGAGTACGAGAACCGGTTCGAGCCCGCCACCGGGGTTCACGTCTGCTTCTGGAACGCCGGCCACATCCTGGGTTCGGCGTCGGTGGAGCTCAAACTCGATGACACGCCTTCGGGCAACCCGCTCCGAATGCTGTTCTCCGGGGACCTCGGCCCGGACGAGAAGGTCTTCCACCCGGAACCCGATGCTCCGGAGGGTTTCGACTACATCATCTGCGAGAGCACCTACGGCGGCCGCGACCGCGACGACTACACCATCGAGAAACGGCGAGCGACGTTGCGGGACGAGCTCAGGCAGGGCCTCGAACGGGGCGGCAACGTGGTCATCCCTTCGTTTGCGGTCGAACGCAGCCAGGAGCTGCTGCACGACATCGGCGTTCTGTTGGCGCGGCGTGAGATTCCTCAAGCCACCGTCTTCCTCGATTCCCCCCTCGCCCGCAAAGCCACCGAGGTCTTCATCCGCCATGCGGGAAGCCTCGAGGATGTCGATGTTCCCACCGAAGATCTCTTTCGCGATCCTCATTTTCGGCTCGTCCAAACGGTCGATGAGAGCAAGGCGATCAACAAGATCAAGAGCGGGGCGATCATCATTTCGGCCAGTGGGATGTGCGACGCCGGTCGGATCAAACACCACCTCATCAACAACATCTGGCGGCCGGAGTCGACGGTTCTCTTTGTCGGCTATCAGGCGCCAGGCACCCTCGGACACGTCCTGACGAGCGGCAGCAAGGATGTCCGCATCCACGGCAAGGAGTTCAAGGTGCGCGCCGCCATCCGCCGCATGGGCAACTACTCGGCCCACGCCGACCAGGGCGAGCTCGCCGATTGGATCACCGAGCGGTCCCCCGTCGTCGGACGCCTCTTTCTCAACCACGGAGAAGATGACGCCAGGAAGGCGCTTGCCGAGCTGTTGGTCGGGCGGGGCCTCGACCCTTCAACGATCGTGATCCCAGCTTTCGACGAGCACTTCGAACTGGTCGCTGGGACCGCTGAGTCCAAGGGTCGGATTGCCAAGCGGATCGATGACAAGGCCCTCGAGCGCGACTGGCACTCGGATTACGCCGTCTTCATCCTTCGCCTCGCAGACTGCCTTGAGGAGACGGCCGATCCGACTCAGCGCACGCACATCATCGCCCAGTTGTCCGAGGCGCTGGATCGGGGCTGAAATCAACAGACCATCGGCAGAAACGACAAACGAACATCGTTGGCTGATCGCAGGTCTGAGACCGGAGGGGGAAGCCACAGAGTTCACCAGCGTGGTTGGAGCGCTAGCGAGCGGGAGCTTCGCGCGACGTGCGAAGTCCTACGTAGGGGTGGGGTTTGTCCCCTCCCGCGCGGATGCTGGATTTTGCAGCCAGCCGACCTCTCAGCTTTGGAGCGCAAACCCTCCCCCACCGCGTCCCACGAGCGGGCGCCTGGATGGGAGCGCCGTCACGCCTCCAGGACCTCTCTCACCTTGGTGGCCAATCCAACGACCGAAAACGGCTTCTGAATAAACTGAACGCCATCCTTCAGGACCCCATGATGTGCAATTACATTGTCGGTGTACCCGGACATGAAGATCCTCGTGATCAGCGCCCACGACGACAACGTCTATGTGCACGGGCTGCTCGGCGCCGGCGTCGACGGGTACCACCTCAAGGACCAGTCGTTGTCCGAGTTGCGCTTGGCAGTCGAGCGCATCATGGCCGGCGAGAAGTGGGTCACCGGCCGTCTCGTGGACCGCCTGGTCAACCTCAACGAGGCCCCCGCCGCTAGTTCTGGTGCCCTCTCGTCCCGCAAGCGCGAGATCATCTCCCTGCTCCAGGCTGGCTTCGACAACCAGACTATCGCCGATCGCATGGGGCTCAGCGTCAAGACGGTCGAGAAACACCTCACCAACATCTACCGACATCTCGGTGTGCAGAGCCGCCTCGAAGTCGTCAGCTACGTGGCACAGCACCCGGAGCTCCTTGACCAGGCCAGCCAGAGTCTGCCCGAGCGCCCCGTCAAGCCGTCGCGTGCGAAGCCCATCTCGATCCTGCTGGTGGATGACAACCTCCGCTACCGCCACCAGCTGCGCAGGATCCTGGGCCGGATCTGCCCGGATGCGACGGTCACCGAGGCCGGCAGCGTAGAGGAGACCGTTCAGTTGTTGGACGGTGTCTCCCCGAGCCTGGCCATCGTCGATGTCGTGCTTGGCGATGAGGATGGCATCCGCTGCACGCGGCGCATCAAGGCGTCATCACCGCAGACTCGGGTGATCCTCGTCAGTGCCTATCGGGACCGCGCCTTCCGCGATGAGGGCCTGCGGGCCGGTGCGGTAGCCCTCCTCGACAAGAAGGACCTGGACGTGGCCACGCTGCGCCAGGTCATCGACGACCTCGTCGCCTGACGGCGATCCCGCGCGGTTCGCGTTCAGGCCAGGTCGCGTGGCGACACGTTCTCGACACGCGGGTGGGGGATCTCCACCTCGAGCAGAAGGCCACCGTCTCGTCGGTTCTGGAGCCTGAGCCGACCACCAAGCAGCGCCACCCGTTCGCTCAGCCCCAGCAGGCCGTAGTGGCCCTCGGCGGCTAGCCTCGAGAGGTTGAAATCCGCCGGCAAGCCCCGTCCGTCATCGGCCAATGAGAGCATCAGCTTGCGCGGCGACGTGTGAAACAGGCGGATGTCGACGGACGTCGCCCCGGCGTGCTTGCGGATGTTCCTGAACCCCTCCTGGATGATGCGGAAGACCGAGAGCTCGATGGCCTCGGGCAGGCGCTGCAGGTTCGGTGACGGGTCGAGGTTGACGACGATCCCTGTGCGCTCACTCCAAAGCTGGCTGTAGGACTGAAGCGCGGCGCCCATGCCCAGGCTGTCGATGGTGGGCGGGCGAAGATCGCCGCAGATGCCCCGCAGGTCCACGACGAGCTCACGGATGCTTTCGCTGATGTCGCCAAGGTCGGCCTTGAGCGTCGTATCGACCTCCGACTCCTCGGTGATGTCACTGAGCTCGTAGTTCACGCTCAGCAGATCCTGGATCACTTCGTCGTGCAGTTCGCGCGCCAGGTGCTTACGTTCCTCCTCACGCTCTGTCAGGAGCCTCCGCTGCGCGTCCTGCAGGGCCACGTTGGTCTGGTCGAGGGCCTTGACCTGGAGACCCAGCTGTTCGACGAGCTGTTGGTTGAGCGTTCCCTGCGCGGCCAGGCTCTCCTCCAACAGCTCCTGTTGCTGGCTCAGTCCGTCGGCCTGGTCACGGGCGTTGCGGAAGCTGTCGAGCGCCCACAGGGCCGGTGTCAACTGCTCAAGATCGGTCGCGCCGAGCAGATCCGACACGAGCTCATCGCGAGTCGTCTCGTCCGTGCGATGCGTGGCCACACAGGAGCCCTCTCGCAGCACCACGATGCGGTCGGTGACAGCAAACAGGTGCTCCAGGTCCTTGCTGCCGAAGACCACTGCGGCACCTTGCTGTCGCCACGTGTGGATCAGCGCCATGAGCCGCTGCTGGTAGGGATAGGACAGCAGGTCGGTGGGCTCGTCGATGATGACGAGCCGGTTGGAATGGCACATCACCTTGGCGATCGCCACCACCTGGCGCTGCTCGCTGGAGAGGTTGGCCGCCTTGTCGCTGAGCGACGCGACATTGAGACCGAGCTCGCCCAAGGCCCGCGCGGCCTCCTTGTCCATGCGCGCGCCATCAGGGATGCTCAACCACCGCCCGCCTCGAGACCACTCCGCTTCATGGCCCAGGAAGATGTTGCTGGTGATGTCCATCATCTCGACCAGCTCGGGTCGCTGCGCGATGATCTCGATACCGAGGGCCTGCGCGGCGAACGGCCACTCGAGCCGCTGTCCGTCGAAGTGGACGGTGCCTGCGTCAGGCGCGAGCAGCCCCGC
>RCNG010004828.1_pt1 | contig 10210 bp, 9 predicted proteins | sample 2041371 | NCBI WGS metagenome assembly RCNG01 (sample SAMN09708227, study PRJNA481090) | Marine sediment metagenome, whole genome shotgun sequencing project. | biome: marine sediment; feature: ocean; material: sediment; isolation source: Sewage treatment plant 1 marine sediment (STP1) ... | reverse complement strand
GCCAGGGCCTCCCTGGAAATCAATTCAGCCTGCAAATGCCGCTTGCCGGCAATATCTGAAACGGCCGCGTGGGCCGAATAAATCTGCTGGGATCGCCAGGCGGACGGTGGTTTGGGCCAGGCTTTAGCAGCACCCGGTGGACTGATCTGCCTGCGGAAAAACGTCAGCTGGAACCCATAGGGATCCCCGGCTTCCGAGCGCAAATTGCCGGTGTAATACCACCATTCGGTGCGGTACCCCGGGTGTGCCCCGTGGTCTTTGGGGAATTCGAGGTTACAAGGACCGCTGATGGTTAGATAATTAGATGGCTCCTCGGCCAAAGCCGGCCGGCTGATTACCAGGAAAAATAATATAAAAAAGAAAAATTTATGTTTAATTCGGATTGCTATCATACAAATATTATATCGGAAAAATTCATTTATCTGGTTCGCACCGCCCGGGTCGTTGACGCCGAACTGGGTTGCTGGACAGAGGTCGGCGCCCGCAGTTTTACATGAATCTGTCGCATATTGCCAGTCTAAAACGCCTTGTTTTGCGATGATGAGGGTACAATCAAAATTTTGAAACATTCGAGCAGGTTTACCAAGAGCGTTTTGAGCGAAAATGCGGATTTTTTCGCACTTATGTCAGGCAGGTGATTTACCGCTATCCCTGGCTCAGACCTGGTCTACTGTTTCAATTGCAAGGGACGCGTTTTTTAAACAATGAACCCAAGCCTTGAATTCAAATGCAGCTATTCGCGCCAGGGCAGGCTGGACTGCGGCATTCTGAAAAACGGCTTTGCCAGGGTCCGATGTGAAGATTGTGGTCACCAATATTTATTAGCCCACTCATGCAAAAGGCGCCATTTTTGCCCATCCCTGGCCACCCGATCAACTTTAATGGATCGCTTCCGGAGCAATAAACTTAAATCTTGACCTTGGAATAAAGTTAGTCGCACCAGGGCAGGCCTGCCATCAGAAGCGGGTGGTGGAATTCGGCGAATGGTTATGTGCAGAAGTTCTAAAATATGTGCCGCACCGCCAGTGGGCTTTCAGTATTCCAAAACGGCTGCGAATCTATTTCATGTTCGATCGCAGTCTTCTGGCAAAACTGAGTCGCTGCGCATGGAAAGTACTGAATCTATATATGACCCAAACCGTAGCCTATGACGATGCCAAAGCCGGTGTTGCAGTCGCCGTGCAGAGCTTTGGTGATTTTCAAAATTATCATCCGCATCTACATGTTCTCGCCACCGATGGCTGCTTTTACAACGATGACGCATTCATGTTCTGCCCACCGCCTAATACCGGTGAGCTTGAAGAGCTGTTTCGCTATGAAGTGTTCAAAATGCTCAAAGCCGAAGGCAAAATCACTGATATCATCATCGAAAGTATGATGAATTGGCCTCCGGCTCGTAGAGCCTTAGAGCCTACGCCTCGGAGAGCGCCACAGCGGATTCAACGTTTATTGCGGCAAGGCCATATGGCCGCACAATCAAGAAGGTCTTGAGAACCTAGCGCGTTACATTATTCGAGCCTCCTTTTCCCAAGAGCGCATGACATATGTCGCGGCGCAGGATAAATCCGATGGGGTTGGCAAAGTGATCTATCAGTCAAAGGATGCTAAGACAACCAAAACTTTTGATGCTCTGGATTGGCTCGCCCAGCTTGTCACCCACATCCCCAATAAAGGCGAACAGATGGTTCGTTATTACGGATTTTACTCAAATAAGTTGCGTGGATTACGAAAAAAAGCCGGCACTGATGATCAAGTTCCGGCGCTCATCGAATCTGAGGCTTCGCCCAAAGAGTTCCGCAAAAATTGGGCTCGGCTAATACAAAAAATTTACAACGTTAACCCATTATTATGCCCTAAGTGTTTGGTATCGATGAAAATAATTTCTTCCATCGAAGATGAGGATGTCATTAGCAAGATCCTCAAACATCTGGGATTATGGGAGGTGAAACAAAGGCCGCCACCACGTGCTAAAACGCCGCCTCGAAACATCCACATAGATTACACAGCCCGCCCTGGTGCGACAACCTTCTATGTACGAATACGACCTGTGTATAGCTGCAAAACAGGTTTCGGGGTATAGCGTATGGATGTTCGGTCTGGGCCAGGGTTTCCCAGATCCCATCCTATGAAGATGATCTCTACTGCGACCCTGATTATCCCATAGAAATGTATGCTTCATATTAAAAAAAGAACCTGGAGATTCAAGGGTTGAGTCCGTCCAAAATTGGCCAAAAATAGTGTGATTCCCGTCAATTTAATAGGTGATCACATCTACTCCCCTCTTTTTGCAACTATTCACAACTCTTTCTGCCATACCACATTTCTTAAGCACCATATATTGTGACCCATTTTTTATTGACATACAAGGCTGATTCCACCATATCTTTCCTTCGAAAAAGCAATGCCTTATCTTTCATCGAATTGAAGTATACAGGAGATCACACGATCCGTATTCAACCGCGTCAAACACCTCACCGGATTGATCAGATCTGGTTGAGTCGATTTCAGCATCGGATCCCGAACACGTTTAGATCCATAAGATGATAGGAGATGATAGGAATTTGGTTTTCGCGTGTCTAGCAGCTAATGGCCTCACTCCTAAATTTGACTGAACAACATGGGGATGGGGTCTGGAACCGCTGACCTGCAAATCTGATTGATTAGGGTCTCCAACCAGCCTTAGCAAGTTATAGTCGGGTTAGAACCCTCCACTGACCGCCCGGAATATTTATTAATCCTTTTAATAACATAGCCAAAAGTCTGTTCTGCTAAAGACGCCGATCAACACTTTGAATTATAAGCAGCCAGGACACAAATCTAAGAAAGTCATTCGTGAAATCTATCGAACTGTAAAGGAGTAAACAATGTCAGAACATATGCTTGCGCCAAAAGATCAAATGATGCAGTGGATTACCTCCAAATGGATAACCAAATCGATTCACGTTATTTCAGAACTCGGCATCGCCGATCTTTTGTGCGATGGCCCTTTAACCGTTGATTCTCTGGCGGAAAAAACCGACACACACGCCCGCACCCTTTATCGACTCCTCAGGGCTCTTTCATCAGTTGGTATTTTCGTTGAGACAGACGATCGCGTGTTCGATTGGACGTCACTTGCCCAGTGTCTGCTATCAGACGCCATGCGCCCCATGGCTCAGTTGTTTCTTTCCGACTGACATGACAAGGCATGGAACGGTTTGAATTACACCGTCCGGACAGGAAAACCGGGCTTTGATCACACTTTCGGCAAGCCAGCCTTTGAATGGATGGAAGAGAATCCTGAGGAACGCGCAATATTGGACCAAGGACAGAGCCTAAAGGCGAAAGGATTTTCTGAAGCAGTAATGAAAACTTATGATTTCTCTGATTTTAATTCGATCTGCGATGTAGGAGGCGGTCAGGGTGCCTTTTTAATACAACTGTTAGCCAATTATCCTCATATCAAGGGATTTGTAGCCGACTTGCCGGGGGCAGCTATTTCTGCGGGGACATCAACTGTCAGGAAAGAGAATGTATTCGCTAAATTCGCCGCGCATACAATGGTTGGAGCTCATGGAAGAGCCGTAGCCACCGGCATTGACAATGGCCAAATAGTCGCCCTCGACCGGTCGGTGCATCTCAATCTCCTTCCCAAACACATCAATCGCTTCATTAATATTCCCAGCAATCGAGAGTTGCACGACTGGAGCAGCCGGATCATGTCGCAGCGGGCCAAACGCATATGGCATATCGTAGTAGGCATACGAATTCTGCATATTGAAGCCGGCGTTCACACCAACAAATAAAGTCCCCTGCTTCTCCTCAACCGTATTCACCTCAACCAATAAGACGCCTGCATCCTTTAGCAAATAATCACCTGGCTCTAGCTGGATTTTCACCCCCATCTCACGAGCATGACGGGCAACGACAGTCGCCCATTGATCCAGATCGAGCCCTTCGTCTTCTGGTCGCATCGGCACGCCAAGTCCACCGCCGATATCCAACGTTTTCACAGTAGGACATTGCTCGACAAATTGGTGTACGCGGGACAATACTTGGTCAAATTGGGCCAAATCAGGCGTCATATAGCCCGACCCCATATGAAAATGCAGGGCATTGATAGGCGCGCCCAACTCACTTGCTAAAGCCAATGCCTCAATAAAACGGTCCTCATAGATGCCAAACTTCGTAATCTTGTCACCCGAATAGGTGAGATGATCATGATAGGCGACACCCATTTGAGGGTTAATACGCAACCCTAGTGACCGTCCCGGACAACGCGTCGCCAGACGACGCAAGCTGCTCAGCGAATCGACATTGACATGTACTCGGGGATGCCGAGCCAGCCATTCGATATCTTCTTTGGAGACTGACGTATTGGTGTAGACGAGTTGCTCTTCGCGAAAGCCAAGTTGACGCCCAAGACGCATTTCATTAGGCGAACAAACATCGAGTCCGCACCGACCATTAAGTTTCAGAAAAGTTACCAGGGGCAAATAACGGTTGGCCTTAAGAGCAAAGAAGATCTCATGCTCGACCTCATGTTTGTCCAAAGCCGTGTGAATACGTTCAAGATTTGTGGCGATTCGGGTCGCATCGTAAACGAAAGTTGGCGTACCGGCCGATTGCACCAAGTCAGCCAGATTTTGCCGCCCTAAGTGCAGCTCACCTTCTCGATAATCCAATCCTTCGCGGGTCCACCAATGTACGCTCATAAAGTCTCCGGTAATTTAGCGAGGGCAATTATAGGGCGTTGGGCAATACCAGACATATGAATCCAAAGTTTTTTATAGCGTAATTAACTGGTTCAAGCTAATTCTCCCAAGGCCTCAACCAGCCTGCTGACGTCCTGCTCGGTGTTGTAATGCACGAGACTTATCCTGACGACCCCATCCTGCGGGTCCTGGATGCCCAGAGCCTCCAGGCAGCGAAGTGCATAAAAGTCCCCGTTGCGGACCGCAATATCCCTTTCCACAAGCTTTTTGACGGCATCACCCGAAGACATGCCGTCTATGGTAATGGAAATAGTAGCCGCGCGCGATCCTGTCAGGGCTTGATCCTGGCCGATGATTCTCGAACCGGGGATGGCCTTGACGGCCTCTAAAATCCGATTGGCCTGAGTGGTTTCGTGTTCGGCAAAAAGCTCGAATACCCTTGCGGCTCTGGCGTGAAAGCCGGGTTGCGCTTCATCGAAATGGTGTCCGTACACGGCCTCGATGTACTCCCGGAGACCGGCCAGAGCACCGATTTGAGCATGCAGGGGGCCGGCGGGGTTGAAATTGTAGTGGGGGATATCCCTGTTGAAATAGTGCCCCTGAGGCTCGACGGTGTCCAGAATCGCTGGTCTGCCCCACATGACCCCCAAATGAGTCCCGAAGGTCTTGTACGTGCTGAACAGGTAAAAATCCAGCCCGCTGGCATTCACGTCCAGCACGCGGTGAGGGGCAAACGACACCCCGTCGCCAATGGCTATAGCGCCTGCATCATGGGCCATGCTGCAGATGGTTTCAAAATCGTTCATGGTCCCCACGATGTTGGAGCAGAGGGAAAAACAGACCAGGCGGGTGTTGCCGCTGATCAGACGCTCGAGATTTTCCAGGGAAAGCTCACCGGTTTGCGGATCGATACGCCACTCTTTCAGGACCGCCCCGAACTCCTCCAGTCGGCGCCAGCACCCGATATTGGCCTCGTGGTCCTGGTTGGTGACGATGATCTCGTCTCCCAGCTTTAATGTTGGCCGAATAGCCTGGGCCAGCACGTAAGTATTCATGGAAGTTGAAGGGCCCAGGGTCAGCTCGTCCGGATGACAGTTAAGCAGACCAGCTATGGCCTGGTAGCCGGCATCCATGCTCTCGCCGGCGGCAATAGAAGGCTGGAAGAGACCGTAAGGCTGGACCTTGGTGAACTGGAAAAACTCGTGCAGACGGTCGATGACCTGGTGCGGGACATAAGAGCCGCCTGCGTTTTCGAACATGGCCCAACGTGCGGTATCGGGGTTGCTGAAAACAGGGTACTGGGCGCGGATAAATTCCAAATCTAATGCCATAGTCCGATTTCCTTTAAATTCAGCTTTCTATAAATACGTCAACAACCATCCCTTCTGTTTTAAAGAATATGAGCCAGGAACTGCTTGCTACGCTCCTCCTTGGGATTGGTGAACATCTCCTCGGGCGGCCCCTCTTCCACCCAGTTACCACCATCCATTATAAATACCCGGCTGGAAACATCACGGGCAAAATGCATCTCGTGGGTCACTGCGATAATGGTCATCCCCTCTTTGGCCAGGCGCTCCATTACATCCACAACCTCTCCAACCAGCTCAGGATCAAGGGCCGAGGTCGGTTCATCAAAAAGCATGATCTTGGGCTTCATTGCCAGGCTGCGGGCAATGGCCACACGCTGCTGCTGGCCACCGGAGAGCCGCGACGGGTATTCATCGCGTTTATCAGAAAGACCAACCCAATCAAGCAGCTCCTCGGCATAGGGGGTCGCCTCTTTTCTGGACTGGCCCAGTACCGTCACGGGTCCCTCCATGACATTTCCGATGGCGGTCATGTGGGGAAAGAGGTTAAACGACTGGAAACACATCCCGGTCTTTTTGCGGATATCAAGAATCTTGGCAGCATGATCGCTGGATTTTTCACCGGCTTTGATGGCCACACCATCCACCTCAATGGTCCCTGCGGTGGGCTCTTCTAAAAAATTGATACACCGCAACAGGGTGCTTTTGCCCGATCCTGAAGGACCTAAGATTGATAACACCTCACCCACGTGCACATCCATATCAATACCGTCCAGCACATGCAGATCCTTGCCAAAGACCTTGTGAAGATTTCGAATTTTGACCATTACTTTACTGTTGTTCATCCGTGTTCCCCTCTTTCTCCCCGGGCCATATGTTTTTCGATCTTTTCTTGTACGGTCTGTAGGATGATGCACATCACCCAGTAGATCACCGCCACCAGGATCAACATCTCCAGGGACTGAAAATAGCGCCTCCCGATTTTAATGGCCCGGAAGCTGAGTTCCCAGACCCCCATAAGAGATACCAGGGACGAATCCTTGACCATGGCGATAAATTCGTTGGAGACCGGCGGAATAATGACCCGCAGGGCCTGGGGGAAGATGACCCTGCGCATGGTCTGGCCGCCGGTCATGCCCAGGGCTTTGGCAGCCTCGGTCTGGCCGATCTTTATCGATTGAATCCCGGCCCGCACGGTTTCGGTCATATAGGCACCGTAGCACACGGCAAGCGCCATGATACCGGCCGGTATGGCGGGCAGGGTCAAATATTTCTGAATCCCCACAAGGCCAAGCTTCTCAAGGGCACCACCGATCTGGGGAAGGGCCAGGTACCACATGTAAACCTGCACCAGCAAGGGTGTGCCCCGAATCAACGACACATAAAGGGTGGCCATGGCGTTGAAGATAGGGTTGCGCGAAAGTCTGCCCAGGGCGCCGATGACGGAAAAGACACATGCCAGGCTTATTGCCAGAATGGAGACCAGAAGCGTGAACCCGAGTCCCGTAAGGATAAATCCCACCCACTTGCCCATGAATTTAAAATCGAGTCCCAGCACCACGAGTCCCAGAACAAGCAACACCACCATACCTGCAAGGGAAATTTTTAAATTTCGACTGAAGTGCCTCTGCCTGGCATCTATCCGCTTCATCACCTCAAGCGCTTCCGGGGGAATTCCTCTCTTAACAACACTGTTGGGCTCGTTCATTTTATCTCCAAACTGCATACAGTTAACAGAATCGGGTTTCAAATGTTGCCATGCCCTCCAATGGTTATACCCGGGCTTAACTCCAGATTTCGCCGGGAAAACGACGAAGAGACAACCCAAAAAAATCCGGTTTCCCGCTCCGTAATAGGCCGCAGAGGGAAACCGGAGATACAACAAATGCAACGATATGCTATAGCTTAGGAATGAGGTTCTGGCCGTAAAACTGCATGGAAAGATCCACCAGTGTGCCGTCTTTGTACATAGAGGTGAGGATCTCGTTCAGTTTTTTCAGTAGAGACTCACTGTTGGGCCGGCTCTTGTCAAGGGCAACGCTCAGGTGCTCATAAAAGACAGGTTCAGCTAACATCTTAATGGGGCAGCTGCCGCCGCAACCTGTTTTTATGGCTTCAAAAATGGTCGGCTTGGCGGAGATCAAGGCGTCAATCCGGACACCATCGCCCAGGGACAGATCTTCAATAGTGTTGGCATCTGTCGGATAGGTCGTGATTTTACCAGCACTCCAATCCTGATACACAATCTTGATGCCCACAAGCTCAAGATCTTTGTTAAGATATCGGTCATAGGTGGTTTCGGTGGCTACACCGATGTGCTTACCGGCCAGATCCTTGAGGCTTTTGATGGTGGTGTTGTCCTTGTGAACAGCAAACTGGGCCGGTGTGCTGTAGTAAGGCATGGTGAAATGAAGTGCGTTCATGCGCTCCACGGTGGGGGTCATGGAGCCGATGGAGATATCCCAACGTTTACCCCACTTGCCGGCCGTGATAAGATCCCAGTCCGGTGTTATGAATTTAACTTTTACACCCAGACGTTTGGCAACTTCCTTGGCCACGCTGATATCAAAGCCTTCCAGTTCACCCTTGTCGTTGATAAAACTCTGCGGGGCATAATTGGCATCCGTGGAGACCTTTATTATGCCGGCCGCCATGATCTCATCCAAAACCGACCCGGCAAACGCGCTGCCGGCACCAACGAATACAAAACTGACGACTAACAATCCCACAAACAATAGTTTTTTCATTTAGCGTCTCCTTTTGAAAAATTAATAATAATAGCCTCCCCAGACCGGAGGAGCACCTAAAAACAAGACATGTGTCCCAACGGCGCTAATCGCGCCTGACGGTGATGACCCGTAACATTGGTCAACCGACAGGGACTACAAATTACTCACTATCAGATTAAAAATTTTTTTCTCCCTCTCAGACCGGAAATCAATAGTCTTACCTTGCCATCGGCTCAGGATGGGTCAATTTTGGACACAGTTATTCTGTACAGGTTGTTGACATCGATCTGCCAGTAACCTTACGTAGTTTGGAAATAAAAAAAACCTCCGAGGGGGCTTTGTTCCTCGAAGGCTTCATAGTGGGATCTTTAGCGTTTTCCTTAAACATTCCTTCTCCGTTAAATTCCTATTAGAGCAGGTTCAGATGAACGCAATTATATCAGGCAAGGCCGATTGAAGACTACAAAAGGTAATTATTATTGTCAAGAGAATTTCGACAAGGTGCTACTCTGTAGTAATTTCGGGGATCGCAATTGGATTGTGATTAACTGGACTAATATGTAATAAATTCGGAGTATTACATGGATTTGTCTAAGGCAAATTATGTTTTCTGAACTGCGTCACCTAATTCTTCGGCTTTCAAAGCAGCATTGTTAATTGCTTCATTCAGTGCGGCTCTAAACGCATATTGTTCTAATGTGAAAATGCTTTCTACGGAAATTCCCCCCGGGGTACTTGCTTCGGACAACAAGTTGTGGGGTGAGGCCTGTCGCTGGTTCCAAATTTCCATAGCTCCCACGATGGTTTGGTAGACAACTTTCGTTGATGTCTCGCGGTCGATGCCCGCCCTGACACCGGCATCGATCAGCGATTGAAAAAACAGGTAGGTCGCAGCAGGACTGCTCAAGGCCATCACTACATTAATGTTTTCTTCTCTGAGAACAACATATTCCCCCAGTGAGGCAAAAAGCTCGAAGATATCGCTTTTTTGTTTATCCTTTACGTGTGGATTAAAGGCCAACGCGGCAATACCCATGCCGATCTGACTGGGTGGATTAGGCAGTGCTCTGACAACAGGTATGTTATCCCCCAGGCTTTCATAAGCATTTATCGGTATGCCTGCGGCCAGGGTAACAACGAGCTTGTTTTTCGGAAGTCGTTTCCGGCTCAATTCATCAATGACATCTCCCACCACCTGGGGAGGGACATTGATTAAAACGGACACATGGGTACGGTCATGAAAATATGCATTTCTTTATTTTAGTTCAATATAAATGCATAAAAATATAAAAAAGAAGAATTTGTGTTTAATTCGGATTGCTACCATACAAATATTAAATCGGGTTATTCATTTTAATCGCGGCTAAAAGCCGCTCCCACATGCTTTAGCCCCTTGCGGAATCATACCAGGTCTTTCTTTTCCAATAACCCAACCCGGATGAACCGGAAATGAATATTGAATATTGACGATTGAATATTT
>RCNG010001975.1_pt1 | contig 10212 bp, 8 predicted proteins | sample 2041371 | NCBI WGS metagenome assembly RCNG01 (sample SAMN09708227, study PRJNA481090) | Marine sediment metagenome, whole genome shotgun sequencing project. | biome: marine sediment; feature: ocean; material: sediment; isolation source: Sewage treatment plant 1 marine sediment (STP1) ... | reverse complement strand
GGAGTGGGAGCCCAACGAGCGGGATGCCTGGGTGAACGACGCCCAGCGTTGGATCTGCCAGATCAAGGGCGTCCTGCAGTGCAAGATCGATCTGGATCCAGCCGGCGAAATAGCTGGGGTTCATGTGGTGGCGGGGATGGAACGTGAGCCTCGCCACATAGTCAGGGACGTTGAGAGCCTGCTGAAAGCCCGCCTGCAGATGGATATCTTCTACAAGAAAATCGGTGTGGTCCAGGTGATGGGCAATTCCAGCCCCGATCCGGTGGTTGAACCCGCAGTTGTTGCCGACAGCGGAATTCCCGGCCCCTCGGGCGTGACGTTTCACCCGCCGGGCTCCGATTCCGACAGCGACGTTTCAGCCGCTCCAGCCTGGGCCGAATCCTCGGCGCCCGCTTTGGGGACCTTAGCTCCGCCCGAGGCCAAAGTGTCCCCCGAGCATGAAACCGAGGATCTTCCTGAGCCCATCCCCGCCGTCCTGTTGGCCGAGGATCTGGCGCCCCGGCTCATCTGCGCCGGCGTCGGCGTCATGGCCAGCGATATGGTCGTGAGGGCGGAGGTCCAGTTGCGTGTGGGCAATGTCGAAGCCCAGGGCACCTGCGAAGGACCCAACCACGCCGAGAGCGACGTCCAGCTGGTGGCGAGGGCCACACTGGAGGCCGTGGGCCAACTGGTGGTCGAACCGGTCCTGCTGCATCTCAACGAGATCCGCATCCGGCCCCTGGGGGGGCAGACAGTGGTCATGGTCGCCGTGGACCTCGTCGAAGGCCGCGCCAGCGACACCCTGTACGGAACCTGCTCCACTCGTCACAACCGCCAACAGGCCGTGGTCCACGCCGTCCTGGACGCCCTGAACCGCCGGTTGGCGATGTACTCCCTCAAGGCCTCCGCTGCGGAAAACTGATCACCGCGCCCCTCCCTTCGCGGCTTCCCTTGAACCCCGGGCATTCTCCTCTTATCATCGAGGCCGGTGGAACGACCCGTCTCCAGGTCCTCTGCATCGTTAAGGTGCCCGCACCCTGCGGCAGCACCGGGAAGGAAATCCATGAAATACGCCGACAGCGGTGTGAACATCGATGCCGCCACACGGGCCCTGGCTCGCAGCAAGGAAGCGGTCCGGTCCACCTGGGACCAGCGGGTCCGCAACGAACTCGGGGCTTTCGGGGGGTTGTTCCAGGCGGCGCCGGGCGAACCGTTGATGGTGGCCAGCGTCGACGGCGTCGGCACCAAGGTCATGGTGGCCCGCATGGCCGGCCGGTATGACACGGTGGGCCAGGATCTGGTGAACCATTGCGTGGACGACATCCTGGTCCAAGGGGCCGAGCCGTTGTTCTTCCTGGATTATTTCGCCACCTCCCGACTGGAGGAGGCCGTCCTGCCGGTGATCATCGAAGGCTTTGCCCGTGGGTGCCGGGAAAACGGTTGCGCCCTTCTCGGCGGAGAGACCGCGGAAATGCCCGGCGTTTACGGTGAAGGGGAATTCGACCTGGCCGGGACCATCGTCGGTAGGGTGAACGAAGAGGACGTTCTGGACGGCAGCCGGATAGCCGCCGGCGACAGGGTCTGGGGACTGCCCAGCACGGGGCTGCACACCAACGGCTATTCCCTGGCCAGGGCCGCCCTGTTCGACCAAGGCGGTTTCGCGGTGGGTGACCAGCCGGCGGAACTCGGGGGCGCGACGGTGGCCGACGCCCTGCTGGCGGTTCACCGCAGCTACCTGGGCGAACTGCGCTCCATCTGGAAAGAACACGGGCGGCCGGCCGTGCACGGCTTGATCCACATCACCGGCGGGGGCTTCTACGACAACATCCCCCGCGTGGTGCCCGACGGTTTCTGTGTGGAGGTGGATCCCTCAGCCTGGACACCGCTATCCATCTTCCAGCTGATCGCCGACAAGGGGGGCGTCGCCAAAACGGAAATGTACCGGGTCTTCAACATGGGGGTCGGCATGGTGGTCGTCACCGGACCCGAAGTCGACCTGGCCCGGGTCCAGGGAATCGGGGCGATGGAAATCGGCGTGGTTCGTAAGGGAACCGACAAGGTCCGGCTCCCCTTCTGATTCTGCAGCGTTGTCACCGAACGGGCCGGCGGTCAAACGCCGGCCCGTTTTTTTGGGACATGTCCCCCTCCGAAAACAGTGTTCCGCAGACCGCCCGGGACACGCCTGGGACACCCTCCTGTCCATGTCCGGAATATTTCACTTGTCCACGGTCGGTAAGGGTATTCATCCGAGGTGGTTGCGAGGAATAGCCCCTTGGCCGGGCCCGCTGCCAAACCCTGGCATCCCTCCTGCAATGGGCAATCGCACACCACAACAATGAAAGGACGACCCCACATGGACAAATTCTGGAACGAGGAAATCAGGGGCTATCCCCACGGCGGGCAGGGAGTCGCTGTCTGGGTGGTTCGTCGCGACGGCGATGACGCGGCGTCCCCCCTCAAGATCCTGTTCACTTGGGCGGCCGGCAGCGGCCGTATGCAGGGACTTGAGCAGCGGCCGCCGCTCGGCGCCCTGCTGAAGGCCATGAATGAACATCGGGAGGAAATTTCCTACCGGTCCGAAGACTCCGCTTTGTGGGTAGAGCCGTTGTTCGAGGAGGGCCGGGTCCGGGGTTGTCTGGGTATCTGGTTCCAGGCCGACCAAGCCTGGCGCGAAGCGATCTTCCTGTGGGGGCAGCGACTCGCCGCCCGGCTGGGACCCGTGCTGGGCCAGTTGGAGCCCCACCAGTTCCGGAGGTTTCCCGCGGCGATGTCCGAACAGGGCACCTTGTTTGCTCTGCCGGACCCGGTGGCAAAACCGGGCCGATCACCCGGGCCCCGGGGAAGTGGGTCCCGGGGCGGCGGCCTGCCCATGCCGCGGCCCGTCGCCGTACCCGGAATCCCCGGCTGCATCGGCTGCAGCAAGGAAATGATCGGGCTGGGGGCCAGTCTGAAGGATGTCGCCTGCAGCGGCGTCAACGTTCTGTTGAAGGGGGAATCGGGAACGGGCAAGGAGGTGGTCGCCAAGGCCTTGCACCTTCTCGGAGACCGGGGGCGGGGACCGTTCGTCGGACAGAACTGTGCGGCCCTGCCGGCTTCACTTTTCGAAAGCGAACTGTTCGGCCATCGGGCCGGAGCCTTCACCGGGGCCAGCAGCGAAAAGAAGGGATTGCTGGCGGCCGCCAACGGGGGCACCTTCTTCCTGGATGAAATCGGGGACATGCCGATGGAGCTTCAGATCAAGCTGCTTCGTGTGATGCAGGAGCGCCGGGTCCGCCGGATCGGCGATCTTCAGAGCCGTCCGGTGGACATCCGCTTCCTCGCCGCCAGTCACAAGGACCTGACGGCCGAGATCGACCAGGGCCGCTTCCGGCTCGATCTATACTACCGCCTCAAGGTGGTCGCACTGGATATTCCGCCCTTGCGGAACCGTCCGGAGGACATCCTGCACCTGTTTTCGTATTTTCTCAAAAAGAACGGGCAAGACTTTGAAAAGATGAAAATAACAGAACGAGCAGTGGCCAGCCTGCAGGCCTGGCGGTGGCCCGGCAACGTGCGGGAACTGGAAAACGAAGTCCAGCGATTCCTGGCCCTGAATCCCTCGGCCGACACCATTACGGTCGGCAGTTTGTCCCGGGAAATCCAGACCGCCCGGACGGGCCGGGTGGATGCCGCCGACCTTGGGACGCTGCGCCAACTCGGCCAGGCCCAGGAAATCCTCGAGCGTTATCTGATCCGCAAGGCCATCGCGGCGACCGACGGCCGCAAAGCCGCCGCCGCCCGCCGGCTGGGGCTTTCCCGGCAGGGGTTGTACAAGAAGATCGCCCGGTACGGCATGACCGATCTGATCCACACGGTTGAGTCCTGAAGGATTCCTGAAGGAATCCCGAGGGCTAGTCGCCGGTTTCTCGCAGTGCTGTCACTGGACACCGGGGGGTTCGTCCGGTATTTTGCCGGACATGACAGACACCCAGGTACACTCGTTATCCCCAGGGGACCGTCGCTTTCGGGTCGGCCTGCCCGGCCTGTCCACGAACCTTGCCCTATTTGCCGGCCTGCTGGTGACCGCCGGGCTGCCGCCCTATCGGTGGATGGGCCTGTTGGTGCCCGTTGGCCTGGCCCTTCTGTTCGGGGTCCTGCTCTGTGCCCAGCGTCCGGGCCGAGCGGCCTGGTTCTTCGGTCTGGCCCACCAAGCCACCCTGCTGCATTGGCTGTTCCTGCTGGATCCCTCGAAGACCATCCCGACGCGCGCCCTGGTGCCTATCCAGGCCTCGGCGACCATCCTCTACGTGGCCTGTTTCTACTTGCTGATGGGCTACATATTCGGGCAACTGAAAAATCGTCTGGGATCCCCCACCGCTCTTTTGCTGCTTCCGGTTCTGTGGGCGGCTATCGAGGCCCTGCGTGCCAAGGGAGAGATGGCGTTTTCCTGGTGTCTGAGCGGTGCTGCCGTCATTGGGACACCCCTGATGGCCCTGGCCCGGACTTCCGGAGAGATCGGTGTCGGAGTGGGTCTGGTTTTTTTCGCCACGGTCCTGGTCTCGATATGGAGGGCGCGCCGGGGTAACCCCCTGCCGCCTTTCCAGCGCAACACCCTTTGGGCAGGCGCCCTGGGGGTCTGGATCTTTCTCGTGGTGGGATCCCAGCTTAGGCCCATGGGGCCGGTCCCCCTGGAAGGAACGGCCGATCTGGTGGAGGCGGCCGCCGTCCAGGCGGATGTCGCTCTGGCTGTCAAGTGGGTGGACGCCAAGATCGATTCCACCAAAATCCCCTACACCGCCGGGACGCGCCAGGCTGCGGAAAAGGGCGCCGAGTTCGTGGTCTGGGCGGAAACCGCGGTCCCGGCCTACCTGCGTTACGACAAGGATCTGCTGGCCTGGGTGCGGGATCTCGTGAAGGAAACCGGCGTCTGGCTCTACACCGGATTCCCGGACGCCGACCGCGGCCCGGATGGCCAGGTTCGTTCCTACAATTCGTCGGGCCTGATATCTCCTCAGGGGCAGATCGTGGACAAGTACGCCAAGTACCATCTGTTGCCCATCGGGGAGTCGATGCCCTTCACCTCGATTTTTCCCTTCCTGGCCAAGGTGGATGTGGGGCAGGCTGAATGGACGCCCGGGGACAGGCCGCGGCCCATGACCGTCGCGCTGGACGGGGGCAGTTTCCGGTTTTCGGGCCTGGTGTGTTTCGAATCGATTTTTTCCCATCTGGCGAGGCAGTCGGTTCGCAGCGGGAGCCAGTGCCTGGTCGTGATCACCAACGACGGCTGGTTCGGCGAGTCCGCCGGTCCCCGTCAGCACACCGCGATGGCCCGGCTCAAGGCGGTGGAGTGCGGCGTGCCCGTCATTCGGTGCGCCAACAACGGGATAAGTTTCATCAGCGATGCCCGGGGAAACTACCTCGACCGTCTGGACCTCGGCCACCGGGGTGTCGTGCGGGGGGCGATCGTTCCCGGTGACGGCCGCACCCTTTACGTGGCCTACGGAGCCTGGCCGCTGTTCGTTTTTCTGCTGATCTGGTCGGTCCTGGCCGTGGCACTAGGCCTGCGGGACATCCGCCGGAAGCTGAACCCATGACCGCGGGCAACCGACATGTTTTCAAGTTCTGCCCGCATTGCGGGGAGACCATGGGCACCAGGCTCGAAGGTGGGATGGAGCGTCCCGTGTGCCTCCAGTGCGGGTTCGTGCAGTATCTCAATCCCGCGCCGGGGGCCGGTGTGATCGTCATGCGAGGCCGGCGGGTCTGTCTGGTTCAGAGAAAATTTGCCCCCAAGCAGGGGGAGTGGTCGCTGCCCACCGGGTTCATGGAATGGGACGAGGACGTCCAGTTGACGGCCCGGCGTGAAGCCCTGGAGGAAACCGGACTGGACGTGAAGCTGACGGAACTTTTTGCGGTGGAATCCGGGATCCTTCCGCCGGACATCCCCGTGCTGGTGGTATTCTACCGGGCGGAAGAGGTCGGCGGCCGGCTGCAGGCCGGGGACGATGCCGCTGCCGCGGGATTCTTCGAATTGGGGCAGTGGCCGGGACCGATCGCCTTTGCCGCCCACCGGCTGGTCCTTTCCCGCCTGGCCAGTGAGTATTCCTCGTGAGCGGAGGGGACATGGAAAACCAAACCGTCAAGGCTGCCGTTTTGTTGTCCGGCAGCGGGCGCACCCTGGAAAACCTCCTGGTCAGGCGGCAGGCTGGGGACCTGGCCGTGGAAATTTGTGCGGTTGTAGCCAGCCGCGGCGATGTCCGGGGCGTGGAGGTAGCCCGGGATCACGATCTGCCCTGCGGGGTCTTCCGGCGCAAGGACTACGATTCGATTGCCGCCCACAATGCCGCAATCAATGCCTGGCTCCAACCATACGCGCCGAGGATGGTGGTCCTGGCCGGCTATCTTTGTTTCTACATCCAACCCGCGTGGTTGGCCGGGCCGGTGGCCAATATCCATCCCGCCCTGCTGCCGAAATACGGGGGCCAGGGATTCTACGGCGACCGGGTGCACCGGGCTGTCCTGGCTGCCGGGGATGAAGAAACGGGATGCACGGTCCACCTGGTGGACGGCGAATATGACCACGGCAGCATCCTGGGCCAGAAAAAGGTGCCAGTCCTGCCCGGGGACGACCTGCATGCGTTGGCCGCGCGGGTCTTCGCCGCCGAATGCGATCTGTATCCCGAAGTGCTGTCCCGGCTGGCCGCTGATCTGGCCTGAGCCGTTGCCGACCAAAACGCAAACACCTCCTGGGGGATTAACCCCAGGAGGTGTTCTTGTCCCGGCCGGAATGCAGGTCCGACAGGAAACCTATCTTCTATATAAGGATCAGGTCAGGTTCGGGCAAACCTCGCTGCCTTCTCCTTGCGGATCCCGGGGGTTTCCCGTCATCAGGTAACGGTGCATGGCGTCGGCCGCGACCCGGCCCTGGCCCATGGCCAGGATGACAGTGGCGCCGCCGGTGACGATGTCACCGCCGGCGAACACGTTCTCGAAGCTCGTCTGCATGACCTCGTTGATGACGATGGTGCCCTTGCGCTCGTTGCGCTCCAGTTCGGGGCAGTCCGCCGAGAGCAGAGGGTTGGGACCCTGGCCGATGGCGATGACCACCGTGTCCACGGCGAACTCGCGCACCTTGCCCTCGAGGGGCACGGGGCGGCGGCGTCCACTGTCGTCGGGCTCGCCCAGTTCCATCTCCTGGCACAGGATGGCTCCCACGGCGCCCTTGCCGTCATCGACGATCTCGATGGGCGAGTGCAACAGGTTGAAGTCGATGCCTTCCTCTTCCGCGTGATGGATCTCCTCGATCCGCGCGGGCATCTCCAGCCGGCTGCGGCGGTACACCAGGTACACCACTTCCGGCTGCAGCCGCTTGGCGGTGCGGGCACTGTCCATGGCGGTGTTGCCGGCGCCGATCACCGCGATCCGCTTGATCTTCTTGACCGGGGTGTCGGCGTGCTCGGGGAACTTGTACCCGCCCATCAGGTTCACGCGGGTCAAAAACTCGTTGGCGCTGTAGACGCCGTTGAGGTTCTCGCCGGGGATGCCCAGGAACCAAGGGAGACCCGCGCCGGTGGCGATGAACACGGTGTCGAAACGCTCCCGCACGCTGTCCAGGCTCTCGGCCTTGCCCACGGGGTAGTTCATGACGAACTTGACGCCCATTTTTTCCAGGCCCTGAATTTCCCTGAGCAGGATTTCCTTGGGCAGCCGGAACTGCGGGATGCCGTAGAAGAGCACGCCGCCGGGTTTGTGCAGGGCCTCGAACACGGTGACCTCGTGACCCTTCTGGATCAAGTCGCTGGCCGTGGTCAGACCGGCCGGCCCGGACCCGATGATGGCCACGGTCTTGCCCGTCGGCGGCGCGATGTCCGGCATGATGTCCAGGTTGTGCTCCACGGCGTAATCGCCGAGGAATCGTTCCACGCGGCCGACCCCGCCGGGCTCGCGACCCTTGTCCGGCTTGTTCAGGGTGCAGACCATCTCGCACTGGTCTTCCTGGGGGCAGACCCGGCCGCAGATGGCGGGCAGGAAGTTCTTCTCTTTGATCTTTTTCAGTGCGCCCTCGAAGTTCTTCTCGCCGACCAGCTTCAAGAACGCGGGAATGTCGATGCCCACGGGGCATCCCGCCACGCAGGGCTTGTTCTTGCAGTCGATGCAGCGCAGGGCTTCCTGCTGGGCCTCGATCTCGTTGTAGCCCAGGGGCACTTCCTCGAAGTTCAGGATCCGGTCCATGGGAGCCTGTTCGCGCATGGGCGTCTTGGTCTTGGATTTGTTGAAGACCTTCTTGGGCTTTTTGGGCGTATCGTTCATGGCGGGCCTCCTTACTCGCTGCGTTGCAGGTTGTCGGCGGCCTCATGCATGCGGCACCGGTGATATTCTTCGAGCGACGAACGTTCTTCAGGCTGGTAATAAGCCAGACGAGTGATCAGCTCGTCGAAGTCGGTCTGATGACCGTCGAACTCCGGGCCTTCGACGCAGGCAAAACGGGTCTTGCCGCCCACGGTGACCCGGCAGGCGCCGCACATCCCGGTGCCGTCGACCATCAAAGGGTTCAGGGAGGCCTGGGTGGGGATGCCGTGGGGCTCGGTGGTCTTGCAGACGAACTTCATCATCACGACCGGGCCGATGGTGATGACCTCGTCAATCTTCTCGCCTTCGTCGATCAGGTCGGACAGGGCGTGGGTGACCATGCCCTTGCGGCCGTAGCTGCCGTCATCGGTGGTGACGATGGTGGTGTCGGCCAGAGCGGTGATCTCCTCCTCGAGGATGAGCAGTTCCTTGGTCCGGGCCCCGAGAATGGCGATGACCTTGTTGCCCGCCGATTTGAGCGCCTGCACCTGGGGCCACACCACGGCGTTGCCGATGCCGCCGCCGACGCAGACCACGGTCTTGCCCGTGGGGATCGCCGTGGCCATGCCCAGGGGGCCGGCCAGATCGTGGATCTCGTCACCCACATCCAGCACCCCCATCATCTCGGTGGTCTTGCCGACTTCCTGGAAGACCAGGGTGATGGTGCCCTTGTCCGGATTGCGGTTGGCGATGGTCAGGGGGATGCGCTCCCCTTCGTCGTTCACCCGCAATATGATGAACTGGCCCGCCTTGCCGCGCTCGGCAATATGCGGGGCCTCGATCTCGAAAAGCTTGGTTTGGGGAGCGAGTTCCTTGGCGTAGATGATTTTGTTTCCCACGGCAGGCTCCTTGTAGAATGCAGGACCACAGGCGGTTCAACCGTTGCATCAGGAGAAAAGTAGTTTTTGCGGAGGGCAAAGCAAGCTGAAAATATCTGATAATGGTTTGCAGTATCAACATTTACAAAGATGGCAAAGTCAAAAAAAAGGGCCGTAACGGACGGGCCCGGAATCGGGGGGAGCGATTCATGGGCTCGGTGGCCGTTCGGCCCTTTTTGGGGCAAAATGCATGAGCAGCATCTTGCCTGGTTTCAGTGAGCAGGGATTGTGCCTGCGGCTGTCGGGGCCCCGGAAATCTTGACGTGCGCCTGAAATGCCGCAATCTTGGGTTTTCCAGCAACATGTGATCGGGGCGTCTCATGATCAGGCTCCCGTCGATTGCACCCTGCAAGGAACGATGTGGATTCCGGAGGAACCCCGCCATGGAAGAGTTGATTCGTGAGATGTTGGTCCAGATCGGCGAGGATCCCGACCGGGAAGGGCTGGTCCGGACCCCCGACCGCGTGGCCCGGGCCTGGAAGGAAATCGCCGGTGGCTATGGCGAAGACCCCGGTCTCATGGTCCGCAGCGCCTTGTTCGAGGCCGAGGGCAAGGAAATGATCCTGGTCAATGACATCGATTTCTTCAGCGTCTGTGAACACCACATGCTGCCGTTTTTCGGCAAGGCCCATGTGGCCTATATCCCCAACGGAAAGATCGTGGGGCTGTCGAAGATGGCCCGGGTGGTGGAGACCTTCGCCCGGCGCCTCCAGGTCCAGGAACGCATGACCGCCCAGATCGCTTCCTGTCTCATGGAGAACCTCGAGCCTCTCGGCGTCGCCGTGGTTTTGCACGCCCAGCACCTGTGCATGATGATGCGGGGGATCCAGAAGCAGAATAGTTACGCGGTGACCAGCGAGATGCTCGGGTGTTTCAAGAATGACCCGAAGACGAGAGGTGAGTTCCTGACCCTCATCCGGGAGAAGCCCTGAGCCAGGTACATGAAGATCCCCTATGATTGATCCGGCTGGCTTAGGCTTCACATGCGCCTGCCGGATCAATCATAGGGGATCTTCATGTACCTGGCTCA
>RCNG010001974.1_pt1 | contig 10214 bp, 13 predicted proteins | sample 2041371 | NCBI WGS metagenome assembly RCNG01 (sample SAMN09708227, study PRJNA481090) | Marine sediment metagenome, whole genome shotgun sequencing project. | biome: marine sediment; feature: ocean; material: sediment; isolation source: Sewage treatment plant 1 marine sediment (STP1) ... | reverse complement strand
ACGCCGAAGAACGAACTTATGGGCTTGCTGAAACCTGCATTTTCAAGTAGTTTGGGTATACAGGTTAAAGCTTCAGATTAGCGCGATACAGTTTACTGCGCATTTCTTTTAAACGACTGGCTGTACGCTGAAAAGACATTTCCAGTCGCCTGCCATGATACAGCTCATCCGGTTCTGTTTCTGCACTTAATATCACTCCGCAATGTCTGTCATACAGGGCATCTATCAGATGCATAAAGCGTTTGGCGACAGCATCTTTCTGTTCATCCATGCGATAGACATTGGTGATCAGGATATGGGAGTACTGCTCGGCAAGCAGCAGGTAATCCGAATTTGAACGTGCGGTATTGCACAATTCATTAAACTCAAACCAGACCACGCTCTGAGGGTGCTTGCCGGAGGGGTGATTAAGCGCGATGACCTGAATAGGACGCTTGTTGATTTCAATGCTCTGCGGACAAACGGGTGCAAAATTGCTCAGGCCAATAAAATGCTGCAGCATCCTGTTGGCACAGGCTTTATCCAGAGGGGTGTGATAATAAACGTCTTTCACCCGTACCTGATGGCGATAGTCTGTCTCGTTATTCAGTTCGAAAACCCGGGTATATTGCTTTATCCATTCAATTGCCGGTAAAAAGCGTTCCCGTTGCAAACCATTTTTGTATAGATCATCAGGTGCTATATTCGATGTGGTGACCAGCGTGACGCCATAAGAGAACAGCGCCTCCAGAAGGCCCGCCAGCAGCATGGCATCAGTAATATCCTGGACATGAAATTCATCGATACAAAGAAGCCGAAATCGTTGTGCCATCTGTTGTGCAACGATGTTCAACGGGTTGGGAGTTTTGGGAAGGTCTTTTAATTGCTCATGTACTTCCTGCATAAAACGATGAAAATGAATACGGCGTTTTTCCGGAAAGGGCAGGGTATTGAAAAAACTGTCAATGAGCCAGGTTTTACCCCTCCCGACACCACCCCAGAAATACAGTCCTGTCACTGGTGAACCTGGTTTATAAAGACCTTGATAAGAAGACTGACGAGAAAAAACGCTTTGCCTGATAGCAGTACTTAAGCGCTGCCAGAATTGCCCGGCAATCATTGTTTTTAGCAAAGGGTATCTGGAAGTGTTTGCGGCGGATTCTGAAGTGAGCTGCAGATACAGCTGCTGCGTGAGTTGAACGGCTTCCAGTTGCACAGGATCCGGGGTAAAGCCAAGATTTTCAATGGCGTGCTGGTAGCTTTGTTCCGGTGTCATTTCTTTAATAAGTGTGCCCTAAGGGATATAGCATTTTTGTATGGTTCTGGACAGCTGTTCGGGACTGATGGGTTTGGTGATAAAATCATCCATTCCGACTTCCAGACAAGCCTTGCGATCCTCAATAGTGGCATTAGCTGTGAGTGCAATGATGGGAATGTGCTGATCTTTCGGTTCCTGTTCGCGCCAGGTTTTAGTGGCCTCCAGGCCATTCATTTCCGGCATACGCATATCCATAAAGGCCAGGTCATAACGATTTTGAGCCAGCTCTTGCACGGCCTGGGCACCATTGAGTACCCGTTTGGTTTTATGACCTGCATCTTGCAGAAAACTGCTTAATACCATGGCATTGATATCTTCATCTTCGGCTATCAGCACATTCAGGGAAATATCCGGCAATTCACAGCAGCTTTCCTTGCTGACCTGTACGCCATCAGGGTTTAAAAGTTCCACCAAAGTATCGCCCAGGCGTTCAAAATTTACGGGTTTGGTGATATAAGCGTCAAACAGAGCGCCTCCCAATTGCTGGGCATCGGCCCGGGTGCTTAAATAACTGAGAAATATTTTGCCCGGGACTGAGTATACACCAGAATCCAGGGCATTGATTTCTCCGGCCAGTTTTGCCGGGACACTCTGGTTTCGGGCAACTGATAAAATCACCAGGTCAAAAGGGTGAGCATGTTTAATGGCTTGCTGTAAGCCATTGAGCAGTCCCGATTCTGAATAAAAACGCTCTACTGTAAGACCAAAATAGCGGCAGTAGCACTCCAGTGTTTCATGGTGAGAACTGTTACAGGTCAAAATTGCCACCTGTTTGCCCGAGAGGATTTGGTTATAGCGTTCCTGGATATTACCTTTTTGTTCCACAGGCAGTGACAGGGTAAACCAGAAATGACTGCCTCTGCCCGGTTCACTCTGAACACCAATTTGTCCACCCATAATTTCCACCAGTTGTTTGGCGATTGTTGTTCCCAGACCGGTACCGCCAATTTTAAAGGTTTGCAGATTTTCAACTTGAGTGAAACTGTCGAAAATCTTTATCTGCTGGTCCTGGTGGATCCCTATTCCGGTATCGATGATATCAAACCGCAGGTGAATGCTTTCACATGATGTGGCTGAAGGCTTTTTAGTTAAAATAGCTGAAGGCTCTTTACTTAACGAGGCTGAAGGCTCTTTATTTAATGAGGCTGAAGGCTCTTTATTTAAAAAAGCTGAAGGCTCTTGTGCTGTTACTTTCAGTGACACTTCACCGTTTTTTGTAAATTTAATGGCGTTACCCAGCAAATTAAATAAAATTTGTCTGATCCGCTGGTTATCTCCAATGACAAAGGAAGGCAGTTGTGGATCAATATAAACTATAAAGTCCAGATTATGCTGATCGGCATTGGGAGCAAGCACAGCAACGACTTCATTGACAGTGTGGTGTAAGTCAAAGGTACATTTTTGCAATTCCAGTTTATTGGCTTCAATTTTTGAGAAATCCAGAATATCATCAATCAATGCATGTAAAGATTTTGACGCATCGAGTAATGCCGTGGTGTACTCTTTTTGCTCCTTATTCTGTTTTGTTCCTTGTAAAAGGTGAGCTGTACCAATAATTCCGCTCATCGGTGTACGGATTTCATGACTCATGGTGGCAAGAAAACTGCTTTTGGCTCTGGTGGCCTGTTCGGCCTCCTTTTTGGCCTTGCGCAGCTGTTTGATCATTGAATTCAGGTAAAGCGGCATCATAATCAGAACAAAAATTTGCGCGGTAGAACTGAGCGGGCTGTCAGTCCAGGCATTATCAAGCAGCAGGACAAAATTAAATTCCAGCATAACTAATATCACGGCAGTGAGTAAATATGACAGACCATAACGTGTACCATAGGCAATATAAAGCCAGATATAGATCAGAATAAATTCACTGCCGCCGCCGCCGGTGAGTAAGGCTGAATAAGTGGTACAGGTAAAATCAAAGAATAAAGTAATGTAGCGGCGTATTCTGGATTCAGGGTTGCGGAACAGGTCAAGTCCCAGAATGAGCGTGATGGTGTAAAAAACAAGGGCGAAATTGTAATAGGTCGCACTTGAAATAATAAATTCACCGTTTGACTTACCCAGCCAGATATACAAGGTAATGGCCAGCCCCAGACTAAGACGTACTGCAGCAGAATAAAATTCCTGGGAATGCTTAACGATTGAATAAGGATAAAGTTTCATAAGTAATTTTATTTTCTTGTTTTCTCCCATGCAGTTCTATAGGATAATTTACAGTTACGAATATTCTTACCGATTAGCAGTTGGATGTAAAATAAAAATCATCATTTTACTGCCTATATTTTGCTTTATAATTTTATTGTACAATTCAGGAACGCATGAAACAGGTTAAAATAACACCAGAGACAAAATGCAGTTTTTGTCCTGGCACCCGATGCTGCCAATATGTCACTCAACAAATTGATACCCCTAGAAAAAAAGATGACTTTCAATTAATGCTGTGGCAAATTTCCCATGCCAATGTGGAGTTTTATAAAGATGAAGATGGCTGGTTTCTTATGTTTATTACACCCTGTGAGCACCTGAAAGGCAATGGTCAATGTGGCATTTATGCACAACGCCCGGATATTTGCCGGGAATATTCAAATGATTATTGTGAATATGATTCGCCGGCTGAGGAGGGCTTTGACCTCTACTTTAAGACCTATAATGAGTTGCTGGCTTATTGTCGCAAGCGCTTTAAAAAATGGGATAAACAGCTGAAAAAAATGGAAAAACCAAACTAAATTCCTCTAGTATATAATACCCAGTGAATCTTCTGTTACTCTTCCCTGAGGATTTTATTTCCCCCGGTCTGGCACGACTAACAGATCATCGGCTGCAACACTTGTTATCAGTGAAAAAAATCTGTCAGGGTGGAACACTGGAGGTGGGCCTGATCAATGACAAAATGGGCCTGGGCAGAGTATTATACATTGATCATAAACGTGTGGATTTGCAAGTGCTGCTGGACAGGGAGCCCGTTGCCCCCTTGCCGGTAAATTTAATCCTTGCTCTGCCCAGACCTAAAATGTTTAAACGTATTTTGCAAACAATCAGTGCCATGGGGGTTAAGCAACTGACTTTGATTCATTCAGCCAGAGTGGAAAAAAGTTATTGGCAAAGCCCCTGGCTTGAAGACGAAAAAATACGTCAGCATCTGATTCTGGGGCTGGAACAGGCCAAAGATACGCAACTGCCACAGGTCACCTGCTTCCATCGCTTCAAGCCCTTTGTCGAGGATGTGTTACCTGGATTAGTGTCCGGAACCAGGGCGCTGGTCGCTCACCCTGGCCGGGGTGATTTTTGTCCGGCAGAATCCAGTCAACCGGTAAGCCTGGCAATTGGGCCGGAAGGCGGTTTTAGTGACTATGAAATTGAAAAGTTTACCCAGGCCGGATTGAGTGTCTGTCATCTGGGGGAGCGGATTCTGAGAGTGGAAAATGCCATTCCGGTACTGCTTGGCAGGCTGAATAGGTAATTAATACGTGTTGTGGAGTCTGGTACGCTGTTCCGGGGACGCCGAGAATCCATCCATGGAGGCTTGACTGCAGCATCCATGCTGCAGACACCCCGGAACAGTGTACCAGACTCCACACCACTACCAGCGGCATTTATCCTGTAGGTCGGGTTACGCTGCGCTAACCCGACCTACGATAAAATAGACTCAAAAAATGGAGAAGAGCCATGTATGAAATAAAATTAATGATTATTCATTTTTCCCAGTGGCTGTATCCATGGCTGGGGGAAATTGCTTTGGCAATTATGGCGACGTTGTTAGTGATTTATGGTGAAACTGTAAACCGTATGGTAAAAAGACAGGTCAGTGGTATGCACTTTCTCTTCAGGACTCTGATTTTTATCCTGTTATGCGCTTTTGGTTATGGCGCATTATTGGTGTTTGTCACGCCAATGCTGAGCAAGTGGCTGGCCGCAGTTGGAATGACCTTTCTGGGACCGCTGGTGGTGGGCATTTTTATTATTCTTGGGGTTATTGCAGAGAAAAAAAATCGTATGTAGATTCAACTGATTAATTTTTGCGGCTGCCCTAACTACTACTGCATCATCCATGCTCACTCCCCTTACCTACATCATCATGTAGGCATTATCTCTTTAAAGGTGCTAATGGCCTGGAATGTGCCAACATCCTTTTTTCCAGCTTTGCTATCGGGTTGATAGATAGCCAGTAAATGTTTGATGCCATATTCCTGTGCTGAACTAAGGACTGCCAGATTATCATCAATCAATAGTGTCCGCTTCGGATCATAACGTTCCAAAGCGTCCAGCTTGTTCCAGAAGCGGGTTTCTTCTTTGGGAATACCTAATTGATGAGCACTGATAATTTTATCCAGTAGACCTGATAAGGAGGTTTTTTTCATTTTCAGGTCAAGACTTTTCTGGTGGGCATTGGTGACCAGAACCCGACGTTTACCGGCTTTAGTCAGACTTTCCAGAAAGTCAGTCACAAATGGATGCACCTGGATCAGGTGTTCGACTTCTTCTTTTAACAGGGCAATATCCAGATCAAGCTCGTGTGTCCAGTAATCAAGACAATACCAGTTGATCGTGCCCTCAATGGATTTAAAGCGCGGAATCAGTTCATCCAGTGCTTCCTGTTTGGATAGACCGTTTTTTTCAGCATAGCGCCTGGGCACATGCTCAAGCCAAAAATGGTTATCAAAATGGAGATCCAGCAAGGTACCATCCATGTCGAGAAAAACGCTATCGATTTTGCTCCAATCCAACAAAGCCCTGACCTTCTATTTTCTATTGCAAAAAACTGCTATTATAACCATTTTACTCGTACATATCAGGCCCCTTTTGTATTAAAAAAAGCTATGTTAAACAAAGTCGCGTCAAAAAGAATATCTAAAGAACCACTTATTACTGATTGCAAAGTTGTTGCCCAGAGTCGTTTGTTTCGCATAGAACAGCTGGACATTACCTTTGCTAATGGCCAACAGGTTGAGTATGAACGCCTTAAAGGCTCCACCAGAGGCGGTGTGCTGGTGGTGGCATTGCAGGATGATAACAGGGTGCTGATGGTCAGAGAATATAGCGCGGGAGTGGAACGCTATGAATTGATGTTTCCCAAAGGCCGGATTGAAAGTGATGAGCCTGTTGAAGAGGCTGCCAATCGTGAACTTCAGGAAGAAGTGGGATTTGCTGCCAGAAAGCTTACTCTGGTAAAAGCTATGACACTGGCTCCAGGTTATATGGGACATCTGACTTACGTGGTGCTGGCTGAAGAACTCTATCCTGCTACACTCAAAGGAGATGAACCTGAGCCACTGGAAGTTGTATCATGGGAACTGGATAAAATAGATGAGCTGGCTGTGCAGGAAGATGTTACCGAGGCAAGAACCATTGCCGCAGCTTATATTGTCAAAGCACTACTTGATCAGCGTCAGTAAAGTATAAGGTTTTTTATGCATTCAACCACTTCAGAGCAAGAGCCATCAGCTGGAAAAGAGCCATCAGCGGATCAAGAGCCATCAGCGGAAAAAAAGCCATCAGCGGATCAACAGCCATCAACAGGACATGAGCATGAACCGGATATGCAGGATCCCTTAACAGCAGAATTGCGTTTATTGTTACCCGATGTCATTGATCTGGCACGTCTTGCAGGGGATAAGATTCTGGAAATCTATCAGAGTGAGTTTCTGGTCAATAACAAAAAAGATAACACGCCGGTAACCTGTGCTGATCTGGCTGCAAATGATTTAATAGTGCAGAAGTTGTCTGAACTTACACCGCAAATTCCCGTACTGTCTGAAGAGTCCGAAGAAATCCCCTTTGCAGAAAGACGCCACTGGGAAACCTACTGGCTGGTCGATCCTCTGGATGGTACCAAGGCTTTTATTGAAAAGACGGGTGAGTTCAGTGTCAATATTGCTCTGATTTACCGTCATTATCCAGTGCTAGGTGTGATCTACAGCCCTGTTAAAAAATGCAGTTTTTACGCCAGTAAAGATGGCGGCGCGTTTTATCTCAATGATGATAATCAGCTGCGAAGCATACAGGTACGTTCGCAATGCCCGGCAAAAAATCAGCAGGAAAGCAAAATTGTTGTCGCTGGAACGCGTTCTTCGCGCAGTGCCGCTATGCAGGCCTTTCTGGATAATCTGGAAAAAGCGTGTACAGGGTATGAAATAAAATTTATGGGCAGTTCGCTAAAATCATGCATGGTGGCTGAAGGTGTGGCAGATGTTTATGCACGCCTGGGACCAACGTCAGAGTGGGATACCGCAGCGGCGCAATGTATAGTAGAAGAAGCGGGTGGTTTAATTACTGATACGAAAATGCAGGTGTTGGCCTACAATACCAAAGAGTCGCTACTCAATCCAAATTTCTTTGTTTTTGGTGATAAATCAATCCGCTGGAATCAATTTCTGGCTGATGATTAATTATTTTACATCCATTTTTAGCTATTTCCGTAGGGATACCTAAATAGCCGCACACAGTCTAGAACTCAATGTCGGAAAAGACTTCGTCTCCCGCACTGCCGTCGCTCATGCGGATTTTCAGCTGTAGATTATTATAGGAGTCTGCGTATTCCAGTGCGGTTTTTACATCAATCTTGCCGGACGTGTACATTTTGTACAGAACCTCATCAAAAGTGGCCATGCCGTATTTAGACCCCTGTTCCATGGCTTCGGGTAATTTTTCAAGTTTTCCCTGTTGTAAAATCTCGGTGACATAAGGAGTGTTAATCAGTATTTCCACTGCCGGGTACAGAGTACCATCCTTACCGGGAATCAAGCGCTGGGAAACAATGGCTCTGAGGTTACGTGACAAATCTTCTGATAACTGTCGATGGGCATTTTTTGGAAAAAAGTTAAAAATTCTGTCCAGAGACTGTATGGCATTACTGGCGTGCAGTGTGGTCAGACACAAGTGACCGGTATCGGCATAGGCCATGGCATGTTCCATGGTTTCACTGTCACGCACCTCGCCAATTAAAATAACGTCAGGGGCTTCACGCATGGCATTTTTCAGGGCATTGGAATAACTGAGGGTATCCAGTCCTACTTCACGTTGGTTGACAATGGCTTTTTTATGGGAATGGATGAATTCAACCGGATCTTCAATGGTTAAAATATGACCACCAATATGAGAATTCCGGTGCCCGACCATGGCCGCCAGAGTGGTTGATTTACCTGAACCCGTTGCACCAACCACCATTATAAGCCCGTTTTTATGTGCCACCAGATCGTTCAATGTGGCGGGCAGGTTCATCTCTGAAACTTTGGGAATGTCTGTTTTAATATGTCTGATGACCATTGCAATATCACCACGCTGGCGAAATGCATTGGCACGAAAACGCCCGACATTTGCTAGTGAAATGGCAAAGTTTAATTCCAGGGTGTCATGAAATTCCTGTAACTTTTCTTCATCAACCAGATTGGCCAGAATGGACTTTATCTGCTCTGAAGTTAGAGTCTGTTTACTGATCGGGCGTATTTTACCCTGTGATTTCATTGTGACACTGGCGTGGGTACTGAAGAAAAGATCAGAGGCTTCTTCATTGACCATTAATTGCAGAAATTTGGTGATATCCATGACGTGACCTTCAAATCCCCTTCGAGTTGTTATTATTCTTTGCAACACAAGCTCTTATTAATACAAAGATTATAGCAAGAAAGTTACGTAAAGATAGGTCAGATAGAAAAGGCTGTAAAGCTATTATTGTTTGTAAACAGACATTATGGATTTTAGTTCCTGTAATACCATACTGCGTTCATCAGGTGATAGCCTGTCGGTCATACAGTCGGCTTGATTTTCTTCCATGGCATCAATGGTTGCGTTCACGGCATCACAACCACTTTGACACAGGATTTCAAGATATTCTGCTAATTTTTGGTGATCCATAATAAGCCCTCAGCTACTACTTAAAATTGCTGCTCTTAATTGCTTAAGGTTGTATATATTATACACAATTAGTATGTACTGTAAAACTGATATATCGGTTCTGTGCTATTGGAGCATTTAACTGGCAGAGGTTCTATGTAATACTGCCAGTTTTAACGTCAACTTTCAGTTGGCTCGTGACTATTTTGTATCGATTTAAGTTATATCGATTTAAGACAATCCAGGTGATTTATGAAACATCCAATTATTATAAGCTGCGTCCTTTCTGTCCTCTTTACGCTGCCTGTACAGGCGGAAGATGAAGCGGAACATGTGATTAAATATCGGCAATACCTTATGTCGTCTATTTCTGACCACTATAAATCCCTGAAGCTGTTGACGGGTGGTAAAATCAGCCAGCCGGATCAGTGGTTGCCCCATGCCAGAGCTTTGGATGATATGGCTAAAATAGTGGCAGGTGCTTTTCCTGAAGGTTCTGATTTTGGAGAAACTGATGCCAAAGAAGCAATCTGGGAAAATAAGGACGATTTTAATCAGAAAGCCCAGGATTTGGTCGCAGTAACCCGGGATATGGTGCAATTGATACAGGACAAAGATCGGGGTGGCGCAAAAAAACAACTGGGTCAGATTGGCCAGGCGTGCAAGTCCTGTCATAAAAAATATCGGGAAAAGTAAGCTGAACTGTACAGGTTGTTTTGCTCTGCATCATTGAAAATCTGTTATTTTAGACTAATTGTTTTAAGGTTTGCTGCAAAGTCTGGGCGGGTGATGGACTTACAGAATGCATATTCATCACTTTTTTTTTCCAAAGCTTGCTAAACCAGTCCAGTTCTTGATACCAGAGCATAGGTTGTTTGTTTCCAGATGATACAGATTCAAAGCTAAAGCCTTATTCCACAAAAATCGACAATTACCCGCATATTGAGACATCTTCTGCTCAGTCTCAAAGTTGGTATTGAGTCGGTATTTGTACGCTTTTCTAATGATCATATCATCATCCTATAGAATTAATGTACTATTTTCAATAGGTGTTTTCATTAAAAGCAAAAGAATTTATTGCTGCTGATCC
>RCNG010001971.1_pt1 | contig 10223 bp, 6 predicted proteins | sample 2041371 | NCBI WGS metagenome assembly RCNG01 (sample SAMN09708227, study PRJNA481090) | Marine sediment metagenome, whole genome shotgun sequencing project. | biome: marine sediment; feature: ocean; material: sediment; isolation source: Sewage treatment plant 1 marine sediment (STP1) ... | reverse complement strand
TGATCAGTGACGGCCAGGAAACCCGGGGCCCGGCACCTGCGGACCGCCGCCGGCCCGGATCGACAGCAGCCGTCGGGAGATCCACCCCTGCCAGGCCGGGAACGGGAGACCTGAAGGTGGTTGGGGTCGGCGATCCTCTCGGTGCCGCGGACCGGGTGATCAAGGATCTCCGCTATCCGGACACGGCCTACGAAGGCGATGAAGTCGTGGTGGAGTTCGCGGTCGATCATCGTTTCACCGAAAACACGGCCGGGACCTCCCTGCAGGTCCGGCTTCTGGGTGACGAAGGCCTCGTGGCGGAACAAACCCTGGAGATCAACGGCCGGTTGGTTCCCCTGACCCTCGGGTTCAAACCGCAGGGCCATGGTCTGAAGGTCTACAGCCTGGAAGTCTCACCCCTGGACAACGAGCGTTTCCTGGACAACAACAGGGCGTCCCTGGCGATTGACGTGCGCAAGGAACGATCCCGTCTGCTGCTGTTGACCGGGACGGCGGGATGGGATGTGCGTTTCCTGGCCCAGGCCGCGGCCGGTGAGGAACGCTTACGGTTGGAGGTTGTGTTCCCTGCAGCAAACGGCCTGGTCTTTGCTGACAGTCTGACACCATGGCGCGCTCCGGAGGAAAGCAGCGGCTGGTCCGAATGGGACGGGGTCGTGATCTCCGACTGGTCCGGAGCGCTGGCGGTGCAGGATTGGACTTCGCTCAAGGAGGCCGTGGAGGAGGGCCTGGGATTGCTGGTGGTCCCGGGAGGAAAATCCGATTCGGTGGGGAATCCATCTGTTCCACCGACGGCCCTGGCGGGCCTGCTGCCGGTCGAGGTTGCCGGATGGAAATGGGCCGGCGGCCCTTGGTTCGTGGCGCTGTCGGCGGCACGGAGCGGTCACCCTGTGTTGGAGGGCGTGATGGGACCCCAGTCGGCGTCGTCACGGGCGGGAATGCCCGAGCTGCCTCCGTTGCGATACGCCGTGACCGCCGGTGCGGAACCGGGCGCGGCCGTTCTGCTGACGGCGCAGCGCCGGGACCAGGATCCCGGGGCCGGGGAAATGCCGCTGCTCGTGACCGTCTCGAGGGGCCAGGGCCGGGTGGCCTGGTTCGGCGGTCGGCATCTCTGGGAACTGGCCTTCTGGGAAGCGTCCCGGACCCGGCCGGAAACACCGGAGGCCGCGATGGAAGACCATGACCCGCCCGGTCGCCGACTCCTGCGCAACCTCCTGGTCTGGACCGCCGCCGGGGAAGACAATTCGGGACTGGTCTTCACCGGACGGCAGACTTTTTTCCAGGAGGGGGAACGAATCAAGCTGGCTGCCCAGTGGCGGGACATGCGGGGCCGTCCCGTCTCCGACCGGAAGCTCTCAGTCCAGTTGCGCCGGATGGACGCTGCTGCGGACTCGGGACGAGTCCGGACCTTTGCCCTGTCCCGGACCGACCGGTCGGCCGGGTTCGCGGAAGTGGCCCTGCCGCCGCTGCCGCCGGGGCGCTACTCGGTCCAGCTGGTCGGGGAGGGGGACCCGCTGGTCATGGGGCGCATCGAGAGCCTGGTGGTCTCGGGTCACTCGATCGAGTCCACCCAGGTACGGCTGGACCGGCGCCGCCTGCTCCAGGTGGCCGCCGGAGGGGGCGGACAGTTCCATCTCGGATCTTCCGCCGAGGACCGGGCGGAACTTTTGGCCGATCTCCGCGGGCTGGACTGGAGCGGTGCCACGGTCTCACGCCGCAACCGCTTCGATTTCTGGTCGGGATGGCCCTTCCTGGTGATGGTCACGATCCTCCTGGGCGTCGAATGGTTCCTGAGACGCCGCCACGGTCTGCTCTGACCCGATAGTCTACCTCCCCGTTTGCTGCCTTAGCTTCCCCAACTTTCCTCCCGGAAAACAGGGCATCGATGCTGTCGTCCCAGGTCGCTCCAGGAGGTGCTCCCGTCCCGCGTGCGGTGTTCGGCGGTGGGGTGGGGCTCTTGCTGTGGATCGCTCTGGCGGTCCCGTCAGAACGGGCCTGGGCGCATCTGGTCATCAACGAATTTTTGCCTGATCCGGAAGGCAGCGACGCCGGGAAGGAATTCGTCGAACTGTTGAATACCGGCCCTGAGGCCGAATCCCTGGCCGGGGTGTCCCTGCAATTCGGCAACGGTGCTGCGGGGCCCGAGTGGACCAATCGGTGGACGGGTGTCGGCCCAATCATCCTGCAGCCGGACCAGCGGTTTCTCCTGGTGGACCGGAACTGGATGGGGGAACCGGCCGGTGACGTCGAAGTGTACCTCGGGATCCAGAACGGGCCCGATGCCCTCCGTCTGGTGAGGGGCGAAACGGTGCTGGACCTGGTGGGGTACGGGCCCCTGACCGACCAGGCGATGATGGAAGGGGAGCCGGCTGATATCGCTCCCGGTCTGGCGGTGGCCCGTCGCCCGGACGGTCATGACTCCAATGTCAACGGTCAGGATTTTGTTCTGGCGGTGCCCACTCCGGGCGAACAGAATTTTCAACCCTTCCATTTGGAAGTGGCCGGCTGGAACCTAAATCCACCTTCGGTGGATCGGCCCGGGATGCCGGTCCAATTCTATCTGCGCATCCGAAACGGAGGAACGGAAACCTTTCCCGTCGGGCCCCTGATCCTGAGGACGGCAGCGGGCGATCAACCCTCCCTCCTGGACCTCCTGCCACCCGGGCATGAGCGGGGCTTCAGCTGGAATCTGGTCCCGGTGGGGCGCGGATTGATGCCTCTGTCGGTACTGGTTCCGCTACCCACGCCGACCGACACCCTGGTCCTTCGTCCCGCCTCCCTGCAGGTGGGCTCAGGCGCGGTGGTCCTCAACGAAGTCCTGGCGGTCCCGAGACGGGGCCAGGGGGAGTGGGTGGAGATAGTGGCCGCCGGTCCAGGCGGGGTCGACCTTACCGGATTCGGATTTCGGGACGAAGATGGCGACACCCGCAACCTGCCCGAAGAGTACCTGGAGCCCGGGGAGTTTCTGGTGCTGGCCCAGGATTCTCTCGCCCTGGCGGACTGGCACCTGGAAAATCAATCCCAAGGCGCTGCCACGGTCTGTCCGGCCGATCAGGCCATTGCGCGCCAACGCCAGCTTGCCGGCTGGCCATCGCTCAACAACACCATCCCCGCGGATCGAAATTTTGCCGACCGGATCTATTTGATCGACCCCGGTGGGGATGTGATCGACCACGTGACCTGGGGGGGCGTCCATCCGGTCATCGGCGGGGACAGCGGAGCGGGAGTGTCCCTCGAAAGGGCCGCCATCGACCCTCGGAATCCCGGTATAGCCAACTGGGCTGCCTGTACCTCGTTGACGGGCTCCACGCCGGGATGCGGCAACAGCGTGTCGCTGAGGGCGGATATTCCGGTTGAGCTCGCGGTCCACCCGAGAATTCTCGATCCGGGGGCCGGCCATTCGACCGTCCACTTCCTGTTCACTTTGACCGCTCCGGAGTCCGGTTGGGATCTGCGGGTTTTCGACCTCTGGGGAGTGGTGGTCCGGGATCTGGGTGGGGACAGCCGGGGGGCGGGGCCCCGTGACCTCCTGTGGGACGGCCGTGACGACGGAGGCCGGGCGGCGCCGCCCGGCGGATACATCGTGCTTTTGGAAACCAGGAATTCGACAGGGGTCCGCCTGGGCCGCGCCAAGGCTCTGCTGGTGGTCCGTTGAGGAGACGGTGGCGGCATCGTCTCCAGCAAGGCCTGCGGCGGTTACTATGCCTTCTTCTGTTATGCCTGTCCGGAGTTCACGGCACCGCTGCCGGAGCCGGTGTGCGGGACTATGCCGACGGGTGGCTCCTGGATCTGCGCGATGCCGGCGCGGTCCTGTCGGGATCCGTTCATGAGGGAACCCCCCTTATTGCCGCCGGCGAAGGCCCTTCGCGCGAGTCCGGTTGGGGAATGTGGGCCGGCATGGGCCAGGGCCTGTTGTATTCGATGGAGGAACTGCCCCTGGTTTCGGTCGGGCTCGGCCTGGCCCGGCGCAGTTCCACGCTTCCCTGGTCGATTTCCGGGACCTGGTCCCGCCTGGGAAAAGACCTGATGAGGGAGGATACCGGGACCCTTGGCCTGCGAATGGGAGGAAAGGTCCGGGTCGGAATGGGGATCCGGATCCGGCGCTGGAACGTGGCGGGAATTCAGGTCTCCTCGAGTATCGAACCCCACCTGGAAGTCGGTCTGGAGCTGGGAATCAGTAGGGGGCTGAGGTGTGAAGCCGGCGTGTGGATCCATCCGATGGCTCCTCCTTCGTGGCATGGCCCCGGAAGCAGGAGATCCTTGGCGGAAATTAAATTTTTTCTGCCCGCGGCAGCGTTGGCCATCAGGATCGATCAGCGGGCCGACGGGGTTCCGGTCATCTCCCAGGAAATTCTGGGACGCTTGACTCGCGGCCTGGGCCTGAGTCTGAGGGCGGATCCTGAAACGGGCACCCTGGGTGGGGGACTGACCCTGCGTGTGGACGGGTTCTGGCTGCGTACCTCCCACCTGGTCCATCCGGCCCTGGGGGCCACCCATCGGTTCGGACTCGGGGCCGGAGCACCGGAGGCGTCACCCTGGTGAGTTGCAGGCGATTGACTTCCGGACTGGCCGTCCTGTCTATGGGGCTGGCGCTGACGGTGTCCGGGCAGACCGAACCGCCGCCTGAAACGGCCCCGCCCGCCGATGGTTCGCATCTGCAGGAAACCCTCGAAGAGGCCGACGAGACCCTTCGCGTCCTGGACGAAGCGGGGGTGCCGGCGACCCGCGAAGACGTGGCGAATTTCCTGAACGCAGCCGCAGGGCCGGCCTCTCCGGCCGCTTCCGGGGGTTGGTCCCGGGTGCGAGGTTCCCTTAGGTTGCGGGCCGGCTACTATCAGGGGGAAGGCCGGGATTTCTACGGCAGGGGTTCGCTGGAGGCGAGCTGGTTGCGAGTCCGTATCCGGTTCCGGGAATACAGGACCCGGTTGAAAGAGGTGTCCGGCGCGGCGGAGATGAGGACCGGCCCGGTCAGGTTGCAGGTGGGAGCCATGGGGCTGGTCCATGGTTTCGGCCTGCTTGTCGGTGCTCCCGGCCGCAGCGCCACCCTGGCCGCGGACCGGCGATTTGCCCCGCGCGAGGCCCACCTGATCAGCTGGGTGGGGTCCGCCGACCCACGGGTCCTGAAAGGAGCCGCCGGCAGGGTCAAACTGGGGATTTGGACCCTGCGGTATCTGACCGGCCAACGGGACGTCGGCCTACCGGGGGGTGCGCCACGGACCGATCTCGCCCAAGTGGGCGCCCGGGGCAGCCGGTGGGGGTTCGCCGCCGCCGGCCTGGTCGAACAGGGGGAACGATCCGGGAGCGTGACCGGGCAATGGAAGTTCGGGCCGGTCACCTGGGCTTTCGAAACCCTGGTGAAGCGTCCGTCGCCGACCGTCCCGGTGGCCTCCGCGACGGTTGTCACTGCCAGGTGGGACATCGCCCGAAGCGCCGGTGTGGAGGGCACATGGGGGATGTCGGACCTGGCACTGCCCTCGCCTCTGGGTGGCCGGCCGTCCGTTTTGCCGGGCTGGTCGGGCCGGGGATTCGCCTTCCGTGGATTCGTCCGGCCGGGACCGGGAAAATTCCTGCGCGGTCTGGTGCACCGGGGGAGCCGCCTCGATCGGTCGGGAGAACGAACCCGCCAGGACAAGACCCTGGTGGATCTCCAGGCCGGAGGAAAGATCGGGCCGGGATTGGAATTGGCGGTCCGGTTCCGGCAGACGTCGCGCCGGTTGTGGGGATGGCTGGAACAGTATCCGTGGCAGCCGCCCCGGCCCGTCGGTTCGGAAAGCCATGCCATCCTGTCGACCCTCATGACGGGGGCGGGCCACAATTATCGGGTGCGCCTGCTGTTGCGAACCTACGGACGGACCAGTGAAACGTCGCCGGGAAGACGGAGCCTCATCAGTCTCGGGGCCGGATGGCACTTCGACCGGAGATGGCAGTTGAGGGGCACGTGGGTAAGTGCCTGGGGTGATCAGGTAGACCTGGTCAGTGCCGTCAGTCCTACCGTCGGGATGGTCCTGCCGAGGCACTGGGGTCACTGGCGGTCCGAATCGTTGGTGGCGATCCAGTGGCGCTCGGGGCCGACCATGGTCCAGGCCGCCTGGTCGGGGCGCCGCCCCGAGCCGGAATACGGGGCCCGCCTGGTGCAAACCTTCTGGGCTGATGCGGAAATCAGATGGTAAATGCGATTCCGGCGGTAAATTAACCGCAGTCCAGGCCGATAAGTCATATGAGATGGAGACCGGATTTCCCGCACAGGGAGCGGTCTGGGCAAGAGTTTATCCGACAGCAGGGATTCTGGGTGACGATTTCGAGTCTCATACTCCCTTGGGACACATCTACCGTGGCTGGGACCCGGGAGGTGGATCCCTCCCTTGTGGAGGCGCTTCAGGCCTTGGCCCACGGTGACGCCGAAGTGGGGTCGCGCGCGGAAAGCCTGTTCATGTTCCTCCGTAAGATATCCTCTCATGGTAAAGCCTGTGAATATCTTATGGGGATTCAGCATCTGGCTGTTTCCGGTGACCCGGCCGGCGCCCGGTTGCTGGCCGCCTTTCTCGCGGTTTCCACCCCGGGGGACCGGCTTCTGCCCCGGATCCAGCAGCTCAGTTCGTCCCGTCGCCTCAACATCAGGATCGGCCAGGACAGCAGCGACCCGGGCCAGATCCACCAGGATTGGCTGCAGCGTCTTGGAGAACTGACCCGCGGCTGCGAGAAGGTGGTAGTCCCGGATCAGTCGACCACCGAGGCTTCCGAGCCGGCCCCTGGACAGGAGCCCCCCTGGCCTTTCCTGCGCGATACCCTGGATCTGCTATTGGCCCGGCTCCGGTTGGGCGATGATTTCGATGGCGACGACCGCCAGCTTCTGGTGGAGCTGCTGCGCCTGGAGGTGGACGCCTGGCAGGAACGGATCAGTCACCTGGCCGGCAGCATAGATCCCTTCCGGGTGGCCGCCATCACCCGGGTCCTCCCACTGCTGAGCTTGTGGGACGCCGAAACCCGGGATCTGCGCCAAATGATTGCCTGGATCGAGGAAGGTTGCCTGGGTTCCGATTTCCAGAAACCCCTGTCCCGGTCGCTTGATGTCCTGGAGGAAAACGACCGCGCGGCGGTGTGGAAGGTGTTTGCCTCGGACCCGGGATTGGCCCCTCTGCAGAAACTTTTCGCGGGACTGGAGGAACACCCGGTGCGGATTCCCGTCCTGGCCCACTGCCTCGGTCGGCTGCAGGCCCTGGCTTCCCGCCTTTCACTGCTGGGCGTGCCGGGGGTGGACCTGGACATCGTCTCCGGGGCCCTGCTGATCCAGGAACACTTTCCTACGGACGGACGGGAGGAGGAGTTCTCCTTGCCCCTGTCCCCGGGTTTCCCGCGGGCCTGCCGGCATATTCTGGAAATGGCCGACAGCGGCATGGGTGCCGAAGCCGCCGATCTGGACGGATTGAGCATCAGGGATGAGGAACTGGTCATCGCGATTCCCGAAGGCGGGGCGTACCTGGAACATGACCTTCCGGCGGCCATCCCCGATGGAATGGATGAAGATTCCGAAGGCATCATGGCCTGGGCCGGAGAGGTCCTGGCCAAGGAGAAAACCGAGCCGGTGGATCCCGAGGCCATCGATATGGCCACTGCCTCGATCACCGAACTGAAACATCTGGTGATGACGAACATCCAGTCCATCAGTGTCCTGCTGGGATTCCTGCGCAACCCCAAGATCGTGGCCATCCCCGGTCTGGTCGAGGAGGTCGTCAACCGGACCCGCAACCCCAAGGTCATCGAGACCATCGCTTCGGTACGGCTGCTGCACACGGGGTTCGCCAACCGGGGCGTGGCGATGGCCTGTCTGCGCAGCCCGGTCAACATTCCCCTGACCGTTCTCCGGAAATTCATGCATGTGAAATACGTAGCTAAGGTCGACCTGAAACGGATGGCCCTGGACAAGGCCGGCATCCGCAAGGAGGTGGGCAAGGAGATCAAAAAATACCTGGCAGCCCTCACTTGATACGGTTGACTTGACCCCTGTTAAATCCTACGTTTGCACCTGCGAGACCTTTGTGTAGGCCTTTCTTGGATCTTTAGCGAGGGAGATTGCCATGCTGGCCAGGCGAATGGAAAATCTGGGCACCGAGACCGCTTTCGAGGTGTTGGCCAGGGCCAAGGCCCTGGAGGCCGATGGCCGGGACATCGTCCACCTGGAGATCGGTGAACCCGATTTCGACACGCCCCGGAACATCATCGACAAGGCCGTCGAGGCCCTCAACTCGGGGGCCACCCACTACGGACCGTCGGCGGGTCGGCCCGAGGTGCGACAGGTTTTCGCCGCCCACATAGCTGCCGACCGGGGTATCGACGTGGGGCCCGATAACGTGGTCATCACTCCCGGGGGCAAGCCCATCATCTACTTTCCCCTGACGGCGCTGATCGATCCGGGCGACGAGGTCATCTACCCCAATCCCGGTTTCCCCATCTACGAATCGGTCATCAATTTCCTGGACGGCAAGGCCGTGCCCCTGAAACTGGCCGAGGAGAAGGATTTTTCCTTCGACATCGAGGACCTCAAAGCCCTGGCCAGCGACAAGACCAGGATGCTGATCATCAACTCGCCCCAGAATCCCACCGGCGGCATGCTCAGCTCGGACGACCTGGACGCCATCGCCGAGCTGGCCGTCAAACACGACTTCTGGGTGCTCAGCGACGAGATCTACAGCAAGATCATCTACGAGGGAACCCATGACTCGATCGCGACCCGGCCGGGCATGCTCGAGCGCACCATCATTCTCGAAGGGCATTCCAAGACCTATGCCATGACGGGGTGGCGTCTGGGCTATGGCATCATGCCGGCGGAACTGGCCGCGGCGGTGGCCAAGCTGCAGACCAACTGCACCAGCTGCACGGCGAGTTTCACGCAGATCGCGGGTGCCGAAGCTTTGACCGGTCCCCAGGATACCGTCACGGAAATGGTAGCCGAATTCAAGGCCCGCCGGGACCTGCTGGTCGACGGATTGAATGCCATCGAAGGGGTCAGCTGCAAACGGCCCCGTGGAGCATTCTATGTCTTCGCCAACATCACCGGTCTGGGCCTGACCAGCAAGCAGGTGGAGTTGCGCCTGCTGGACGATTTCGGCGTAGCTGCCCTGGCCGGGACCTCTTTCGGGGCCTTCGGGGAAGGGTATCTGCGGTTCAGCTACGCCAACAGCCAGGAGAACATCCGCAAAGCCCTCGAACGTTTCGCCGACTTTGCCCAGACGGTCCGCAATGGCGGCTAGCAGTTGGCCCGGCGCCGGAAGCAAACTCGTCATTGCCCTGGGTGGCAACGCGATCATCCCCGCCGGACAGGAGGGGACCTACGAGCAGCAGGCCGCGATCACGCGCACGACCATGAAACAGGTGGCCCGGCTCATGGCGCTGGGCCACCGGATCGTGATGACCCACGGCAACGGCCCGGTGGTGGGCAACATCGTTCTGCGCAACGACGCGGGGATGGCCGTGCATGGGATCCCGCCCATGCCGATGTTCGTCTGCGGCGCCGAAAGCCAGGGTGGGCTGGGATTCATGATCCAGCAATCCCTGCAAAATGCCCTGGCACTGGAGGGCCTGGAGGTCCCCGTGGCCGCGGTGGTGACACAGGTCGTGGTCGATCCCGATGATCCGGCCTTCGCCGATCCGACCAAACCGATCGGTCCCTTCTACGACGAAGACCAGGCCCAGCTTTTGCGGGACGAAAACGGGTGGACGATCGTCATGGACGCCGGCCGCGGTTGGCGGCGGGTCGTCCCCAGTCCACTGCCCGTGGAGGTTGTGGAGTGGGCGGCCATCCAGGCCATGTTGAAGGGCGGTGTGCTGACCATCGCCACCGGTGGGGGCGGCGTGCCCGTCATTCGCAATGCTGACGGCAGCCTGCAGGGCGTCGACGCGGTGATCGACAAGGATCGGGCGAGTGCACTTCTGGGCGGACTCATCCAGGCCGACACCCTGGTCATCGTCACCCAGGTGGACCAGGTCTTCGCGCGCTTCGGCCAGCCTGACCAGAAGGCTCTCGACCGACTGACCGTCGCCGAGGCGAAGCGCATGCTGGCCGACGGCGAGTTTCCACCGGGCAGCATGGGGTCCAAGATGGAGGCGGCCGTCTCTTTCCTGGAAGCCGGAGGCACCAAGGTGATCATCACCTCTCCCGACCTGATCCTGGCCGCGGTGGCCGGCGAGAAGGGCACCGCGATCGTCCCGGCCTAATTCCCGTTGTTTGG
>RCNG010001968.1_pt1 | contig 10226 bp, 9 predicted proteins | sample 2041371 | NCBI WGS metagenome assembly RCNG01 (sample SAMN09708227, study PRJNA481090) | Marine sediment metagenome, whole genome shotgun sequencing project. | biome: marine sediment; feature: ocean; material: sediment; isolation source: Sewage treatment plant 1 marine sediment (STP1) ... | reverse complement strand
GTGGGCGAGCAGGCCGCGCGACGCGATCTCGATCAGATCGAGCATCTGTTCGAAACCGTCGGCGCCGCCGTAGTAGGGGTCGGGGACGTCGCGCACATCGACCTCGGGGGCGAAGTCGAGAAGCAGGGCGAGGCGATGATCTTCACCCGGCGGGCAGAGATAAGCGAGGTCGGTATGGTTGTCCTGGTCCATGGCGAGGACGTAGTCGAACCGGCGGAAATCCCCGCGGCTGGCCTGGCGGGCGCGCAGCCCCGAGATTTCGAAACCGCGCCGTCGCGCCGCCTTCTGGGCGCGGGGATCGGGGGGCTTGCCGATGTGCCAATCGCCGGTGCCGGCGCTGTCGATGGCGATCCGCCCGGCCAAGCCCTCGCGCTCGACCAGCGCCCGGAACACCCCCTCGGCCGAGGGCGAACGGCAGATGTTGCCGAGACAGACGAACAAGACGTTGACCAAGCCGGATTCCTCCGTAAGTTTGCCGGTGAGCTGATCCAGATCAGTTCGAGCGGATTATCATCAACCTCCAAGCAAGCGGCAATGTTTAGATGAGCGATAGCGACCGATCCAAGCAAACCATCGTGATCCTCACCGGCGCCGGCATCTCCAAGGAGTCGGGGCTGGACACCTTCCGCTGTTCCGACGGCATCTGGTCCAAGGTGCGGCTGGAGGACGTGGCGACGCCCGAGGGCTTCGAGCGCAATCCGCAGATGGTGCAGGACTTCTACAATGACCGCCGCCACCAGCTCGCCGAATCCGATCTGCGGCCCAACGCTGGACACGAGGCGCTGGCGCGCCTGGAGAAGGAATGGCCGGGCGATTTGCTGATCGTCACCCAGAACATCGACAACCTGCACGAACGCGCCGGCAGCCGCAACGTCCTGCACATGCACGGCGAGCTGTTGAAGGTGCGCTGCGACGCCTGTTCCAGCCTGTTCCAATGGGTCACCGACGTGCACGTCGAGGATGCCTGCCCGTCTTGCGGCGAGAACGGCTGGATGCGGCCACACGTGGTCTGGTTCGGCGAGATGCCGCTGGAGATGGATCGGATTTTCACCGCGCTCGGGCAATGCGCGCTGTTCATGTCGATCGGCACCTCGGGCAACGTCTATCCGGCGGCGGGTTTCGTCAGCCATGTCCGCCAGAGCACCGATGCGCATACCATCGAGCTCAATCTCGAGCCCTCCGAGGGCGCGACGATTTTCGCCGAGACGCTCTACGGTCCGGCGACCGAGGTGGTGCCGGCGTACGTGGAGAAGATCCTCGACAGCGGCTGGTAGTTTGCGGCGTCGCTCTCTCCATTCGACTCTAGGTATCAAGTGACCGGAGGAATCAAGTGATCTGGGCTTCCAGGGGGTACTGGGCGAGCGCCTCGTAGTGGGGCCCCGCGTTGCCGAGGTGGCTGCGGAACAAGGTGAAGTGATCGACGGCGAACGGCCCGGTGTTGAACCGGCCGTGATGCTCGATGAAGCCGCCAATGCGGTCCGGTGCGCTGTTTCGGAACCGGGAGAGGGTCGCGTGGGCTTTGAATTTCCGTCTCTCCGGCTCGAACCCGGCGCGAACGATCGCCGACTCGATCTTTTCCTGAAGGCGGAACAGCAGCGGCTCCTTGTCGATCCCGGCCCACAGCGTATGGACCTTGCGGCCTTTCTGGAAACAACCGACGCCGGCGATCACCAACTCGAATGGCGGTGAGACGATCCGGTCGAGTGCGTGATGGATGTCGTCCGCATCGTCCTTGCCGACCTCTCCGATGAACCGCAAGGTCAGGTGCGCGTTCTCCGGGGCGACCCATCTCGCCCCGGGCAATCCCGCACACAGGCCGGCGAGAGCCTCACGCACTTCCTCGGGAAAGGGAATACCGACGAACAGGCGGAACATGGCGGTCTTCTTAATAAAGGCGCCGGTACTAAGGCGCCGGATCGGGGTTGTTTTCGTGGATCGCCTCGATGCCGTCGATGACCTCCTGGCCGAGGGTCAAATCCTCGGCGGCGAGGTTGCTCTCCAGTTGTTCCATGGTGGTGGCGCCGATGATGGTGCTGGTCAGGAACCGCCTGGAATTGACATAGGCCAATGCCATCTGCGCCGGATCGAGGCCGTGGCGACGGGCGAGGGCGGCGTAGGCCTCGGTGGCGGCGATCGCCGGCGGTTTGGTATAGCGCTGATAGTGGGTGAACAGGGTCAGGCGCGCACCCGGCGGTTTGCCGCCGTCGAGATACTTGCCGCTGAGCGTGCCCATGGCCAGCGGCGAATAGGCCAGCAGTCCGCAATCCTCGCGGATCGCCACCTCGGCGAGGCCGACCTCGAAAAGACGATTCAGAAGACTGTAGGGGTTCTGGATGCTGGCGATGCGCGGCAGGCCGTCCTTCTCGGCGAGCCCCAGAAAACCCATGACGCCCCACGGCGTCTCGTTGGACACGCCGACGGCGCGGATCTTGCCGGCTGCGACCTGTTCGGACAGGGCGTCGAGGGCCTCGGCCAGCGGCGTGAATGCAGCGGAGTCATCGTGGGTGTAGCCGCGCCGGCCGAACATGTTGGTCTTCCTGTCCGGCCAGTGCAGCTGATAGAGGTCGATGTGGTCGGTTCCGAGCCTGCGCAGATTGTCGTCGAGGGCTTCGCGGATCTGCGTTCGGCCAAACCCGACGTCACCGCCGCGGATATGATCCCAGCCGGGGCCGGAAATCTTGGTCGCGAGGACGATGGCGTCTCGGTTGCCGCGGCTGTTGATCCAGCGGCCGACGATCTCCTCGGTGCGTCCGCCGGTCTCGGCCCGCGCCGGAATCGGGTACATCTCGGCGGTGTCGAAGAAGTTGATCCCGGCGTCGACGGCGCGGTCGAGCTGACGAAAGGCCTCTTCCTCACTGTTCTGCTCGCCGAAGGTCATGGTGCCGAGGCAGGTACGGCTGACCGTAATGCCGGTGCGACCGAGCTGATTGTATTTCATTGTTTTTTTTCAGGGTCCTATGTGAATAACGCGAGCACGCCGGTATAGCCGTACAGGCGGCCGTTGGAAATCTCTCCACCACAGGAGAACCCGACCAGCGGGAAGTCGCCGATCACTTCGCGAATCATCGCCGTTTCCTGTCCGGGCTGGTCGAACATGTTGGGACCCCGGGCGACGCAGGAGAAATAGATGCCGCCGCGCGGCGGGCCCGTCAGGCGCTTCTTGAGGTTGGCGAGCATGGCCATCATTTCTTCCCGGGCACTGTTCGAATCCCGTCGCACGAACATCACCCGGTCTCCCGGCGTGACCTGCTCACCGATCGCCAGCCAGCCATGGACCGGATCGATCCCGACGATGTTGCGGACCATATAGTCGCCGGTATCGGAGCCCGGTAGGGGGAACGCCGCATGAATATAGCCGGCCACCCGGCCGAGGTCGCCGGCGAGAACCTCGCCAATGTCCTCTTTGAAGACGTCCACCGCTTTGCGGCCGTCGAGACCGATCACCACGTTGTCGAGACAGTCGGAAACAATATGGCTCTCGCCAATCGGGATACATCCCTGGCTCAGCCCGGTCTGCACCCCGATTTCCGGGCTGAACAGGATGCCGGACACGCCGCCGCCGGTCAGGCGCTCCGCAACCTGATGACAGACGCTCCGCGACGAACTCAGGCCTCCGACCAGAAAGACCATGGTCTCTTCCGCCAGATCTTCGATCAGTTGCGGGGTCTTGGCGTTTTGGGGATCACCGTGAAGGATGCCGAACGTCGGTGAAGTGTCGGCAATCCAGGCCTGGGTTTCGGCCGACAACTGGTCGGTGGATTTGCTGATGCAGGGGAACAGCCGAAAGGAGTGCTGCGGCAGCTCCATCGCCATCACCGCGACCGCCGGGCGGTCGAAGTATTCCGTTTCGTTGGCGCAGATGCCGACCCCGACGGTTCCTACCCAATGTTCGATTTTGGTTTTCTGGCGCATGTAGGCGAGGATGTTGCCCACGTCCTCGGCCAGCGAGTCGGTCACGTAGAGGAATGCGAGATTGGCGGAGGCCGCGGTCTTGGCGAGTGCATCGGCGCATCCCTGGGCGGCATGGGCCCAGTCTTCGCCGACGGAATGGGCGACCGTGAACGTGTTCATTTTCCAAAGTCTCCCTGAATTCGTCCTGTAGCGTCCGCTGAAGGGTTGGCTTTATGCCGGGGCCATCGAACCGCTCATTGCAGGTCTTTCAACAGAACCTTTACCGCCGGCGCCATGCCTTTGACAATCACCGCGACGCCTCGGGTGTTGGGATGTATTCCGTCCGCCTGGTTGAGTTCCGGATTGGCGGCGACACCCTCCAGGAAGAACGGATAGAGGGCGACACCGTGCTTGTCTGCAAGCCGCGGATAAATGCCATTGAAAGCCCTGGCGTATTCGGGCCCCAGATTGGGCGGCGCCCGCATTCCGGCGAGCAATACCGGGAGTCCCCGTCGGCTGATTTCGCTCAGGATCGCGTCCAGATTGTCATAGGTGACCTCCGGGTCGATCCCCCGAAGCGCGTCATTGGCGCCGAGTTCGACGATCACCCCATCCAATCCGCCGCCGGAAGTTCCCGCCAGCGTCCAGTCGAGCCGCGCCAGGCCGCCGGCGGAGGTGTCTCCCGAGACGCCGGCGTTGATTACGGTGACGGCGAGGCCTTCAGTCTCCAGAACGCGCTCGAGCTGGGCGGCAAACGAATCATCTTTCGGCAAGCCATAGCCGGCGGTGAGGCTGTCGCCGAACGCGAGCAAACGCAAGGTATCTCCCGCCGCCGACACCGTCGGTCGCACAATCACCGACAGCACCAATATGACGATTGCGAGCGCGGTTGCATTGACAAGCCATCCGGCCGGGTCATATCGGGTAGATGCGCAACGGCGCCGAAACCACATGGTTCGTGACATCGATGACAGGTTCACAGGTTCTCCAAAGCAGCGTGCCTTCCGACGCGGCGGTCGCTCTCGAAGGGCTCGACCTTAGGCTGACCGGTGCGGGCGGCGAGGTCAATATCCTCCGCGGCATCGACCTGGTCGTCGATCGCGGCGATACCGTCGGCGTGATCGGGCCATCGGGGTCGGGCAAAACCAGCATGTTGATGGTGATTGCCGGGCTCGAGCGACCGACAGCGGGTACCGTCCGTGCCGCGGGGATGGATATCACCGGTCTCGACGAGGACAGGCTCGCCCGCTATCGCCGTGACCATGTCGGTATCGTCTTCCAGCACTTCCATCTGGTTCCGACGATGACCGCGCTGGAGAATGTCGCCCTGCCGTTGGAGTTCGCGGGAATGGGCGATGCATCCGAGCGGGCGCGCGTACAACTCGAAGCGGTCGGTCTCGGCCATCGGACTTCCCACTACCCGAGCCAGCTTTCGGGCGGCGAGCAGCAGCGGGTGGCGCTGGCCCGCGCCTTTGTTACCGAGCCCGCCATTCTGTTGGCCGACGAGCCCACCGGCAACCTGGATGGCGCCACCGGCCGGGGCGTCGTCGATCTGTTGTTCGACCTGCACGAGCGCCGCGGGACCACCCTGATCCTGATCACCCATGAGCGCGACCTCGCGACCCGTTGCCGCCGCATCGTCCATCTGGAAGATGGTCGCATCACCGAGCACGATACGGCGGCCACGATGACCGCGAGCGTGGCGGGCGAATAATGTTAGCCCAGGTCGCTCTCGCCTGGCGCCTCGCAAGGCGCGAACTGAGAAGCGGACTCGCTGGGTTTCGTGTCTTCCTGGTGAGCCTCGTCCTCGGCGTCACCGCCATCGCCGCCGTCGGTTCGGTGAACCACGCATTGGTCACCGGCCTTCGCGCCGACGGGCGCGGCCTGCTCGGCGGCGACATCGATTTGCGGCTTCTTCACCGTTCCGGTACGGCGGAACAAAACGCCTATCTGGCGGAGAATTCGGCGGCCCTGTCGCGAACCGTCGAGATGCGGGCAATGGCGCGACCGGCGGCCGGACGCGACGAACGAGGGCTGGTCGAGTTGAAGGCGGTGGACAAGGCATATCCGCTGGTCGGCGCCGTCGAACTGGAACCGGCGATGACCCTTGCCGAGGGTTTGAGCCGTCGTGACGGCGTCTGGGGCGCGGTGGCCGAGGCGACCCTGCTCGATCGGCTGGGCATCGACATCGGCGACCGAGTGAGGGTCGGCGAGGCGGTGCTCGAGGTGCGCGCCAAGGTCGTGCGCGAGCCCGACCGGATCGCCAGTGTGTTCAATTTTGGCCCCCGGCTGATGATTACCGACGAAGCCCTGTCGGCGACCGGTTTGGTTCAGCCCGGGAGCATGATCCGCTATCACATGCGGCTGGTCCTGGCCGAAGGCACCGACGTCACCGCGTGGACCGAGACGCTCAAGCAGGCCTTCCCCACCGCGGGCTGGCGGATTCGCGACACCTCCGGCGCCGCCCCCGGCATTCGCGGCTTCGTCGACCGCATGTCGGTGTTTCTGACCTTCGCCGGGCTTACGTCGCTGTTGGTCGGCGGCATCGGTGTCGGCAACGCGGTGAGCAATTATCTTGACGGCAAGACCGCGACCATCGCCATCCTCAAGTGCCTGGGCGCGCCCGGAGCATTGATCTTCCGCATATATCTGCTGCAGATCCTGGTCCTGGCGCTGATCGGCGTCGGTATCGGGTTGGTTGCCGGTGCGGCGTTGCCGGCACTCGCTCTGTGGGCGCTCGAGGATACGTTGCCGCTGCCGGCTGCGATCGGATTCTATCCGCGTCCGGTGGTACTGGCCGGTATGCTCGGGGTGCTGACGGCAGTTACCTTCGCGCTGTGGCCGCTGGCCCGTGCCCGCGAGGTGCCGCCCGGAAACCTTTTCCGCGCGGTGGTGGCGCCGTCGCATGTGCGGCCCCGTGCCGCCTATGCGGTGATGATGGCATTGGGAGTCGTGGCTCTGGCGGGGTTGACCATCGTCACCGCTGGTGACCGATATCTGGCGTACTGGTTCGTCGGTGGCGCGATGGCGACGCTTCTGGCGCTGCGTGGCGGGGCGGCATTGCTGATGGCAACGGCGGCGCGGCTGCCGCGTCCGCGCAATGCGGAATTGCGGCTGGCGCTGGCCAACCTCCACCGGCCCGGAGCGGCGACCCCCAACGTGGTGCTGTCGATGGGAACGGGGGTGGCGGTTCTGGTGGCGGTCTCGTTGATCGAGGGAAACCTCAGCGCTCAAATCAACGAGCGGCTGCCGAAATCGGCGCCCGCCTTTTTCTTCATCGACATCCAGGACGACCAGACGGCCGCCTTCGACGAAACGGTCCGAGGTGTCGCAGGAGTCGAGAACCTACGCAGGGTTCCGTCATTGCGCGGCCGCATCGTCCGCATCGCCGGCGTCCCGGTGGAGGAGGCGACCATCGCCCCGGAAGCGGCATGGGCGGTGCGCGGCGATCGTGCCCTGACCTATGCTGCGACGCTGCCGGAGAACGCTCGGATCGTCGGCGGAACATGGTGGCCGCCGGACTATGCGGGACCGCCGGCGGTTTCGTTCGACGCCGGAGTGGCCAAGGGATTTGGTGTCGGCGTCGGCGATACCCTGACCCTCAACGTGCTCGGCCGGGAGATCGAGGTACGGATCATGTCGCTGAGGGAGATCGACTGGCGCACCATTCCCTTCGACTTCGCATTGATCTTCGCACCGGGAACTCTCGAACGGGCACCGCACACCCATATTGCCGCGGTGTTTGCGTCGCCGGAGACCGAGTCGCCCTTGGAAAAGGCGGTGGCGGACCGGTTCGTCAACGTCACCGCCATTCGAGTGCGCGAGGCGTTGGAGGCGGTCAATTCCATCCTCGCCGCCATCGGCCACGCGGTGCGCTCGGCCGCTTCGCTCACCGTCGTCGTCGGCGCGCTGGTTCTCGGCGGCGCCATCGCCGCGGGCAGGCGGCGGCGCCAGTACGATGCGGTCGTCTTCAAGGTTCTGGGCGCCACCAGAGCGCGCATCGCCCGGATGTTTGTCTACGAGTACGGGCTTCTTGGGCTTGCCACCGGCGCCGTTGCCGCGGCGATCGGTACCGTGACCGCGTGGGCGGTTATGGTGTTTCTGATGCACAGCGATTGGGTTTTCCTGCCCTGGGTGGTGGTGGCGACCGTCGTCGTCTGTATCGCGTTGACCCAGGTGATCGGATTTGCCGGGACCTGGCGGGTGCTGGGCCAAAAGACGGCCCCGTTCCTGCGCAACGAATAACCCCGAATAGACTTGAACCAAACGGTGGTCGTGCCATATTAGCGGAAGGTAAAACTATCTCTGACTATGAGGTTTCACATGGCTTTAGGACCTGACAGACGGTTTCAAATGCGAACCGACACGATGACTCCCGCTCAGGCCAACGCCGCGGGGATCGACGTCGGTCTTCGCGCTTATATGCTGCGGGTCTACAACTACATGGCCCTTGGTGTCGCGCTGACCGGTATCATCTCCATGGCGGTAGCGAGCCAGCCGGCGGTGATGCAGGCGATCGTCGGCGGACCGTTCGTCTGGGTGCTGTTCATCGGCATCATCGGAATGGGCTTCATCGCGCCGAAGATCATGCTGTCGAAGAGCGTCACAGCCGCCCAGGCCTGCTTCTGGGTCTATGCGGCGATGTGGGGCGCGTTGATCGCACCATACTTCCACGTCTACACCCAGGAGAGTATCGCCAGGGTGTTCTTTATCACCGCGGGCGCTTTCGCCGCGACCAGCCTTTACGGTTACACGACCAAGAAGGATCTGACGGCGATGGGTCGGTTCCTGACCATGGCGACGTTCGGTATCCTGATCGCGCTGGTGGTCAACCTGTTCCTGCAGTCGAGTGGGCTGCACCTGCTGATGTCGATCATCGTGCCGCTGATCTTCGCCGGGCTCACCGCCTACGAGACCCAGCAGATCAAGAACTGGTACTACGAGAGCGACGACGGCGGCGTCACCCATCGCAAGGCGATCTTCGGCGCCTTCATTCTCTACGGCAGCTTCGTGACCATGTTCGTTTGGTTGATGCAGCTGTTCGGCGTCGCCCGCGACTAAGCGCGGACGACACAGACAGTTCCAAGCCCCCGGGAGTCCCGCTCCCGGGGGTTTTTCTATGCCGCGGGTTATTGGGCGGCGGTGAACTGGTCGTAGGCTTCCAGCGCGTAGGCACCGTAAACCGTCGCCGGCCCGCCGTTCATCATGATCGCCACGGCGATGGTATCCATCATCTCCTGGCGGCTTGCCCCGTGCTTGACCGCTCCCCTGATGTGGAATCCGAGACAGCCATCGCAGCGGAGCGCGATGGAAATGGCGGTCGCCATCAGTTCCTTGGTTTTAGCGTCGAGGGCGCTGGGAGCCTTTGCCGTATCGGCGCAATCGGCGAATCCCTTCATCGTGCCGGGAATGCCTTTGTGCATTTCCCCCATCACCTTGCTGAGATGAGAGACGATCTGCTTGTAGTCCTTTTCCATGGATAACCTCCTGATAGGCGGGCTGAAAATATAACGACCGGGGAGCGTCCGCCGGCGATCGCGGCGGGAGCCTCGGAAAACTCAATACATTAGATAAAAATAATATAGAGGCCGCGCGTCGAATGCAACTTACGACGCAACAGCGACCGCATTAGCGGTGTTTTGGAGGAAGGTAGTTCTTCAAGCGTATCCGGATGAACCGAAAAAAAGAGGCGTCGGGAAATCCGCTTGGGCACATCCGCGGGGGTGCGACCGAAACAATATTCCCCGACGCCTCTCGGAACCGCCAGGGCTCCGGGTACGTGAAAACGGTTCCTTGCGACATATCACCTATGGCACGGGCCCCCTGGGCCGAAGAAACCCGCGCACCCTGGCGGTCGCGAACTTTGGCGAAACGGCTGGAAGCCAAGCTCGCCCGGTTTCCGGTCGTCGGAAGTGACGCGTGGTCACTCCGATTACGGATGGCGGGGAGGGGGGCTGCGAGGGACAGACCAGATCCCCTCCCGTATTGCGCCTGATCCGGACTCGGCGGCGGCGGGCCATCGAGTGGGGCCATACGGCTAAACCGAATCTCTGGCCTTCGAGTGGAAGGCCGGCGAACTCCGGAACCGACCCGCCTCATTGCAAGGCAAGCTCGCTTCCTTGGCTACGGAACGCACATCTCGGGGCCGAATCCATGATGTCCGCTCCGTCCTTCCCCGAGCTATCGATTGCGTCAGACGCCACCAGCCGGGGCCAACATACACCGACGAAAATCGCCGGATCGCCAAATACTCGAAACCCCCAAATGGGTCTATGCCATATCGGCACCTTCACGTACGGTTCCTATGATGAATAAAAACCGGCCAGGATTGCAAT
>RCNG010001966.1_pt1 | contig 10233 bp, 13 predicted proteins | sample 2041371 | NCBI WGS metagenome assembly RCNG01 (sample SAMN09708227, study PRJNA481090) | Marine sediment metagenome, whole genome shotgun sequencing project. | biome: marine sediment; feature: ocean; material: sediment; isolation source: Sewage treatment plant 1 marine sediment (STP1) ... | reverse complement strand
TAATCACCACGTCTCGATCGTAGGCATAATCGATCGCGTCTTTCACCGGTCCACTTCCATTGCGTGGCCAGTTGTTGTCGAGCAGCGATAGATTGATGACGTCCGCCCCGTTGTCGGTCGCGTAGGTCACCGCCTCAGCGATCCAACTGCTGAGCATGTAGGCCCTGCCGCTGGATCGTTCGGCGACGCCGACACGCAACGGCATGAGCCGGCAGTTCCAGCTCACGCCGGCAATACCCAAGCCGTTGTTACCGGCCGCGCAGGCGGCTCCCGCGACCACGGTTCCATGGCCGTAGAAGTCCATCGGATCGTTGTCCTCGGGTCCAACGTCTTCGCCCGCGGCAAAGCCGTTTGTGCTGAGAATATCCACAAAGTCCCATCCTCGAACGTCGTCGATGTAGCCGTTGGCATCGTCGTCGATCCCGTTGGTGGGATTCTCCAGCATGTTCGACCAGATGTTGCCGGCCAAATCCGGGTGGTTCCAGTCCACCCCGGAGTCGATGATCGCCACGACCACGCCGGCACTGCCCATCTCGACATCCCAGCCGTTCTCCGACTGCATGTTCTGGTGCGCCCATTGTTGTGAATACCTCGGATCGTCCGGAACGAGCGCTGTTTGCCACAGATAGTTCGGTACGGCGTATTCGACGTCGGGATCGGTGGCATAGTCCGCGGCCAAGGCCTCCATATCGGCTGCGCGGTCCTCGAAGACCAAGCGATGGACGCGATCGAGTCCTTTCGTCTCGGCAGCGCGCCATCGCGAATGGGGGGCGGCGCCATTCTGCATTCTGAAGAGCGGGGAGATCCGCTTCACCCGGTAGAGCTGATGCAATCGTGGTGGCGCCGCAGGTTCCCCCTGAAGCGCGCGCAGGCCTTTAGCGGCGGACGCCGCCGTGGTAGAGCCCGCGCGGTATTTGACCAGCAGTTCTCCGGGGGCATAGGCAGAATTGGCAAGGGTCGAGAGCGGAAGAAACATCCACAGCAGCACCAAGCACGCGAACAGACACACTGCGGACGACGTGGCGGAACGGCTGCCTGTCCTGAGCGAAGTCGAAGGACGCCCAGCTGCTCCGCCCCATTCGCCCTGACTCCATTGGCTCCTCTTCATATTGCCACCTGCTCTTCTTCTTTTTCAATACTCATGCGAGATCTCCATCGGAACGTTCCGCCTGCAGGGACACATCGCCCTGGCTCCCCCGACCTAACTAAACTAGGCCATAGACGCATGCCCTGTTAAGCGCCAGTCGTTGGTTTTGTGCGATTTCACGCATTTTGGAGGCTGGGCCATGTTCAGGAAGTCACACAGGTAATTTCGGCACACGGTTTCTACCTGCTGCATGAACCATTGCCCGCCTGGATCGCGCTGGAACTGACACGGGTGCCGTAGCCATTCTGCGCCCAACTGGATTGCTTCGTCGTTCGGTTCCACAGGCTCACCGCAAGCCTCCTCGCAATGACAACGCCGTGGATGTTTCCAAAGTTCGCCCTGCTCCCCCTCTCCACCGCCCTCGCCCAGGATCCCCTCGCCCCGCCCGCGGCGCCGGCACCCAGCATGAAGACCCTGGACCAGGTCGAACCGCTCATCCCCATTTCTTCCCTTCCATTTGAGATCAGCCAACCCGGGTCATACTATGTGACATCCAACCTGACCGGCATCGCCAGCGCGGCGGGTATCACCATCTTCTCCAGCGATGTCACCATCGATCTGGAGGGGGGACAATTAGCCTGTCCCTAGTGGCCCCTTAGATTACCAGACAATGATTGCGAACAATAGATAGACACCAATCAATGCGGCGTAGCTTGCGGTATTTGCCCAAGCAACTGTTCTCCAAATATGGAGCAATGCTATGCTCTTCCCGTAAGACTTTAGCACCAACCCCTCAATACCGATACTTAACGCGAACGCCAGGCAATACCCCAGAATGGCGAAAAGTCCCCAACGAGGCCCTTGAGTGAGGATAGATTGGCCAGATTCGGTGGCCTGGGACACAAGCCCGCTCGGCAGCAGTGCCGCAAGGATGAACCCAATCAGGCCGGATACGATGTTAGCAACCAGCACCAATTTCAGAGATTCGCCAACCGTCAAATATGTATTGAGCCTGTAAAAGACGTAGGCTTCTGTTGTGATGGCGGCTACTCCAGCAACTGGGAACACAAGCACTGACACGTATGGAGCGGTGAAAGCAGGGAAGATGACATTCGCTATGATCATGCAACGCTAACGTCAGCATAACCTGCGAGGTACGAGGGAAGCAGGTGCATTGGTTGGCCTATTCCGGTCAGGCTTGCAGCGCTTCGATCACCGCCTTGGGTTGCTTCTCAGCGATTCGCAAAAGTGCCTTCGCTGGGCCTTCAGGTTCCCGTCTCCCTTGTTCCCAATTCTGAAGGGTGGATTTGCTTACACCAATCATCATGGCGAACTGGCTCTGCGACACGCCGAGCTTGCCTCGGATCCGCTTCACATCCATGGGCCCGAACTTGAATATGCGGGTAGGTTTGAGCAGGCCTTTCCTGATCTTGCCAGCCTGCTCAATACTTTCGGTTAGTTCGTCGAATAGTTCGCTCTTCATAGTCCTGCTTCCTGAACAAGGCCTCGAAGGATTTTCAGTTCCTTCGCGGACAGGTCGTCTTTCTCGCTCTTGCCGTAGGCGAGGAGCATGTAGATCTCGTCCTCACTGACATACCAATAGTAAATCACTCGAAGTCCACCGCGTTTCCCGCCAGTGGCCGAACGCCAACGCACTTTGCGCAATCCGCCACTGTGCTTGATCACCGCACCCGCTCCCGGGTTGAACAGCAACTCCTGCTGGAGTTCGCGGTACCCATCGTCTGGGAGTAACGCTGTTATCTGGCGCGTAAACACAGGCGTTTCGGTGATCACCATCCCAGAACTATACGCCAATGGCGCATAGAGTCAAGTGGGGTTGTCGAGGCCAACATATGTATTATATTGCAAGACTTCGAGAGTTCGACAAAAGGGTGCGAACTCTCGAAGTCGATTTGTTTTTCGGGGGCGCAGGTGGGCAGCGTGGAGGCGATGAGTTGTGGTTCCGCGCCGTGGACTGGCTCCCGTTCATCATGGGGTAAAGAATACTTGACGCGGGGGGCAAGATCAACGGGAAAGGGGCATAATTGTGCGCTGTGGCATGGGGTCTTGATCAAGGTTTTTTAACGGGCGGCGGTGCGGTTAGGGCGGTCCCATCTTCCGTCTTCGCTGCGCTTCGCCGGGACAAGTCGCTTCCGCCTTCGCTGCGCTCCGGCGTGACGTGTCGCTTTGCCGTGGCGAGCCCGCGGAGCGTCGCCGGGCGAAGAGCCGTTTGCCGAGTTGCATGCGCAAGAGCTGGAAGAAGCCAGCTGGGGAAGTCACCAGGCTTGAGAGTTCGGTGACGGACTCGAAGCCCTCTGCCGGGAGGGCCTCTGCGGGTGAAGGGGGAGTGGGTTGCTCAAGCTTATCGGCGATCATGTCCAACGGACTGCGGGCGTCGGGGGGGAGCATGCAGCGGGTGTATTTTAATGTGGTGCGCACGGAGCGGTGACCGAGGGCGGTTTGGACTTCGCGGATATTTGCCCCGGCTTCGAGGCAGTGCACGGCGTAGGTGTCGCGTAGCGAGCGCGGGCTGACTGGTTTGAGAATCTCGGCACGTTCGGCCATGGTGCGAATGAGCAATTCGATCCAGCGGCAGGAGAGCGCGCGGCCTTCGCGTGCTCCGGCAAACACCAGGCCATCCGGCGGACACTGGGTGCGGGCTGCGCGCACCAGGGGCAGGATCGCGTCGGGCAGTCGAACAGTACGAGGCTGATTGAGGATGTAGGGCAATTGGAATGGACGACGGGGGCCGGACTTTCGGGTAAGCAGATCGAGTCCAAAAATCTTGTCAAAGATGGTGCGTAGGGTGGAGAGATTGATGGCTGACCAATGCGCGGAACAGTGGCCATATCCGAGTCGGTTGAGATAGTGGTCGACATTTTGCTTGCTCACGGCGGCAGGCGGGATATTGGCGAAGTGCACAAAATTGCGGAGGACTTGCCGATACAGGCGGGCCGTGGAGTGGGCGTAGCCCTGCTGTTTCATCCAGGCGTGGACGTAGTCCCAGAACTCGGGCCAGTCCCAGGTGGTGGGAATGGCTAGATCCGTCTTCGCTGCGCTTCGCCGGGACAAGTGCGGCTTCCATCGTCGAACAGTCCTCTGGGCCGTTCAAAACGGCGCAGGACGGTTCGGCGGAGCTTTCCTGCTTGTGCCCAACCTACTGCGCTATCGGGTCCCACCCTATTCATGCCATAGAGGATTCCTCGATACTTCGAGAAAAGAACCGAAAATCGAGGGTGGTTCGGCGGACCCAGCGCCATCCATCGCTGTGGTCAGCTCGGTATTCCGAGGTGAACGCCAGATCAGCGCCGAGTGGTACGAATCGCGAATTCCGCGAACGCACCGGTGGATTCGGACCAGTCCACATGAACGTCTCGAATGGTTCCGCCAAGATGGGATTCAGAAATCGCGTCGAGGAACGATTGCAGCTGGGCGCGTCCACCTTCGGCCACCAGCTCTACGGACCCATCCGGTTGATTCATGACATAGCCGGTGACCGGGAAGTCGGCGGCGAGGCGGTGTACGGAATAGCGGAACCCAACCCCTTGAACGTGGCCGGTGAAGCAAACCTGGACGCGTCCCTGCGCCATCATGTGCTACTGAACACGCAACAATGCGGAAGCAACCACCAGGTCATCAGGCGTCCGGATCTTCATATTGTTGGATGAAGCCGGGACCAAGTGGATTTCCTGCTGGAGCGAAAGGACCGCTTCGGCATCGTCTGCCGGATTCAGCTTTCCTTTTTGCGATTTCTCTAAGGCCGCTTCCAGCAATTCCAGCTTGAACGTTTGGGGAGTCTGGGCCGCCCATAACTTCGTGTGATCGAGGGCCTTGGAACATTTCTGCCCCTTGTCCGTCTCTTTGATAGCATCCTCTACTCGCACCGCGGCGACGCCACTGCCATAACGTTTGGCGGCCTTGACCGTCTCGCCAATCAGTTCCGAGGTCACACAGGGGCGCGAAACTTCGTGCACTGAGACCAGGCTGACGGACTCGTCGAGCACTTTCAGACCATTCAGAAGCGACCCGTAACGCTGCGTCGTGCCTGCGACAACACGGCGCACCTTGTCACACCCGAACAAGTGAACCATATTGGCCACCATTTCCAGTTTCTCTTTATTCGCCACGACAACGATGCCATCAATCTCCGGGCATTTCTCGTACGCCGTCAGCGAGTAGGAAAGCAGAGGGTTTTCGCCTGGCGTCAGGAAGGCAATGTCGGCCCCGCCGACAAGTTCTTCGGTTTTCCCGCAAGCTATAATGACGCCCCAAGTTACATGTACCATCTCAATTGTTCCAATCTACTTTCTACGAAGAGGTTATGCGTTTTGGCCCCGGAAGAAGTCCGAGGTGAATTGGCAAAACCGATCCTCGAAGGGACAGGGAGAATAGCAGAATCGTCCGAGCAATGGCAAGGTTTTACCGGCACAGCACTGAGGGAACAGATTTTTTCGCAACTTGCTGACACGCAACAGCTTGCATAAATCCCCTCGTCCACTTGGGCTGAATTTTGTCAAGCTATATATTATCAGAGTGTCGCGTCCGACATCGCTAAAATACTCAGCCGACACCTGTTACGCGAGTGAACCGGATTTCAGCTCAGCAATACGCTCCATGATATGGAGACTGATCGCCTCGAAGGATGGGCGGCGGTCGCCCGACGTCGGAAGGGCCTCGTGGGGAATCGGCCGTCCATACGTTATATGGATCGCAGCCGGTCTGGCAAACCAGGCACCCGGTGGGAACGCTCGAAACGTCCCATCCACATAGGCCGGAACGATGGGCACCCCTGCCTTGGCAGCCACGAAGCCGATCCCGTCCCTTCCTTCCTGCATTTCTCCATCTCGCGAACGAGTTCCCTCGGGGAACAACGCCAATATCTTTCCTTGCTTCAGCACCCGCACCGCAGTGCGCAAGGCGGCCACGTCTCCCCGGGTTCGATCCACTGGAATACAATTGCATTGGGTGAAGAACCATCGGGCAACCCGGGAGTAGTGCCAAAGCGTGTCACGCGCGAGAAAATGCATCCGCCGGTGTGCAACTCCACAGGCGACAACCGGCGGATCCAGAAAGCTGGCATGGTTGCAGGCGATAATACAGCCACCCTCCCGCGGAACATGCTCTGCTCCCGTCACTCGGAATCGATGGTACAGCCGGAGATACAGCGTTACCAACGCACGAGCGAGCCGATATACAATGCTCCGTTCGACGGCGTCCGTCATACACCAACCCCGGCGGAACGGATCTCTTCCACGATCCCGTCAACCACCTGGGCAATGCTCAGCGACGTTGTGTTGATGACCCGAGCCCCATCCGCAACCTGCAGAGGATCGGCTTTGCGCGTGGTGTCTTTCCGGTCGCGACGTTGAAGCGATTCCATCACTTCGTCCAAGTCCCCCTCCAGACGCTCCTCGGCAATTTCTTTGTGCCGACGCCGGGCGCGTTCCGTAGGGTCCGCATCCAGATAAAATTTGAACCCGGTCTCGGGAAATACCACCGTACCGATGTCACGTCCTTCCATGACAAGGTTACCAAACCGACTCGTTTTCCTCAGATTGTCGACGACGAATCCGCGCACTTCCGGCACCGCCGCCACGTCACTCACCCGCTCCACCACGGCATCCGAACGGAGCTCGGGTCCGGGATCAACGCCATCAAGACGAAACCGAACCAGCCGGTCTTCGATAAAGCTCTCCAGTTCAATACGATCAATCAACGCAATGACCGCATCCGCGTCCTTACAGTCGACGCCTTCGCGCAGGGCCTTCCAGGTCACACCGCGGTATAGGGAGCCGGAGTCCACATAGGCAAACCCGAGTCGCTCTGCCACCTCCCGTGAAACCGTAGACTTTCCGCTGGCTGAGGGACCATCGATGGCGATCTGCAACTTAGAACTCAACGTGCCCTCCCAAGTGTCTCAGATCTCCCCAGAACGAAGGGTACGAGGTGTCCGTGCATCCAATGCCCTCAATGGTCAGCGCGTTGGTGCAGTAGGTCCCCATGACGGCCATGGACATGGCGATCCGGTGATCGCCCAAACTCTCTACGGTGGTTCCGCCCTTCACCTTGGAGGACCCGCGGATCACCATCCCGTCTTCTCGCTCTTCCGCATCAATGCCGAGTCGGACCAGATTGCCGACAACCGCCGAAATCCGGTCACTCTCTTTCACCCGCAGCTCGGCCGCGTCACGAATCACCGTCTCCCCCTCCGCCAGGCTGGCCATCACCGCGATCAGCGGAACTTCATCAATCAGATTGGGTATTTCTTCCCCGGAGATCTCCGTGCCCACCAGGCCGGTCCCTTTGACCTTGATGTCACCGTACGGCTCCACCACATCGCGCTCACTGATCAATTCGACGCGGATATCCGCGCCCATTCGCCGAAGCACATCCATCAATGCCGTCCTTCGCGGATTCAGCCCAACGTTCTGAATCCCGATACTGCATCCTTCTCGCGCCGCCGCCAGGCCAATCCAGTAGGCTGCCGATGAAAAATCGCCGGGCACATACCACTCCGTGGCCTCCACTTCCGGGCCATCCGGGCCGCAGCCTTCCATCGTGACCGTCAAGCCATCCACTTCGATCGGCACGTCCAGGACCCGGAGTAAACGTTCCGTATGGTCCCGGGTGGGCCGGGGTTCACGAATCACCGTTTGACCGTCAGAAAACAGCGTCGCCATCAGGATCGCAGATTTCACCTGGGCGGACGCCACCGGCAGGTCATAGCGAATCCCCTGTAAATTACCGCCCAGCACCCGAAAGGGGGCGCGATCCTTCGCCACGGGAAATTCAAACTCACATCCCATCAGCTCCAACGGCTTACGAATACGGCCCATGGGCCGCGAGCTGAGAGAGGCATCCCCACAGGCATCGACCGGGAACGGTAGACCCGCCACCAGGCCGGCCATCAGTCGCATTCCGGTGCCGGAATTGCCAAAATTCAGGGGACCATCCGGTTCGATGAACTGGCCGCCGGTACCCGTGACCAGCAATTCTCCCTCATCATCAAACGTGGTCTCTACACCCAACATCTCCAGTGCGCGCAGGGTATTGATACAATCTTCGCTCTGCAAAAAGCCGATGATGCGCGAGGTCCCCTCGGCAATGCCGGAAAACATCGCCACCCGGTGCGAAATGCTCTTGTCACCCGGAACTTCCTGGGTGCCTCCGATGCAATCGCCGGCGCGCACCGTTGCCTTGGTGCTGTTCATGATTCTCTGGGTCTCGCTCTTCTTCACGATGTTTATTTACCTGGGCTCACCAGTGCCTCGCGGACTTCTCCGGCATGCTTCAGGAAACCTATCACTTCTTCGTCTCTCTCTTCATGCATGCGCTGAATCAACTGCTGGAGCAATTCCTGAAACTCGCCCAACTCCCGAACAATTGATTCGCGATTCGTCTGAACAATATCCATCCACACCGCCGGAGATCCAGACGCAATTCGCGAAGTATCTCGAAAACCGGTTCCGCAATATGCGGCGACATCGGCTCCCTCCGTCTGTCTGGCCACGGTGGCGGCAAGGACGGCTGCTATCATATGAGGCAGATGACTGGTACGGGCAAGGATTTCATCATGGGTTTGAGCAGAAAGAATCTCGATCTTCGCCCCCGCGGATTCCCAGAATGAACAAATGGCGCGAACCTCACTGGAATCTGCCGCATGGGATCCGGGCGTCACGATCACCAGGGCGTCGTCATACAAATTGTCGCGCGCAACTTCGACTCCCTGTTGCTCCGAGCCGGCGATGGGATGACTCCCCACAAACACTGCTCCGGTGCCTTCCAGCGCGTCCTCAATACCGCGTACCATCTCGGCCTTGGTACTGCCGACGTCGGTCAGCAGGCAGCCTCGTCGAAGTCCGTCGCGACAGTCTCGCACCAGGTCAACGGTGGCCAGGATCGGCAGGCATACCACAACAAGGTCAGCCTCTCGAACCGCCGCCGCGGGATCGTCGAACGCCTCATCCACGATCCCTTTCTCCAGCGCATATTCACGGGTAGCAGATCGCCGCGCATATCCCACAATCGTGCCCGGAAACTCGCGCCGCTTCAGCGCAAGACCCAGAGATCCCCCCATCAACCCCAATCCCAATATGGCGATTCGATTCATGACAGACAGTCTTCCAACTCACGGACAAACCGTTCGTTCTCTTCGCGGGTCCCCACGGTGACCCGGATCGACTCCGGCATCCGGTAGCCATCCATGGGACGCACGATGACGCCCCGCCGCTGGAGGGCTGCACAAACTTCACGCCCACGCCCGACTTTCACAAGGACAAAGTTTGCCACCGAAGGCGTATACGTTAATCCCAATCGCTCAAATGCGGCGGTCAGAAATGCCCGACCCTCAACCACCATCTGCCGGGTTCGTTCGACGAATTCATCGTCCTGCAACGCCGCTTCCGCCGCTACCAGCGCCGCTGCGTTGACATTGAACGGCTGGCGTACCCGCTGAAGCACATCAATGGCCTCGGGCGCAGCCAAAGCGTAGCCAACCCTCAGGCCGGCGAGACCATACGCCTTGGAAAACGTGCGAAGCACTACCACCGGGCGGCCTTCCCGCACATAACGCAAGGTGTCGGGTCGCTCTTCCTCCGGCAACAGTTCAATGTAGGCCTCGTCAATCACCAGGATCGCATGTTCCGGCAATGCATCAACGAGCTGATCCAACGCAGCCTGCCCCACCATGGTCCCGGTCGGGTTGTTGGGATTGGCGACAAAGACCAATCGCGTCTGCGGGGTGATGGCGTCTGCCATCGCCTCCAGATCGTGCGTGTCGTCCCGCATCGGCACCGCCACGGTTTCCGCACCAAACAAGTCAGCCATCAACCGATAGATCACGAACGCGCGGTCGGCCATGACAATGCCGGTGCCGGGTCGCAAGTAGACGTGGCCGAGCAACTCAATAGCTTCATTGCTGCCGTTGCCGAACAGGATGCAGTCCGGGGACAGGTCCAACTTCTTCGACAGGGCTTGCGTCAGTGCATACGCACCCCCGTCGGGATAGATGTGCAAGCGCGGCGCCAGTGCCTGTACCGCCGCAATGGCGAGCGGCGAAGGTCCCAGGGCATTTTCGTTGGATGCCAACTTGTGCAGCGCCAGCGCATCCGACAACCCCAGTTCCCGCGCAACCTCTTCCAGGGGTC
>RCNG010001965.1_pt1 | contig 10236 bp, 7 predicted proteins | sample 2041371 | NCBI WGS metagenome assembly RCNG01 (sample SAMN09708227, study PRJNA481090) | Marine sediment metagenome, whole genome shotgun sequencing project. | biome: marine sediment; feature: ocean; material: sediment; isolation source: Sewage treatment plant 1 marine sediment (STP1) ... | reverse complement strand
GTCGAAGCCCTTGGCCCATCCCTTGTGGCAAAACTTGGAATCGATGCTCATACCCAGAACCTGGGTATCAATCGCGTCGAACTGGTCCAGAAGACCGTTCAGACCCGGAATTTCGATGCTTCAAGTAGGCGTGAAATCAAGCGGATACGATACGAACAACACGTTCTTGGAGCCCTTGAAATCCGACAGTGAGACCGTCGTGTCCAGGTGGCTGTCCAACGTGAAGTCGGGGGCGGTGGCCCCGGCAGCAATCAATGCCATGAATGAAACCCCTTCATGATTTGGGAAAGGGAGGCCGCCAAAAAGAGGTGGGCCTCCATGGGCCCACCATAACTCAATCTGGTCCGTATTTTCAACACTTTGGCGCAGGGGGTGCTATTTCAGCAATACCATCCGCTTGCTGTCGCTGAAATCCCTGGTCTGGAAACGGTAGAAATAGACTCCTGAGGGCACCAGCTGGCCGGCGTCGTTTCGGCCGTACCAGATCTCTTCATGGCGCCCCGCACCGACTTGGCCGTCCACCAGGGTGGCCACCTTTCGGCCGGACAGGGAAAAGACCTCGAGGTGTGCCTGCCCCTCGGCCGGCATGTCGAAGCTGATCAGGGTCTGGGGATTGAAGGGGTTGGGGTAGCAGTCATTCAACTGGGGGCGCTGCGGCACCGTGGTGACCAGATATTCGCGGTCGTCCACGCCGCTCAGGCAATTGACCTGGCGGTAGACCAGGTGAAAAACCCAGTCGCCGCTGATGCCCGCTCCGCAGGCATCCATCCAGCCGCCGGGGATGGCCTTGATCAGGTTCATGCCGGCGGTGCAGCCGTTCCCGTCATGGACCAGGGTGGGGGCGTAGATGTCGTTCGCGTTCGACTGCTGGAACTGCAGCGTTGCGGACACGGGGGACACCGGAATGACCACGTGACCAGCGGCCTCGATGTTGAATTCGTTGATGACGCCGTCGGTCATTGCGGGACCCGGTAAGCGGAAAACCGGATCGCCCGGGTTGGGCAGATGTCCGTTGTATATATGGATGGCCTGCTCGGTCTGGAGCAGGTTGCCGCCGAAAAGGGATCCCCAGCCCACTCCGATGCGGAGGACTTCGATGGGAAAATGCTCGATAGGCACCGGGAAAACCGCACCTGCTTCCTCGTCGAAATTGAAGCAGGGGCAGGCGGTGGTGCCTCCTCCGGTGAAGTTTTGGGCCGGCGGTTCAGGGGGGCAGTCCACGCCCTGGGCCCAACCTGTCGTTGCCAGCAGGCAAAGGGTGGCCGCTATAGCGAATACGGGCTTGGTGGTCTGAAACATGGTCATCCTCCTCCAAGGCTACCTGTGTTATCGGCAATACCTGAGAAAAATGAACTTAAATATCAAAAAGATGGAAATGAGTGACCAACTTGGCTGGCTCAAACGACCTTGAAACGGTAGAATGCACCAGAAATCAGGTATTGATGGCCTCCCCAGCCGGCCCCTGTTTCCGTGGCCCGGAAGGACGGCACCTTGCTCTTCCGCTTCTCCCTGTACGGCTTTCTCAAGAACCAGCGGTACTTCGAGCCCTTCATCATCCTGTTTTTTCTGGATGCCGGTTTATCGTTTACGCTCATCGGTGTCCTGGTGGCCATCCGGGAATTCAGCACCAACCTGATGGAGATCCCCTCGGGCGCCTTGGCCGATCTCTACGGCCGGCGCCGGGTGATGATCGCTTCGTTCGTTTCCTACCTGGTTTCTTTCGGATTGTTCGCCACCGGCGGCAGCTTCGGACAGTTCGCCGTGGCCATGGTTTTCTACGCGGGCGGCGACGCGTTCCGGACCGGGACTCACAAGGCGATGATCTTCACCTGGTTGCGTCGGGAAAACCGTCTGGACGAAAAGACGAAGGTGTACGGCATCACGCGGTCCTGGTCGAAAATAGGGGCGGCGTTTTCCCTGGTACCGGCCACCGCCTGCGTGTTCTGGCTGAAGGACTACGCCTACGTCTTCTGGTTCGCCATGATTCCCTACGCTCTGGGCCTCGTCAATTTCCTGTTCTATCCCGCCTGGCTCGACGGGCCCCGGCAGAAGGCGTCGATTCGCGAAGTGTTTCGCCACCTCCGCGAAACAGCACGCCTGATATTCGATGAAAGCCGTCTGCGCCGTCTGATCCTGGAATCGATGACCTACGAAGGCATGTTCAAGGCGGGCAAGGATTATCTCCAGCCCATCGTCAAGCAGGTGGCCATTGCCTTGCCCATTCTGGTGGCGCTGGAAACCCAATCCCGCACCGCGCTGCTGGTGGGCGCCGTCTACTTCGTGGCGAATCTGGTGTCGGCTTTAGGCAGCCGGCGGTCGTATTCACTCGTCCGGCGATTCGGCTCCGAGGACGCGGGCATCCGGGTCGTCTGGCAGGCGACCTTCCTGGCCTGGCTCGTCCTGGTTCCCCTGTTGTTCAAGACCTGGCTGGTGGTGGCCATCGCCGCTTTTTTGCTGTTGTACTTTTTGCAGAACCTTTTCCGGCCCATGCAGATAAGCCGCTTCGATGTCTACTCCGACGAAACCCGGGGCGCCACCATTCTATCCGTGGAAAGCCAGGCGAAAACCCTGGCCACCATGGTGATCGCGCCGGCCCTGGGGGCGGCGGTCGATCAGGTGAGCGGCAGGGGCGGTCCCTCGTTCTGGCCCGTGGCCCTGGCCGGGATGATCATCTGCGGGATCATGCTGTGGACCGCCCGCCCACGGGACGGCCGCCATGATTGATATCCTGATCATCTTCACCTACTTCGCGGTGGTCATGGCGGTGGGAGTTATGTCGCGCACAGACGTCGACGCTTCCGCCGAGGAGTACTTCCTCAGTTCGCGCTCGCTGACCTGGCCCTCGATCGCGTTGTCGACCATCGCCACCAACATCCACGCGGGACATTTCCTGGGCATGGCGGGATCGGCCTATCTCTACGGCCTGGCCCAGGCCAACCTCGAGATCAACGCCGTGTTCGGCATCCTGATGGCGACCTTCGTCTTCGTGCCGCTGTACCTGAATCTCAAGGTCGTGACCATCACCCAGTTCTTCGAAAAGAAATTCGGGTCCAGGGTGGCTACGGCCTACTCGATCCTGACCATGGTTCTCTACGGGTTCCTGTACCTGGGGGCGACCCTCTTCTGGGGCGCCTACGCGGTCAACGCCCTGTTTCCCGAACAGATTTCGTTCCTGGGGCCCAGCCCCGCAGTGCGCATCATGATCCTGATGGTCGGCCTGGGCATGTTCTCGGCCACCTACACCTATCTCGGCGGGTTGCGCGCGGTGGTGCGGACGGACGCCATCCAGTTCGTGCTGCTGGTATGCGGGGGACTGGCTCTCTTGTTCCTGGCGGTGAACAAGCTGGGCGGCTGGGGGCAGCTCTACGAACAGACCGACCTGATGCACCTGCACCTGCCGGCGGACCATCCCAAGCTGCCCTGGACAGCCATCGGCGCCATGCTGCTGTTGAACCTCAACTACTGGGGAAGCAACCAGATCATCCTGCAGCGTGCGCTGGCCGCCAAATCGGTGAGGCACGCCCAGGTCGGGCTGTTGGCCAGTGGAGTCCTGAAGTACCTGATTGCGGCGATCATCGTCGTGCCGAGTATCGCCCTTGCCGGCATGCTGAAAAACAATCCTCTGGCCGATCCGGACCAGGCCTACCCGACCCTGGTCAACATGCTGCTGCCGACGGGGTTGCGCGGGTTGGTCCTGTGCGGCCTGTTCGCCTCGCTGATGAGTTCGGTCGACTCCATTTTCAACTCCGTATCGACCTTGTGGTCCATCGACATCTACCAGCGGCGGCTCCGTCCCGAGGCCACCGATCGGCAGGTGATTGCCATGGGTCGCAAAGCCATCGTGGTCACCTTGATGACCGGGCTGCTGTTCGGGTTCGTGCAGGTCTACATCAAGTTCAGCAATCCCGAGTTCGCCCTGACCCACTGGTTCAACGACATGAGCTACTACATCAAGGTGGGGTTCGTCATCCTGGTGATGTCGGCGGTGTTTGTTTTCGGCGCCAGCTCAACCCTGGTGCTGGCCATGATGTTCCTGACCATCGGGATCAAGCTGTTGCTGGAAGTGATCTTCCCCGGCATGGCGTACTTCAACATCACGTTCCTGACGATCGTGATCGGCTTCACCGTGGTCGCTGCGGAAGCCTGGCTGAGGACCCGGCGGGGTATTCGGCTGCAGGATATCTGGCACGTGGAGGACCGGCAGGTGGGCGTGATGGGATTGCTGCTTTTGGCCTCGCTGGTGTTCCTGCAGATCTATTTCCACTAGCACAGAAGCGGAATCCCGCACCGGTCTAGGGTCTCACCAGCCTCGAATCATCCTTCAGGATATCCAGGATTTCCGGGTCCCCGGGAACCCGCTCCAGATACCGGGCGAAAGCTTGGCGGGCGTGATCGTAGTGGCGAAAATTCAAGTAGCAATAACCGAGCATCCGGTAATCTTCGGCGAAAGGGGATTCGGGGTCCAGGGACCGGAACTGGGTCAGGATTGCGGCGGCCGGGATGTACTTGCCGGCCCTGGCCAGGTTGGCCGCTTCGTTCAACCAATCGTCGGGGCCAGGAATTCCATCTGTCTCCCACCGGGAGGCATACTCCTTCATGTACCTTTGAAAGCCCTCCGGGTTGCCGGCCAGGTGTTGGGCCAGTGCCATTCGCGCCAGGGTTTCCCGGAGGGGTTCTGGTCCGGTGAACTCTTCCCGGTAAGTGCTTTCAGCCTGCTGGTAGTTCCCGAGGGCGAGATGGGCATCGCCCTCGATCTGCTGCACCAACGGGTGGGACCGGGAAGCCGGTTTCATCCGGGCAATCAGCGGGAGCAGAGGTTGATCCACCGTCCAGTTCATGTACCAGCGGGCCAGGTTCGACCGCAGAAAATCCAGGCGGTCAAGGTCCTCCGGGGTTGAGTCCGACACCTCTTTTTCCTCCATGGTTACCCCGGTTGCAGGGGCAGGATTCTCCACGGAATAGAGGGCGGCTGTCTGATAGGTGCCGGATTTTTCCCGGTGCCGGGCACCGGCCACAAAACGGTAACCGGGGTATTCCTGGGCCGGCCGGCGATCGCTCAACATGGGGGTCAGGGAGGGGAAAACCCGGCACTCGATGTCGGAAACCAACAGGTAGTGGACACCTGTGGTGGCCAGGTCGTCCAGGTGGCTCTTGTTGGAAAGAGGGGCCACCGGCGTGCCCAGAAAGTAACCGATATGAGGTTTGCGGGCGGCCACCGGGGTGTCCTCCCCAAAAGCGAAGCCGGACGCCTGGACGGCATCAGCCAGCTTCAAAACCGCCAAGGGCATGGCGGGGCCGCCAAGGGAACCCTGGGATCTGCGAAACCCCATGTAGGAGGCCTGGATGGCGAGCAGGGCCAGAGCCACCAGCATGACGTTGGTGAAGATCCTGGTCCGGAAGATGGCCCCGTAAGAGTTCGGGTTGGGCGGTACCCGTCGCCCGATCCATCGGGTCACGAAAGAGGCGGCCATACCCGCACCCGCCGCCCACCAGACCAGCAGACTGAGCATGAAACGCGGGTTGTAGAAAACCGGCAGCAGGCTCAGGTAGGTGATCAATCCGCCCACCAGGAAAACCAGGCGCCGTCGGTCACGGAAATCCCGCAGGGAAAGCGCGAACCCCGCCAGACTGAATAAGGCCCAGGCCGGACCCACCAGAAGTTTGATGTCCATCCACAGGTGACGAGGGAGGTTGCCGGCTATGTTGCCGAGGAATCGGGCCGGATCCAGTTGGACAACTTCGCCGAGGGATTGGAAACCCACCGAATCGACCAGATGCCCGATGTTGGCCAGTACCGGATCGGTGCCATAGACCTCTTCGGCGACCAGGGCGAAATTTCTGTTCCAGAAAGGATCCCCGGTCTGGTTCCAGAGGAACAGGAGCCAGGGCGATGCGACCAGGAGCCAGGCGGCGAGGAAGGCCAGGACCATTTTCAACGTGTGTTTCCGGGGATTCAAAAGGGTGAAACCGACGACCAGGCCAATGCCCAACAGGGCGATTCCGTTGTAGCGGGTCAGATAGGCCAGACCGGCACAGAGCCCGGCCAGGATCCAGGTCCGGTAAGGTCGGTTGCCCGGTGAAAAAAGAAGGGCCAGCGTTCCGGTGAAAAGGGCCCAGTACACCAGGTCGGTGCCGGCTCGGTAGGTGTACTGGATCAGGGTCTGGTTGGCCAGCAGGAAGAGGGTCCCCGCCAAGGCCACCACAGGTCCCCACAAATTCCTCAGCAGGCCGCCGAGAAAGCGGATGCCCAGGGCGGCAGCTGCGGCCGACAACAGCTTGGCCATCAGGAAAGGGTCCCCGAGGATCGAGAGGGCCCCGACCAGCAGGTAGTAGAAGGGGCCCCGGTAACCCTCCATGACCGATGGGTTGCCCCTCATCCATTCCCCAGCGTGGGGCACGAAATCCCCGAAAAAATCGGTCTCCACCCCGAAATCGCCAATGGGCCGGAACCATATTCCGACCGACCCCCAAACCAGAAACACCAACAGGGAAAGGATGTTGAGAGGATCAGCAGCCCACAGAAACAACCGGCCGCGGTTCAGGGCGGGGGAGGGGTCTTCCCTGTGGTTTTTCCTCGATTTCTTCATTATCCGGAATCCCGGGAAAAACTAACGAAACGCCTGCAAACCCGTGATGTCTGCGCCCACGATGAGGGTGTGGATGTCATGGGTCCCCTCGTAGGTGATCACCGACTCCAGGTTGGCCATGTGTCGGCCGCAGGAAAACTCGTCGGTGATTCCGGCGGCGCCGAGAATGTCGCGGGCCATGCGGGCGCAGTCCAGGGCCATGGCCACGTTGTTGCGCTTGGCCAGCGAGACCAGGGGGACGTCGTTGATGCCGTCGTCCTTCAGACGGCCCAGCTGCAGGCACAGGCCCTGGGCCTTGGTGATCTCCGTCAGCATGGTCACCAGTTTCTGTTGCACGAGCTGGAACGAGGCGATGGGCTTGCCGAACTGCTGGCGCTCCCCCGCATAACGAAGGGCTGTTTCGTAGCAGTCGGCGGCCGCGCCGACGGCGCCCCAGGCGATGCCGTACCGGGCCTGATTGAGACACGAAAGAGGGGCGTTCAACCCTTTGGCCCCGGGCAGGCGGTTGCTGTCCGGGACCCGCACTTCGTCCATCACCAGTTCGCCGGTGTCGCTGGCCCTGAGGCTGAACTTGCCGTGGATGGGGTTGGCCGAAAATCCGGGCATTCCCTTTTCGAGCAGGAAGCCAGCGATGCCTTCGTCGGTCCGGGCCCAGACCACAGCCACGTCCGCCAGGTTGGCGTTGGTGATCCAGAGTTTGGTTCCGGTGAGAACCCATTCGTCGCCCTGGCGCACCGCGCGGGTTTTCATTCCCCCGGGGTCGGAACCGTGGTCGGGTTCGGTCAGGCCGAAGCAGCCGATTTTCCTTCCGGCGGCCAGCTCGGGCAGCCATCGTGTTTTCTGTTCGTCGCTGCCGTAGGTGGCGATGGGCCACATCACCAGGCTGCCCTGCACCGAGGCAAAGCTGCGCAGGCCGCTGTCGCCTCTTTCGAGTTCTCGGCAGATCAGGCCGTAGACGGTCCCGCTCATTCCTGGGCAGCCGGGTCCCTGGATCGACGAGCCGAGCAGGCCCATGGTCCCCAGTTCGGGGATGATCTCCAGCGGGAAGGTTCCGGCCTGGAAATGCTGGCGCACCCCGGGCAGGAACTTGTCGTCGACGAACCGGCGGACCGTGTCACGGATGCCGCGCTCCTCGTCGCTCAGGTTGCGGTCGAACTGATAGAAGTCAACGCCGCCGGGGTTGCCCATGACCTAGTCCAATCCCTTCCTGGAAAGCAGGGGAGCAATCTCTGGTTCCTGCCCCCGGAACTTGAGGTACAGGACCATGGGATCCTCCGAGCCGCCCTTGGCCAGGATGTTGTCCCGGAAGGATTGGGCGGTGGCCGGGTCGAAAATGTTACCGGCCTCCTTGAAGGCTTCGAAGGCGTCGGCGTCGAGCACTTCGGCCCAGACGTAGGAATAGTAGCCCGCCGAATAGCCCCCGGCGAAGATGTGCCGGAAGTAGGGGCTCCGGTAACGGGGGACGATTTCGCTGATCAGACCGATCTTCTCCATCGAGGCCCGTTCGAATTCCTCGACATTCTGATCCTCGGTGGTCTCGAGAGTGTGCCAGTCCATGTCCAGCAGCGAGGCCGCCAGGTATTCGGTGGTGGCGAATCCCTGGTTGAAGTGCTTGCTCTTCTCCATTTTTTCGACCAGATCAGCGGGAATCGGTTCGCCGGTCTGATAGTGCTTTGCGTAGGTGGCCAGGACTTCGGGTTCGAAGGCCCAGTTCTCCATGACCTGGCTGGGCAGTTCGACGAAGTCGCGGGTCACGGAGGTGCCGCTGAGGGTCCGGTAACGGCAGTCCGACAGTATGCCGTGCAGGGCGTGGCCGAACTCGTGGAACATAGTGCCCACCTCGTCGGCGCTCAGCAGGGCCGGCGTGTCCGCGGTGGGTTTTGTGAAGTTGCCCACGTTGTAGATGATCGGGATGACTCGCTCGCCGTCCTGGTAGTATTCCTTGCGGAACGAGCTCATCCAGGCTCCGCCCCGCTTGCTGTCGCGGGGAAAATAGTCGCTGAACCAGATGGCCACCGTGCCGCCGTCGGCGTCCTTGACTTCGTAGACCTTGACGTCTTCCTGGTAGACCGGAATGTCAGTGCGCTCGGTGAAGCTCAGTCCGAAGAGCTTGTAGACCGTTTCGAACAGCCCGGTCCGTACGTTCTCCAGCTCGAAATAGGGCCGGAGCATTTCTTCGTCGAGATCGTATTTGGCCTTCTTGACCTTCTCGGCGAAGTACCACCAGTCCCAGGCCGCCAGCGGAAAGCGATCCTTCCTCTTGTTCTCCTTGTTGATCATCTTCTGGAACTCGGCCGCCTCGGCCTTGGCCCGGGCCAGGGCGGGAGTCCAGAGATCATTCAGCAGCTCGTAGACATTCTCCGGGTTCTTGGCCATGTTGTCGTCCAGGACGTAGGCGGCGTGGGAAGGGTAACCCAGCAGGTTGGCCCGCTCCACCCGCAGGGAGGCCGTGCGCGCCACGAGGGCGTTGTTGTCCAGATCGTCGCCATTGTTCCCTACGTTGGTGTATCCCCTGAACATCTTCTCGCGCAGGTCGCGCCGGGTGCTGTACTGCAGAAAAGGAATCAGGCTGGGCTTGTGCAGGGTAAAGACCCATTGGCCTTCGTGCCCCAGCTTGGCCGCCGTTTCTGCCGCGGCCTCTATCGACGACGCCGGCAGGCCCGCCAGGTCGTCCTGGGTTTCGAGCACCAGTTCAAACTTGTTGGTCTCCTTCAGGACGTTTTCGCCGAACTGGAGCGTCAGGATGGAAAGCTCCTCGTTCAAGGCCTTCAGCTTTTCCTTGTCGCCGGCAGATAGGTTGGCCCCGCCGCGCACGAAACGTTTCCAGGTCTCGGTCAGAAGGCGGTCCTGCTCGACATCCAGGTCCAGCTTGTCGCGTTGCTGATACACCGCGGCGACCCGCGAAAAAAGTTCGGCGTTCAGCAGGGTCTCGTCCCGGTGCTGGGAACGAAGGGGGGCCAGACGTTTGGCGATGGCCTGCATCTCGTCGTTGGTCATGGTGCCGTTCATGGCGCCGAAGACGTTGGCGGTCCGGGTAAGCAGGCCGCCGGAGACATCCATCGCCTCGATGGTGTTGGCGAAGTTGGGGAACTCGGGATCCCGGGAGATCGCCGCGATCTCTTCGGTGTGTTCGGCCATGCCCCGCATCATGGCGGGTTCGTAGTGGGCGATCTCGATCTGTTCGAAGGGCGGCGTGCCGAAGGGGGTGGACCATTCGGTGAAAAACGGGTTCTGCCCGACTTCGGTCGACGCGGCGGTGGAATCGGGGGAGCCCTCGCCGGATTGGCCAAAGGGTTTGTCGCCGCATCCTCCCAGAATGCTCATCATTGCCATGACCAGTATGACCTTCCTCATGTTTACATTCCTCTCCAGTTCTGCTCATCCCCGGGACGGTTGCCCAGGATGACTTCGATGCGTTCCTGCACGTCGGGCGTCAACTGCTCGGCGATCTTCAGCGCACCCAGGTTTTCGGTGATTTGCTGAGGCCGCGAGGCTCCCGTGATCACCGTGCTGACGTCCTCGTTGGTCAAGCACCAGGCGATGGCCAGTTGGGCCATCGTGCAGCCGAGTTCCTCGGCCAGGGGCATCAGTTCTCTGACCTTGGCCACCTTGGCGCGGCCGGCGTCGCTTTCCAGTTCGGGCCGCAGCC
>RCNG010001964.1_pt1 | contig 10241 bp, 5 predicted proteins | sample 2041371 | NCBI WGS metagenome assembly RCNG01 (sample SAMN09708227, study PRJNA481090) | Marine sediment metagenome, whole genome shotgun sequencing project. | biome: marine sediment; feature: ocean; material: sediment; isolation source: Sewage treatment plant 1 marine sediment (STP1) ... | reverse complement strand
GAGATCGCATTGGCGACGGCTACCCGAAAAAGCCACGGGGGAGAGATCGATGCGCGCGTCGCAATCGATCGCGAGTCCGGCGAATATGAAACCTTTCGCCGCTGGCAGGTGATTGATGACAGTCTCGAGCCGGAACCTGTGCCGGAACCTGTGCCGGATGCAGACGTGGAATCAGACGAGGAAGGACCACTGGTTTTCGAGCACCCCGAACGCCAGATTACGCTGGCCGCCGTGCAGCTTGATGATCCCGATAAACAGCACGGCGATTTCATCGAGGAACCCATGGATTCGGTAGCTTTTGGCCGCATCGGCGCACAGACCGCGAAGCAGGTGATTGTCCAGAAGGTGCGCGAGGCCGAACGTGCCATGGTCATCGAGGCCTACAAGGACCGCGTCGGGGAACTGGTTACCGGTATCGTCAAACGGGTCGAGCGTGGCAATGTCTATCTCGATCTCGGCATGAATGCGGAGGCGATCATCCTGCGTGAGGAAATGATTCCTCGCGAGGCCGTGCGTCCGGGCGACCGCCTGCGCGGTTATTTGCGCGATGTCAGTGCCGAGCAGCGCGGGCCACAATTGTTTGTCAGTCGTGTCGCGTCCGAGTTTTTGCTCGAATTGTTCAAGCTCGAGGTGCCTGAGGTCGGGCAGGACCTGATCGATATCCTCGCTGCCGCACGTGATCCGGGCCTGCGCGCCAAGATTGCGGTAAAGAGCAACGACCCGCGCATCGACCCGGTCGGCGCCTGTGTCGGTATGCGTGGTTCACGTGTACAGACGGTGTCCACGGAATTGTCGGGTGAGCGTGTCGATATCATCCTCTGGGACGATAATCCCGCCCAGTTTGTTATCAATTCGATGTCGCCTGCCGAGGTTTCCTCGATCGTCGTCGATGAAGATTCGCATACCATGGACATTGCCGTGGTCGAGGAACAGTTGTCGCAGGCCATCGGCCGTGCCGGGCAGAACGTGCGCCTTGCCAGTCAGTTGACCGGCTGGACGCTGAACGTGATGGATGAAGTGCAGGCCGAGGAAAAGGGTGAGGCAGAGGCGGTAGAGTTGCAGAAGCTGTTTACCGAGCAACACCAACAGAACGGTGGGATCAACGGACGCATCTTGGTTGTGCACAAGTCCGCCATTGCCGTCGAGCGCCGGCCCGACCCGATCCGCGATCTCATCGGTTTCAAGTTCTACCAAACCGAACGGGACGGTTCCGAGCGGCAGCTTGGATTTCCATTGCCGATCCTGACCAACACCGCGGACCGCGACTATTTCAAACGTGTCGATGACCTGGGTCGCACCATCGCAAGCCGGCTCCGCGAGCTCCGCGACCAGGCAGGCGCCGCTCTGCTACGGGCACCGACTCCGCCGGGCTTGAAGGCGGACCTGCGCCACGACCACAGCCAGCAAGCAGGATCGATAGGAAGATCCGCGCAGCGCGGAGCGAGCTTTCCCCGATCCCCGAAACGCCCCGTGGAGCACCGTTCCCTGACGCTGGAGCTGATCCGTTCCGCGGACAGCTACACCGCTCACTACTGGCTGGCAGACCGGGACTGTGGTCTCTTGCAGCGCCCATGGTCCGAAGCCCAAGCACTGATACAAGCAGTTGATGCCACAGCTGGCCCACAAGCACCAGCTACCGGCAACCTACCGCCGGGCGACGCCCTCTTCGCCCTGCTGTTCGGCGGCGAGACCCATTGGGAGCCCTTGTTCCGCGCGCTGTTCGGTTACCCCGAGCATGGCACGCGGCCGAATCCGACCCGCGGCGGTGTGCACCTGCGCCTCTGTAGCCAGGACCCGCTGCTGCTGAGCCTGCCCTGGACCTTGCTGTCCTGGGCCGGCCGGCGTCTGATCGACGTCCACTGGGAGATCACCACCGGCAGCGATGTCGAGCCCCTTCGCGACTGTGTTACCGTGCCCACCGCCGAATTCCTCGTCGTCTGGCCCGGGATCACCGCCGCACCTGCGCAGAAACACCAAGGCAAGGATCAAAAACCATCGCCGGTCGCAGCGCTGATCGACGAGCTTTGGCCACGCTCCGATGGAGCGACGAGGGCGGCGCGGGTCGTCAACAACGCACTGGATCTGGACAACGCCCTGCTGGGCATGAGGCCGCACGCCCTGTATCTACGCGCCGCGTACGCCACGGATGCCGACCAGCCCGCCATCCGTTTGGATACCGCCAGTGGCGCCACAACCTACCCGCTCGCCCGTCTCATCGACCGTGTGCGGCAGATGGACCCGCCTCCATGCGCCCTCATCATCGACCTCGACGGCCTCCCATCGCCGGAGATCGCCGCCGGCCTGGTGCTGGAGCTTGGCGAGCAAATCCCAATGGTCATCTGGCGCCGCGCCGGCAGCAGACAGAACGCGGCCGAGCAGATCCTGCTGGCCGGGTTACGCCGCTGGCTCGGGCGCGGCGATGAACCGGTCAAGGCCCTACATGACCTGCTGCGCGAACAGGAGCCATCGGCGCAAGGCACGGATCCGGCCTGCCTCGCAATACATGCCAACTATCGGACCTGGCAAACATCGACCCATCGAACTTGGCACGCATCCCCGCTGCCCCAACTCGCCCTCGACAGGGACAATCAGAAGGCCCTGATCACCCGACACCTCGGAGAGCTGGTGCGCAGTCCACGGCTCAGAGTCATGGCCGTCATCGCCTACGGATCAGTGGAGAACCTGTTGGCGGAGCTGACGGAGCAGCTCGGCTACGAGCTGGACCTGACCGCCGCCGACTCGGCCGCCATCGAGTGGCAGCGGATCAGTCTCCCCGACGACCGCACCGATCTCGAACAGCGGCTCGGCGGCCACCTGTCGGAGGTCCTCGGCGCGGGTCCCGACGAGAACCTGACCCAGTTGCTGCGCCGCAAGGGGCCGCGTGGCATGCAGCCCGGCGTCAAAGGCGTGCTCTGGCTCGACTGGGGTACGCTCGACGATTCCGAGCCGGCACGGGCCTGGCTGACATCCGATCAACTCGAGGATTGGCTCAGGTTCTGCAGCAACGAGCTCGCCACCGGTTGTCCCGATGAGCTACATGTCGTCTGCTTCCTCGGCATCGAGCTGCCGAAAGCGAAGTACGCGGGGCTCGCCGGATGGTTCGAAGGGTTCCGCGATGAGTCCTGGAGCTTCCTGGACCGCTTCCGCTTCCTGCTGCTCGAACCGCTCGGACGGGTCGACGCGAAGCATCTGTGGGACTATCTTGCGGACACCGACACGGGTCTGGACGAGCGCAGCCGGAGGACCCTGGTCCAGCTCATCCGCAAGAAAACCGGCGGCGCTTTCGCCGCCACCGTGCGCCTGCTCGACGAGGGACGCAACGGCAGTTGGCTTGCCTTGCTGCAGCGCCTTGAGGCCGGCCAGCCCAGCGGCAAAAGCAAACGACGGAGTCGAACACTGTGACGGACAAAGAACAAATGACACAACAGCCCTTCGAGCTGCTCGACATCGCCGACGATGGCGAGCGGCTCAGTGCCCTCGCCGAGCGCAGCATCCCGGAGTCCCTGCGCAGCCACGAAGAGGCGGCTGCGCATTATGTGCCCGACCAGCCGTTGAAGGACGCCATCCACGTCGCGCTGGCGGTCGGCGCCCCGCTGCTGCTGACCGGCGAGCCCGGCACTGGTGGCAAAACGCAAGCGGCCTACTACATCGCCCGGCGTTTCGGTATCGCCGACAACCTGTTTCCGCTGTTCGTGCGCAGCACGCACACGGCCGAGGATCTGCTCTACAGCTTCGATGCCGTCGGCTATCTGCAGGCGGCAAACGACCCGTCACGGCACGGCGGATCCGCCATCAAGCGGCGCCCAACCGGTATCAGCAAGGGGGCATTCGTCACCGAGGGGCCGCTATGGCAGGCCTACAGGGCCGAGGGTCCGGCCGTCGTGCTGATCGACGAGATCGACAAGGCGCCGCGCGACTTCCCGAACGACCTGCTCAACGTGCTCGACAAGCACGAATTCCACTGTCCAGAGCGCAGCGAGCAGGTCAACCGCGGCGACCACCCGCCTCCGGTCGTCGTCATCACCAGCAACAGCGAGCGGCGCCTGCCCGAGCCCTTCCTGCGCCGTTGTGTGTTCCACCACATCCGGCTCACCGAGGAATTGGTCGAGACCGCGGTCCGGGCACATGCCGGTGTCGACTTCCCGAACCTGAACGAGGATCTGTTCGAGACGGCCCTGGAACGCTTCCACGAGCTGCGCGGCCACGACCTGCGCAAGAAGCCCGCCACCGCGGAGCTGCTTGTCTGGCTGACAGTGCTCGCCGCCCGGACGGAGACCCATCGGGCCGAGCTGGAAGGCCCGCTGATCGACCTGCCGGCCTTGTCGACACTGATCAAGGACCGGGACGACCGGAAGCTGCTGCGACAGGTGAGCTAGTGGTTAGAATGCCGGACCCAGGATGAGCGACCCCATCGGACTTCGCCCTCTGCTTGTCGCCCTGCGCCAAGAGCAGATCCGCGTCGGTCCGGCCGAGATGCTGCGACTCCGTCAGGTCTTCCTGGCCGAGCCCTACCTGTTCGCGGGCGTCTCGGACCGGGAACAGATCGCAACGGATGAGGAGCAAGAAAGATACCGATGCGAGCGCCTACGCTCCATCCTGGGTGCAGTCCTGCTGAAGCGCAACGCTGACCGTCCCGCCTTCGACCGCGTATTCGACGACTGGTACAGGGAGATGCAGTCGGAGTCCACAGACTCTTTTCTGTTGACCCTCAAGGGCAAACGCACTGGAAAACGCACCCTGGCATCGCGGACCCAGAAGACCCGTTCGACGACAACAGAGACCTCTATCCGAAGGCGCCATTGGCTGCTCGGCGGAGCGGTTGCTGCGATGCTCTTGATCGGGCTCGCCATCTTGTTCTCGCCGCCGCAAAAGATACCGACGCCCGGCCCCAAAGACGGCGAATCACCGGCCACCAAGACGACCGAGCTGCGCCCCCTGCCCGAGCGCACGGACTACCAGACCTGGATGCCTGAGATTCAGATCGAGCAGGTAGCACCGGACTGGACCGGTTGGCCGGCGCTGCTGCTGGGCCTGCTGGCCCTGGCCACGACCGTCGGGCTATGGCTGAAGCTGAGCGGCCGTACCTGGCTGCCTGAGACTCGGCTGGGGCCGCCACATCCGGGTGGTCCGCCGCAGCACTTCCTGCGTGTGCCGGACGCGTCCGCCTTTGCCTTGTTGGATAAGACCCAGGAGGAGGGCATCGTCTGGGGAATCGGCCGCTTCGTGGCCGAGGAGCCAACGCGGCGTCTGGACCTGCCGGCCACCGTCGCCGCAACCGCCCGCAAAGGCGGCCTACCCATGCTGCGCTTTCAGCATGCCGTTCGTCACCGCGAGATCTGGCTGTGGACCGACAGCACGGCGCAAAACGGCCAGATCGAGCACCTCGCCGCCGAGGTCGCCAAGCTGCTCGATGCCTACGGGTTGCACGGCGAGCGCGCCCAGTTCCGCGGCATCCCGGACCACCTGCGCACAACCGACGGCCAGGGATTCGGCCCGCGCGAGGTCGACGAGCGCCGCGACACGGCGCTGGTGACCATACTGACCGACGGCCGCATGCTGACCCGCCACTATCATGCCGACCCGGTACGTCGAGTGCGAATCGACGCCCTGCTGCGACTGCTCTCGCATTGGCAGCATCTGGCCTGGGTGGACTTCGGGCGCGGCGAGTCAGGGCTGCCCGAGATTCTCGCCGCGCATGGGATCACGGTCATACCGCCGGAGCAGCTCGCTGAGTATATCGGCAGCGCCACGAGAGCTGCTTCGCCAACACCGCTGGGCCGCGAAGATCAGCTCTGGGCGGCCGTCTGCGCCCTACCCCCGACGCCGGTGGAAGAGGCCGACGCCCTCGCCCTGATGCGCGTGCTGAATCTGGACACCTCCCCGTGGGCCCTTTCGGCCCTGCGTGCCGCCGCCCCGGGGCCGGGCGGACGGCTGCAATGGACAGCCGAGCGGCACGCCCGGCTCCTTGACTGGCTGAGCGGGCTGGAGTCCGCCGCGCCCGCCGCCGGACGCTCGCGGTCCAATGACGAGCCGGCGCAGGAGACGACGACCCTGCTCGGCGCGGCCCTTGCCTTCTGGGAAGAGCGCTACGATCGGACAATCGGCAACGACGACGCGGCCGACCGAGACACCGCGGCACGCAGGCGGCTGCGTGCCGAGCGCGAGCTGCTGCGACTCTGGCACGACCCGGGCCAGGCCATCGAGGCCCTGTACGCCCTGGCCGAAGGATCGACGGAGAAATTCATCCGCGACCAAGTGTCCGGTATCAGGTCGGTGGAGACGCGCGGCCGGTCACCGACCGGCGGCAAACCAAACGGGCGACCGCGGCCATGCATCCCCATGCCCTGGCGCTGGACCGCACTCGACCCGCGCGAGCGGCTGATGCTGCAAGAGCTCGGTTTCGGATGCGGCGGGCTCGCTCGGGAACGGCCGCTTCGGCCAGGCCGCTTCTGGCTCGGGCTCGGCCTCTGCGCCGGCCTCGCGGCGGGGGCCCTGATCGCCGCAGGCGGCAAGCCATGGGAGTCCGCTATCGGCTTACCGGAGGTCATTCACGTCGGCGCCGAGTCGGTGGATGAAAAGGATTGGCTGAATGACGAAGGTCAGGGTCGATGGTGGCTCAGGGTCACGGGGCCCGATTGCCTGATCGAGGAGCCGGATCTGACCGCCGGGGCAAGGATACGGGTACGCTGGGCGTGGCAGGAGAGACCCTGCACACAGATGCTCGATGGCGGTGCCCAGCTGCGCTTCTGCGGCAACCTCGCACCGGCACCCGAGCTCCCGGCGACGGACCGGCCGATCCACCGCCGCCTCGCCGTACTCGCCGCCAGTCCCGACAACCCGGACATCATCGCGTTGGCCGACGCCCTGCTCAGCGGCGGCAGTGCCGACCAAGTCCTGATCGACCCAGGTTGGCCCCGGTATCGCGAGCTGTTGACCGGCACCCAGGCAAAGCTGCACCCCGAGGACCAACTGCTGCTGCTCACACCACCGGCGGCGGCCGGACGCGAAGCGGAGGGCTGGACCTTTGCCGACCCGACCCAGCCGGCCGCTCAGTCCTCGGCGCCACGGCTCTGGCTGACCGTCGGCGACTGGACGCCGCTGGCGCCGGCCCTGAAGCGCTTCGAGCCAGGCGAGACCTTGAGTGCCGCCGATGCCTGGCCATCGCTATCCGATGCTGCCGTTGTCGGCGATGCGCAGGCCCTGATGCTCGGCGGCGTCGGCGGCTGCAGGCCGGGAGAATGGACCGACGAGCGCCATGGCATCCGCTACGCCGCGCTGTGCGGGGATAGCTTCTGGATGGGCTCGCCTGAGTCGGAGCTTGGGCGCGACTCCGATGAGCGCCGGCATTGGGTTACGCTGAGCCCCTTCTCGCTGGCCAGCAGCGAGACCACCAATGCCCAGTACCGTTCCCTGCACCCGGATCATCAGGGTGACGACGATCTGCCGGTGGCGGATATCTCCTGGTCCGAGGCGCAGTCCTTCTGCGAGGCCGTGGGCGGCAGTCTGCCGACCGAAGCACAGTGGGAATATGCCGCCCGTGCCGGCACGAACACCCGTTGGTCCTTCGGGGAGGACGAGACGAGGCTCGGTGAGTACGCTTGGTACGCTGGAAATTCAGGTGGTAAGGCCCCTCCGGTGAAAACAAAGCAACCCAACCCTTGGGGCCTATACGACATGCACGGTAACCTTTTGGAATGGGTGGCCGACTGGCATGACGACTATCCGGGCGAGCCGCAGTCCGACCCGACGGGACCGACCGATGGCGACTCCCGCGTGCTGCGGGGCGGCGCTTTCGACGTCTGGCCCGGGTTCCTGCGGTCCGCGTTCCGGTTCGGGGACGGGCCCGAGTTCCAGGGCCGGTACTTCGGCTTCCGCTGCGCGCGTGCCCCCCGCCGCCAGCCTTGATGGTTGACAGTTGACTGTTGTTGTTCACCGCGCGCGGCGCGGTTGCTGCGCTTTCCTGTCACTATAATGACAACTTGCCCCCTGGCTCCCACGCTCCAGCGTGGGAGAAAGTGCAGACGCTCCAGCGTCACGGGCCGTCACCATGAGGTAACCACCTCCACCAACCCTTCCCACCCGGCATAGTTGCAAGCACTGGAATAGCGCCAATGCAAAGGGTCATCGACATAGCCTCGAGCCACCGGATTATTGTGGATGTACTCCAGCTTTTGCCGCATCATCGCCTCCCCCTGAATCTGCTCCGGATGCGAACCCTCCTGCCAAACCTGATGCTCCCTGTCCACCTTGTGTCTGGCCTTGTGAAATGCGAGCAGATCCAATACCGGCGACCGGCGAGCAATCAGACGCTTGATAATACGCCCGGCGGTAAAGGACTTGAAGCTGGCGATGGCCTTCGGCAAGTCGCTGCCGACCGCCAGCAAGTGGCAGTGGTTCTCGAAGATCACATAACCGTAGGGGGTCAGGCGCCCGTGAGCCTGTAGAAAGCTCAGCAAATCCAGCAGGATTTGCGCGTTAGCGGGTTGGGCGAACAGGGGCAGCCATTGGAGCACCGTGCAGGTGAGAAAATGCGGGGCATCCGCATCCTGAAATCGATATCGATCCCGGCCCATGGTGGTTCTCCTGCTCGCTTGCAGGACTTGTACTCCGCAGCGTGCCCGGGGCCGCCCTTGCGTTCGTTTCAGTGAATCCGTCTTTGTGCTTGATCCTTGTGCTCATTGTACTACTCCGGTCCCCGTGACGCTGGAGCGTCGGCTCTTGCTCCAACGCTGGAGCGTTGGAGCAAGAATGCGGACAAAAAAGAGGATCTGGGGGCTCAGCGAACGCGGATCGCGGCCTGGCTCGACCGCGAGCGGGGTCTCCAGCTCAAAGACCCCACGGCGCCGATTCTTCCCAACACGCAGCCCACGACCTTCCTGGGGTTTCGGGTGAGCCGATCCGGCGTACTGCCGGGTCCCAAGATGAAGCGCCGGCTCAAAGCGCGTCTCTCCGGCGCGGAGACATTGGCGCACGAGCGGCTGGTACGCGGTCTGATCGCCTACCGTGGAGTATTGTCACCGTTTTGACAGATTGTCACGCAAAGACAATTGTCACAACGCCGACAAAGCGGGCAACCGCGCTTCGCGCGGTCAATCAAGAATCAACAACAAATCAACCATCAAGGCTGGCGGCGGGGGGCACGCGCGCAGCGGAAGCCGATGGCCTGGTACCGGCCCTTGGGCCTGAGCCAGTCCCGGAGCGCGGACCGCAGGTTCCCAGGCCAGGGCCTGAGCCGGAGCGCGGACCGCAGGTCCCCGGGCCTGCTGAGGAAAGCGCCGCCCCGCAGCACGCGGGAGACGCCGTCGTCCGGGCCGACGGGATCACGCTCGGGCGCCTCTGGATAGGGGCCGTACAGATCCCAGCACCATTCCCAGACCAAACCGTGCATGTCATAGAGGTCCCACCGATTAGGCCGCTTCTTCCCCACCGGACGCCGTTTGCCGTCCGAGTTGTCCCTATACCACGCATGCTCGCCGAGCTTTGCCTCATCATGGCCGAAGGACCAGGCCGTGGTCGTGCCGGCCCGGCAAGCATATTCCCACTCCGCCTCGGTCAGCAGGCGATAGCCGTCGGCACTTCGATCCCAATCGACCTCGTCGCCTTTGCCGAAGCGGTAACAGGGCGAAAGGCCGTCCGCCTCCGACAGACGATTACACAGCCGAACCGCATCCAGCCAGGAGATATTGGCGAGCGGCGGATCATCGCGGCCGGCAGGCGACGGCCGACCCTTGTTCAACCGCCGCTCAAGTCCCCGGGTGACCGGGTAGCGCAGGCATCGGAAGGCAGAGACACGGACCTCATGAACAGGCCCCTCATTGCCACACCGTCCCGGCTCGCTATCCGGACTGCCCATGAGAAAGCTGCCGCCGGGGATATCGACCCACCAGTCCTCGGGCACCACCGGCGGTCTGACTGCCGGCTGCTCAGGCTCATCCGGCACCAACACGGGCTCACCGCGAGAAGCGAGCGCGACCGCCGCAACGAGAAACAGCAGAAACACCGGCACCGCGGCGAAGTCCGGCAGCATCCAGATCGCAGATGCAAGTCCGATGCCGACCACCAGGGCCGCGGTAACGGCGACCCACGCCGATAGATAATCGAGGCGCCGCCAGAAACCCGATTGGTCCCGGTCGGACCCTGCATCAGCATGGATCCATACGCCCCCGATACGCGACCACTGCTTCAATTGCCTTGAGATCCTCCTTCTCGAGAATCCGAAAGACGATGAGGTCGTCGAGCCG
>RCNG010001962.1_pt1 | contig 10243 bp, 12 predicted proteins | sample 2041371 | NCBI WGS metagenome assembly RCNG01 (sample SAMN09708227, study PRJNA481090) | Marine sediment metagenome, whole genome shotgun sequencing project. | biome: marine sediment; feature: ocean; material: sediment; isolation source: Sewage treatment plant 1 marine sediment (STP1) ... | reverse complement strand
ATTCCGCGAACGCTGGCTATGGCGGCTTACGCCGATCTCGATACGTCCGTCATCGATGAGTTGCCTCCCGGGCGGCAGCCCGTCTCGACGATCGCGATTCCCGAAAGTCGTCGCGGCGAAATCGTCGAGCGCGTACGTTCAGCCTGTGCTGGCGGCCATCAGGCGTACTGGGTATGCCCACTGATCGACGAGTCCGAAGTTCTCGACTATCAAGCGGCGGAAGCGAGCTATCAAATGCTCACCAAAGCGCTGCCGGACCTGCGTATCGGTCTCGTCCACGGGCGCATGCGGCCAGCGGAGAAAGAGCGCGGCATGAAGGCGTTTAAGGAGGGCCTGATTCAGTTGTTGGTAGCAACGACCGTCATTGAGGTCGGCGTCGACGTGCCCAATGCGAGTCTGATGATTATTGAAAACTCAGAGCGCATGGGTTTATCGCAACTGCACCAACTCCGAGGGCGGGTCGGTCGCGGAGCTGCTCAAAGTCACTGTGTACTGTTATACAAACCGCCGCTGGGTGGAACCGCCAAACAACGACTCGCCGTCCTGCGCGATACGAATGACGGCTTTGTAGTCGCACAACGCGACCTCGAGCTCCGCGGGCCCGGCGAATTACTGGGAACCAAGCAGACCGGTCTGCCGGATTACCGCATCGCTAACCTGGTTCGCGACGCGGAATTGATGCCGCAGGTACAAATCACCGCCGACGCCTTGCGCAAAGATTCCTCGGATCAGGCATCGGCTATTGTGCGCCGCTGGTTGGGTGACCCCAGCCGATACGGGAAAGTGTAAACTCCGAGCCATGAGCCGATTTCTCGCCCCCAACTTTGCGCCGGAATTAATAAGCCAGCTTCGCAATTACAGCAAGCTGATGCGCATCGACAAACCGATCGGTATATGGTTGTTGCTATGGCCTACGTTGTGGGCGCTCTGGCTCGCCGGCGAGGGCACGCCTGACCAGGGCCTGTTTCTGGTATTTGTGCTCGGCGTAATCGTGATGCGTTCTGCAGGTTGTGTGCTGAACGACTACGTCGATCGCAAAATCGATCCTTACGTTGAGCGAACCAGAACGCGACCGATTGCCTCTGGGGCCGTCGCACCGATGGAAGCGCTGATTCTGTTCGCTGCCTTGAGCCTCGTTGCCGTTGGCCTTGCGACGATGTTGAATCGTCCCGCGCAAATGCTGGCGATCGTGGCGGCGATACTCACGATCGCGTACCCGTTCGTAAAGCGCTACGTGTCCATTCCTCAATTCATATTAGGCGCCGCTTTCGGTTGGGCCGTCCCGATGGCCTTCGCGGCGCAGACTGGCGAAACACCTCAGCTTGCCTGGTTGGTATTTGGTACGGCGATGATCTGGGCCGTCATTTACGACACGTTCTACGCGATGGTGGATCGTGAAGACGACATAAAAGTCGGGGTGAAATCGACGGCGATCCTGTTTGGTGAGGTCGACATTTTCGTGATCGCAGGATTACAGCTGCTGATGCTGGTTGCGCTGATTTTGATCGGTTACCGCGCCGACCTGAGTGCTTGGTATTACCTGTCCGTATTCATCGCTGGCGCAATGATGGCCTATCATCTGTGGCTCGCTCGCGACCGACAACCCGCCGGTTGTTTTGAGGCCTTCCTGCACAACCACTTTATCGGCATGGTCGTTTTCATCGGCATTGTTTTGCATTACACGTTTCATCCGGTCGCCGGTCCACTCTAGTGGCAAGCGCTGAGAAGTTGCTACGCGAGGCCGAGTTCGCATTTCGTAACATCAGTCCGGGCTCTACTGACGAAAAGAAATTCGCCGCGCGCGCCAAACGTTACGCGTCGAAGCTGGTCCGAAAATACCCGGCCAGTTCGGAGGCGGAACAAGCTCACTCTATTTTGCGTCATCTCGGTGTTGGCTACTCAACCGTCAAATCGCGATCGCGCAGGCGGCGACCGGCCAGCCGCAGCCCGCACGTCGATCACACGCCGGAAGCGCCACATCTGCACGGGCTTAAGACGCCAAAGCGGAGCGCGAGCGGCAGCCTTGTCGTTGCCGATGCCCGAGACAAATCTCGAAAAAAACAAAACCTGAGTGAGGACAGCTGGGAGAACATAGGGCGCATCTTCCTTGGCTTGTCTAGTACCAATAAGAGGATTCTGGCCTTCCTCCTGATGTTCGCGTTTGTGTTCATCGGCTTCACGCCATTCTTGTTGGTGTTCTTCCTGTACTACCTCGCCCAGCCTGCCCAGATCCGAAGCCACGCACACAAGATCGTCACCTACTTCGCCTGACAGGCGAGGCCGCCCGTCTCCACCGCTTGGATGACCACTGTTAGTGGGCGCTGGCAGCGGCGAAGGCGCTGACTTTCCCGGCGCCGTTTCGTAACAGTAGTTTACCGAGTTGCCTGAGCGTCGCCCCGGTCGTGATGACGTCATCAACGATCAGCACGTGCTCGAACGTAAGTGCGCGTCGTAACGAAAATGCATCTTTCATATTCGCGGACCGCTCGGACGCCTTCAGGCCGGACTGAAACGGCGTGGCCTTTTGTCGGACGACACCACGCAGCAAGGGAACGCCGAGCTCCTTCGCGACGGGTTTCGCCAGCTCTGTCGCTTGATTGAACCCCCGCGTCATTTTTCGCCGCCAGTGCAACGGGACGGGTAGTACTGCGTCAATGTCGTCCGGCAGCAGCGGACATCCGCTACACAGTATTTCGCTGAGTGCCGCGGCGTAGAAGAGCTTGCGATTAAACTTCAACGATTTGATCGCAACATCAATCGGGAATGAGTAGTTCAACATGGCGACCGAGCTTTCGAACAAACTTTGCTGCGGTGACAGTGCCGGTTCGTTCCAGGGCAGGTCCGCATAACAGTCGCGGCAAATGCTTGATTCGCTTTTTTCACAGCGTACCCCGCAAAAGACACAGCTCGGCGGGGCCAGAAAATCGATGATCCACATGAGGTAATCTTGCCCTTACTGATCGCTATTTCCCCGTCGCGAAATTGGGCCTTCCCCCGGGAAAGCGTGCTACCGTTTCCGCGATGTTGAACGCGAAACACATTCGACGCCGCTTCGAGCGCGCTGCAGATAGCTTCGACGGTGCAGATTTTGTTCACGCCGCGACGCGCGAGGGCCTGTTCGCCCGCATTGAACCCCTGCTGGTTGATGCGAAGGTCGTCGTCGATCTCGGAACCGCGACCGGCAGCGCGATTCGAACGCTGGAAAAGCGCTTTAAGCCAGCCCGGGTCATCGCTGTCGACGTCGCACACAACATGCTGCAGAAAGCCAAAGCAAAGAAAACCTGGTTATCAAGAGCGGCCTACGCCCAGACCAGTGCAGGGGCTTTACCGCTGGCCAATGAAAGCGTCGACGTTATTTTCTCGAACTTGCTGCTGCCTTGGCTGGACGACCCAACGCCGGTTTTTTCAGAGGTCGCAAGAGTATTGCGAAAAGGTGGGGTTTTCGCGTTCGCTACGCTGGGCCCCGACAGCCTGCAGGAAATTCGCAGAGCCTGGGCCGCGGTCGATGATTATTCTCACGTCAATCGATTCGCGGACATGCACGACCTTGGCGATGGGCTGGTCAACGCCGGGCTGCGGGACCCGGTGCTGGATGTCGACCGTCTGTCGGTGAATTATGAAAGCTGCGATCGCCTTTTTGCCGATCTCACGTCTGTGGGTGCGCGTAACACATTGCACCAGCGGGCGTCGGCATTCACCGGCAAGGAGCGTTTTGCCGGAATGGTCGCCGCCCTCAATAATGCCGCTGCGAGCGGCAAAGTAGAGCTGGATCTGGAGCTGGTCTACGGCCACTGCTGGGGCGCCGGGCCCAAATCCGACCCGTCAAATTACCGAATCGACCCGGCGCAGATACCCATCCGAAGGCGGTGATCAATGATTTATTGGCATTACGTCCATAAGCCTTTGTAAAACAAGCACTTCACTCTTTGGTCAACGGCGATCCAGCATTGCATGGCCGACGTGATTTAAGTACACTTCTCGAGCTTTTTTGGCCCTAAGCCAGCCAAACCGGCCGACCGACGAATTCCCGGTGTTCCCGGGTCATAAAGAACCCACCCGTTCGACAATTCGTCACATCCGGAAAACATTTGTAGTGCGACCGTTTGCGCGGCTCGCAAGGTGAACAATTAATGATTCGAAATTCGATTTTGAGCTTGCTCGGCCTGACTATGGCCGGCACGGCGAGAGCCGATTGGGTGCTCAACATGCCCAAGGGCGTTACAGACCTGAGCCTCGAGACATACAACCTGCACATGATGGTGTTCTGGTGGTGCGTCGCGATTGGCATTGTCGTCTTCGGTGTAATGATTGTCTCGCTGTTCAAGCACCGCAAGTCAAAAGGTGCGGAATCCGCGACGTTCTCGCACAGCACAACCGCCGAAGTCATCTGGACGGCTATTCCGGTCATTATTCTCGTGCTTTTGGCTATTCCGACGGCCGAAACCATGGTGAAACTCGAAGACTCCCGCGATCCGGACCTCTCAATCGTTGTTACCGCTTACCAGTGGAAGTGGCACTACAAATATCAGGATACCGGCGTGGCGTTTTATTCCAGCCTCGCGCGATCGAGCCTTGAAGCGCGTCGCAAGCAATCGGGCGTCGATCCGTTTAGCGTTGAAAACTACCTGCGTGATGTGGATAACCCCGTCGTTGTGCCCAGAGGCGCCAAGGTCCGGCTGCTATTTACGTCGAATGACGTGATTCATTCCTGGTGGGTTGTCGATCTCGCCATCAAGAAAGACGCTATTCCAGGAATCGTTAATGAGGCCTGGTTCCGCGCTGAAGAAACCGGAACCTATCGCGGCCAATGCGCCGAATTGTGTGGCAAAGATCACGGCTACATGCCGATCGTTGTCGAGGTTGTCGAGCCCGAGGCGTACGAAGCCTGGGTGAACAGCCGTGACACGGAGCAATAAAGAATGAATAGCGAAGCAATTGACGTTCACGACAGTCATGACGAGCACGACGATCACGGCCCGGCGAAGGGCATAGGCCGCTGGTTGTACGCAACCAATCACAAAGACATCGGCACGATGTACCTCATCTTCAGCCTCACCATGTTTTTCATTGGTGGTGCGATGGCCATGGTCATCCGATCGGAGCTCGCGATTCCCGGCTTGCAGTTTGTGCATCCGGAGTTCTTCAATCAGATGACAACCATGCACGCTTTGATCATGGTTTTCGGTGCCGTCATGCCGGCGTTTGTTGGCCTTGCCAACTGGATGATCCCGTTGATGATCGGCGCGCCCGATATGGCGCTGCCGCGCATGAACAACTGGTCGTTCTGGATCCTGCCCGTTGCCTTCAGCATGTTGTTGTCGACGCTGTTTATGCCGGGCGGTTCGCCGGCCGGTGGCTGGACCATGTATCCGCCGCTCGTGTTGCAAACGGGTGATTCGTTTCCGTTCCTGATTTTCTCAGTCCACCTGATGGGCCTGTCGTCAATCATGGGCGCGATCAACGTCATCGTCACGATCATCAACATGCGCGCGCCGGACATGTCGCTGCTGAAGATGCCCATGTTCGTCTGGACCTGGCTCATCACAGCGTACCTGTTGATCGCGGTCATGCCCGTTCTCGCGGGCGCGGTTACGATGCTGTTGACCGATCAGTTCTTTGGCACCAGCTTCTTCCTCGCAGCCGGTGGCGGCGATCCCGTCATGTTCCAGCATATTTTCTGGTTCTTCGGGCACCCCGAGGTTTACATCATGATTCTGCCGGCCTTTGGCATCGTGTCAGAAATCATCCCGACTTTCGCTCGCAAAAAGCTGTTCGGTCACGACTCAATGGTCTACGCGGCGTCCTGTATCGCGTTCCTGTCGTTCATTGTCTGGGCGCATCACATGTTCACCGTTGGTATGCCGCTGACCGGGCAATTGTTCTTCATGTTTGCGACGATGCTCATCGCGGTTCCGACTGGCGTTAAGATCTTCAACTGGGTCGCGACGATGTGGCGCGGTTCAATGACATTTGAAACACCGATGTTGTTCTCGCTGGCGTTTGTCTTCCTGTTTACGATCGGCGGTTTCTCGGGAGTGGCGCTAGCGCTTCCGCCTGCCGACGTGCAATACCACGATACCTACTTTGTTGTTGCACACTTCCACTACGTTCTGGTTCCGGGCTCGGTATTTGCCATCATGGCTGGCGCCTACTACTGGATGCCGAAATGGACGGGATACATGTACAACGAGACGCTGGGCAAAGTTCATTTCTGGGCGTCAACGATATTCGTTAACCTCACCTTCTTCCCGATGCACTTCCTGGGACTGGCCGGCATGCCGCGTCGTATCCCTGACTACTCAACGCAGTTTGCGGACTTCAACACCATCGCCAGTATCGGTGCAATCGGTTTTGGTCTGTCCCAACTGTTGTTCGTTTGGGTGCTGCTGACATCGAAGAAGGGCGAAAAGGCCACCGATAGGGTCTGGGAAGGATCGCACGGTCTTGAGTGGACCGTCCCGTCGCCAGCGCCGTACCACACGTTTGATACGCCGCCGAAAGCACGTATCGCAAACGAGGCTTTCGACTAAGCATGTCTGACGCCGAGCGCAAAAAGAATATTCGTCGCACAACGCTGATTCTGGCGGCGGTCGCGTTGGCGTTCTTTTTTGGCTTTATCGCACTGGGTGTCTCACGTGCCTGAAGACAAAAAACATCGTTCACTGGTCGGTCAGTTAATCATCATGACCGTCGCCATGTTCGGCTTCGGGTTTTTGCTCGTGCCACTCTACGACGTGTTCTGTGAGATCACGGGGTTCGGCGGCCGTACCAATTCGGAGGCTGCGGTTGTTGTGGAAGCGCCTGACCTTACACGCGAAATTCGCGTCGAGTTTGTAACAACGGTGAATTCATACGCACAGTTTGAGTTCGCAGCAGATGTCGACAGCATGACGGTTAATCCCGGAAAGATGTACTACGCGACATTTACTGCGAAGAACCTCGCCAGCATTGACAAGGTTGCTCAGGCGGTACCCAGCGTGGCGCCGACAACGGCGGCCGAGCACTTTACGAAGATTGAGTGTTTTTGTTTTACGAGCCAGGAATTTTTGGCCGATGAAGAGCGGGCAATGCCGCTGCAGTTCATCGTCAATCCGGACTTGCCGGATTATGTCGACACAATTACTTTGCAATACACGTTTTTTGATACCGCTCGAGTGGCGGCGAATTTAGAGAATTAACATGACTACTAATTCAAACGATCATTCCGCTGATGACCGCTATTACATTCCCCACGGCAGCCATTGGCCCGTGGTTGGATCGCTGGGCCTGCTCTTCCTCATGGTTGGCGTGTCGAGCTGGCTGAACGGCGCGGACGCCGGCTTCTACATCATGCTGACCGGCTTTGCTGTCATTATCTTCATGATCACGGGCTGGTTTGGCACGGTTATCAACGAGAGTGTTGGCGGCTTGTACAACGCGCAAGTTGATAAGTCGTTCCGACAAGGTATGTTCTGGTTCATCTTCTCGGAAGTCATGTTCTTCGCGGCTTTCTTCGGCGCCTTATTCTACGCCCGTAACATGTCCATTCCGTGGCTGGGTGGCGAGAGCAACAACTTCTTCACCAACCTGTTGCTTTGGGAGGGCTATGAAAGCACCTGGCCGAGCAATGGGCCGGGTAACGTTGGTGGTGACTACGAAGTAATGCCGCCATTGGGCTTGCCGCTGATCAACACCGCGTTACTGTTGACGAGCTCGATCACCATTACGATCGCTCATCACGCTTTGCTCGCAGGCAAACGTGCGCAGCTGACCGCGTTTCTTGCGGCAACCTTCGTTCTCGGGTTTATCTTCGTATACCTGCAGGGTGTCGAGTACATCGAGGCTTACGAGCATCTGAACCTCAAGCTGACGACGGGCATTTATGGTTCAACATTCTTTATGTTGACCGGCTTCCACGGTATGCACGTAACCATCGGCGCGATCATGTTGACAGTGATCTGGTTCCGCGTTTTAAAAGGTCACTTTTCGAGCGACAACCACTTCGCCTTTGAGGCCGTGGCCTGGTATTGGCATTTTGTGGACGTCGTTTGGGTCGGCCTGTACGTCTTCGTCTACTGGATGTAGCTCTAGAAGGTGGATATAAGGTGACAGTGACCTTATAGGGTCTTGTCATATAAGGTCACTGTCACCTTATATAGCCAAAGTAGTAGGATCCAAGCAGAAACAGAATCAGGACAGCCGATAGTGCGACTCTGATTTTCAGTGCTTTGAGGACCTTGCTCGAATCAGCGTTATCACGGGTCAGATAGAACAGCCCTGATCCGAGACTAATTACGATTGCAGCCAGCAGAATGATGACGACCAGTTTCATTCCGGGAGTATAACTTGAACGACAGCATCAAGAAGCCGTTGCCAACCTGGTTGCCGCTGGTTGTTGGTGCGATTCTGGTTGTTCAGTTTATGGGTCTCAGCGTTTGGCAGATTTCTCGAGGCCTGGAGAAACGAGAAACCCAGCGAAACTTCCAGGCCGAGGCGACGTTCACACCATGGCACGATGGCATGGACGTTCGTTCGTTCCAGCGAATTGAGGTCACTGGCACCTTAATTGGTTCGCGGCAAATCGTGCTCGACAACATCATTATTAGTAACAGCCGCTATGGTCACTACATCCTGACGCCACTCGAAACCGCTACCGACGAACCGTTGCTGCTGGTCAATCGCGGCTGGGTCGAGCGGCAGCCCGGTGGTTTTGATCTGGCCCGCCTGGAGGTGCCCGAATCGAAACTCACTATCCGGGGTCGCGCCGGCTCGCTGCCCAAAGCTGGCTACAAGATGGGCGATGCAATACCGCAGACCGACGAATGGCCGAAACACGCCGTTTATCCATCCGCTGAAGAGGTGTCGGCAGCGCTGGGCCGTGAGATTCAGCCCTTTGTCCTGCTGATGGATCACAACGAAGAAAGCGGCTTCTTCCGACACTGGGTGCCGACCGAGTTTGGGCCTGGCAAACACTTCGGATATGCCTTGCAGTGGTTTGCTATGGGCGCCGTCCTCGCTGGCCTGCTCATCTGGAACTACCGCAAAAAGCGATTCGACTCATGACGGAGAAAAAGACTACCTGGGCTCGAATACAAATGCTTCTGATCGCATCCGTTTTCTTCGGCCCGCTGCTTGTGGCCACTGTCATGTATTACGGCGGCTACTTTCAGCCCGAGGGCCGCACCAACCACGGTGCGCTGCTGGAACCTATCGTATCTGTAGCCGAGCAATTGCCGAACTCCGAGGCTGTACGACAGGGAGACGGTTATTGGTCCCTCATCTATAGCGGGCGTGGAGAGTGCGGTAATGCCTGCAAAAACAGCCTGATCACCATTCGCCAGTCACAGAAGATGCTTGGCAAGGAAATGGACCGCCTCAAGCGCGTCTTCTTGCACGACGAATCGTCCCCGGATAGAGTGTTTCTGGCCGATGAGCATGCAGGACTCATCGCACTAAGAGAAGATGCCCTCACGGCGCTACTAAATAACAAGAAACCTGCTCAATTATCGGCTGGCGGATTCTTCCTGATGGACCCTCTGGGGAACCTCGTGATGTATTTCGAGCCGGACATTAACCCCAGCGATATGGTTGAAGATATAAAACGCCTTTTAAAGCTATCTCGCATAGGCTAATTAGATAATCACGTGACTACGCAAGCAGAAACACGCACGGACTGGCGCGACTACTACGAGCTGACAAAGCCTCGCGTTGTCATGCTTATCGTGTTTACGGCGATCGTCGGGATGTTTCTGGCGGATCCGGGTTGGCCCGGTGTTATGCCGGTCGTGTTTGGCACGCTGGGTATTGGTATGGCGGCTTCATCGGCCGCCGTTTTCAACCATGTTCTCGACCACCGCACCGACATACTGATGATGCGAACGCGCGGCCGGCCGTTACCGCAAGGCAAGCTCACGGCAAAGTCAGCACTGATGTTTGCATCCGGCCTGTGCGTGATGTCGATGATTATCCTTTGGTATCTTGTTAACCCGCTCACGGCCGCACTGACTTTCCTCTCGCTCATCGGTTATGCCGTTATCTACACGGTCTGGTTGAAACGCGCGACGCCACAGAACATTGTTATTGGTGGAGCGGCCGGCGCGGCGCCACCTATTCTCGGTTGGGCGGCAGTAACCAACCAGGTGACAGCGGAGCCGCTCTTGCTGTTCCTGATCGTTTTTGTCTGGACGCCGCCACACTTCTGGGCGCTCGCCATTGCAAGACTGGAAGAGTACAGAAAAGTAGAGATTCCGATGTTGCCGGTTAC
>RCNG010001961.1_pt1 | contig 10244 bp, 8 predicted proteins | sample 2041371 | NCBI WGS metagenome assembly RCNG01 (sample SAMN09708227, study PRJNA481090) | Marine sediment metagenome, whole genome shotgun sequencing project. | biome: marine sediment; feature: ocean; material: sediment; isolation source: Sewage treatment plant 1 marine sediment (STP1) ... | reverse complement strand
CCGGTGGGATTCCACCTCGAACCCATCCCGCGGGGTTACCGAATCGAGCGCGGCGCCCGTTTTGCCTCTCCGGTGACGGTGCGTCCGGCAGCGGCAGATTTCGCAGTCACTACCACCCTCGTGCTGACGCTCAACCGGGTCGAGGACGTGGAGGTCGTGGAGACCGAAGCCGGCAGGGTGGTCGTCAACTTTGACAACGCTTCCCCACAGCTCGATTCCAGCATGCCCTTCCGGTCGCGGAGAGTCCGCTCGCTCACCAGCGTTGACCAGACCGTCGAGATCGAGCTCGCCAGAGGCGTCGGCCTGCTCTCCTGGCACACTCTGGAGGGGCCGCCGCGGGTGACCATGGAGCTGGGACCGGCGCGACCGACTCCGACCCCGCCGCATCGTTGGCCGAATTCAATCCCCAGGCCCTGGCCCGCGTGCTGGAGGTCTGTACCGATCAGGAGCTCGCCGCCAACCGGGCAGCGGTCAATCGTCGTCTCAAAGCCGCCGAAAGATTGCTCAGCAATCTGGAACGCGACCTGGCCAACGCCGACCAGGGCGACCGGCACCGCCATAAGGCCGAAGCCCTGGCCGCCAACCTGCATACGATGACCCAGGGCGCATCCGAGATTGTTTTGACCAACCTGACCGATGGCACGTCGTTGGCAATCGCGCTGGACCCGGCCCGCACCCCGGCGGCCAACATGGAGGCCTGGTTTCGACGGGCGCGCAAGGCCGAAAAGGGCCTGGAGATTATCCGCACCCGGCATGGCGAGGCAGAGGCAGCCCGGGATCGCCTGCAGGAGGCCACCGGCGATCTTGATGTTGCCGCCGCGGAAGTCCCGCCCTTGGCGCGGCTGGCGACCCTGCAACTGTGGCGCAGTGAGAATCAGGACCTGTTCCCCCGCACCAACGACCGCGCCCGCGGCCGCACGGCCGAAGAACCGGCCCGGCCTTTCCGGCGCTATCTGATCGATGAAAAATGGGAAGTCTGGGTCGGGCGCAACAACAAGGAAAACGATGAACTGACCCACCGCGCAGCCCACAACCAGGACATCTGGCTGCATGCGCAGGGTGTGTCGGGCAGCCATGTGATATTGCGCACTGGCGGGCATCCGGAAAAAGTGCCGGCTCAGGTAGTGGCCAAAGCGGCCTCTCTGGCGGCCTTTTACAGCAAGGCGCGCAACTCCCAGTACGTGCCGGTCATCCATACCGAAAAACGTTATGTGCGCAAACCGAGAAAGGCTCCGACCGGCACGGCGGTTTGCCTGCGCGACCAGAACCTTTTTGTCGAACCCGGCGTCATGGCCGGGGTGGAACCTGCCTGATTCCAAGGCCTGTTCAGGGGGTCAAAGTTATCCGCAGACCCAGAACCCCATCCAGGAAAGATCCCAGCTCGTCGTCGGTGGGAATCTGGTAATAAACGGCCGGCCTGACGACCGCGCCGACATATTCCACGCCGGCGGCCAGCCTGTGAGCCGAATTTTCGCTGAAGCCGTCGCCATCTCCGTCGGTCTCCCAGAACCCGCCAAATTCGATGCTCGCCCCCAAACGTCCGGTCTCCACGCCGACGCCCAACCCGTAGCGCATGTGCACCAGGGTCGAGCCATCATTGTCGCCGGTGGGAAAGAGCAGATCCGGTCCCACTTCCAGGCGCAGGAAACTTTCGCCCGAGGCCGGAATCCGCGCAGTAAAATGAGTCTGCACCGTCAGCACATCGGGCACAAAAGTTTGCCAAACCGAAGGGTGGGCCAGTATTCCCAGCATACCGAAGCCAGCGCCGAAAGCGTCGTTCGACATGGTCGGCAACTGCAACGCAATCAGGAATGACATGTTTTCCTGCGCACCCAGATTCATCAGGTGGGCCCCAACGGTGAGGTTCCCGACTTCCGTGGTGTTGTTCGGCTCAAAAGTCGAATCCACGCCCCAATTGGCCAGCGGTGCCGAAAGCGAAAGCACGAAATCCGGGCTGACCGGCAGACCCAGCGAAAACTCATGGTATTGCATATCCAGATAGGACCCGAGGTCCCCGGCAAAATGCGAATGCTGAAAACGATAGCTGAATTCGAGCTGTCCGGTGGGCTGGCGGTCCAAGAGAAAGGGTGAGGTTCCGGCCAACCCCGTCAAGGGCACCAATAGCAACAGGCTGCATATCGCATACGGGATAAGACGATGAGGGCGCATGGAAAGTCCTTCCAAAATGAGGGGGCCTGAACAGACCCTAGCATTTCGAAGGCATATTTTCAAAATGTATCAACAGGAATCAGTCAGGATATTGGGCCTGGATCTTCTGCAGGTCAGCCGGGCGGGCCAGGAAGATCTTCACCAGATCCGGATCAAACTGTTGCCCGGACCCTTCGCGGATGTTGGCCATGGTATCTTCCGCGCTCCAGGCGTCCTTGTAGACCCGGCGGCTGGTCAGGGCGTCGTACACATCACAGATCGTCAGGATGCGCGCCGAAAGGGGGATCTCGGTGCCGCTGACACCATTGGGATATCCGCTGCCATCCCACCGTTCGTGATGAGCGATGGCCATCTCGGCCCCCATGGTGATCATGCCGTATTCGCCGTAGTCCTGCATCAGGCCCTCGAGCAATTCGGCCCCCATGGACGTGTGGGATTTCATCACTTCGAACTCCGGCACGGTCAGCTTGCCGGGCTTCAGCAGGATCGCATCGGGAATGCCCACCTTGCCCACATCGTGCAGCGCCGCCGAGCGCGCGATCGTATCGATGAACGTCGGCGTCACTTCGCTATAGCCAGGGCGGTCCAGCAGTAGTTCGGCCAGATAATTCGCGTAGGCGCAAATCCGGTTCAGGTGGCCACCGATATGACTGTCGCGGATCTCGGCCAACAGGGCCATGCCGCGAATCACCGCATCACGGCTGCGGCTCAATTCGTTGACCAACCGGATATTCTCCAACGAGTAGGACATCTGGTCCACCAGCATGCTGCACATGCTGATCTCGCTGGGTGAGAAGGCGCCGACGTCGCGGCTGCCAAAATCAAAAACACCGACCGGGCCGCTGTTGGCGATGATCGGCATGGCCAGGCTGCTGCGCAATTGGGCCGACAGGGTCTTGATGCCGAACTGGTCAGTCAGGTCATCAACGTGCACCAGATATTCTTCAGTAAAGGCCTGAATGTGCATGCTGGCGTTGTCGGCCAGGGAGATGCTCAAGTCCGGGTCCAGGTCTTCGTAACCCACGGAAGCGACGAGGGTCAGGGAACCCGATTTTTCGTCGTGCAGAAACAGGGAGCAGAAGTCGCAGCCCATGACTTTCCACACACCGTTGACGACTTCCTGGTAGGAAGTTTCGTCAACCGTCATGCACACCAGGCGGGCATTGAAAGCCTGCAGGGCGAGCAGACGTTCAACGTCCAGGCCACGCTTGGCCGCGTTGTTGTGTCTCGGTGGTATGGAAGGTCCCGCGATATGGGCCATTATCAGATTCCTGTTGGTGCCTCAGCTACAAACCCGATCCCGCGACCACTGGGGCCGCCTCAGCCCCATAAAAATCGGCTGAGAGTCGGGTAACTGAAGGAAATTCAGCGCAATAGTGAGCAATTTGACTACCGCAAACGCTCAATTTCCTCGAGCAAAACCTGTTCCAGATCGTCCTTGTCGATGTTCCGGTGCAATTTGCCCTTGCGGTAGATAGCCACCTTCGTCCGCCCCGCGGCGATTCCGAGGTCGGCGGCCTTCGCTTCACCCGGGCCGTTGACAATGCACCCCATGACTGAAATCACCCGATCAGAGGGCAAATCCTTGGCCAATTCTTCCACTTTGGTGGCCAATGCCACCACATCAACCTCGACCCTGCCGCAGGTGGGACAGGCCACGACGCGGGCGTAGCCGCTGCGCAGGCCCAGGGCCGAAAGCATGTGATAAGCCGCATTCACTTCCTTGACCGGGTCGTCGGCCAAACTGATGCGCACGGTATCGCCGATGCCCTCGCTCAACAGAACCGACAGGGCCGCCACCGAAAGTGAGGTGCCGGCCAACAGGGTTCCCGCCTCGGTCACGCCCAGGTGCTGCGGAATATCACTGATTTTGGCGAAGCGGCGGCAGGCATCAATCACTTCGCCCGGATTGCTGCTCTTGAGACTGACCGCTACGTTGTGGAATCCCACGGCCGCCAGGGTCTCAATTTCATCGGTCGCGCTCTGGACCAGGGCGCCGGCCGGATCCAGGGCCAGCATGGTGTCATAACGCTTGTGGAGACTGCCCCGGTTGACGCCAATCCGAATGGGCACACCCTTGTCCGCCGCAGCGGCCGCCACCTCACGCACGTGGTCCTTCGAGCCAATGTTGCCGGGGTTGATGCGCAGTTTGGCGATGCCGGCCTCCAGGGCCAACAGAGCCATCTTGTGGTCGTAGTGGATGTCCGCCACCAGCGGTGTATTGCATTCGTACATGATGCGCGGCAGGGCGTCGGCCGCCGCCTGATCATTCACCGTCACCCGCACATACTCGGACCCGGCGGTGGCCAGCTCCTTGATCTGCTGGACGGTCGCTTCGACGTCGCCGGTCTTGGTCGTCGTCATACTCTGCACACGCACCGGCGCGTCGCCTCCCATGGGCAACTCCCCCACCATGATCTGGCGGGTTTTTCGGCGCGGAGCGCAGATCGAATTTGTGGGCGGTTTTTTTTTGTCGGTCAACTTGATGCTCCCAAAAAATCAGGCCCGGCTTTGAATCGCAGAATTGAGCCGGAGAGAAGCAATTCCCAACGGCGGCCATCCAATATAGCTCCGAAGCTTCCGATCCGACAATGAACTCTCTGGAGGCTCCAATTTTGCACTCGGGCAGGGTGAGGATCATCTCAATATCACGCCAGCAGTTGACCGATCCCAATGGTGGTCCAGAGGATCGGCATCACCACCAAGCCACCGGGTCAAAGCGAAGGCCCGGCCCGGCGCACATCCCCCGCCCGCACCGTCAGCCCGCTGTAATCCAGATACTCCAGCATCGGAATCCCCAGTTTACGAGTCAAACCACTCAAGGCCCGGAATTCAGCAAAGGCGATTTCTTCGTTCACCGCAAAATGACTCCGCAGCTTTGTCAGCAATTCATCCAGCGCCGACTTTGCCACGTGGTACTCGTTGGAAATCGCCACGGCCTGCCCATGGTCGACCAAATGACGGATGACTTCGGCGGCGCGGAATTCCTGCAATTCCTTGTCAGCCGCAGAACCTCTGAATACCGGTGATTCTTCCGACCAGTTGTCCAACCCCGGCCAGTCCAGACCAAAGTTTTCCAATTCGCCACCGGCTTTCTGCATCGCCGCCTGCATCGCCGGACCCAGCACCGGCCCGGTGGCCGTTGGCCCAATGCGGTCATCGACCACCACCCAGGACGCCGTCTCAGCCAATTTCAGGCAGATGGCGCTCCACTCATTGGGTCCTGCCTTGAACTTGCATTTGCGCCGGCACTCTTCCTTCGGCACGCCCAGTCGCAAGGGGAAACGGGCCGCATAGGCTGTCACGTTTTCGCCGATTTGCCCGGCCAAGTCGTCCATCAGTTCACGATGGTACAGGCGTTTGCCGACCCGCAGGGCATCCGGGTCGTCCTGCTGGCCCAAAGCTTCGGCCAGGGACAAACCCGCCGTGCCAGCCTGCCGCAGGTTCTGTCGGAACAGCTCGGCCGGATCGCCGCTTTCCATGATGATCAGGTTTTCCTGGGCCTGTTCGTCAAAACGCTTGTGCCTTTGGGGCGCCGCATCAAGCACCACCCCGCCAGCGATACTCGTGACCGGCGAATAGAAACGCAGCACCAGGCGGTCTTCACGGGCGGCAACCAGTTCATCTTCAAGATGCAACTGGGCCAGGCCCGTGCGCGGACCGCCCTGGCCACCGAGTTCTTCTTCATCCAGCAGCACGACGCGCGCCAACACTTCCCGTCCGGCGTGGTGCACGTGCACGCGCTGACGGTTTTTGATCACGCCCTGGTAGTGGCCCATCACGTTCAGGCGCACGTCCAGTCGGCGGGTTACCGCCGCGCTGCCAGGTGTCACCAGCTGGAAACCCCGGGCAATGTCGTCTTTTTTGACGCCGTTCAGGGCCAGGGCCAGGCGTTGTCCAGAGGCGCCGCGTTGGGCCTTCTTGCCATGCACCTGCACCTCGCGCACGCGCACCGGCAAGGCGCCGGGTTCGAAGACCAGTTTGTCCCCGATTTTCACCGCTCCGCCCCAACAGGTTCCCGTCACCACCACGCCGGCGCCGGGCATTGTAAAAACCCGATCCACCGGCATCCGAAAGGCGCCCTCTTCGCGACGCGCCGGCAAGGCCAGGGCTGCCTGCCGCAAGGCGTCCTTCAATTCCTCCAGCCCCGTGCCCACATGGGCCGAAACCGCCACGATGGGCTTGTCTTCCAGAAATGTGCCCTCAACCAGCTCCATGGCTTCTTCGGTGGCCACCGCCAGGATTTCTTCGTCCACCATGTCGATTTTGCTCATGACCACGACCCCGCTGCGCACGCCGAGCGAGTCGAGGATTTCCAGATGTTCGATCGTCTGGGGCATGACCCCTTCATCGGCCGCCACCAGCAGGAAGGCCAGGTCCACACCGCCGGCGCCACTGACCATTTGTTTGACGAATTTTTCATGGCCCGGCATGTCCACCACACCCAGCATCACGCCTTCGCCCAGGTCCAGCTCGGCAAAACCCAGCTCGATGCTGATGCCGCGCTCGCGCTCTTCCTTCAGGCGATCGGTGTGGGTGCCGGTCAGGGCGGTGATCAACGCCGTCTTGCCGTGATCAACATGGCCGGCGGCACCGAGGATGAAATGACGTGTCGCGCTCATGCGGCGTGGTGTCCCATCAGGATTTTTCGCGCGTGATGCGCGCGCCCAGTTCGGCCAGGCGGATCTCGATGCGCTCATAGCCGCGATCGATGTGGTAGACACGGTTGACCGTGGTGGTGCCGTGGGCCGCCACACCAGCCAGAACCAGCGCCGCACTGGCCCGCAGGTCCGTGGCCATCACCTGGGCCCCGGACAAATGGTCCACCCCGCGGATGCGCGCGCGCGCGCCATCAACCCGGATGTCGGCCCCCAAACGCTGCAACTCGGCCACATGGGTGAAGCGATCGGTATAGATCGTTTCGGTCATCGAGCTGGTGCCGGCCGCGACGGTGCAAGCGGCCATGACCTGGGCCTGCATGTCGGTGGGAAAGCCGGGATACGGACGGGTCACCACTTCGACGGGTTGGGGTCGGCCATCGGCGCGAATCGTCAGGCAGAATTCTTCTTCGCTGATTTCGCAGCCCATCTCCTGCAGCACAATCGTCACGGGCCGTAAATGTTCCGGATCCACGCCGGTCAGGCGCACTTCGCCACCGGCCATCGCCACGCCAGCCATAATCGTACCGGCCTCGATGCGGTCGGCGATCACCCGGTGCGACACGGGCTCCAGTTTCTCGACACCTTCAATTTTCAGGCTCGTGGTGCCCACGCCCTCGATCTTCGCCCCCGAGCGCACGAGCGCCTCGACCAGCTGGGTCACCTCGGGTTCGATGGCGCAATTTTCCAGCTCGGTGCTTCCGGCAGCCAGCACCGCGGCCATCAGCACGTTGCAGGTGCCACCGACCGAAGAGGGCTCAAAACGAAAGCGCCCCCCGGCCAAACGACCGTTGGCGCGGGCGTTGATATACCCCTCTTCCAGATTGATTTCCGCCCCCAGGGCCGCCAAACCTTCCAGATGCAGATTCACCGGCCGCGGCCCCCAGGCACAGCCGCCGGGCAGCGAAACCCGGGCCTGGCCGAAAGAGGCCAGCAAAGGCCCCAGCACGTAGATGCTCGCGCGCATCTTGCGCACCAAGTCATAGGGCGCTTCGGAACCGCTGAGGTCGGTGGTGTCGATGACCATGAAATTGTTGGCAAATTCGGTGCGGGCGCCCAACCCCTCCAGGATCGTGGCAAAGAATCGCACGTCCTGCAGATCGGGCACGTTGTCGATGACCGAGCGGCCGCGCGTCAGCAAAGAGGCGGCCATGAGGGGCAGGACGGCATTTTTGGCGCCGCTGACAGAGATTTCTCCGTTCAGTGGGGTCGGTCCTTCGATAACAAAACGATCCATGTTGTTTCTGCCTGCTCCGGAAAAATCCGATGTTCTGCCGGCCAGTGGATGTCCCCGGCGGTTCCAGTTCTGCCAATATACGCAAATGTGATCCGATGTGAGGGCTCTTTTTCGCCCTGACCTGATCGCCTACCCCAGGCTCAGGCCACAGTCGGGGCACTGCTCGGCCGCCTCGTCCACCCCATAACCACAGGCCGGACACGTGCCCACCTCGAATTCGAACGAGAGCCCCCGAAACTGTCCCGGATGAAGACTTTCGAAGACCTCATCAATGAGGGCGTTGGCCTGCTCGTATTGTTCCCGGGACACAAAGAGAATGTAGTGGAATCCCTCGAGCACCGTGCCCACCGGGACCTGCTCGGCACCGCCGCCGGAAATCGTCCGGCCCAGGACAACCGAATCGGTGTGCTGCAGTTCCCCCGGGTCATACCGGGTGGCCGGCAGAACGGCGCCCCGGATTCCCGCGGCTTTAAAATGCCCCAAGTAGGCCTTGATCACATATTCGTGGTCGGCAACCAACTCACCCAGAATGACTCCGGATGCGAAATTTTCCCAATTCGCCTCTTCGAGCGTCTCGGCCAGGATGACTACGCCAGCCTTGCTGGCCCAGATCAAGGGCACCCTGCAATCCGCACAGCTCTGGGCCCGGGACAGATACTCCACCCGACACTCGGGGCAAATCTTGTTCTCGTCTGTCACGGTTCCCTTTCCAAAAAAACGCCTACTCCGGCGGACGAGTCTTCCACCGACGATGCACCCAATAGTACATGGCCGGGGCCTCGCGCACAGCCTCTTCTAGGCGGGCGGTATGAATTTCCGTCAACCGCCGCACGGCCGTATCGCGGTCCCAGGCCGGATCAATTTCGATGGCCGGTTCGATCTTCATCACATGACTGCCGTCAGGTTGGCGGTAGACAAAGACCATCAGCAGGGGGCAACCGGCCTTGACCGCCAGGGTCGCCGGGCCCAGGTTGACCGAGGCCGGTCGCCCCAGAAATTCTACGAATTGTCCTTTGCGGCCCGCATCCTGGTCGCCCAGAATACCGACCATCTCGCCCCGCTCGATGGCCGCCAGAATATGAGGAATCGAGACACCGGTGTGGATGATGCCCACACCCTGCCGCGCCCGGATTCCGTTGTAGAATTCGTCAATCAATTGGTTCGATTGTCGTTTGACGATGACGTTGATTCGATACCCCTCGGCAGCAATACGGGGCGCCATCAATTCGAAGTTGCCCAGGTGGCCGGAGATGAACAAGGCGCCACGACCGCTTTCCACCAGCGCCGTTACATGTTCCCAGCCCTCAAGCACGACATTCTCACGCAAGTCTTCGGCGCTGCGGTGCCCGGAGGCCAAAAACTCGACCAGGGTCATGCCCAGATTACGATAGAAATCCAGGGCCGTAGCGTGGATCCAGGATTCGTCTTTTTCGTCTCCAAAGGCGCACTGCAGATTGTCCAGGATCACGTCCCGCCGAAATCGCACCACTCGCCACGCGAAAGTGCCGATCCCACGTCCGACGGCCAGCAGGGCCTGGCGCGACAGCAGCTTCGTTGATTGGTAGATGAGCTGAAAGGCGCCGTATTCCAGGCGGTGTTTGAACTTCGGGGCCATGTTTACCTTCGACTAAAAAGTTTACCTTCGACTAAAGACTAGTGGGACCGATCACGATGCCGGCATTGTAACGGATGAAGGCAGCGGCTGCACCCTCGTCCTTGCGCTTCAATCGGCAAATTTCAGAAGCCAGGTCGGCACCTGCAACTCGACCCAGGCAAAACCGCCCGGCCGGGTGGCATCGGCCACCAGGGTTGCCGTCAGCCACTCGGCCACGGCGGCAGTGTCACCCAAACGCCTGACTTCGGCCCTCAGATGCACCTGGTCTCCTTCGTGGCCCACAATTTCCACCGCCCCCAGAAACGGCCCATCGCGAAACGGGCTCTGATGCTGGCCCTTTCCCGCCTGAAGCGAGGCCAACAGTTCCTGGCCGTCCGTCAGGTCCAATCGGGATTCGATCCGCGCCCAGGCGCCGCCGGCCTCGCTGCGCGCTGGCGACCACCAGGCACAAAGGCTGTCAAAGCCCTGCAACACTTCTTCAGCCGCCGCCTCAGAAACCGACGGTGATCCTTCCGCACTACCGGGCAGGAAAGGCCGCACATCGACCAATTCCACCTCAGGCATA
>RCNG010001960.1_pt1 | contig 10246 bp, 7 predicted proteins | sample 2041371 | NCBI WGS metagenome assembly RCNG01 (sample SAMN09708227, study PRJNA481090) | Marine sediment metagenome, whole genome shotgun sequencing project. | biome: marine sediment; feature: ocean; material: sediment; isolation source: Sewage treatment plant 1 marine sediment (STP1) ... | reverse complement strand
ACGGTGCTAAGAATGGTGATGGCACCATATTAAACATCCAGCCGGTATACCCCGTCACCAAAGGCAACTGGAATTATGTCAGCCGGGTGATTCTTCCTATAGCAAGTGTGGATGGTGCGATATCAACACCCGAAAATCCCAATCCGAGCGGTCTGGATAGTGCATCGGGGCTTGGTGATACTAACTACTCTCTTTATCTTTCGCCGGTTGTATGGCTATAATTATTAGATCCGTGATCCCCCGGTAACCGTAAAACCTTTTCAATTCTCACCGGCAGATCCGGTGGCTTATGAATGGAGTTAAGGAATATGAAATTAATTACGAGAGTCTGCAGGCGGTGGGTCATTTTAACCGCGCGCCGGCGTCCTAAATTTTTATGATCTCTGAAATATTTCTGGACCGCACGCCGCCTGCTGACGGAATACCCCCCCTGATAGAACCGTATCTAACAGGCCCTAATTGAGGATCTTCTTCACCCTGCCCACCTGTCCGTCGACCAGCCGCACCTTGATGCCGTGGGGATGATTGGCCGATTTTGTCAGGATATCCCTGACAACTCCCCGGGTCAGCTGGCCGGATCCCTGGTCCTTTTTCAGAACAATACCAACAGTTAACCCGGGGCGTATATTCCTGCGCTCTCTACCGTCCATCGGTCCCTCTCCTTTGCGGATAAAGTACTAAAGTTCATCGATTAAATGCCGATATAAATTATACCACAACGTTTTTTTGACAATCATAATAAAGGTGGGACTTTGACACTGGTCGATGAAATAATTAGAGAACTTGCCATCTCCTGTTCGTTCTGGCTGTTTGTCATCCTGTTCTTGACATTTCTGACTTAGCCGACAGAGCCGTCTTCAGTCCCCTGAATCTATGGAATAAGTATGAAACCCAATCCCGCCGCCTGGTGGGACTCTACCCAACTTGAAAAAATCCCGACTTTTCGTTCAGGCACTATCATTGAACTTAAAGTTGATTATCATCTGTTTTTCCGCTATTATTTCCGCCTGGTTGCAATTCTGTGGGAAAATTTTAAATTTGAGAGGGGCCTTTGGACCGATTTTTGTCTTATCTTCCGGTGATTTTAATTTTCGGGATTCTTTTCATTATGGTGGCAGCGTTGAATGTATTGCGAAGACACATCCGTTTGAAATCCCTGCGCCCGTCATTTAAACAAAATTTACTCCGACTACCCGGTGGTTCGCGGCTGAGGTGGTTAGACAATTTAAATGAACAAATCAATTTATATCTGGTTTATGTAATTATCCTGCCGCTGATAATTTATTCTACCCTTATCTCGGTTTCATATTTTCAAGAACAGAAACCGTTGCTGACAGTTATCTGGATATCGTCAACCATATGTATTGCCATAATCGCTTATTTTGTCTTTAAATTGGTTAAGTTATTATCCCGACGCAAAAGCATCCGGTTGGATTATGAAGGCGAACTGGCAGTCGGCCAGGAGCTCAGCCAACTCATGCGCGAAGGTTATCGAGTATACCATGATTTTCCTGCCGACACATTTAATATCGATCATATCGTTGTGGGGACAAACGGTGTCTTTGCCGTTGAAACCACGACCCACGCGAAGGGCCCCGCCCGTACCAGCAAAGAAGAGGAGACCGTGACCTATGACGGCCGGATGTTAAGCTACTCGAATGCGACCGATTCCGAAACGATTGAACAGGCCAAGCGGCAGGCATCCTGGCTGTCCAACTGGCTGACCGTTTCTACCGGGGAGCCCATTGCGATCAGGGCCATCGTCACCCTGCCCGGCTGGGTGGTAAAAAGGACTTCTGCCGACGGGATTCCGGTGGTGAATCCAAGCCAATTTGCCTCTCTGTTTGAGCATATTCAACCCAGGCCTCTCACGGAAGAAATGTTGACCCGCATCAACCATCAACTCGAGCAAAAATGCCGCAACAGGGCATCGATGCCGGCTCCAAACGGTTCACAGTAGTTGAGGTAATTAAAATTCTATTTTTTCGGGGCGGATGGTAATTGCGGTCACGTCCTTTTTAATACCAATCAGAATCACTATTAGTTTTTTCATTTTCAATCTTCGAAGGTCTTTTTAAGCGTAGTATCCGTGCGGATAGAATTCCCACTGTATGTCGGCACCGAGTTAATATCCAGCCAGGGAATGGACACCAAACCAAAAAAGTTCGCGCAAAAAGCGGCGACCAACAGCGCCGCTGCCAGAAAAAATATTTTAATTATCGATTGCATCTCTACCTCGACTACTAAAGATTCCCGCTGTCCGTCTCCGGCAGACAGGGTATGTTCATCCAAAGCCAATTTGAAAACTATTCATATATGTTATCGGCAAATTGGGATTTCAACTTGAGAAGAAAAATCAGGAATGAAGTCTATCTATTGTTAACCTGGGAGAAGCCGACGCCTTCGGGTATCTTCAATCGATCGGGTATCTTCAATCGATGGGGTATGTCGGATATTCCGGATCTTGACAAATACGGTGAGCAGTATCCATTGGTTGTAACCTTTGAACCCTGGTCGCCTTCGGCGCCGCCAAAGGCGGGTAAACCTTGAACCCTGAACCGATCAGTTTAGGTTCAAAAGATGAACGCAGAGACGATCATCGCCGCCGTGGGAATCTGTCTTCCGGGACAAAACACTGCGTTATAGATATAACACCTTCCACTCCCGGATGGCGTTTTTCAAACTGATAATCAGGTTTTCAATTTCCTCGATCGTGTTCAGGGCGGCGATTCTCAAATTCACCCGGAGTTCATTTTCATAATGTCTTTTTTGTCGTTCCAATTCATCCATAACCTGCTCATTGCTCCACACCGGGTGCGATCGTTTGATTTTCCGGGAGATCATGTAATCATCGAATGAATGATCAAAATTTTTTTCTAAAAAAAATTTCATCTCTTCCAGGGTGGGTATCTGGTAGGTACCGGCCAGAATCTGGTTCAGGTTTTCTTTGACAATTTGTCGCGCACACTGTTTTATATCGGATGAATACATTTTGATTTTAACCTGTATATTTCAACTCGTAAGGCTATGATAAGACCCAAGAGCTGAAAGTGCAATCATTTAAAATAGACCTCCTGGCCATCGCTTTTAAGAGCCTGATCGCCTGCCGGTTGCAACTTGACTTGGCGCAGGCAGTGACAATATTGAATGTGACTGCTATATCACCCGCAGTCGAACAAGTACATCTTTAAATCAAAGGAGGACAAGGTCCCCCTTTTTTATTTGACACTGCTGACCGGAGTCTTTATATTGCCCCGCAAAAATAATGGATTTGGCATAATTCGAAATGATCTTTAAACCTTCGCATCCTCCTAAATGGCAAAAATATCAGGCAACTCTCCAGAAAACCGCTCGACGCCAAGGTTTTGTAAAAAAATTGCCGTCCCTTTTAATGATCGCCGGTTTCACCTCGGTACTTACCATCCTGCTTATTTTTGCGGGTATCTGGATAGCGCAGCAGATGGGCTCATCTCACCAGGAGTCGCCCATACTGGAAAAGCAGGCGAACAAACCGTCAGCGCCTCCTTCCATGAGGGATTTAAGGGCCTTTTTTAACGGGGCGGCCACAGATTCCTCTAAACTTTCCGATTCTATAATTCTGTATAAAGACGGCCGGCGATTTTTCATCCGGACGGCAATTTACGGAAAGCTACAACAGTATATCCTGAGAACCCTGAAGCGTTCCCGGACCCGGCAGTCGGCGGTTGTCGTGATAGACCCCCATGACGGCCGGGTACTCTCCCTGGTCAACTACGACGCTAACGGAGGTTCAGATAATCTTTGTCTCAAAGCCGATTATCCGGCGGCCAGTCTTTTCAAGATTATAACAGCCGCAGCCGCCCTTGAAAGCGCAGACATAAGCCCCGATAAAAGCCTGTATTACCGGGGCAGCAGGCATACCCTTTACAAATCCCAATTGAAAACGAAAAAGGATCGCTGGACCACGCAAACCAAATTCAGAAAAGCATTTGCGCTGTCGAATAACGCCGTTTTCGGAAAAATCGGCATATATGATCTCGGACAGAGCGCCCTGATCCGGTATTCGGATAAATTCTTTTTCAACCGCCCCATTGCCTTTGAACTGCCGCTGGCTGTCAGTCGCGTGGAAGTACCGGCGGATGATTTCGGTTTGGCCGAAATTGCCTCCGGATTTAATAAAGACACACTGATCTCGCCCCTGCATGCGGCGATGCTTGCTTCCGTAGCGGTCAACCAGGGGAAAATGCCGACGCCCTGGTTGATCGATTCGGTTCGAAACGAATCGAACAAAGTCATCTATCAGGCATCCCCACCGGCTATGCTGGCAACCGTAAATCCGGAGACAGCCAGGGAATTAAAAATTCTGATGCAGGATGTCGCCAGGTACGGAACCAGTCGTTCGGCGTTTCGCAAGCTGCGGCGCAAAAAGAGATTCAGGGACTTTGATCTGGGAGCCAAAACGGGTACCATCAACGACCGCCGGGACCAATTCAAATACGACTGGGTGACCGCCTTTGCCGTACCCCCTGACGGCTCCGGGAGTATATGTGTCAGTGTTCTGGGGGTTCATGGAAAGATACTCGGCACACGCTCAACAGAGATGACCCGGGCGATCGTCGATTACTACTTCTCAACGGTGGGCACGGATTAACCTGATCATCGAAGTCCCCAAGGGAGTCGACGTTTTTATCGATGACGGCTCCGGTCCGATCCACATTCAACATTTCTCAGGCCATCTGGATATCAAGGACGACTCCGGTCTGATTACCGTTGAAAAGGAAAGGTTGTGACCCAAAACTAATGTTATGTCCCATAAATAAAACCACTCCGAGTTTTGTAAATTACATAAAGGACACAACCATGGAGGATTCACCGTGCGCTGATAAGAATTTGATCACCGGCCGCCAGACCGCTGATAACCTCCAGACGATGATCCGGACGGACTTCACCCAGGCGCACATAGCGACGAACCGGACCCTGGGAGGTTTTCACGATCACAAAGTCGAGTTGACCGACCCGGGTCACGGCATCAGCCGGAATGGTGATCCGCTCGACCTGTCCGATGGGAATCATCAAGCGTCCGAACATTCCCGGATACAGACCGGAACCGTCGGCCAGGCTCACTTTGACCAGAAATGAGCGCGAGCCGGGGTCCGCCGATGGAACAATTTCGTCAACCACCACCGGATATCGCTTTTTAAGGGCATCAATTTCGGCTGAAAGCTGTTGACCCTTGGCCAGCCGGGACGCCACCGATTCCCTAACGCTGGCTTCCAGCCGAAGGGAAACGGGATCATACATGCGCAGCAGGGGCTCCCCCTGCCGGGCGGTGTCTCCGGGATCCGCCAGGCGCTCGACAATCCGGCCGGCGATGGGCGCTGTCAGTTTGCTGTAACTAAGCGCCGTTCGGGTCTCGTCTTTTTTACGCCTTAGACGCTCAAGCTCAGCCCGGGCGGTACGCAACGCCGTCTGCAATCGATCTCGCTCGGCCTTGGATACGGCTCCCGGATCGGCCTTCATAATGCGCTGGACACGCGCCAGGTCTTTTTCCGTCTGGGCCAATCTGGCTCTGGCCGCAACAGCCGCCTGGTGGGCCTGATCGACCCGGGCTTTTAGCTCCCGCGCATCCAGTATCACCAAAACCTCCCCGGCCTGCACTTCATCGCCGGCCCATACGGCAATCGAGGAAATCGTGGCCGTTATTAAGGGGGAGATAACCGTCTCGACTTTGGCCCGCAGGGTTCCGGGCGCCCGCTCGATTAAAGGCTCCGAAATGACCTCAACCGCAACTGTCCGCCCGCTGGTGGATGACGGTACCACCCCGCTGAAATCAACGGGTATCTTTTCTTCAAAGAAACCTGCCAGATAGGCCATGACGCCGGCCAGCAACGCCAGTGCTATCACGACTCCTATTATTTTCAGTGCGGCTTTCATGCTTCGTTATCCCTCCTCAAAGGCAGCCCGTGTCCCGGTTTGTCGGCATAAACCAGACTGTAAAGCACCGGAATCACAAACAGGGTCAACAGGGTGGATGCGGCAATACCAAAAATGATGGCCCAGGCCAGGCCATTGAAAATCGGATCCAGTGTGATCACCATGTTCCCGAGCAAGGTGGTTCCCGCCGTCAGAAATATCGGACGCATTCGCACCGCTCCAGCCTGCAGCAGGGCCTCCTGCAAATCTTTACCTTCGCGCAGGGCCATGTGAATGAATTCAATCAGAATCAAAGAGTTGCGAACCACAATCCCGGCCAGGGCAATCATCCCGATCATGGCCGTGGCCGTAAAAAGGACCGGATTTGAGAACCCGTCGATCACCCGGTCACCGACCTGGTTCAGCAGCCAGAAACCCGGCATGATGCCGATGACGGACAGCGGTATGGCCAGCATGATGATGCCCGTGATGGCGGACAAACCGGTTTGAATACGCAACACCAGAAATATTCCCAGCAGCGCGGCACCGAAAGCAATCCCCAGATCACGGAAAACCCGTAGAGTGATATCCCACTCACCTTCCCCGTTCCACACCGCCCGGACGCCCTGGGGCAGCGTCCACGGCAAACCGCCTCCCGGGAAAAAATAAGTGCGCCCTTTTAGCGCTGCCGGTTGCCGGCGGGTGTTGTCCGGGGCCATGTCACTGCCGACATCGAGCACGATCTCAGCCGGCGACCGGCCGGCGACCTCAGCAAAAACATAAACAACCGGCTTCAAATTCTTGTGATGGATGACGTTGTCCTTCACCGACCAGCGCATCTCACCAAGCTCGGCCAGAGAAACCATTGGCTGGGGGGCATCACTCAGACCGGATTTTTCTCGGATCTTCAGGATGCCCGGCCGGCCTTTGATGCGCAGGGCCGACAGGGCCTGGGGTGAACTGCGAATTTCAAGGGGCAGCCGCAACACCACCGGCAGGGGATTGACTTCGCTGGGGATCTGCATAAATCCGGCCACCAGGCCATCACTGGCCAGATGAAGGGTGCGGGCAATATCCTCGGTTCCGATCCCGGACAGGGCTGCTTTTTCCCGGTCCGGGATAAACACGATTTTTTGCTGATCGTCTTCAACGGAGGTGTCGACGTCTACCACAAAGGGCTCTTGTTTCAGACGCTTCTCCAGGACCCCGGCCGCCTGCTGGAGAGCGGCATAAGGCGTCGCCTTTGAACCGTAGAGCTCCACAGCCACCGTTGCTATCACCGGCGGTCCCGGCGGCACTTCAACCAGCTTGATGGGGGCTTGATAGGTTTCTGCGATGGCTTCCAGATCACGACGAATGCGTAAGATAACGGCATGGGATTGCTGGGAGCGACGTTGACGTTCGGCCAGAGTGACACGGATATCAGCCAGGTAAGCACCGCGGCGCAGGTAATAATGCCGCACCATGCCGTTAAAATCCATCGGTGACGGTTCCCCCACAAAAGCTGTGTAGTCCTTAACTTCCGGCACTCTTTTCAAATACGCGTTTAAAGCACTTACGACGCCTTGCGTTCGCTCCAGGGTGGTATTTTCGGGCATATCGACGACGATCTGGAACTCATCTTTGTTGTCATAGGGCAGCAGTTTGAGAGGTACCAGCCGCAGGGCGGGCAGAACCATGGATCCACAGAATAGCAGCATGACAACGGCCAAAAATATCCACGATCGCCGCCGCTTGCCCAGCAGAGGTTTTAATAGTGAGGCGTAACCCCGGTACAACCCTGTACGGGTGACCTGAAAGTCGTTCTGCCCCGGTGTGGGTTTAAGCAGCTTGAAAGCCAGCCAGGGGGTTACCAGAAAGGCAACCAGGGTGCTGGCCATTACGCTGATCGGGACATTAAACGCCATCGGTGCCATGTAAGGCCCCATCATACCGGTTATAAAATACAGGGGGGCAAAGGCCAGGATGATGGCAATGGTGGACATGATCAAAGCCCCTCTAATTTCCCCCATGGCCAGAATAACACCGCGACGTCGCGGGTGCTTTCCCATCCGCAGATAGCGCTCGATGTTATCCACCCCGGTGATGGGATCGTCGACCAGCAGCCCCAGCGACAGGATAAGGGCAAACAGGGTCACGCGGTTAATGGTATAGCCTGCAAACAGATCGAGCACCAGGGTAATGCCATAGCAAATCGGCACTGCCAGGCCGACCACCAGTGCGGCCCGCCAGCCCAGAAATATCCCGATAAATATCGTAACGGTCAGCACCGCTACCAGAAGACTGGAAACCAGATTGTTAATCTTGTCATCGGCGGTCCGGCCATAGTTTCGTATGATACGGTAGTTGACTTCCGGCGGAAAAATATCCTGCTTGAGCTTGGCAAAATAATCCTCAACCTCGCCGGCCACCTCAACGGCATTGGCCCCCTTCTTTTTGGCGACGGATACGGCCACCGCCGGGTAGACATCCGGATATTTCAGCCGCAAATCCGAAGCCGGACCAAAGCCTATCCAGGTATAGCTGACCGGTTCGGCGGGGCCGTCGCGGATATGGGCCACATCATCAAGATAGACGGGAACCCCATCGACCACATTGATCACCAGCTTACGGAGTTCCGCGGCCGAACGGATATAGTCCCCGGCCTCAACCACGATGTTATGATCCAGAATCTGCACGTTGCCGGCCGGCAGCAGTTTATTGGAGATATCAAAGGCCCAGGCCACCTCCAACGGCGCCGTAAGCCGTGCAGCCAGCGCTTCAGGATCCAGCTCCACCCGAATCTGCCGGGGTCGGCCGCCGGTCACCTCGATCTGGTTGGTATCTTTGATGGACTGCAGGTCGTGTTCGATTTCTTCGGCCATCCGCCTTAATTCATAATCACCGGTCAACCCGGGATTATCGCTCCACAGAACGGCCACCACGATAGGAACATCATCAACCTCGACCGGTTTGACCACCCAGGATTGGACCGCAGCCGGAATGCGGTCAATCTGGGAAAATACCTTGTTGTAGATTTTTACCAGCGAATCCTCCCGGTTCTCACCGACAAAAAATCGAACCGTTACCACGCACTGATCCGGACGGGACATCGAGTAGACATCCTCGACCCCGTCAATTTGGTAGAGGATTTTTTCCAGGGGGGTGGCTATCTGACGCTCTATCTGCTCAGCACTGAGTCCGGGGGCGGCCACGAGCACATCCGCCATGGGCACGATGATCTGCGGTTCTTCTTCACGCGCCGTAATCGTCAGGGCCACGATGCCGCCGACAATGGCAACTATCATCAAAAACAGCGGCAGTGGCCCCTGCATGGTTTTGGCAAGTATATTTGACAGCCAATCGGTACTCTGGGAGTTAGACTCTGTCATATCAATACACCTCAGCGCCGCGTTTCGACTTTATCTGCCAGATATTTTTTTACATTGCCGATGGGAATTTCCCGGCGGTGGAAAATGCCGGCCGCCAGGGCCGATTCGGCCGCGGTGGCCGTAAAAACTTCATGGAAATGTTCCACCTTGCCGGCACCGCTGGAAGCAATGACCGGTATGGAGACCGCCGCTGCCACCGCATTGATCAATTCAATGTCAAATCCCAGGTTGGTGCCGTCACGGTCGATGCAGTTGAGCAAAATTTCCCCCGCACCCAACTTCTCGCATACCTGCGCCAGGGTGACCGCGTCCAGGTCACGGCCCTCTCGACCGCCTTTGACGGTGCACTGGTACCAGCAGTACCCCTCGCCGTCCGGTCCCGGAAGGGTCGTTGGAATGACCGCATGCGCGACCTCCTCCGGGCTTCTGACATAAACTCGGCGCGGATCGATGGAAACGACCACCGCCTGGTTGCCGTAAACGCGGGCGATCTCTTCGACAGCACTGAGGCCGGTCCGGTGGCCGGTTTCCAGATAGGCTTCGGCAATTAAAACGGCATCGCTGCCGATGGATACTTTATCCGCCCCGGATCGAAAATATTCGGCCGCAACTTCCAGGGCCGTGTAGTGGCGGCCATCTTTATCGGTGTAATCACGGATCCCGCCGCCGATGGTCAGCGGCACAAATACATTGCGGGAGGTCTGCCTCAATATCTCCAGCATCGGCATATCCTCCAGGGGAAAGTCCCTGAAACCGGTAATGTTAAGAAAGGTGATCTCATCGGCGCCTTCCTGGTAATATCGTCGCGCCAGTTCCACCGGCCGGCCGAGATTTCTGACATGCCCGTTTTCCCTGACATCGTATCGGTCTCCCTTGGTGACCACCAGGTCGCCCTGATCGTTTGAGCGCACATCCAGGCAGGCAATGATCCGTTTGGCCAGCGTCGTCTGGCTGGCGGATTGTGCCGGCCTGACGGCTTCAGC
>RCNG010002106.1_pt1 | contig 10248 bp, 9 predicted proteins | sample 2041371 | NCBI WGS metagenome assembly RCNG01 (sample SAMN09708227, study PRJNA481090) | Marine sediment metagenome, whole genome shotgun sequencing project. | biome: marine sediment; feature: ocean; material: sediment; isolation source: Sewage treatment plant 1 marine sediment (STP1) ... | reverse complement strand
GCAGATGGCCAGACCCACACCCTGGCCGTTGTGCTGACGGGTAGCCGAAGAATCGACCTGGTAAAAACTCTCGAAAATATGCCCTAGCTTGTCGACGGGAATCCCGATGCCCGTATCCTGCACCGTCAAACAGACCGCCGTACCGGTCTCCAGGATTCCGACCCGCACCTGGCCGCCTGCGGGGGTGAATTTGAAGGCGTTGCCCACCAGATGGGTTAACATCTGCTGGATGAGCAACGGGTCCAGAGACAGCCGGATTTCTTCGGACCCGGCGTCCAGGGTAAACGTGATGTTCATCTTGCGGGCTCGTTCCCGCCAGGAATCTTCCAGGTGCCGCACCAGGCCCACCAGGTTCTTTTCCACCTGCTTCATGGACGGGCGGTTGTTCTCCATCTGACTCAGATCCAGGATGTCGTTGATGATCCCGGTGAGCTTGACGCTTTCGTCGTGGATGACCTCCAGGAACTCGTCCAGCGATTCGGGCGACAGGGTATCCATGTTTTTCTGCAACAATTCGGAGTAGGCCGAGATGGAGGTAAGTGGAGTACGCAATTCGTGGCTGATGTTGGCCACGAAGTTCTTCTTCATGTCCGCCAGACTCTTCAGCTTTTCCGAAGCGGAGGAAAGTTCCGCGTTGTTGCGGGCCAGGTGGTCGTAGACCCGCGCCGATTCGACGGCGATGGTGGCCTGACAGGTCAGGAACTCCAGCTGACGAATTTCCGCGGGTGAAGGAATCCGCCGGGTGGCCGGGTCGTCCAGGTCAAAAAAGCCCAGAACCTCGCCTCCGGTATCAACCAAGGGCGTGATCAGGCGCTGACCTGATTTCCAACGACCGGAATCCGGGAGCAGGTCCAGACCCCGGTCGGTGCCTGGGTCCATGGCACCGACGGCATCCACCAGGAAACAATGGGAATACCCGTATTTCTCGCGGGCCCACTCGTCATAATCGGTGGTCAGGATCTGGGAGCCGGTTAAACCGACCTTTTCCTGGGGGGTAACACCCCTGAAGGCCCTGGCTTCGAAAGCTCTTGTCGTATCGGACCACAGGTACAGGACCACCCGCCGGAAGCCACTGATCTGTTCCGCCGCGGCGGCCAACTTGTCGGCCAATTCGGCCAGGTTGCGGGTGGCGTTGAAGCCGGCCGAAACCGCAAGGATATCTTCCAGGCTCTTGGTCTGGACATGCAATGAGTCGGAATTTTGCTTCAACTGGCGGCGGCCCGTCAGGATTCTAAACCACATCGTGGCTCCCAAAACACCGCAGGCGGCAGCGACCATCAGAAGCACCATCACGGACGAAGGCATCGTCATCGCTGCGACGAACCCCGTGAACGAAGCATTCAGGTTAGGTGTGACCGCTGCCATCAACATCGAAAAACCTCAACTCGATCCGGAACGGATTTCCAGCATGCGCGAAATCCGGGCCAACAGTTTGGCGATGACGAAGGGTTTTCTCATGAACAGATTGGCGCCGGCCTCTTTCATCCGGCGACGGGTTTCCTCGTCCGACTTGGCCGAAAGCGCAACGACGATGGTGTCCTGGTAACTCTTGTTCCGGCGGATCAACCGTGTGGTATCCACCCCGTCCAGCTTCGGCATCATGATGTCCATGATGACCACGTCAGGCTGGAACGATGCCATCTTGTTCATGCAATCAATACCGTCGTAGGCGTTGGCAACCTGGTGCCCTTCCTGTTCGAAGGTCTGGGCCAGGAGGGTGGAGATGGGCTTTTCATCGTCCACGATTAGAACCCGCGAGAATTCATTCATGACTCTCCTCAAATACCGGGCCTGGCCGGGTCGGTTGCCATCGATTCGTCGGTTAAAACGTCCTCGTCATGTAAAATCTGGGTGAATTCGGCGACGATATCGCCGTCGAACTGGGTCCCGGCGTGGGCCAGGATTTCCGCGTGGGCCTCCGCTGGGGACAACCCGTTGCGGAACGGCCGCGGGCTCGTCAGGGAGAACCAGGTGTCGATCACGGCCATGAGCCTGGATCCCAGGGGAATGTCCAGTCCACTCAGGCCATCGGGATATCCGGTCCCGTCGTACCGCTCGTGATGATGACGAATGATTTGTTCGTGGGCGGAGTCCGGCAACAGGGGACCGAGCAGGTCCACCACCTGTTCCACATGGCGATTCACTTCGTCCCGTTCGTCCAAACTCAACTCCGATTCACCGAATACTATTTCCTCTTCCACCTGGGCCATTCCCGCGTCGTGCAGAACCGCCGCCAGTTGCAGCCGCTTGACTTCCCTCTTGTTCAGTCCCAGGCGCTGGCCCAGTTTCCCGGCCAGCACCAGCGATTGCGGCGTCACCGTGGGCACCCCGTGCCGACGGATCTGCAGCAGGAGTCGAACGGTAGCCGTCGACCTGGCAAAACCACCTTTCAGGTCGTTCAAGGCGGTCTTGACGATCTCGGACAAGACCGACAGCTGGGTCAGGTCGGCCTGGTCATAGGATTCCAGGCCGCGCCGACGCCCGAGAATGACACAACCCAGGGCATCTTCCCCGGCGCCGAGCGGAGCATACATCCGGTTATTTTCGGTCGTGCCCTTGTTGGGGCACCAACCGAGATCCCGAACCAGGGAACCCGGATTGGTCACCGCTTCCCCCTGGTCGAGGAACCGGGTCCAACGCTCGTTTTCTATCAGGGGCAGGGGTTTGGCCGCATCCACATCCAGGCCGATGGCCCCCACCGGAACCAGAGCCCCCTGGCCATTGCGCAACAGCATGGCGACCGTACGCGAACCCGTCATCTCCGCCAAAAGGAACAGTAGGTTTTCCACCAGGCGCGCGCCCTGTTCCGGTTCGATCGACTTGCCCAGGACATCGGACAGCGAGACCATGGAGCCGGTTTCCTTGGGGACGAGGAAACAAAAATCCGAACCGCCTCCCGGCCGGCGGGCTACTTCGATGTGGCCACCGTGGAGGTTGACGATATGCCGGGCAATGGTCAGGCCCAGCCCGGTGCCTTCCTCGACGCTGGTGCCGCCTTCGGCCCGGTAAAATTCCCGGAAAATGCGGCGAAGGTTTTCCGGAGGAATGCCCGGCCCGTTGTCCAGCACACTCACCGCCACCGCGGATTCCTTTTCCCGCATGGTGATGAGAATCTGGCCTTGGTTCGGCGTGAACTTCACCGCGTTGTGAATGAGGTTCATCAGCACCTGACGAATCAGGTCGGGATCCACTTCGGCTCGGGGCAGGCCGACCGGAGCATCCACCGTGACTACCAGTTCTTTCCGGGTGATCTCGGGATCGAGGGACCGGACGGTGTCCTTGACCAGGGGCTCCAGGTCCACGGGTTTCAAGGCCAGTAAATGGGACCCGTGCCCCATGCGTGTGAAATCAAGGATCCGGTTGACCATCCGCAACAGCCGGCCCGATTCGTTGCGAATGACGCCGAGGAACTCTTCGGCGTGGGAAAAATCGGCGTCCTTCAGCTGCCCCCCTAGAACGTCGGTATAGGCGGTGATGGAGGTCAGCGGCGCTTTGAATTCGTGGCTGGCCATGGCCACGAACCTGCCCTGCAGGCGATTGAGTCTGGTCAGGGCTCGGTTTTCATCGTCGGCCATCCGCAACCGGGCATTCAAGGCCAGGGCGTGTCCCCAAACCGCGGTCACCGGTGTCAAGGCCTTCACCAGGCGTTCCAGGGTTTGGCGCACCTGGTCGTGGAGATCGGGATTCCCATCCAGCCCAAGCAACAGAACGAACTTCACCTTCCCGCGGAGTTCGATCGGCGCCATCAGCCAATCGGTGCAGGACACGGGCTCGAAGCCCTGGCCTTCGGCCATCCACGGCTCACCACCTGGAAGCGGACCGGAACCCTGCAGAACCAACGGGATTTCTTGGGGGGAATCGTCCCAACTCGAGGCAAGACCGGACCAGCGGCCGGACATGCCCACCCAGCAGGGATGGGACACCTTGCCGTCCCGGTTGCGAGTCGTCACCAGCCACGACTCGATGTTCCCGCGACAGGAACGGTCCAGCAACACCGGACCCGTGGGATCGGTCGCCACCGCGGCGGCCTTCACACCGGGCAGGTCGGACCACGTGCCCAAAAAGGCATTACCCAGATCCACCAGATTGGGCTGGCCCATGCCCGACCCGATCAGGGACATGAAATGTTCGACCGGATCTTTGGTCCGGGACATCGCTAGGACGTTGTCGGAATATCCACTCATGGGTTCACCTGGTCAGGAGTTCGGACCGCCGACAGGTTCCTCGGGGGAATCCAGATCGGAATTGATGGTGATCATCTCCGGGTTCTTGCCCGGCGAACGCCTTTCCTGAATGACCACGCTGTGGGGTTTGGTTTTGCCGTACCTTTTGAGTTCGACCAGGGTGTCGCTCAATTCGGCCGGATGTTCGAAGCGGCCCCGACAATCGGGAACCAGAGCCAGGGTCAGGGAAATCAGTGGAAAACGTTCCACCTGCCCGCCGCGGCTCTCGATCTCCAGATAACCGTTGCGGCTATCCTCCTCGTCGTGTAGGTCCACCTTGCCTTCGTCGAATTCATGGATGATGCGTCGTGCCAACCGTTCGGCATCCTGCGAGGAAGAGACCACCACGAAATCGTCACCACCTACGTGTCCGACGAACTCGCGGCCCGAACCGTATTTCTGGGTTATCCCTATCAGAACACCGGCCAGGAAGGAGATGGCCCGGTCACCCCGGGCATAACCATACTTGTCGTTGAAACTCTTGAAGCGGTCCATGTCGATGTAAATGAACCCGAATTCCTGATCGCTGGCGATGCGGTTCTGGATTTCACGATCGATGGCCCGGTTACCCGGCAGCCCCGTCAAGGGGTTGGCTTCGCGCTCGCGCCGGGTGGCCTCCAGCAGGTTGCTGACCCGCAGCAGAAGCTCATCGTGATTGAAGGGCTTGATGATATAATCATTGGCCCCGCCGGATAGGCCCTTGACCTTGTCCTGTTCCTCGCCCTTGGCCGTCAGCAGGATCACCGGCAACCGGGCGGTCTCGAAGCCCGCCCGAATAATCTCCAGGACGGCGAAACCGTCCATGCGGGGCATCATGACGTCCAGCAGGACCAGATCCGGCTGGAAGCTGGCCACCGCCTTCCAGGCCTCTTCGCCGTTTTCGGCCAGATGGACTTCGAACCCCTCTTCCTCCAACAGGAACTGCAGGATTCGCCTGATATGAGGCTCGTCGTCCACTACCAAAATGCGCGCTTTCGCGGTCATTTTAACCCTCTCGGTCAAACCCGGGCACACTGTCCCACCATGATTCTGCTTTTGTATCGGCAGACGAATGGGGAACCGTATACCTAATTTCAGGTTGGGAGGATTTTCTCGGTCAGCGCCAGGAGGTCAGGGGACTCCTCGGAAAACTGTCCAGATCCAGGGAATCCCGCCTACCGGCGTTGAAATGGCACCAACCGGCGTAGGCGATCATGGCGGCGTTATCCGTGCAGTAGACGGGCTCAGGGGGCAGGAAATGGAGATTCCGGTGTTTGGCTTCGGTGGCCACCCGTTCGCGGAGCCGGCTGTTGGCCGAGACCCCGCCCGCCAGATAGACCGCGGGCACATGCTTGCGACGTGCCGCCTGGAACAACCGCTGGCAGAGAGAATCAACGATGGCCTCCTGCACCTCGTAACTGACATCGGCCACCGTCTGTTCGGACAGCGGACGCGGCAATTCATCCACGGCCTGACGGACGGCGGTTTTCAGTCCGCTGAAACTGAAAACGATCCGCGGATCGTTTTTCAAGGGCCGGGGAAATTTGAACCGGCCGGCCGTGCCCAGGGGGGCCAGGCGGTCGATGTGAGGCCCGCCGGGGTAGGGCAGCCGCAACAACTTGGCGGTCTTGTCGAACGCTTCCCCCGCGGCGTCGTCCAGGGTGCCGCCCAAACGCTCGTACCGGCCGACCTCGGGCATGAACACCACTTCAGTGTGGCCCCCGGATACCACCAGAACGACGGCGGGCAAAACCAGGTCGGCCGTCAAGGCGTTGGCCAGGATGTGTCCTTCGATGTGATGAATCCCGACCAGCGGCAAATCCGCCGCCAGGGCCAGGGCCTTGCCCGTGGAAAGCCCCACCAGCAAGGCGCCGATCAACCCGGGACCGGCGGTCACGGCCACTCCATCCAGGTCCTTCAGTTGCAGTTTTTGGCGTTCGAGCAGGTAATCCACCAGGGGCAACAGGTTGACCAGATGAGCCCGGCTGGCCAGTTCGGGCACCACACCGCCGAAGTGATCGTGCAGGTCCACCTGCGATGACACCAGGTTTTCCGCCACGCCGGAGTCGCTGTCATACAGGGCCACGCTAGTGTCGTCGCAGGATGTTTCGATTCCCAGAACCCTCATGGCGCTCCATCGGGTATCACGGGCCAGATTTTTTCCCGCAACCCGGCGGTGGTGCTGGCCTGCTTCTCCATCTCTTCAAAGACCGGGCCCACCGCGGCGGCGACCTCGCGGACCAGCACGCTACGGTTGCTACGCCCGCGCGCGGCCACCGTGCCCGCCCGGCCGTGCAGATACGCCCCCAGCAGGGCCGCGCTCAAGGCGTCCAGGCCCTGGGCCAGAAGCCCGGCCACCAGCCCGGTCAGCACATCCCCGGAACCACCCCGGGCCAGGGCGTCGTCTCCGACCGGATTGATGAAAACCCGGCCGTCAGGAGCTGCGATCAACGAAGGACAACCCTTGAGCATGAGAACGGCATTCCAGCGGGCTGCCAAATCCGCCACCAACCGGAAACGGTTCTTGACGACTTGTGAACTCGTCATTCCCGCCAGGCGTGCCAGTTCTCCGGCGTGGGGCGTCAGGACCACTTGATCCGTCCCGAAACGGGGCTCGGTCCCGGTCCGGGCAAAGGCGTTCAAGGCGTCGGCGTCCACGACCACCGGCAGACTCAATCCGGCCAGCAGGTCGACGACCCAGGCATCGGTGCCGGAATCTTCTCCCAGGCCCGGTCCCAGGGCCACCGCCTGCTGATTTTCCAGAAGGCTTTCCAGCACCGCGGGTGACAGGGGCGCGATGGTCCCGGTATCGGTCTCGGCCACGGCCCGGATCACCGCTTCGGGCAGGCCGATCCTCAAGGCGTTTTCCAGGCACAAGGGTGAGGTCATCTTCACCAGACCCACACCCGAACGCAGGGCTCCGAGCCCGGCCAGATGGGCCGCGCCGCCAAAATCCCGCGAGCCGGCCATCACCAGCACCCGACCGCACTCGTACTTGTGGACCGAGCTGGGACGCGCGGGTAGTAAAGCCAGGTAATCTTCCGGGGGTAGCCAATGCAAACCGCCGGCGAACTTCGCGCAGATTTCTTCCGGAAAACCGATGTCCACCACCTCGATGTCACCGACAAAATCCCGCCCCGGAGAAAGCAGGAGTCCCAGCTTGGGCAACCCGACGGTGACGGTAAGGTCAGCCGCCACGGCCACCGGATCGACCCGTCCATCGTCCCCGGAAACACCGGAAGGAATATCCACGGCAAAGCAGGGCATGCCGGCATCGTTGACCGCCCGGATCAGATCGGGGTACCCCCCCCGCAGAGGCGGTTTAATGCCCGTGCCGAAAACAGCGTCCACCACGACGGCAGCTTCGGCGGCCAACGCCTCAAAAGTTTCCGGCCAGCTGTCGGCCGCCGGGACCTCCACCGCGACACTCTCGGGCAGCCGGCCGAAATTCAGCAGGGCGTCATGGCTCAGCTCCCCCGGACCATCCAGCAACATCACCGTGACGGAGTATTCCTGCTCGGCAAGCAGGCGCGCCATGACCAGGCCATCACCACCGTTATTGCCTTTGCCGCAGAGGATCAGAACACCCAGGCCGGCGGAACCGTTTTCTTCACCGGAATCCTGACAGTGTTCGCACCCGCCGTGATGATGTCCTTCATGGTCGGAGGTGATCTCGGCAAGGAAATCCAGCAGCACTTCGGTCAATGCCTGCCCGGCCCGCTCCATCAGTCTTTCTCCCGGAACGCCGCCGGCAATTGTCTCGCTGTCGATGGCCGCCATTTGCTTGGCCGTGCAAACCCTCATGTCAGGATTCCTTTCCTTCGGCACCGGATCCGTTCAGCTGGTCCAGCGCCTCCAGCAGCTGAAGAAGATCGTCGACCACAAAATCCGGTTCCGCGGTACCGGTTTCCACCTTGTCGGTGTACTTGGAATATTGATCCCCGTATCTGGCATAGACGGTGTGCAGACCGGCGTTGTGCCCCCCCAGGATGTCCCGCTCTTTCCAGTCCCCGATGATCACGGCCTGGTCCGCGTTCACTTCCAACCTTTCGAGGGCCATCAAAAATCCGGTGGGGTCGGGTTTGTGACTGCCGGTATCATCGAAGGTGAGCACCAGATCGAAAGTGTGCTGCAGACCCAGGGCGGTCAGGCGCAGCCAGGCTTCGAAACCGGGAGCGTCACTGACGACGGCCAGCTTGTAACCGGCTTTGAGCAAGCGGTTCAACACGAGCTTGGCGTGGGGATAGGGCACCAGCGATCCTTCGCGTCCCCGTCGGTAAGCCACCACGGCGGCGGCCAGTATCCGGTTGTCGACCCGTCCCATGGACTGTTCGAGGAAAAAATTAAAAACCCGCTGGTGTTCGATGCCCTTGTCCTTGTAGATGGCGAAAATCTGTTCGGTCGCTTCTTCGCGAGACAAGGACAGACCCACGTCGATCATGGCGTCGACGGCGGCGGTGATGGAATTTTCCTTGGCTTTCATGAAGTCGGTCAGGGTATTGTCGAGATCGAAGATCACGGCCTGGATACGTCGGGTGTTCTGACACGGCACGGCGGAACCTTTCTTGTTTGTTTTCCCTTGTAGGTTTTCCCTTGTAGGTTTTCCCTTGGCCGGATATCAAACGGGATACTAACCTGTCCGGTGGCCGATTGCCCAGCACAACCGCCTCCGGCCGGTAGACGACCATCATCTTCGCCAACCCCGGATCATGGAGAACATGAACGACCTAAATCATAACAACCGCCAGCTCGGTGAGGAACCACCCGGTATGTGGGAAACCTGGAGCCGGGGGCAAATCCTGGCCCTGGCCATCCTGCTGATGGCGGGGAATTTCTTTTTCCAGGTCGTATTCTATCTGATCCGGCGGGACCTGTTCGGGCCTGTCCTGGCCGGGGCTCTGGTCGGCGTGCTGGTGCCCATGTATCTGATGGTCAGGCGGTGGGACCTGTCCTTCAGCCGCGACTTCTGCCTGACCTTCCCCCACCCCCTGGTTCTGGCCGCGGCGGCCCTGATGTCCATCTGCTCGGTGATGCCGACCTCCCTGCTGGCCGAGTTTTCCATGCGCCTGCACGCGATCGATCCGGAGTGGATGGCCTTGTACCTGGAACACTTGCCCACCACCACGATGGAGATCATCCTGGCAGGGATCACTGTCGTTGTCGTGGCGCCCCTGGCCGAGGAAATTATTTTCCGAGGGCTGTTGCAACGTGTGACCGCCACTTTGTGGGGAACCCTGCCGGCGGCCCTGATTTCGGCCCTGGTGTTCGGGATCGTGCACGGGGAGCCCTGGTTCCTGTTCGGCTTGATCGGAGTGGGGCTCGTCCTGGCTTTCATCTTCGCGGCTACCGGATCGGTGACCGCCTGCTGGGTGGCCCATGCCGTTCACAATGCCATATCCCTGTGGGTGATGGTGGGCAGCAGCGATGGAGCAGACCAACCCCAGGAGGTCACCGCCGGGGATTGGGGCTTGGCCGCAGTTTCGGTGCTGGGTATGCTGGTGGTGGGTAGATTTCTTCTCACCAAAGGAAAAGCCCTCCACCGCAACGCCGGCCAGGGCTTTTAAACTGGAAGGAAATACGGGGAGGGTCGCTCTACTTCACCGCTCTTACCCAGACTGATTTCCCCGTTGTCGATGCGGATACTGAACCCGCAATCCGGATTGTGGCAGACCCAGGCCTTGTACCTGATGGGAGCGCCGTCCCGCCCGTAGTCCGACAGGGGCAGCAAAAGGCCGTCGTTGCATTTCTTGCAGTCAGGATATTCCATGCTCGTCTCCCGGGCTCACACGCCCACATCACTTCAAATTCCCAAGGGTCCGGGTCGCGAATGGCTGGGTCCGGGTCGCGAATGGCTGGGTCCGGGTCGCGAATGGCTCGCCAAGCTGGTGAATCACGCAGCCGAGCTTGTCGGCCATCCCACCTGCAAATCCTAGCAAATTTGTAGGAAAAAGCAACCTCAAACGGTTTAGCCCTTTGAGATCGACCGGATTCCTTCGTTTCATCATCCCGAATATTTGTTATGGTGGGGTCCGGTTTCGATTCTATT
>RCNG010001959.1_pt1 | contig 10248 bp, 7 predicted proteins | sample 2041371 | NCBI WGS metagenome assembly RCNG01 (sample SAMN09708227, study PRJNA481090) | Marine sediment metagenome, whole genome shotgun sequencing project. | biome: marine sediment; feature: ocean; material: sediment; isolation source: Sewage treatment plant 1 marine sediment (STP1) ... | reverse complement strand
TTTACTGCACGGTCTACAGGGAACGGACGCACAATGGGATGAACTGGGTATCGACGAAGCCGCAAACGCCATGATCGAGCGCGGCATCCTGCCATCCTTTCTAATCATCATGCCTTGGCAGCGGACCGGTATTGAAATAGAGACTGCAGTCATTGACGTGCTCATCCCGCACATCGACCAGACCTATCGCACTCGATCTGAACCGGAATGGCGGGCGATCGGTGGTATTTCAAGAGGCGCCGGGCAAGCCCTGAGGATAGCCATCACTCATGCCGATGTGTTTTCCATCCTCGGGCTCCACAGCCCGGCAACACTTAATGCCGAAGGGCTCATTCTTCAATGGCTGCTGGCAATCCCAATTGAGCAGCGTCCGGACGTTTGGATGGATATTGGCGACCATGACTCGCTGCTGCCCAGCGCCCAAAGTCTCCTTAACCTGCTCTCACAAAATGACCTAGAAACAATCGTACATATCTACCCCGGCGATCACACATCCGATTACTGGCGCGCACACATTGCCGGCTACCTCCGCTGGTACGCGGCTCATTGGATGAATGCTTCATCCCTCGAAGCGTGGAAGCTCGAACGCATCATTGACTAATACCAAATCATAGTGACCTTGACGGGTTGTCGTCCTAAGCCGAAGAACTATGAAGGTTAAAGATCAAAGCCGTGCTCTGGGCTTGTGACTCCAGAGCACGGCTTTGATGAGGAGAATGCAACCTTAATTATACATTTTTAGATTAGCGTAAAATGAAAGGAAGCTTAATGTTTCTTAAGCGTTGGCAATCTCAGTCAAGAAGGACTGAGCGGATCTCCTCTTCAGTAATCGGTCCCACACGCAGTATCGTGGGTGGGTCCTGCGTGCAATCCACTACGGACGAGGGTTGGCCGCCAGGCGTTCTGCCCCCATCAACGATCAAGTGCACTTGCGCACCCATACTCGTTTCGATCTCTTCTGCAGTGCACGCTTCCGGATCCCCGGAGCGGTTCGCGGAGGTCACAGCCAATGGGCCCGCCGCACGAATAAGCTCCTGTGCGATCGGATGATCCGGGATCCGAACGCCGACAGTGCCATAAGCACTTATCGCGCCCGCAAGATTGGAGGCCTGTCGCAGGATAATCGTCAAGGGTCCCGGCCAGAATTTTTCGACCAAACGCATCGCCATTAGAGTTGTCCGGTCGACGATGTCGACGAATTGCTCAAGATTGGCGACGAGAACCGGGATAGCCTTCTCCTGGCTGCGACCCTTCGCCAGGTAAAGTCTCCGAACCGCCTGATCGTTGAACGCATCCGCTCCGAGGCCATAAACAGTATCCGTCGGAAACGCGACCAATTCCCCGCGCGAGAGCACTTCGATCGCTTGCCTTTTCCACCCAGAATCGATCGTTGTCACGATTTCCATTAGTATCCTTGCGGGTCTGTTCTATCCAGCATGACCACTCGATCTCTTCCAGATAAATCTTTCAAGACATCGGTCCTTACAGAAGAATACATGGATGTAAGTTCTCCTGCCAAAACGTGGGCGTGAGAAGAATCCACCTCCAGCAGTGCCCTTCCACCAGGGACCAGCCATTCAGGCAGATCCCGCGCCAGACGCCGGATCACGTCCAGTCCATCCATCCCGCCATCCAAAGCGAGATTAGGTTCACGTTCCGCGACAGCCAACCGCCGCAGCCGCTCCGATGGAATATAGGGTAAATTCGCGCAAATCAAGCCGAAGCGGAAATCGAACGGGCGCAAAAGGTCAGAGACAATCAACTTAACCCGATCCTCAACTCCGTGCTTTCTTGTATTAACCCGCGCTACTTCAATCGCAGATGGAGAAACATCAACAGCAATAACGTGCAGGTCGGGAATCTCCAAAGCGAGAGAGATGGCAATACAGCCCGAACCGGTCCCAATATCAGCGCAGAGCCTCGCCTCTGGGTGAGACCGAAGAAAACCAAGCGCATTTTCAATCAACAACTCTGTCTCCGGCCGCGGGATGAGAACATTAGCTGTCACATGAAACGAACGTCCATAAAACTCCCACGATTCGAGCAGATAGGGCAGCGCTTCACCAGAGACCAGCCGGTCAAGATACTCTTCGAAAGTCGATAATTCGCTGGTTGAAAGATGATTTTCGGGATGGGCTAGCACCCACTCCTTTTTACATTTGAGCGCGTATGCCAGGAGCAGTTGTGTATCGAGGGATGGGGTTTCAGAAATTGAAGCGAGAGCCTGATGACCCTGTTTCAGCACCTCGCTTACTGTTATGGAAAGACTCAATCCTAGTTGCTCACAGCCTGCAAACGCTCAGCCTCCTCACGGGTGGCAAGTTCGTCGATGAATGCATCGAGATCTCCATCAAGTACGGATGGTAGATTATGTGAGGTGATGCCAATGCGATGGTCAGTTACGCGCGATTGGGGGAAATTATAAGTGCGGATCTTCTCGGAGCGCCCTCCTGAGCCAACCTGCGCCTTGCGGCTTGCGTCCTCCTCCGCGTGCTGTTCCTTTACAGCGATATCATACAACCGGGCGCGCATAATGCTCAGCGCCCGCATCCTATTCTGAAGCTGAGAACGCTCATCCTGGCACTGGACTACCATTCCGGTCGGGAGATGCGTCAACCTGACAGCCGTTGAGTTCTTCTGGACGCTCTGACCCCCGGCACCGGCGGAGCGATAGACGTCCATCTTAACATCCTTATCCGGAATCTGAATCTCAACCTCATCCGTCTCCGCCAGCACGGCGACAGTCGCTGTGGAAGTGTGAATGCGACCCTGAGACTCGGTGACCGGAACACGCTGCACCCGATGAACTCCCGATTCGTACTTCAAACGAGAATAAGCCCCTTTGCCTTTAACGAGAAAAGCGATCTCTTTGAAACCACCCACTCCCGTCTCGTTCTGGGAGAGGATTTCGACAGTCCAACTCTTAGCTTCGGCGTAGTGGCTGTACATCCGAAAAAGATCAGAAGCGAAGAGGGTGGCCTCATTCCCGCCCGTTCCAGCGCGGATTTCAACGATGACATTGCGCCGATCGCGGGGATCGCTCGGTAGCAGCATGGTCTTCAGTTCCGCCTCGAGTTCCTCTAACTTAGGCTCTAACATCCCCAATTCCTCAACCGCAAGTGCACGCATGTCGGGATCATCGGAGTCGTGAAGATTTCGGGCTTGCTCAATTTGTTCTATGACGGATTTGAACTCTTGGTAGGCTTTAACGAAGGGTTCCAGTTCTGCTCTTTCTCGGCCAAGCTCGGCCGCGCGCTGATAGTCCTCACCAACCTGGGTGAGTTCTTGTTGAATTTCCTCGAACTTCGCTTCAATTCCCGCTAATTTATCTCTCATAGTCAACACACAATAAACTCCCACAACATTCTGTGGGAGAGCTTTCTGTATTGTACCACGCAGACACAGCGGTATTTCTACCAAGCGGATATTTTATTAGCAAACCTTGTCTCACCCCAGGGAACCAATGGGGATAGAATTTCGTCTTGCATGTAGAACCGAAAGTAAATAAATGGAGGTTTATCATGCGTCGAAAGATGTTCCTGCTCCCAAATTTTCTTTTGCTGATTGGGCTTCTACTCTCCGCGGTGCCTGCCTATGCCGACGGCATCATCATCCCCCAACCACCCATATGCCACCCCGGACCTTGCCCGCGGCCAATTCCGATTTCACAACTGGCGATCGTATACCACCATGTTGACGTTGAAATCCGAGAGCAGGTTGCAGTAACCCATGTAGATCAAGTCTTTCGAAATGATAACGATTGGACAATCGAAGGCATCTATGTTTTCCCACTTCCCAAGGGTGCGACGGTAAACGCGTTCACTCTGTGGATCGATGGTGAACCCGTGGATGGGAAAGTCTTAACTAAAGAAGAAGCTCGACAAACCTATGAGCAGATCGTGCGCGATATGCGCGACCCTGCTTTGCTGGAGTATATCGACCGGGAAGCTGTGCAAGCCTCGATCTTCCCCATCCCCCCGGGTGGGGAAAGCAGGATCGAGCTGGAATACAGCCAGATCCTGGAGGCCGATAACGGTCTGATTCATTACCGCTACCCACTGAACACGGAGAAATTCTCAACCTTGCCCTTGGAAGAAGTCGTCATCAACGTCGATGTTCAATCACCTCAGTCCGTACGCGCAGTTTATTCCCCGTCGCATCAAGTCGCCATCGACCGGGATGGTTCGCACCGATTCACCGTCGGATATGAGGAATTCGACATCACTCCTGACAAAGACTTTGATCTGTACTACTCCATTTCGAGTGAGGATATTGGCCTTAACCTGCTCACTTTCAAGGAACCTGAGAGCGACGATCCACATGGCTTCTTCCTTCTGCTCGCTGCGCCAAGTTTCATAAGCGAACAGAGCGAGAGTGTGGCCAAGGATGTTCTTCTCGTTCTTGATAAATCCGGCAGCATGGATGGGGAGAAATTCCGCCAAGCGCAGGATGCGCTCCGCTACGTCCTGAATCACCTCAATCCCCAAGACCGTTTTAACATCATCGCCTTCAGCACGGGGACCGATTCCTTCGCTCAAGAGCTCCAACCCGCCGATGAGGCGAACGAAGCGATCCGTTGGATAGATTCGCTCTCCGCCGCAGGATCAACGGATATCAATCGAGCCCTACTCGAGGCGATCGATATGGCCAGCCATGTACGACCCACCATCCTCATCTTTATGACCGATGGCCTGCCCACGGAAGGCGTTACGGACAGGCAGATGATCCTTCAGAATGTGGACCGTGAAACCTTCAAAGCAATCCGACTGTTTGCCTTCGGCGTTGGATACGATGTGGACACATACCTGCTGGATTCACTCGCACAAGAAAATCGGGGGACGACAACATACGTCACCCCGAATCAAGCGATCGATGAGACGGTCTCTGCCTTCTACAATAAAGTGAGCATGCCGGTTCTTACAGACATAGAGATCGACTTTGGCGACATCGTAACGTTCGATATCTATCCACAGCCGCTTCCCGACTTATTCGCAGGTAGCCAATTAATCCTCGTCGGGCGCTATCGCGGCTCTGGCTACGAGACTGTCAGCTTGAGCGGCGTGGCCAACGAAGATGATTTGACCTTCGAATACAAAGGACAGCGTTTCCGTTCCTCCGGGGGTGAAGACTTCCTGCCACGCCTCTGGGCGACACGCAAGATCGGCTCCCTGCTGAACCAGGTCCGTCTTCAAGGTCCGGATGAGGAGACTGTCGCCCAGATCGTCCAATTGAGCATCCGCTATGGGATCGTCACGCCGTACACATCCTATCTGGTGACGGAACCGATGGCGCTCGGCGCCAATGCTCAGGAGGGCATCGCCGACCATGCCTTTGAGGAGATGTTGGCTGCCCCGATGGAAGTCAGCGGGGAGAAAGCAGTTGGCCGTGCGGCAGCAGAATCCGATATCCGCTCCGCTGATGTTGCTCCCCAATTGGACTCATCCAGCGCCGATGTCGTGCGCTTGGTCGGATCGAGAACCTTCAGCCTGATCGATGGAATTTGGATGGATACATCCTACGATCCGGAGGCAATGACGACGCTGCGGGTTCCCTTCCTGTCCGCTGATTATTTCACACTGGCGGACTCACGCTCCGAACTGGGCGACGCGTTCGCGCTCGGGCAGAATGTGATCATCGTGGTCGAGGGAGTTGCCTACGAAGTCGTTGGGGCGGAGGATTCGGGGGATCCGATGATCATTCCCGAAGCACAAGTCGAAGTAGACGAAATCATCGCTGAGGGTGAGAGGGATGACATCGTTGCCCCTACAGAAATCATGGACAATGCCAGGGCAATCTGCCCAGGGTTCAGTCTCATCATCGGTCTAACGATGCTCCCTATGGTTAAGAAGAAGTGGTGGATATAAACAATACAGTTTTGATATAAAAAAAAGCGCTCGAGCTGGGCGCTTTTTTTCATTCATATAGTTATTGATTCAAACATCTCACCTAACAATCGGGGCCGGTATAGTCGTAATAGTAGGAACTCGTGTATACCCAACCTGTACCAGCATTATCCTCCACTCGGCCCTCCACTTCTACCATTTCACCGCTCTTCACGCCTGACAATGTAATGATCTTCCCATAATGTGCGTCCCAGTCCGATCCCGGAATCGATACCCAGCCTCCTGTAATGAGGTTTAACGATACCGGGGTCCACCCAACGCTGGGTGATCGATACTTAAGCTGCACATTCGCGTCGCTGACACCCGCTGAGAAAGCTGCGTCAAATACGCGAAGATCAACCACATCGATGGTGCATAATGCAAGCGGGGCACCAGGCGTGGAAACTCCGGGAGCTGGTGAGATGGTCAGACAGCAAATGCTCGGTTTTGTACTATCCACTGTCGGGATGGACGTCTTACTGGGGCTTGGCTTCTTCGTGCTCGTAGGTAGAGGCGTATTCGTGGGGAGCGGCGTCTTCGTTGGGGTATTCGTAGGGGTATTCGTTGGGGTGTTCGTAAACGTCGGCGTCGTTGTCAGCGTCGGTGTGAAGGGATCATCTCCCTCGAAATTCAACGCGGTCGCTGTCGGGACGGGATCATCCAGCGCTATCTTGATACCCGCTGTTTGCTGATCCGCTTCCTTCGGGGACAGACCCAGATCGCGCGGCGCGTCGCCGATGATAGAAAGACGAAAGGCCCCCAGGACGCCCTGTGATCCATCCTGAGAATAGTCAGCGTAGAGCTTCGAACGCAATGCCATCGAAAACGGCAAGGATTCGGCTGCCGCGGAGTTTAATACGATCGCTGCCGCAACCGTCACCGCGACGATAGCGAGGAACACACCAAATGCACGGAATATCCATCGTTTTTTCTTCATAGCAATCTACCCTGACCCTAGTTGACCGAAGGAGCTTCTAAGACCCATCTCCACCCGAACATAACAATCTTCGATAAAATTCATTTCCGGGCAGGACACTCCAACGCTCAACGAGCGTGCTCGTTGTATCAAGTTACCTGCTTATTAATTACGTTTCAAGCCGTTCTTAGCTCCTACTTAAGTTTTCACACTCTCTACGCACGAAGGTCCTACTCCAGCAGATGTCTATTCCTTGCTAGAGTCCGACATATCGATCAAGCGCTCGGTTCGTCCTTCAACTTCATATATGCCGATTTCCTGCCCCCCTTCTTCCGACTGTAATTGGCCAAAACGACCGATAGTAAATTGTGATCGTGCTCCAGAGAGATACTCGTACGTCTCTTTGCTGATTAACACGGTCCCACCACGCATCGATTTCGCAGCCTCTTGAATTCGCTGCGCTGCGATTACTGTATTACCCAGGACCGTGTATCGCAGGCTTCCCTGCACGCCAATTCCACCGGCGATGACCCACCCAGAGGCGATGCCAATGCTCACATCCAGCGGCGGCATGCCAGTGGAGACCCGGTTCTCATTCAAGGCATTAAAATAGTCGATCAGCTCCATCCCCGCATGGGTCGCCTGCAAAGAACTCACCTGCATCGGCAGCCCTCGGGGAAAAACTCCAAAATATGCCTTGACCTCCCCCCCAGCCAGCGTATCAAGGACGCCTCCATGGCGATAGATTACCGGAATGATCCCGGTGAGGGCATCGTTCAGCGATCGGACCACTCGTGACGGATCCGCCTTTTCAGCATCGGTCGAAAATCCACTGATCTCAGCATGAAGCACTGTGGCTTTCACCGTCTGCCCCTCTGCAAGCCGGCCGCCCTCCACCAGGGTTTTCCTCAAGTGTTCCTTAGCTTGTGGCGTTGGATCCTGACCCAAGAGATCCCGGTATCGAGTCTCCTCACGAATGCCCGTTAGCATCCTGTTGAAGGTCTGCGCAAGTGCGCCAAACTCATCTTTTGTTCCTTGAGTAGCGATGGTCTCCAAATTCCCCATCGCTGCTACTTGCGTTGCTTCCGTCAGATCCACCAATGGGCGGGTAACCCAACTTGACACAAGCAGACCGGTTCCGATGACAAGCACAATGGCTAATACCCCAAATAGAAGGAGATTCGATGCCTGCTGGCGGTATTGCTGGTAGAGGACATCAGCATCCTCACCACCCAGAAGCGAGATACCCATTAAGCCCAGTTGCACCGTGCCGTTTCGGATCTGGAATGGTGTGAGTACCTCACCGTATGTCTGCCCGGCAATCTGTATCGTCCGGTATGGCGCTTCCCCGCTCTCTGCATCCAGCGCTGTTTGAACCAGTTGGGAATTAAGGGTTAGGCCTGGAGGGTTCCATGGATCCCCTTTTGAGAAATCTGTATGGACTAGCGTGCCTGACTCAGAGTCAAAGGTACTAATGTGCGCTCCGGCGATTTCACCGAGATCACGCGTTACATTTTCCAGATACTTTCCGATCAACACAGCCCCAAAAACATTCCCGTACTGGTCCGTCATGGGACCACCGACAAATAGGACCTGGACCTCCTGCTCACCGATTAGAACTGTGTGCATTCCCGCTTGCTTTTCGCCTTCCGTACCCTCTCCCAGCACATCGGGCTCCAGGCCAAGGATCGTGCGCACGAAAGGCCAGGATTGATAATATCCCTCTCCGCGCAGCGTAAGATAATCACCCGGAGGAGCATCCGGTTCGCTCCGCCGTATTGCCAATAGACTGGTTCCATCTCTATCCAGGACTACAGCAACATCCGTCTCCGTGGTCACCACTGTCTGCAAGATACGCGCTCGTAATTCCTCCGCTCTGCTTAGCGCGACTGCCTCCGGGACTCCTTCCGTGTTTGAGATCGCACGTTGGATCTCGAGGAGGCGCTCCTCAATTCGGACAACCTCATCAGCGGCTTGTTGACCGCTGTCGCGGAGCTGCCGTTGGAAACTCACCTCTTCCGCCTGGCTCAATTGTTGATTTACTAAGAATCCGAGACCGAGACCTAGCGCGAGCGCAAGGACGATAAATGGAAGAGTGATCTTCCATCGCAGGCTAAATCGTACGCGAGGTTGTTCGTTTTCAAGCACAAGATGTCCTTATGAATAGCCCATGTTCAACTTCCGGCAACCAGACAGAGTTCAACAATAGCGTTAAGTACACTTCACGAGCATTTCCACCACGCCACCTTAAACTATAAACGCCTTTGGGAAACTTTGACTTTACAGTTACCTAACCAGCATCCAGCTCACCGAAAACAACGATGCGCTGATTATCCACAAGGTATGGGTAGCAAGAAATCAAGGTGATCGTAGGTTTGGATGTCGGCTCGAGGACGCTGACTTCGGTGGGGGAAACAATACGGAAGCCAGTCACGCGGTATGTATATTCCTGCGTCGTTGTCGAAATAATAATCTCATCCCCCGGTTTAAGCTGATCCAGATCCCGGAAGAGCTCTCCGAAGATATCGTTATGGGCGGAGAGAACGAGATTTCCATTCTCGCCCGGGTTTCCGCTGCCAATGTATTGTCCAACTCCCTTCCGCAGTTGATCCCACCCAACCCCCTGAACTACGGGAGCTATATCGTTCCAAATCTTTGGAATGAAGATATTGTGTACTTGTTGCGGTCCCGGTGTCGGTATGGCAACGAAGGGCAGCGACTGAACCAATGGGCGCAGGTTCTCAGGGATCTCAGCTTCATTTGGTTGAGCGCCGCCCGGCGAGGTCGGTGGCGTGTGTCCAGAGGGAAGCACAACGGCCGTGATTAAGGGCGTTGGCACCGGCTCTCCAAGTGAAAGAGCTTCGGCGACCTCCGCGTTCAGGCGTTTCAGCGCTCCCGCCCCACTGAGAAGAACATAAAGAAATCCAACTGCTGCAGCGACTTCGACGACGATGAGCACACGATTCAGGAAACGCTTCAGGGGCTGCTTGGGTTGGGAAGCTGTCTCCTCTTCGTCGGCTATGACCGAATTTACCTGGCTTGCCGACGCTGTATCTGGGGTAGCTTGAGGTGTGGGAACCGGGAGCACTCGGCCGCTGCGCTGGAATTGTTTCAAGCGCACTTGCCGAGCCTCCATCTTTTTTCGAGCCAACAATGCCTCTAACTCAGCAATCGTCAGCTCTTCTGCCAGCCGCCTATTCTTTGCCATAGATCATCCACAAAAACAAACTTTCCAAAGTGAATGTTGCAGGAAAGGTGCCGCATTAAACTCGCAGGGATTATACTCGAATGCCCTTTTCAACACCTGCAAGAGATGTCAGAATTAATAAGCATTGTAAATCGGGAGGATCATTCCGAGCGGGACTCACTTAGAGTGATTTGCAACCATCTTGACCCTCGTGTATAACGGCCATGCCTACATTTTGGATGGGAAAATATGAGCTATCGATT
>RCNG010001958.1_pt1 | contig 10249 bp, 10 predicted proteins | sample 2041371 | NCBI WGS metagenome assembly RCNG01 (sample SAMN09708227, study PRJNA481090) | Marine sediment metagenome, whole genome shotgun sequencing project. | biome: marine sediment; feature: ocean; material: sediment; isolation source: Sewage treatment plant 1 marine sediment (STP1) ... | reverse complement strand
ACGTGTGGAGCGTGACCAGCTACAAGGAGCTGTACTGCGATGCGGTGGAGTGTGAGCGCCATAATTTGCTGCACCCGTCGGGCAAAAACATTCGCAATTAGACTGTTTAACACCTAATTGCCTTCCTTAGCTAGTTTCTATATCTTGCGGTTTTTTAACAGAAACTATTGCTTTTTCACGAAAAGCAATTCATCATTATATTTACGACATGCAGGTGTCACCGTGAGGTTTGGGAGTCTGTGCGCCAACGCTTAATCATAGCAACGATGCTTTTACTAAGCTCACTGCCGGCTTTAGCTGCCGAAGTGAGTGGCTTCCGTGTCTGGGCAGATCCTGTCAAAACCCGCGCCGTACTTGATCTTGACCGCAAAACAGCCTACAAGCTTTTTACCCTGGAAAACCCGCACCGGGTGGTGGTTGATTTACAGGGTTCCTCCATTGATATACCTGTCGAACTGGATGAAGAGCACGCCGGTATCATTAAGAGTGTCCGCTATGGACAGCCTGATAAAGACACGCTGCGAGTCGTTTTTGATCTCAGCGAGGGCGCAGAATTAAAAAGTTTCCTGCTCGACCCGACCGCCCAATACAGCCATCGACTCGTAATTGATCTGTATTCCAAATCAAGCCGGCAGTCATCGTCCCTGGTTAAACATGTATCGAATATCAGCAAACCCAACCGGGAGGTGGTCATTGCCGTCGATGCGGGTCATGGTGGCGAAGACCCGGGGGCTATCGGCAGGAAGAAGACACAGGAAAAGGTTGTTGTCCTGCAGATTGCAAGAGAACTTAAAAAGGCCATCGACGCCGAACCCGGCATGAAGGCTGTACTCACCCGTGACGGTGATTACTACATCCCTTTACGCGGGCGTTATGAAAAGGCACGCAAGGCGCGCGCCGACCTGTTTGTCTCTATTCATGCCGATGCTTTTACCAAGCGAAGTGTCCAGGGAAGTTCGGTGTTTGTGCTCTCAGCACGTGGTGCGAGTAGTGAGTTTGCACGGCTTTTGGCCGACAGTGAAAATGCTTCCGACCTTGTGGGCGGTGTAACACTCAACGATAAGGATGACATGCTGGCCTCGGTTTTGCTGGACCTGTCACAAAGCGCAACCCGTCAAGCCAGTAATAAGGTTGCCTCGGATATATTGAGAGCGATGAAGCGCAGAGGCAAAGTACACAAGCCTCATGTGGGACGTGCCAATTTCATGGTGCTTAAGTCACCTGATGTACCATCCGTGCTGGTTGAGACGGCTTTTATCAGCAACCCGGGTGAAGAAAAACGTCTGACCGAAAAAGAATTTCAGCAACGCATGGCAAGGACCATCACACGGGGTGTTAAGGATTACTTTTACTCGAGCCCGCCCCCCGGTACCTGGATTGCAGCCAACCGGGATGGTTTGAAATACGTCGTCGCCCGCGGTGATACGCTCGGCGGCATTGCTAACCGTTACAGCGTTAGCCTGACACGTCTTCGCAGTGCAAATAATATACGCGGGGACGTGATTCATGTCGGTCGAGAACTGGTTATTCCCACCAGTTAGCAACAGGCTACACTAGCCAATCCAATAAACACTTGATGCCGCCACGGAAAACGGCTAAAAGAGTGCGCATGCCTATTCATCAATTACCAGACCTTCTGGTTAATCAAATCGCTGCCGGAGAAGTGGTTGAACGGCCTTCGTCAGTGGTTAAGGAATTAATTGAAAACAGCCTGGATGCGGGCGCCCGGTCCATCCGGGTTGCGCTCGAACAGGGTGGTAAGAGGCTTGTCAGCGTTAGCGATGATGGCTGCGGAATACCGGTGGAAGAATTGCCCCTGGCGTTGGCGCGTCACGCAACCAGTAAAATCAGCTCCCTGCCTGACCTGGAGGAAGTTGCCACCATGGGTTTCAGGGGTGAAGCCCTGCCCAGCATGTCGTCGGTTAGCAGGATGACCATTACCTCCCGACCCACGGGAGCAGAGTATGCCTGGCAGGTTAAAACGGCGAATGGTCAAATTGAAGCAGCAGTTCCTGCAACCGGTGCCGAGGGCACGCAGGTTGAATTGCATGACCTGTTTTATAATGTACCGGCGCGCAGGAAGTTCATGCGTACCGATCAGACTGAATTCAAACATGTAGACGAGTTGTTGAAGCGCTTCGCACTCGCGCGCCCCGATGTCGCTTTTCAATTACAGCATAACAACCGCATGGTTCGTCAGTTTCCGCCGGTCAGCACGGATGAGGAAATGTCAGGCAGGCTGGAAGCGGTGATCGGCCCGGAATTTGTAGAACACGCATTAGTTATAGATGAGCAACGCGGCTCATTTGGCTTGCGTGGCTGGGTGGCTGAGCCCCGTTATAATCGCCCGCAGGCTGACCGGCAGTTCTTTTTTGTCAATGGCCGGGTCATAAAGGACCGCCTGGTTGCGCATGCTATCCGGCAGAGTTTTCGGGACGTGTTGTTTCACGGTCGCCATCCGGCATTTGTGCTATTTCTCGAATTGCCCTTTACCGGTGTGGATGTGAATGTTCACCCGCAGAAACACGAGGTACGATTCAGGGATTCCCGTGCGGTTCACGATTTCATTTATTCCACCCTCAACAGAAGCCTGGCCGCTGCGGGTGTCGGCGGGGGCGCGTTACGACCCGGCACCGAGGTACGTGACCCTGCCTATGGCCCCCAAACCGGGGGCGGAACGGGTGCCCCGACCGGTGAATGGGCCGCACGTCAACCGGCGATACCGATCAATGTGGCTGAGCAGATGCAGAGTTATGCACAACTGGTTTCTTCCCCGCAAAAGGTTATGGGTGGTACGGCGACCGGAGCGGACTTCATATCGGGGCAGGCAAGCGAAGAGTTTCCTCCGCTGGGTTTCGCGCTGGCGCAACTGCATGGTGTTTATATCCTCGCGCAGAATCAACACGGCCTGGTGCTGGTGGATATGCACGCTGCCCACGAACGCATCACCTATGAACGTTTCAAGGCCGGTTTGGCCGAGGATGGAATACGCAGCCAGAATTTGTTGGTGCCGGTGACCGTACATGTCAGTGAACGTGAGGCGGATATGATTGATGAGCACTCTGACAGTCTTGAGTCAGTCGGAATCACTTGCAACCGTTCAGGCCCACAAACCGTAGTTGTCCGGAAAGTACCGACCCTTTTACAACAGGCTGACATGACCCGTCTTCTGCAGGATGTGCTTTCAGAACTGGTTTCAGATGGTAAAAGCCTGAAAATTGAATCAGAAATGGATGAGGTGCTGTCTTCCATGGCTTGCCATGGTTCGGTGCGTGCCAACCGTCAACTCAATGTTGCGGAAATGAATGCCTTGTTGCGTGACATGGAAAGAACTGAAAGGGCAGCGCAGTGTAATCATGGCAGGCCAACCTGGGTACAACTGGATATGCAAAGTCTTGACCGCCTGTTTCTGCGCGGGCGCTAGGGTGACCTGGAGCCGTCGTGAAATCTTCTGAGTTACCCCCCGCTGTATTCCTGATGGGTCCAACAGCTTCGGGTAAAACCGGTTTGGCAGTTGAGATGTGCAAACGCTTTCCACTGGAAATTATCAGCGTTGATTCGGCACTGGTATACCGGGGCATGGATATCGGCACCGCCAAACCTGATAAGGAAACCCTTGAATTTGCGCCGCACCGCCTGATAGATATCAGGGATCCCGCGGAGAGTTATTCAGCGGCGGAATTCCGTGAAGATGCTTTAAGGGAAATGCACCTGATCACGGCAGCCGGTAAAGTACCGTTACTGGTGGGTGGAACCATGCTTTATTTCCGTGCGCTCGAGCACGGCCTTTCAGAGTTACCTGCCGCCGATCCGGAGGTTCGCAAGCAGTTGGAGCAACAGGCAGCCGAGATTGGCTGGGCTGCCATGCATCAGATTCTTCAGCAAAAGGATCCGCAGGCGGCAGCACGCATCCACCCGAATGACCCGCAGCGTATACAGCGGGCACTCGAGGTTATCCTGATCAGTGGCAAGAGCATGAGTGAACTCCATGCGAAGACATCGGCTTACAAGCTGGACTACCGGCTCCTCAAGATTATCATTTCACCGGAGCCCCGCAGTGTTTTGCACGAACGTATTGAGCGCCGTTTCGATTTGATGATAGATGCGGGCTTCGTCGATGAAATGAAAAGACTGTTTGCACGGTCTGATCTTGATGCAGCCATGCCATCCATGCGTGCCGTGGGATATCGCCAGGCATGGGAGTGGTTGCAGGGAAAAGATACATTCGAGCAGATGCGTGAAAAGTCGATTTTTGCGACCAGGCAGCTGGCCAAAAGACAGTTAACCTGGTTAAGGCAAGAAAGTGCATCTGTATGGTATGATTTGCAGACAGATTCGGCGAGGCGGGAAGTTTTTGAATTGCTTGGGGAGTTCCTTGAAGCTTAGACATTTCGCACCCATGTAATCTGTTCCGTAGCCAAACGGACATTAAAAAAAATCCAGGAGGAACAGCTATGCCCAAGGGTCAGTCATTACAAGAACCATTCTTGAACGCATTGCGTCGTGAACGTGTACCAGTTGCAATCTATCTGGTCAATGGGATCAAGTTACAGGGCCAGGTTGAATCATTCGACCAGTTTGTGGTTTTGCTTAAGAACTCAGTTAGCCAGATGATCTACAAGCACGCTATTTCAACCGTCGTTCCCGCCAGGAACGTCAGCGTGTTTGATGAGGAGGATGAGGTCTAGGATTGTTTGAACGGGCAAAGCGGGGAAACCGCGCGGTTTTATTACATCCGTTGTTTGCGGATACGGGGCTGGAACAGCTTGACGAGTTTCAGGAACTGTGTCGATCTGCAGGCGTAGAAATTGTAACCGTATTAACAGCACCGCGTAGCCGGCCGGACGCGCGGTTTTTTGTCGGCAGCGGGAAAATTGACGAAGTGGCCGAACAGGTCGCTGCAAATTCTGCTGACCTGATCGTGGTCAGCCAACCCCTTTCCGCCATCCAGGAACGCAATATTGAGAAACGCTGTCAGTGCCGTGTTCTCGACCGCACCACGCTGATACTTGATATTTTTGCGCAACGTGCCAGATCACACGAAGGTAATTTGCAGGTTGAGTTGGCGCAACTGCGTCATATTTCAACCCGCCTGGTCAGGGGCTGGACCCACCTTGAGCGTCAGAAAGGCGGTATCGGTCTGAGGGGGCCGGGTGAAACCCAGCTTGAAACCGACCGTCGTCTTATCGGGCAGCGTATAAAATACCTCAAGGGACGACTCGACAAGGTTCGTAAGCAGCGGGCACAGAGCCGTCGCAAACGGGAACGGGCGCACGTATTCACCGTCGCACTCGTGGGCTATACCAATGCGGGTAAATCAAGCCTTTTCAATGTGATGACAGACTCAACAGTAGGCACACAGGATATGCAGTTCGCGACGCTCGATCCGACCGTCAGCCAGTTACCCAATATTCCGACCGGTAATGTATTGCTGGTAGATACCGTGGGTTTTGTCAGCGATCTGCCACACGAACTTGTCGCCGCCTTTCATTCCACCTTGCAGGAAACACGCGAAGCTGACCTGCTGTTACATGTCATTGATGCATCAGATCCATTCCACCAGCAACGTGAACACGATGTAGAAGATGTCCTCGAAAGTGTCGGCGCCAGTCACATCCCGGTCGTACGTTTACTCAACAAAATCGACCTGGTTGAGCGGGCAGCATCGACTCACCTCAATGCGGATGGCCAGGTCGACAGGATTGATGTTTCAGCAACGGATGGCACGGGGCTCTCGGAATTAAAGGAGATCATTGCCCTGCGTATTAAAGGGGAACGGATCAACACCTGGATCAGCCTCGGTGGCCGCTATGCGAAATTGCGCTCACAATTGTTTGATCTGGGTGCGGTGGAAGAAGAAAAAGTGGAGGATGACGGCCAGTGGTTACTGCATATAAACCTGTCACAACAGGATGCAGAACGACTCGGCCGGATGCCGGGTGCAGAGGGTCTGCTGGTACGCGATAGCATATTGGGACCATCAGCACTTGTAGCGCGGCGAGACGAGCCCTAAAATACCTTAATTGGAAACTTCTCAACGGATTTGTAACCCGCCTGAAAAAAACCTGTTTGTAATCGAATTAAGACGCAATACTGCGTCTGGTACTGGAGAATTTAATGCCCTGGAAAGAACCCGGCAAGGGAGATAAAGATCCCTGGAAATCAGGTGGTGAACAGCCGCCCGATCTGGAAGAAATATTTGGAAATGTGAGTAGGCGTCTGCAATCACTGTTTGGGGGTGGTGGCAAAGGCTCCGACTCTGCAAGTGGTGAAGGTAGCGGAAACAGTGGTCTCGGTGGTGCATTCTCCCTGTTACTGTTACTGATTGTCTTCTGGGTTGGCTGGGATTCGGTTCATGTAATCGATGAGGCCGAGAACGGCGTGGTTCTGCGCTTTGGCAAGTATTCACGAACCCTGCAACCAGGTTTCAACCTGACGTTGCCCCGGCCGTTCGAAACGCTCACCAAGGTCAATATCAACAATGTAAGGGTCGCAGAAGACCGGGGTCACATGTTGACTGAAGATGAGAACCTGGTGGAGTTTGTCTACAAAGTTCAATACAGAATCAACAATGCCCAACATTTTCTTTTTCTGGTTCGGGATCCTGAACTAACCCTGCGGCAGGCTGCAGAGAGCGCGTTGAGGGAGTCGGTCGGTACCAATTCGCTGGATGCGATCCTCGAAGGTAACGCGAGAACCAAGGTACGTATTGAAACACAACGCGTATTACAGGAAACACTGGACTTCTACCAGGCAGGTTTGCAGGTGACGGAGTTTAACCTGGTCGATGTGAATGTGCCCATCCAGGTGAGGGAAGCTTACTCCGATGTTATCCGGGCACGAGAGGATCGCGAGCGATTCACCGAGGAAGCCCGTGTACATGCCAACAGTGTTATCCCGGAAGCCCGTGGTACGGCGGCCCGTATTGAACAGGAGGCCGCAGGTTACAAGGCGAGTACTGTCGCACTCTCAGAAGGTGAGGCCAGTCGCTTTTCACAGGTTCTGACCCAATACCGGTTGGCGCCGGAGATAACCCGCAAACGGCTTTACCTGGAAACCATGGAACAGGTATTTGCCAGGAACAGAAAAGTATTTCTCGATGTCGACTCTAGTGGCAATATCCTCTACCTGCCGCTCAATCAACCCGACAATGGTGTCAATCCGGCCAACATCATACCGCCCCTCAAAGGGACAAGTGCCGTCGGTGTAGATAGTCCGGATGAGAGCGGCAAACCGCGTAGCAAAGCCAGGGAGGCAAGACGATGAACAGACCTGTATTGTTGATCATACTGCTTATATTGGGTGGCCTGGGTCTTGCCAGTGTGTTTACGGTTCATGAAACAGAATATGCAATCCGGTTTCAACTGGGTCGTATCGTTAACGTGGATTATGAACCGGGTTTGAATTTCAAATGGCCGGCTATAAATAACATCCGCAAATTCGACAAGCGAATTTTGACCCTGGATACAGATCCCGAACTGATGCTTACTTCGGAACAGAAGTACGTCAATGTGGACACATTCGTGAAGTGGCGGATTTTTGATGTTGCGCGTTTTTACACATCTACCCAGGGTAATGAAGCCATTGCCCTGAACCGCTTGCATGGCATCGTCAGTGACCGAATTCGTAACCAGATCGCCAGCCGTACGCTGGTGGAAGTTGTCTCGGAACAGCGTGTTACCACCATGAAGGCGATTGCCGAGGCTGCCAATCGGGCAGCTGAAGAGTTTGGGATCGAGGTTGTTGATGTCCGCATCAAGAGTATTGAGTTACCTGATGATGTACGCGAATCCGTATTCCGACGGATGGCGGCAGACCGGCAAAAAGCTGCAAACCTCTACCGTTTCGAAGGTAGGGAAGCAGCAGAAAGAATTCGTTCTGACGCCGACAGACAGGTCGTGGTACTGCTCGCCGAAGCCGAACGCGAAGGGCAGAAGGTACGGGGTGAGGGCGATGCGATCGCAACCAGCACGTATGCACAGGCCTTTGGGCAGGATGAGGAGTTCTACCAGTTTTATCGAAGCCTGCAAGCGTATCGCACGTCATTTGGCTCAAGCAGGGATACGATTGTGATCGATCCGGGTTCTGAGTTTTTCGATTATTTCGGTCAGGACGGACGCCAATAGCAGCAAACCAGGTGGAAACCCTATCAATGTCGCGGATTTACCATGGGTAGCGACCTTCTGACCGCATTGGCACTGGTGCTGATTATCGAAGGCCTGCTACCCGGCATTGCCCCGTCGGCCTGGTTGAAGGTGATGACCGATGCAGCCAAAATGGGTCCGCAGGGTATCCGGGTTGCCGGTATCATAAGCATGCTGTCGGGCGCTCTATTATTGTTTATTCTCACATGATTCCATTTAACGAAGATTATCGCTGAAATGACAAAAAGCATAGTTGTGTTGGGCACCCAATGGGGTGACGAAGGTAAAGGCAAAATAGTTGACCTTTTGAGCAGGGACGTGGACGCCGTGGTGCGCTTCCAGGGAGGGCACAACGCAGGTCATACACTGGTGGTTGACGGCCACAAGACCGTGTTGCACCTGATTCCTTCCGGGATTTTGAACAAAGGCGCACAATGCCTGATTGGCAATGGCGTCGTGGTTTCACTTGAGGCTCTCAAGAAAGAAACCGAGGCAATGGAATTGTGGGGGGTTGATGTTCGTTCACGCCTGGGGATATCTCCTGCCTGTCCGGTCATCATGCCCTATCATGAATTGCTCGATCACGCGCGGGAAAAGGCCAGGGGCGATAACGCCATTGGTACCACGGGCCGTGGTATTGGCCCGGCCTACGAAGACAAGGTTTCACGCCGGGGTATCCGGATTTCAGATCTGTATAAGCCCGGTCTGTTAGCCGAAAAACTCGAAGAAACCATGGATTACCACAATTTTGTGCTGGACAAATATTTCGGTATGCAGCCCATGGTCTTTGACCGCGTGCTGGATGACGCATTACAACTCGGTGCCTGTTTTTCCGAGCTTGTCATGGATGTCAGCGGGGAGTTACACCGTTTAAGGACCGAGGGTAAACGCATACTCTATGAAGGTGCGCAGGGAAGCCTGTTGGATATTGATCATGGAACCTACCCCTTCGTCACCTCGTCGAATACCACAATCGGTGCCGTATGCACAGGTGCAGGCGTTGGCCCCAGTGCGATCGATTACGTATTGGGTATCACCAAGGCTTACACAACACGCGTCGGTTCCGGCCCGTTTCCAACGGAGTTGTTCGATGATGTCGGCGCCGGTATTGCCGAACGCGGTGCGGAGTTCGGTGCGACCACCGGACGGCCACGCCGCTGTGGCTGGCTGGATGCGGTGGCATTACGCAGAGCCGCGCATACCAACGGTATCAGCGGGTTTTGTGTAACCAAGCTGGATGTTCTTGACGGCGTTGAGTCCATCAAGGTGGGTGTCGCATACCGTCTGAACGGTGAGTTACTCGATGTACCACCACAGAATGCTGAAGCATGGGACGACCTGGAAGTCGAATACGAGTCGTTCCCGGGTTGGAAGGAAACCACCAGGGGCACCACCCGTTTTGAAGACCTGCCCGCAAACGCCAAAAATTATATAGCTGCAATGGAAGCATTGTGCGGTGCACCGGTACACATGATATCCACCGGGCCGGACCGGAAGGAGAACATCATCATCCGTCATCCGATGGGGTAATTCTTTTAAATTGCCCAAAATCGATAGATTTTGGCAGGGTAAAACACAACGCAGGTTTGACCGATAAAAGTATTTCCCATAAAAAACCCGCCAACCGGCGGGTTTTTCATATAAATGGTGCCCAGGAGAGGACTTGGTCCCACTTGGCATCGCCTCTCGTTTTTCAGCGCTTTTCGTGAAACCACGATTTCACAATTAGCAGGAATCCGCCATTGTATGAATCATGCTTTTTCGGCATGTGGCAAATTTGTGGCTGAAGAACGAAATTTTAAAATAGATGTTGAAACGAAAACGATTTTTTTGTCTGAAATCTTTAAATGGTATGAAAACGATTTTCTAAGTTGGTATAAGCAGAACTACCCGAAAAATACTGCCGATTTACTGAATTATCTCGCTTTGTATCTATCTCCTGAAAAAGTAGAAGAATTGAAAAAAATTGAAAAAAATTACACTCTGCAATTTATACCTTATGACTGGAGGTTAAATGACCGAGTGCCGCCCCGGATTAGTTATCAATGAAAGGAACATCTTAAAATTGTCCGTAATGTTTAATCAGCAATTTCGACTTTTTCAGG
>RCNG010001956.1_pt1 | contig 10253 bp, 9 predicted proteins | sample 2041371 | NCBI WGS metagenome assembly RCNG01 (sample SAMN09708227, study PRJNA481090) | Marine sediment metagenome, whole genome shotgun sequencing project. | biome: marine sediment; feature: ocean; material: sediment; isolation source: Sewage treatment plant 1 marine sediment (STP1) ... | reverse complement strand
CCCCATGGCATGCTGCGACCACCGCGACCACTGTCCCACGGGCCGCTGAAACCTGGCCCGCTACTACCACGTCTACTGTCCCAGGGCATGCTATTACCACGGCCACTGTCCCATGGGCCATTGAAACCTGGGCCACTGAAGCCTGGACCGCTACCGCCGCGTCCACTGTTCCAGGGCATGCTATTACCACGGCCACTGTCCCATGGGCCACTGAAACTTGGGCCGCTGCCGCCCATGGGACTGAAGTTGGAATCACGGCCATAATTACGACCACCGTTGTAGGGCCGGGTGTATCCCGGAGTAAGATTGCCGGGGTAGTTCTGATAGCCCGGGTTGTATACGGGCTGTGCATTCTGGTTTGAATAGGGATAACCTTCTGCCTGTACCAGGTTCAACTGGCTAGTTGCCAGCAAGAACACAGATGCTGCAAGGGGTAGCTTGTAATTTGTTCGAATTTTCATGCGGGTCTCCTGTTAAGTGCAGCGAATGTATGTCTGCAGAATCTGGTTTCACAGCCCACCCCAATTGTCAGAGCTGCTGTAACTTCAACAGCATAAACTATTTGAAGTGTTCTGCCAAAAAAAATTATGGCATTGGTGTCTGGTATGTCGAGTCAGAGCAACGTTTTCACTAATATACTACAGAATCAAATATGGCTGAGTTAAAAATATTCTCAAAATGCGGGGACACGAGATGGCAAACTACGTGTAAACTGCGCTTTTTACTCCGGGCTCCTGCCCTGCGCCCTTTGGGCCAGCAGAGCTGTTCAATTTGTTCCGGACAACACGTCGATGATTTTCGCCTTACCCTAACGAAAAATCTACATCTTGCAAAGCTCTCTATTTATATTAGTAACCACGGTGTTTTGACCCGAATGGCACTTAAAGTAAGTGCCATTCTGTTCTGCCCCCACTTTTCTTAATTCTTTACTGGCCCAATGGGAGCGACAACTTTGCCATAAACTTCGTTGAGCACTTGCGCTAAGCCGGTATAGATTGCAGAAAAGCCGCAGAAGATTCCCTCATAACCTGCAATGATTTTTATAGTACTGCTGTTGGTAAAGTCTCCGAGAGCTAATAAAAAGAACAGTAATGTCAGGGAGGCAAATACGACTTGCAACGCACGACTCAATCTGAGCGTGGCAATAAATAAAACTGCAGTAAAAATACCCCACATTATTAAATAAGCGACCATAGCTGACTGCTCGGGTGCTTCAACTAACCCCATTGTGGGCATAACCACCAACAAAACCAATGATAGCCAGAAAAAACCATACGAAGTAAATGCTGTTGTCGCAAAGGTATTTCCTTTTTTCCATTCCATAAGACCTGCCATGATTTGGGCAAACCCTCCATAAAAGAATCCCATCGCCAATATCATCGAACTTAGCTCAAAAAATCCAGCATTGTGAAAATTTAAAAGTACTGTGGTCATCCCAAAACCCATCAAACCAAGCGGCGCTGGGTTGGCCGTTAAATCCTGCTGGCTTATTGTTTGCACTGTAAATTCTGTCTGTATAGCTTCTTTATTCATTAGTTTAGTTATCTCTCTTAATTTTTATGCATAGTTAAATACAATATAATTACTCTAGTCTATTCTGAGACAGAACATAATTTTTTAACTAAATTTTTTTCACCATCCCATCTATAAGCAACAGGCTTATCGCCGGGTTTTACAATACTGAAATCTGTACAGGCGTTGTCGGGTGCTGACCGAAAATAGGTAGTTAAATAGTAATTTTTTCTAATATTAGCAATTACGTATATAAGCAAGTATTGCGCTGTGGTTCTGTTATTGTTTCAATTTGAGATCACACCTGAAACGGCACTGGCGCATTTAACAGCGGTTCCAGGAGATTTACCTATCTGAATTAAGCAGTTTTTAAAGTTAATGTTAATTATATAAAAAGACATTCAACTAATTGTTTTATTATAATATATTGAGAACTTTGTACGATGTGGATTTTCGTTAGGGTAAGGCGAAAATCGTCGACGTGTTGTCCGGAACAAATTGAACAGCTCTGCTGGCCCAAAGGGCGCAGGGCAGGAGCCCGGAGTAATAAAAAGCGCAGTTTGCACGTAGTTTGCCACTTCGTGTCCCCGCATTTTGAGACTATTTTTAACGCAGCCATAGCGGAAAAGATGCTTCGTGCAAAGCTCTCATATTAATAAAAAATTTATTAATGAACGTGGCATTAAGCTACTATTAAATCAACGATAGAGGGATTACTGTGTCAAAAAAATTCATTCTTTGAGCTTGATGTGCAATTTGCCTTCTTTCACTTCAATTTCTTCCACGCCTTCATTTATGGCTTGCCAGAAGCCACCCGCCTCACCGAACTCTTTATTCAGATCGGTATTTTTCAGGTTGCCCAGCCAGGCGTTAGGTATGGGCACACCCCACACGCTGATACCTTTAAGGATGGCACTGGGTTTGCCGTTAGCCAGTTTAATTTCCATGCCGGCAGTTACCTTTAAGGTTTTTCCGCCCAGTACAGGAAAATCAGGATCCAGGTTCACCAGCAATTTGGCGCTGGCAAGGTTATCCGTGAAATCAAAAACCAGCTTACTGGCAAGATCGGTATTCTTTGCCAATAAAGCATTAAATTCTTTTTCACTGAAGTTGATTTCACGGCTGGCACCGACTTCGCTGTAGGCTTCCGGTTCTAGTCTTTTTTGCGTGTCAGCACCGATGCTACCGCCAAGCCGTTCGAGCTTTTTATCAAGAAGTTGCTGATCATTTTCACTCAGTACCACCGGGGTAAACGCGGTGGGAAACAGATAACTGGTCACTAGCCAGTAACCGACACTCGCGCTAATAAAAACGCTGATAATCACGATCCCAAAAGTGCGCCAGCCATTCTGTGCTGGTTTGGGATTGGTAGATGTAGATATCGCCTGTTGCTCGTAGCTCATGATTGATCCTCGCCTCTGATCCGCATAACCTGATGAAGAGGCCTGTCTGCTTAGGTTTCCAGCTCCTGGTGTTTTTACCACAGACGAAGCTTAGCATAGGCGAAAGAGGCATAGATAAGTTTGCCCTATCAGTAATAATTGCTAATAAAAGATAATAAGTAACAGACTGTACCTCCCCTAATTTCTTAACAGCCTGTTTTGCAGTTTGCGAAAAGCAAGCTTCGTATAAGAGTCAATATGATACTTGATCCTTGTTTCGCCTATTTTATATAGGCGCCCATGCTTTCCATAACAAAGAACCACCACTAACCAGTAATAAACAGCCAATAATCGCCAACTGCTGCCTGTGTGTAATACCCAGATGCACTTTATTACCTAAATAAAGTCCCATGGCAGTGATCGGAAGCCCCATCAATAACGCACTTAACATCTCGTCTTGAAACATCAAGCCCATACTAACAAAAGTGATAAGACGAAACGCGCCGTCGAGCAAGAACAGACCTGATAATGTGCCGCGCAATTGTGTTTTGTCATGTAATCGATGCGAAAGGTACACCACGTAAGGTGGCCCACCAGTACCAAACAAGGCACCGATAACACCGCCACTCAATCCGGTGGGTATCGACCACCAACGGCTAATCGGCTGTTCACTATGCACATTAAAGACATAACGCAATCCGAAAAATATAACAAACAAACCGAGGCTCACTAGCAAAGGCTCACGCGGCAAACTGACCAGCATGATTGTGCCTATTATTATGCCCACAATGCTCGTCGGTAACAGAGAGCGGACTTCATCCCAGCGCACTTGCAGGCGTGTGTGTCTGCTGAGAACAATCGACGCTACGAAATCCAGTACCAGCACCATCGGTACCACAAAAGTCAAAGGTAGCAAGTGCGCTAGCAGCGGAATGGCAATCAAACCCGACCCAAAACCGGTAATGCCCCGTAAGAAATAAGCAAACAGCACAATAAAAAATGCGGCAAGGTAAGCTTCAGGGGTCATGACAAGCGAACGCTTCTAGTTATAGCGATTACTTTCCTTGTCGATATAAACGTACGCACTCTTTATTATTATCCGTTAAACCGGGGAGGTTCAATCTGTTCTCTATTGGGCCTTTACATGAAGCAGCCCTGTTTCTTGTAGTAACTGCTTATTGTAGTAACTGCCAGCTATAAAACAACGTCAAGGTAATGGTGTAAGCAACAATGCCGAAATACCAGGAGCCACTACTCAGTTTTGGCGTCCTGATAGGTGCAACATTCAAAGCTGCCAGGGTCAGTATTATAATATAAAGTAATACGGTGAAAACAGAAACACTGAAAAGGTCATGAAAGACAAATAACAGGACAAGGAAAATACCATTATTATCAATAGCTAAACCTTGAAAAGTAGATTTTCCTGCCAGTCCATATACATTGAAATAACTTAAGCGCAGCACGCCCGCTGCGACAATAATAAAAGCACCCGGTAAAAACCAGGGGCTAAAATCACCGTAACTCAGTAAAACCACTGCAGGACCAACACCAAAGCTGACAATATCAATCAGTGAATCAAGCTGGCCGCCGAACAGTCTCTGTTTATCAGTGCGACCTTTCATGCGCCGGGCGATATTACCATCGCTCCAGTCAAAGAATACGGCCCAGACCAGTCCGATCATTGCGGCAGGAAAATTACCCGTAATCGCAAAATAGATTGCCAGTACAGCAGATAATAATCCCGCCAGTGAACACAGGTTTGCCAGGTCTATCGCAAAAGAAATTATTGTTGGTGGTGTCTCCAGCGAATCGTTTGCCGGTGTTATTGTTTCTTCTGTCATAGGTTTTTGTCTGGCACAGCCTTGTTAATGGAAACGATATTATCTGATACCAGCAGCTTATTTACTGGCGCAATAAATGTAGCACTGTTAGCTGGAGAGCGACTGGCTATCTGTCCATAGCGAACAGATTCTGGCAAGCCAGATGGTGGAACAAATTGTTCAGTTCGAGGAAACATCAGTTCTGCCTGATGCAGATCTTTCATGCAATCTATCTCATACCATTTGTTTTCATCAAAGAAAACCGACTGCAGTTCAAGTGAGCCGTCGGCCACCATTTCGGCAAATACGGTTTCATAATATTCATTTACGCGCTTATCGGCGATATGACGGTCTAATTGCTTTATCACCTTCTGCCAACTCTGCGAGGAAAAACTGTAGATATTAACGGTTTTATAACGCAGTTCATCATTAACGTCATGACTAACATGAAACGCTGCAATACCTTGCTGTGAGTTAAGCTCAACAACGGTTCCATTCATCCAGGGCAAGATATTAGAGATCGCAATTCTGTCAGGTACTAACATAGACTCCAGCATGGAATCTTCAAAAACCAGATCGCTCTCTATCAACACAAACGGCTCGTCGATCACTTCGCGCGCTAACCACAGCGAATAGATATTGTTGGTTGTACTGTAGACTGGATTGAACACGTAATCGACCTGCAGATCAGGCGCGTTCACATCAAGAAAATCACGAATACAATCATCAAGGTAGCCAGTGACCACCACCAGGCGCTTTATTCCCTGCAGGCGGAGATTATCAACCAGGCGGCCAAGAATAGGCTCACCGCCAACTTCTGTCAGGCATTTTGGTGCATCAAGGGTTAATGGGCGCAGGCGAGATCCAGTGCCAGCGGCTAACAGCAGTGCTGTCGTTATACGATTATTAATAGTCAATTCTCCTAAGAATTTTATTGTCGAAGATTAGAGTGTTGCTTATCTGGATAAGTAAAACAGATAAGTTGTCAGCAGCTGATAGCTGACTTGCCATGGAGAAGAGTCCGGTGAAAGGTTTTCTATTGCTATATCTGATACCAATATCAGCTTATAGCTTTTATATCCATGCGTCGATTTTCTTCACGAACAAAGCATCGGCGGCTCCCTCACCCAGGATGAGGTAGTTCACTTACTGTGTTATTCTGCAAAAACAGCATCTGCTGAGCTTCGAATACTCAGCTAACTCATTAACGATGAGTTATATATTAAATTCCGTAAACCCTCTCTTGAAAGGCATACAATCGCCTGAAAAAACTAAGAGAAGTTATAGGATCACTAAAGGAAAGCCAAAGAAAGACCAGAAATCGGCCAAGGGAAAGCTAAAGAAAAGCCTGCTCATTATACAGCAAACGCAGCATTAATATCGGCTAATTCAGAAATCGACGCCTAAGTTAACCCCTGTTAGCCCGAGTCCAACGCCTTCAAACCATTGCCCAGTGCATACAGGCCGCTTCTTAACACCTCTTCGGAGCAGGTATAGCAAAGCCTGATATGGCCATCCATATTAAAATACTCGCCAGGATTGACCATAACACCGTGGTCATCAAGCAGTTTATGGCAAAGTTCTATGGAAGACATATTTACCCGGTATTTCGGATAACACATTATGCCACCGTGGGGGCGCACCCATTCCACGATATCCTGGTTGTCCTCCACCCATTGACTAAGTACCTGGAAGTTGGAGACTGAAAGTTTAGTAAACCTCTGCATAAGGAGTTTTCTGGCATTGCGAAGTGCGTAGGCGTTCATCAACTCCCCTACATAGGAAGTAGAACCATTAGCATGAACCTTGGCAATTTGACACTGGGCTGCAATTTCGGGTGGCGCGATTATCCAGCCAGTCCTCTGCCCGCCCAGACCGTAAACCTTGGTCATACTGCTGGTAATGATGACGTTAGGTAGTCCGTAGGCAGAAACCTGGGGTACGTCAGTACCGTCGAGAAAGATCTCATCGATGAGAACATAAATGCCTCTCGCCTGTGCTATCTCAGCTATCCTCTTAATCTCGAGCTCCCTGTCCGCTACCACCCCGGTAGGGTTGTTTGGGTTGGTCAGTACGATGAGTTTTGTCCGGTGGGTGATCAGACCCTCCAGTGCGTCAACATCCAGACGAAAATCATCTTCAAATCGCCTGTGCCATGGAATCTTTCGAGCCCCCATCATTTTGGGTGTTAGCCACATCGGCTGGTAACCGGGCTGCTCAATGATGAATTTATCTTTTTTTTGCAGAGTCGCCAAAAAAACCAGAAAATTGGCCTGGGTGCCACCGGAGGTAGTAACGATGTTATCGATCCCGCAGCCATATATTTCCATCAGGATCTGCTTGAATTCGTAAGCACCACGGGGGTCGCCTCGTCCAAGATCAAGTTCTGGTTTGAGATCGTATTGCACCAGTTCGTCATACTCTCGTTTGGAAAGACCTTTCATCTTGCTGAAGGCCAGATTGTACTCAGCGCGTTGGTGGTTATTCTGAAGCCATTCGAAGAGTTCTATACGTGGAATTTTCATAGGATGAATTGATACAGACCACAATCCATATTCCGGTCATTATTTTTTTTCATTTCGTAAAGTTCTCTCTGGCGCTAAACCTGTTTAGACTGTTTATTATATCTGGAAGACTAGCACCTTAAACCTACAATGGTTCTATATTGAACCAATAACTTTTGGTTTATTTAATTAAGCAGTTCTTTTCACCGTTTATCAGCCTGCCACTTGTTATAGCAGACTCCTGGCCCCATTATTGTGTCATGCTGCTCTGGATGGACTACCTATGACTATCCTGCCATGTCTATCGTAGAAGCAGCCGCCAACCATCAGGAGAGAACAACATGAGCAAAGAAAAAAAATCGAATAAGGAAAGCAAGAAGAAAGCGGTAATGACACCAAAAGAAAAGAAAGCCGCGAAAAAACAAAAAAAGGAAGCTACGGGTCTTTTTGCAAACGATATCTAAATTCAGATTGAACTAAATGTAGAATTAAATGGGGCAGATTTATATAAATTAAAGGAGTAAATTACAGGTACCAGCGAACACTACCTCTGATACTACTGTCCCCAAATACCCTTGATGATTATATAATTACTTATAGTTGGATGGCGTTGCTGACCAATTTCCAAATTTCCTGGAGAGTCGTAAGATATTATTCATCACCGAATTATAATCAATTTGTTATATTTAATCGGTTAAAAGACTCAGAACTCTTTAGCTCTTTATTTTTACCCACGCAAATCCTTAGGTGTCACTAACCATGCGTAAACTTACCGTTGGTTTACTAATTTTCATGACAGGCTGGGGCCTTTCCTGGTTAACCTACAATAATTTGGGCAAAGATCCGCTACATTTTGCACAGCCCGTTATTACCAACCCATCGAAATCCGTTAATCCTGAGCAACCGGCAACAGGGGTTACCTCAACGACGTCTGCTCATGTGGACCACATAGTTAGTCTGTTGCAGCGTAATGAATTTGAGGCGGCAGTAAAACGTTATGAGTCATTACAGTTTCAGCTGGACGACATGGCGGCGGCAGATGCAAGGATGCAAATTCTATCTCACGCCCGCCAGCTTGTTACAGAGTCTCGTTTTAGTCTGGCAGAGCAGCTGTTACAACGTTTCCTGGTTGCCGCATATCGGGATGTGGAGGCGCGCATCCTTTTAGCCGAAGTGTATCTTGGTGAGCAAGACTTTAACGCAGCGATTGATCAGTTCTATGAAGTCAGGGGTTATGCATATCGTCCCGTTATGCTGCAACGAATAAGTAGTCACATTCGATCGACGGTGGCCGAACTGGTCTCCTCATTAAAAGGCAACAACGAACAAAATGCGTTGCTAGACCTTTACCAGCACCTCACACAACTGGAACCCGAGCATGCGCCCTGGTTCATTGGACTCGCTACCGCGCAGCTGGCGCTTGATGACAAAGAGGCAGCCCGACGCTCATTACTACTGGTATCGCAGGATCCTGATGTAGGCGCACAAGCACAGGCCATGCTCTCGGAGATAACTATTGCGTTGGACGAGAGGCAGGATACAGTGTCACAGGTTTCTGCGACAGAGGTTGTCGGCATTCCGCTACACCGAAGTGGCAATCATTTTATTGTTGATGCAAGTCCGGCCCGTAATCGAAACATACGGCTACTCATCGATACGGGGGCATCGTTGACCATGTTCACACCCGATGTGTTTGAGCAAGCTGACATCCAGTATACAAATACCGGCAGGAGCGGCGTCTTTAATACAGCAAACGGCCTGGTTCGGGCGCCTATTTATATACTTGATTCCCTTTCTGTGGGTGACTGGCAGGTCAATCAACTCGAAGTCGGTGTGCTGGCTATGCATGGCGACTCAAATATTGATGGTTTGCTGGGTATGAATTTTCTAAGACATTTCCAGTTTTTCATTGACCAGAACGAAGCCTTGCTTCGCCTTTCTACGAATTAGAACAACTTTTCGTCTATCTTTACCAGTATTTGTACTGTCATAGTTGCCAGACCACAGTTGTTTCTAATAGTAGCGAAATCTGTACTCTAACCTATTACTTTAAATGTTCTACACTACAGATACTAAGTCCGACAGGCTCCTAGCCTGAAGCCTTACTGCGAATAACACTGACGACGAAAAACGATAATGAAAAATAGTAAAAAAATAACTGCCACACTATCTATTGCGACATCTATTCTTCTGCAGTCTTGCAGCAGCTCAGAATCAACACCTGCGGCACAATCCGAAGCGAATGCCAAAGCGCCCGAGTTAATCGCATCGTGGGTAACACAGTGCACCATCACATCGAGTGGCACCAGCACGACAACATCTGCTTCAGGAGGCGGCACCGGTGGCGTATCTGGCGGTAGCGCATTTATAACTAACGCCACATTCAACGCCGATGGCAGCGCTACTTTATCAAAAAAATCTTTTGCCACATCTAACTGTAACGCGAATACATTGATCAAATCCGATAATTTTAACACCAGCTATATTATCGAAGATGCGGGCACGGCAAACGATGGTAGCCCAGTGACCAATATCCGTTATAGCACTACAAACTCGACTACGTATTCCATCTTTCAGATCATCAACGAAACTTCCCTCTACCTTGGTGATTTTGAAACCAGCACACCGGGCAATGAAGGTAGCAGTGAAACCACAAGGCTTGATGGACTTGGACCCGAGCTGGATAAGAACTAATAGTCTGCCATTGAGTTTGGGGCCTGAGTAAACACTCACTGACCTCGTTAACCCGGATATTTCATAGGAACGCTGCTAACCTTGCTTAACACTATGATTATTATAAGAAATATCAGTATATTAGAGAAGTATACTATGTACCTGATAACGCTCGGCACACCGCTTCGCTGCTCCTCGACAACTGCTCCTGCGTTGTCCTACTACCGTCCATCCATGGACATATGCAAAACCGGCACTTCCTCCATCCATGAAGGTCGTAGCGAGAGCGATCAAGGTGTTGAATATACGATACTTTATCGGTTATTTTGAGCGAAAACGTATCACCCATACGGTTTTCAGCA
>RCNG010001955.1_pt1 | contig 10258 bp, 5 predicted proteins | sample 2041371 | NCBI WGS metagenome assembly RCNG01 (sample SAMN09708227, study PRJNA481090) | Marine sediment metagenome, whole genome shotgun sequencing project. | biome: marine sediment; feature: ocean; material: sediment; isolation source: Sewage treatment plant 1 marine sediment (STP1) ... | reverse complement strand
TTCTACAGATTCTGAAACAGGATTTGAAGCGGCAGTTTTCTGACCGACTGGCTTTTCTATGAGAATACCCAGCACCTGCCGGGCAAGGACTGTGGAGCCATTATTTTCGATAATTTTTTCCAGCACACCGGAAACAGGTGCCGGTACTTCAAGCACGACCTTATCGGTTTCAATATCAACTATAGGTTCATCTTGTTTGATTTCATCGCCAGGATGTTTATACCAGCTGATGACTACCGCATCAGCAACAGACTCCGGGAGTACCGGTACTTTTATTTCATGTACCTTCTCTTTAAGTAAAGAGTCTTCATGTAAAGGGCTGTCATTTTTCATGGCTTTCTTTTCCTAAGAGTGTTATTCCTTCGGGCGTTTCTTCTAAGAGACCTAATGCCTGTTTGACTAAAGTTTTTTGCTGTGCCGCATGGATACGTGCTACACCCACTGCCGGTGCAGCAGAGGGTTTGCGTCCCACGTAACTTAAGGTCTGCTTATGATGCAGCAAGGCTTCAAGATTATGACGGATAGTATACCAGGCACCCTGGTTTCTGGGTTCTTCCTGGCACCAGATAATCTGCACAGCTTTAGCATAGGAATTTAGAATGGTGCGTAATTCTTTTTCCGGGAAAGGATATAATTGCTCAATACGTATAATGGCAATATCAGCCAGCTGTTTTTGCCTCTGCTGTTCAAGCAAATCATAATAAACTTTACCACTGCACAGAACAATTCGTTTAATGTGTTCAGCTTTGTTTCTTTTAGAGTTACTATTAATATCATCTATTACGTTGCTGAATGAGCCTGTGGAAAAATCCTCCAGAGCACTAACGGCCAGTTTATGTCGCAAAAGACTTTTTGGGCTCATACAGATAAGCGGCTTACGATAGCTTCTCAGCATCTGCCTTCTGAGCATATGAAAAACCTGTGCAGGAGTGGTTGGTACACAAACCTGCATATTATTTTGCGCACAAAGCTGCAAAAAGCGCTCCAGTCTGGCCGATGAATGTTCAGCACCCTGTCCTTCATAACCATGAGGTAATAGCATCACCAGACCACACTGACGTTGCCATTTTTGTTCCCCGGCACTGATAAACTGATCGATTACGACCTGGGCATTATTGGCAAAATCACCAAATTGAGCTTCCCAGATCACCAGTGTTTCCGGATCAGTTGACGCATAACCATATTCAAAGGCCAATACCGCTTCTTCTGATAAGAGTGAATCAATAACCAGAACATTGCCGGTGCCTTGCTCTTTATCAAATGCTTTAGAAGCAGGCGAATTTTTTCTTATCAGGTTTCTCAATGGCACGTAGGCCTGATTTTTTAACTGGTTGTGCCAGACAGCATGACGGTGAAAGAATGTGCCACGGCCGCTGTCCTGTCCCGATAGGCGGATATTAAAGCCATCATTAAGCAATGCAGCATAAGCCAGCGTTTCACCATAACCCCAGTCTATGGGCGAGGCACCCGCTGTCATCTTGTGCCGGTCGGACATTATTTTGGCGACTCTGGGATGAAGCTCAAATTGTTCAGGAAGCTGTTCCAGTTGATCCATCAGGTATTTAATATCAGTAAGGGAAATGGCTGTATTAATTTTACGGCCCGAATTCCTGCCACTATAATCACGCCAGTGAAAGGCAAAAGGATAATTATCATCACTGCTGATATTGGGTGCCACGCATTGACCAGCTTCCAGTTTACTGCGATATTCCCTGGCAATCTGTTCAGACTCCTGCACAGTAAAAATTTGCGCATCATGCATTTTTTTTACATAAATCTCTCTGGTTGTCGGCAGAGATTTTATCCTTTTATACATAATGGGCTGGGTTGCAGAAGGTTCATCCGCTTCGTTATGACCATGGCGGCGATAACAGATCATGTCAATGACCACATCTTTTTTAAACTTCATCCGATAATCAAGAGCCATCTTGGCAATAAAGACCACGGCTTCGGGATCATCACCATTGACATGAAAAATCGGTGCACTGACCATTTTTGAAATTTCAGTACAATACTGAGTTGAACGGGCATCCTTTACATTACTGGTGGTGAATCCAATCTGGTTATTAATGACTATGTGTATGGAGCCTTTAATGGAATAGCCTCTGGACTGAGACATCTGAAAGGTTTCCATTACTACGCCCTGACCGGAAAATGCAGCATCACCATGAATTTGTATTGGAATGATTTGAGCGCCTGAACCATCGCCTCGACGTTGTTGTCTGGCCCGCACAGAACCTGCGACTACCGGAGAGACGATTTCCAGATGTGATGGATTGAAAGCCAGTGCCAGATGCATAGTGGAACGTGGAGTTTTGATATCCGATGAAAACCCCATATGGTACTTTACATCACCGACATCGCCATTGTTCGCCGTTTTACCCTCAAATTCATCAAATAATTCACTGGGTGTTTTGCCTAAAATATTAATCAGGACATTTAATCTGCCACGATGAGCCATGCCAATAAGCGTTTCTTTAACACCATAGGAGGCAGCGGAGGTTTGTACCAGTTCGTCCAATAAGGGGATTAGTGACTCGGCACCCTCCAGGGAAAATCGCTTTTGCCCTACATAACGGGTGTGCAGATATCTTTCCAGGCCTTCGGCTGCCGTAAGGTGGCGTAAGATGCGCTGTCGAGCCTTGAAATGCATGCTGGGTATACTGATAATGCGTTCCAGCTGCCTCTGAATCCAGCGCTTTTCATTGGTTTCGCTGATGTGCATATATTCAGCACCAATGGTGTTGCAGTAGGTATGTTTTAAAATGCGCTGTATTCTTTTCAGACTGGCCATATCATCAGTATTCAGCGAACCGGTATCAAACACCGTATCATAGTCTGCTTCTGATAATTGATGGTATTCCAGCGTCAGTTCCGGGATATGGGTAGCGTTTTCCGCAAACAGCGGATTAAGATTTGCTTTGAAATGACCCAGGATTCGATAGGAATTAATTAATTGCAGTACCCGAACCTGTTTGCGTTCATAACTGAAATCGATTTTGTGGTTCGTTTCTTTACGCTCGATTGGTTCAATTTGTACCTGACCTGGTCCTTTTGCATGGCCTGGAACACCATGTTTGAAGTATTCCCGAACTCCGGCATGTGAAATTTCCTCAGCTGGGAAATTATTGTTTCCCAACGGCTCATTTTTCAGTGCCTCAAATTGACTTCTCCATTGCGGATCGACCGCTTTGGGATCATTGAGATATAGCTCATACATTGATTCAAGCCAGGTCGCATTGGCACCATCTAACCATGAGCTTCTCTGTTTGGAATTCATATCATCAGGCATTTGAAATTTCTTATTTTTGTGCGCTTGATTCAAGTTTAGCTATTTTTTCAGATTTTCACAAAATTAAATCAAAAAAGTGTTCTTTATGGTCATTTTTTCTTGTAAAAACCCTGGAACGCTACCATATATCTTTTTGTATCTATCAAATGCGTGTTACATCAATATTACAAAACTGGAGTCCTGTCTGGAATGACCGCCGCCGCAACCACCCCTGAAAGCACTACAAACCCTGAGATGAATCCCACATTATCCGAAACCTCAAAATGTCATACTGCGTTTGGATGGATTCGAAATGAACGCATTGATTCTCTGGATATTGTCATTGATCAGTTTCAGCACAAAAAGACGGGTGCCTTGCACTACCATATAACTGCGGACAATGATGAAAATGTTTTTCTGGTTGCCTTACGTACTATACCGACAGATTCTACCGGGGTAGCTCATATTCTTGAACATACCGCTTTGTGCGGGAGTGAAAAATATCCGGTTCGCGATCCTTTTTTTATGATGATACGACGTTCGCTGAATACCTTTATGAATGCGTTCACCAGCAGTGACTGGACCGCTTATCCCTTTGCCAGTCAAAATAAAAAAGATTTCAATAATCTGCTGGATGTCTATCTGGATGCGGTGTTCTTTTCCCGTCTGGATGAACTGGATTTTGCCCAGGAAGGTCATCGTCTGGAATTCGAACTGGGTGACGACGCCAGTTCTGATTTACAATTCAAAGGTGTTGTTTACAATGAGATGAAAGGTGCCATGTCTTCTACAGTGAGTGCTCTGTGGCAAACAGTGAGTAAATATCTCTTCCCATCAGTTACATATCACTTTAACAGTGGAGGGGAACCTACTGATATTCCAGACTTATCTTATGAGCAGTTAAAAGAATTTTACCGGGTTCACTATCATCCCAGTAATGCGGTTTTTATGACTTTTGGAAACATTCCCGCACATGTCCATCAGGAAAAGTTTGAACAGCAGGTTTTATCCCGTTTCGAACGCCTGGATCGAACCATTAATGTCAATGATGAAAAACGCTATTTTTCCCATCTCAACGTTGAAGAAAATTATCCGCTGGATCCGGAAGAAGACAATCACAATAAAACTCACCTGGTCCTGGCCTGGTTATTAGGACATAGTATTAATCTGGAAGAACAATTGGAAGCTCAGTTTTTAACCAGTTTATTGTTAGAAAATTCCGCTTCACCGCTGTTACAGGCACTTGAGACAACTGAGCTGGGCAATTCACCTTCACCATTATGCGGTTTAGAAGACTCAAACAAAGAAATGAGCTTTCTCTGTGGTTTAGAGGGTTCATCCCCGGAAAATGCCCAGGCTTTTCAGGAACTCGTCATTAGTGTGCTGGAAAATGTCGCTGAAAACGGCATTGAAGAGGCTCAGATTGAGGCCGTTTTACACCAGTTAGAATTGAGCCAGCGCGAGATTGGCGGTGATCATTATCCTTTTGGTTTGCAGTTGATTTTATCCGGTTTATCCACCGCCATCCACCGTGGTGATGTCATAGCCCATATGAACCTGGATTCCGCATTACAGAAATTGCGCGACAAAGCCCGGGATCCCGATTATGTAAAAAAATTAGTAAAATCACAGTTACTGGATAATCCACACCGGGTCAGAGTCACCTTTAAACCGGATCAGCAGTTGGATCAACGCCGTAGCGAGGCAGAAAAAGCTCATCTGGCAAAGATAAAATCTGCACTGACTGAAGCCGAGAAAGACAATCTGGTTAAACTGGCGGACAAGCTGGCACAACGTCAAAGTCAGATTGAAACGGATATGGATGAAATCCTGCCTAAAGTGACCGTCAAAGATGTACCTGAGAGTCTGAATGTCCCGCAAAGTCAGGTTCAGCAATTTTCGCAGCTCAAGGTATCGCATTTCAATAAGGGAACCAATGGACTGGTTTACCAGCAATTAATTCTTGATTTACCGAAACTGACGGATGAAGAGCACCAATACCTGCCGATATTTAACTATTGTTTTGGTGAGCTGGGCTGTGCTGATAAGGATTATCTGCAAATGCAAGTCTGGCAGTCACAGATTTCCGGCGGCATACATGCTCACAGTAGTATACGTGGTGATATCAGCGATGAGCAGCAGGTGAAAGGTTTTTATATTGTTTCAGGCAAAGCCTTGCTGCGTAATCATAATGAAATGACTCAATTACTCAAACAAACCTTCGAAGCGATGCATTTTGATGAGACCGATCGTATCAAGGAATTGATTTCTCAACTCAGAATGCGTAAAGATAACAGCATTACGGGCAGCGGACACTCCCTGGCAATGCAGGCAGCCTGTAGCGGTATGAGTCCAGTCGCCCGGATGAGCAATCAAAACAAAGGGCTGGCCAGTATCGCCTTCGTTAAAGAACTGGATGATAATCTGCAAAATGATCAGGATGGCACAACGCTCAGGAAAGTGCTGGACTTGCTGAAAAGTATTCATGGCAAATTAACCACTGCGCCGTCTCAGTTTCTTCTGGTTTGTGAAGAAGAGGCTTATCAATCCTGTCAGGACGATATTTTACAGCATTGGAACAGTAGTGAAGTTATTGCACATCAAAGTGATAAGCTATTGAATCTGGCACCGATTAAAGAAAACATCAGGCAGGCGTGGCTGACCAGTACCCAGGTTAATTTCTGTGCCAGGGCCTTTGCAACTGTCCCGGTCGAACACCCCGATGCTGCAGCTTTAACTGTTTTAGGCGGCTTTTTAAGAAATGGCTTCCTGCATCGTAGTATCCGGGAGCAGGGTGGTGCCTATGGTAGCGGTGCAAATCAGGATTCAGCCAATGCCTGTTTCAAATTTTTCTCCTATCGTGATCCTCGCCTGACAGAGACTCTGGATGATTTTGAACAATCGCTTCAATGGTTACTGGAAACACCTCATGAATACCAGGCTTTAGAGGAAGCCATTTTAGGTGTTATCAGCAGCCTGGACAAACCGGCCTCGCCAGCCGGAGATGCCAAGCAGGCTTTTCATAACAATCTTTTTGGTCGCACTGCACAGCAAAGACAGAAATTCAGACAACGAATACTTGCCGTCACTATCGATGATTTACTCAGGGTCGCTAAAAGCTACTTAATGGATCAGGCGTCCAGTGTTGCCGTAGTCAGTAACCATGATCATGAACAGGAATGCAAGAAGCTGGAACTGGAAATCTTTTCCCTTTAAAAATAATGCCTTACTATTAATTCATTGATAATGACAACTACTTTTAAACAGGCCTTTTACTTTTTCCGCAATAATCTTGTTAAATTATTGACTTATACCTTTTTCATTGGAATATTGGTCATTTTATTGGCGCAGCTGTTGATACCTTTATTCTTTGGCGATATGGCTGCAGGCGAGATCACCCAGGAAACTATCCAGCCTTTTGCACAGATAATGAATCTGCTCATCAAGCCGATTTACACCGGAGGTCTGATTATACTTATCTACAGCCTGGCCACAGGGCAGGGTAAAGGGATTCTTAATTGTTTATGGGCAGGTATAATGCGCTGGCCTTTTATGCTTATTGCCAACGTTATGACTTCACTATTAATTTTTGCTGGTCTGTTACTATTCCTTTTACCCGGAATCTGGCTGTTTACCAGGCTTTTTCTGGTGCCTTATCTGGTTATGCTAAAGAATCAATCGCCTTTTGAAGCATTAATCAATAGCTATCAATACACCAAAGGTTATTCTTTCACTATTTTAAATGATATTGTCATTCTGGTGGTGATTTTTTTTCTCGGTGTGCTGCTATTAAACTTCCTGCAATTACTACACCCCTTATTACTGCTGCTGCTCCTGCTACTGTTTCAAAGTATGGCCTATGTGGTTTACTATCGCCATTATGAACTTCTGGTAGAAAAAAAGGGCTGAATTTGCCAAGAGTGGACAAATAATAGTTTTATCAGCTATATTCAGTACAATAGCACTGATAAATACAATAATATGTCCACTTTACCTGATAACCCAGCCTCATTAGACAATTCCCCTGAAGCAATCCCAAAAAGTCAGTTACGAAAATATTTCCCTGAGAATTTTGGTACTTATCTGCCCAATATATTTCCATTGGGTTATTTTGTCAGGCGGTGTGAACCCCGGTTACTTTATGTTATGCCCTTGATTATGGAGTACGAAGGTTCAAGCTATCAGGTAAAAAGTAAAAACATTTCCAGTAATGGCGTGCAATTGTTTATGCCCCGAACCTTTATTTTAGAAGGAAAAACGGTGCAATTAACCTTTGATAAGTTCAAGAAAAATCTGAATTCTGTTTTAGGCGGTACAGATGAGTTTACAAACTTTGAAAAGATTGACTATCTAATCAAGGAGGTACTTCACCTCGGTGAAAAGACCTATATCAGCCTTGTACAGCAAAATCTAACTACTCAGACCAGGAATTTCTTTCATCGTTTTATCATGGCCAATCGTTTACGTTATAAAATTGATGCCACTGATCGTATTTATGCTTCCAAAGCCCAATATTATGAGAACCTGTATACTGTTAATATGCAGCATGTCCCGATGTTTATATGCTGGAACAAGATGCAGGGGTTTTATGTCGACACGGTCATTAAAACCAAACGAAATTCCCGTTTTTTTGACTACCTGAGTAAAGCGGGCAGTGAACCTGACCTTAGTGCTTTTTGTATACCCCGAAGAATTGAGAAATTTGCTGAGTTAGCACGACAAAGTCAGTCAGCGTTATTATTTACCTATTGGGAGGATGGACGTTTCCATTCTTTGTTTGATTTTGAGTTTCAATCAAACAGCGATATGGCGCACATTGTCATCAAGGTAAGTACTCGAAAAGGACGCATATTCAAAACATCGACTAATCTCAATAAAAAACCTGTGGCAGGAAAAATTACTGCCATGTTGAGCAAAATTCAGGCAATTGATGCTATTGCCTCCAAAACCATTGATCAACGTGCTTCTCAAGCCATTGCTCAGATCCTGTTAACCGATATAACCCATGTTTTTTCCCGGCAAAAATTTTTTTCTCAACCATTGAGATTCAAATCCGGGCAAGCATTGTCACTCAATGTCCAAAGCGGCAATGAGCAGCGTAGATTGGCCGATGGTTTTGTCATAAAATCATATGCTGACACAAGCCTGCATATGCCGGAAATCATTCATTTCAGTATTGGCCATAACCGTTATGATGCTCGATACCATTATGAAATGGATATCTCGGTTAAATTTAATAATCATGTCTATTCAGCCAGGACCATTGATTTTTCACGTTCGGGATTAGGCTTGGTCATTAATCAGCCAGTTGAAATTGTCCAGGGCAGCAAACTGGAAATTTCTTTTTCCAGTTTGCTGCTCAAGGGTGTATCGACCCAGCTCGAAGATATCCCCCATCGCGTCATGATTGCCAGGAGAACCAAGGATGGATTATTTCTCGGTGTTATTCGCAATACCAGTGACTGTGATTACAATGTAAACCGCTTTTTTTCTAATCTGGTCAAACGGAATAAAGATAAATTAGAGCTCTGTGTCAAAGATAAAATAGACAGTGTCAGTACCACATTTTTTGAAGCATTTGTCTCAGAAAATATACAAACCATTCCTATTGTTATCACTCGTGATAGAAACAACCAGCACTACATTCGAGAAATTGGTTTGACGGACACTCCCTGTAATTTAGCCGAAAAACTGTATATTAAGGGACACGGATATGATTTTCGTTTTCTGACCACAGAATTGCGCCTCAATGAACTGCATCAACGCGCGCTTAAAGCAACAGAAAAAAATCCGCAAAGTTTTATGTTATTTATTTTTAAAGCACTGGATGAACAAGGCCAGGAAAGCATATTCTCCGTAACAGACTTTGAATTAATACGGGATGAACAAATTGATCGAATCATAATAACAACGCTGCAACACAATGGCGCCTGTGTACGTATCCAGTTTATGAATAACTTACTGATAGACAAACTGTATCGAAACATGACTCTGGATAAGGTCGATAAAATAAATAAAGCTGCAGCCAAACTTCTTTCTCAGGAATACAAGGAAATCATTGGTTTTGCAGAAATGCTTGATTTAACCGATGAATATCGCAAACAATATGAAAGCCAATAACCGATTTAAAAGAAATTAAATGCCTGAACTGGATAACAAGCTTTTCGCAAAAATACAGACTTTTAACCAAAGTGGTGAAGAATTCATCAGCAGTGGACAGTTTCATAAAGCCATTAAAGAGTACCAGAAAGCCTGGAATATCTTACCGGAGCCCAAACAATTATGGGATGCAGCATTGTGGATAAAAGTTGCCCAGACTGAACTGTATATGGAGCTAAATGACTATACAGCAGGCAAACAAAAAATATTGGATGCTATACTTTGCAGTGGTGCGGTAAACAATCCTCTGGTGCATTTTCTGCTTGGCATCTGTAGTTTTGAACTGGGTGAAAAACAGTTTGCCAGGGAAGAGCTGCAAATAGCCTATGACCTGGAAGGGGAGAGTATCTTTCAGGATGGTGATGAGAAGTACCGGCAATTTCTGCTCTGTGAAAAATAGTCCTGTGATAAAGATATAGTCTAAATTATATGTCAAATATATTTCAAAAAAGCACCAGCGGATTTATTCTGGCCGTTTTATTTCTTTCTATGGCGGGATGTTTTTCGGATAAAGCCAGCAAAATATGGGAACATACGGAAAATGCCCTGAGCATTACCTTGTCACACGATGGTCAATATGTTCTTATTGCCCGGTCTCAGGGGTATGTTGAATTACGTACCAGCAAAGATAACATCGTAACTGCTCAATGGCAGCACGACGAAACGCCCGGCGCGGGGGTGATTGCAGCGGATTTCTCAGCAAACAATGAATTTGTCGTAACAGCAGAGCAGGGTAATCTGGCATTGTACAGTTTAAAAGACCAGAAAATACTGTATTTCTGGTCACTGGATGACATCCGGGATATCAAACTGTCCAGCGACGGTGAA